>OBVY01000203.1_pt1 | contig 80029 bp, 50 predicted proteins | sample 1538051 | NCBI WGS metagenome assembly OBVY01 (sample SAMEA2580017, study PRJEB22360) | human gut metagenome | biome: human gut; feature: human-associated habitat; material: faeces | place: Denmark | collected 2008/2010 | reverse complement strand
AATGGCATGGGTTCCTGGGCGGCACGCCGACGGGGGGCGCCAGCCATATCCCGCATCATGAAAGCATCTATCACCCAGTAAGAAGCGCTCAAATAGTTCCAATAGCTGACGGCATCAGGAAGCGGGCCTTGGGGAGAGAAAGCGAGTCCGCTACAACTTTCCAGTGGTTCGTAGCTCAACCAGTCGGCCCATTGGTAGTTGCCGTTCTCACCGCAGAGAGTCTCGTGATTATACTTGGTGTCGTTGATGTGGTTCATAAACAGGTCCATGGCGTTCCAGCTCTCTTCAATAATTTGCGTGTCACCGAATTGCTTCCATACCGTCCAGGGCACAATGATTCCGGCATCGGCCCAACCCAAACGCATTTTCTCATCACCGTATTGTGCCAAGGGAGCCACTCCGGGGAATCCACCCAAACTGTTTTGAGTGTCGCGCATGTCACGCATCCACTTATGGAAAAACTTCATGGTGTTAGCAAAGAACGTACCGGTTTCTGCAAACACTTGTGTGTCTGCTGTCCAGCCCAGACGCTCGTCACGCTGCGGACAGTCGGTGGGTATAGACAGGTAGTTGGATAGCTGTCCCCAATAAGTGTTGGAGATGAGCTTGTTCACAAGGTCGTTGCCTGTGGTGATAGTGCCGGTCTCCAGTTCCTTTGCGATGGAAGTAACGGGGATGGACTTCAACGACTTGATGGCAACATTCCCGGTGGCAGTTATGGAGACATAGCGGTAACCGAAGAAGGTGCAGTGAGGATAATAGGCCACATAGTTATCTCCGCCAGCAAAGGTGTAATCCAGACGGATACCGGTGTGGGGGATGCGCAGGTTTTCGCGATGGCAGCTTCCTTCCGGACCGTCCATCCCACGAATCTTGGCGCCGTTGCCGTCATTGAGCAGCTCTGCAGGAAGGCAGGTCAGCACCGTTCCCTCGGCAGCTTTGAATACGAAAGAGGGTATGCCGGCGCAATTTTGCCCGAAATCCACCACTAACGTCTCTCCCGGACTTACGGTTATCTCCTTGCCCGATGCGAACTCACGGGCGATAATCACCTTACCGAACTCGTTCTCTTTCGCTCCTTCTATATTCTTCCAAATATATGCTCTGATAGGAGCAAGAGCAAGATCTGTACGCAGATAGACTTCCGCTCCGTCCGAAGGCAGAATGTCGCCAGAAAATTCGGTGTTCTCTTCGGGTATGGAGAGTTTATCCACACATTCGAAGCCCATCGGTTCGCGTGCATCGTACTCTTCTCCGTCAAAGATACCGGCATGTTTCACCGGACCGGCAATTCCGGCTTTCCAGTTTTCGAGGTCGGTACCGTAACGCTTCTTACTTCCGTCAGAAAAAGTTAGTTCCAGTACACCACGGAAGGCACATTTCTTGCCTATCATGCCGTCATATCCTCCGGGAGTTATGATTTTGTCACCCCACCATCCCGGCGTTACCTGTACGGAAAGCATGTTCTCGGCGTTTAGCTTGGTACGGATGATGTCTGTAATATCATAAGTGAAAGAACGTTTGGTCTTGGCATAGTGTGTGAAGCCCGGTTTCAGAAATTCCTCGCCTACGGGTTTCCCATTCACATACAACTCGTAAACTCCCAGTCCAGCGGTCATCCACTTGGCGGAGACAATTTTCTGTTCATTTTTCACGGTGGACACGAACCAACTCGCGCCATCGGCTGCGCGATCGTCGTTATGTCCTTTCACTACAGGAGCGTCTACTGCGGAAATCCATTTGGATTCGTTCCAGGCTGATGCTTCCAATGCGTCAGTACGTTTTCCGACTTCGGTTGCGTTTATCAGTCCGCTATTCGAGAAAAGCGCGAGAATCATTATCGGGATAAGATTCGCAAAACAATGAAGATTCATTTTCATACTTATATGTATTTTTAGTATTAAAAGATTAACTTGGAAATGCTGTTTTAGTTTTACAGGGCTTGCACAACAAAATTACAGAATTATATGATATGACAGACGATTTCTGCATTTTTTTTGACTCAATGATGGTTTCTATTCAATCCGGAGAACTGACTCATAAGTCCGAACTGATTGAACAGACAGCAGAAGCTTTTTACGTTGAATGATCGATTATCGGGCAAAACAATGACATATTGTAAAATAATATAATCAATACACTCATTCAGTATATTGTAGAAATTATTTATTAAAGAAGAAAAGAAGATGCCGGTTATTCATTGCAATCATTCTTTCTTCTTTACACGAAAGCCTCGAAATCGAATAAACTCTATTCAAGTTTTTAATAAATAACAAAGAGGTTTATTATAAACGGTATCCAAGTTTATTATAAACTCTTTTTTGACACTTTCAATACCTAAAATAGAATTATTGCAACAAAAATGGGCAAGAACCTTCACAGTTTCTTGCCCATTCGTTATCCTCGTTATGCAATTCGCATATTAACCTATTGAACTTTATGTAATAAAATTTATATATTTCATTGTTATTTCTTTATCATTATTGACCTCAAATATACAAAATAAAAAGAAGAAAGTCAATAGGGAAAGCGTGGTTATCTGAAAATAAACACGTAAATTTGTGCCTCGAATTAGAAATAACAGTATAAATCACTATAAATAAAAACTTTATCACTATGGAGTACAATTTCAGAGAAATTGAAAAGAAGTGGCAGAAAAGGTGGGTAGAAGAGAAAACCTACCAAGTTACGGAAGATGATTCGAAGCAAAAATTTTATGTACTAAACATGTTTCCTTACCCATCAGGAGCTGGTCTACACGTAGGTCATCCGCTGGGATACATTGCTTCGGATATTTACGCCCGTTACAAACGACTGCAGGGCTTCAATGTACTCAACCCAATGGGATATGACGCTTACGGTCTGCCGGCAGAACAATATGCTATCCAGACCGGACAGCATCCTGCTATCACTACCGTCAACAATATCGACCGCTACCGCGAGCAGTTGGACAAAATAGGTTTCTCTTTCGACTGGAACCGTGAAATCCGTACTTGCGACCCGGAATATTATCATTGGACCCAATGGGCCTTCCAAAAAATGTTCAACAGCTATTATTGTAACGATGAACAGGAAGCCCGTCCTATCGAAGAACTGGAAAAAGCCTTCGCCATCTACGGAAACGAAGGACTCAATGCCGCTTGCAGCGAAGATATCAGCTTTACTGCCGAAGAGTGGAACGCCAAAAGCGAAAAAGAAAAGCAGGAAATCTTGATGAACTATCGTATCGCTTATCTGGGTGAAACAATGGTAAACTGGTGTGCCGAATTAGGAACTGTACTGGCTAACGACGAGGTAGTAGACGGAGTCAGCGAACGTGGCGGTTTTCCTGTTATCCAGAAGAAAATGCGCCAATGGTGTCTGCGTGTATCCGCTTACGCACAACGCTTGCTTGATGGATTGGACACGATCGAATGGACAGATTCTCTGAAAGAAACCCAAAGAAACTGGATCGGACGTTCGGAAGGTGCTGAAGTGCAATTCAAAGTAAAAGACAGTGACCTCGAATTCACTATTTTCACCACTCGTGCAGATACCATGTTCGGTGTTACCTTTATGGTATTGGCTCCGGAAAGTGAATTGGTGGCACAGTTAACGACTCCTGAACAAAAAGCAGAAGTAGACGCCTACCTCGATCGTACCAAAAAACGTACGGAACGCGAACGTATTGCCGACCGTAGTGTTACCGGTGTGTTCAGTGGTTCGTATGCTATCAATCCGTTCACAGGTGAAGCAGTGCCTGTATGGATCAGCGATTACGTACTGGCCGGATACGGAACAGGAGCTATTATGGCTGTACCTGCTCATGATAGCCGCGACTATGCATTTGCCAAACATTTCGGATTGGAAATCCGTCCGTTGGTAGAAGGTTGTGATGTTAGCGAAGAAAGTTTCGATGCAAAAGAAGGCATTGTTTGCAACTCTCCGCGTCTTGATGTCACTCCTTACTGTGATCTTTCATTGAACGGACTGACCATCAAAGAAGCGATAGAAACAACCAAGAAATATGTAAAAGAGCACAATCTGGGCCGTGTGAAAGTGAACTACCGTCTGCGTGACGCTATTTTCTCTCGCCAACGTTACTGGGGTGAGCCGTTCCCTGTTTACTACAAAGACGGAATGCCCTATATGATTGACGAAGCCAGCCTGCCGCTGGAACTTCCGGAAGTCGCTAAATTCCTGCCTACCGAAACAGGTGAGCCTCCATTAGGACACGCAACTAAATGGGCTTGGGATACAGTAAACAAATGTGTCGTAGAAAATGAGAAGATTGACCATGTAACCGTCTTCCCGCTGGAACTGAACACCATGCCGGGATTCGCCGGTTCTTCGGCTTATTATCTCCGCTACATGGACCCGCATAATCATCAGGCATTAGTTGATCCGAAAATTGACCAGTACTGGAAAAATGTAGACCTATATGTAGGTGGTACCGAACATGCAACAGGGCACTTGATTTATTCTCGTTTTTGGAATAAATTCCTGTATGACATGGGTGTGTCTGTAATGGAAGAACCCTTCCAAAAGTTAGTAAACCAAGGAATGATTCAAGGCCGCAGCAACTTTGTATATCGTATCAAAGACACCAATACTTTCGTTTCACTGAACCTGAAAGATCAGTACGAAGTTACCCCTATTCACGTAGACGTAAATATCGTATCTAATGATATTTTGGATTTGGAAGCATTCAAAGCATGGCGTCCTGAATATAAAACAGCCGAATTTATCCTCGAAGACGGAAAATATGTCTGCGGATGGGCAGTTGAAAAGATGAGTAAATCTATGTTCAATGTAGTCAATCCGGATATGATTGTTGAGAAATACGGTGCAGATACACTTCGTATGTATGAAATGTTCCTCGGCCCGGTAGAACAGTCTAAACCGTGGGATACAAACGGAATCGACGGTGTACACCGTTTTATCCGTAAATTCTGGTCGTTGTTCTACAGCCGTACGGACGAATATCTGGTAACGGACGAACCTGCAACAAAAGAAGAATTGAAGAGCCTTCATAAATTAATCAAGAAGGTGACTGGTGATATTGAACAGTTCTCTTACAATACATCTATCAGCGCATTCATGATTTGTGTAAACGAACTCTTCAACCTGAAATGCAGCAAAAAAGAGATTCTGGAACAGCTCGTTATCACTCTCGCTCCTTTCGCTCCGCATGTCTGCGAAGAGTTGTGGGATGTATTGGGACACGAAACTTCCGTATGCGACGCCCAATGGCCTGCATACAACGAAGAATATCTGAAAGAAGATACTATCAACTATACCATCTCTTTCAACGGAAAGGCACGTTTCAATATGGAATTTGCAGCAGATGAAGCTTCGGACGCTATCCAAGCCGCAGTATTGGCAGACGAACGTTCACAGAAGTGGATTGATGGCAAGACTCCGAAAAAGATCATTGTCGTTCCGAAAAAGATTGTAAACGTTGTAATTTAAAGTATTAAGTATAAAACAATAAGTATTAAGTAATAAGTATTATCCGTAGTCGTTTTCCAAATATATCCGTCAGGTTAATACTTATTACCTAATACTTGAACTTAAAATCCATGCATAAACTGACAAAAGCGGAAATAATGAGAGAAGTGAAAGATTACATCTATATCACTCTCGGATTGATAAGCTATTCTTTGGGATGGGCTGCATTCCTGTTACCTTATCAGATAACTACCGGAGGAACTACCGGTATCGGAGCTATTATCTATTATGCAACAGGATTTCCAATTCAGTGGTCATACTTTATTATCAATGCAGTTCTGATGACGTTTGCCATCCGGATATTGGGTCCGAAATTCAGTATAAAAACGACTTATGCTATTTTTACGCTGACTTTTCTGCTTTGGTTATTCCAGTTAGTGGTGAACAATTACGTAGAAGCACCGGATATGACGCCGGACGGTAAGCCGCTATTGCTCGGTACAGGACAGGATTTTATGGCCTGTATTATTGGTGCAGCCATGTGCGGTGTAGGCCTCGGTATCACTTTCAACTACAATGGAAGTACGGGTGGAACAGATATTATCGCAGCCATCGTCAATAAATACAAAGATGTATCGCTTGGACGAATGATTATGATTTGTGATGTATTCATTATCAGTTCCTGTTACTTTATATTTCATGATTGGCGCCGGGTTATTTTCGGTTTTGTCACCCTATTTATTATTGGTGTTGTGCTTGACTGGATTATCAACAGTGCCCGTCAATCGGTTCAATTTTTCATCTTCTCCAAGAAATATGATGAAATAGCCGACCGTATCATTAAAGACGCCGACCGGGGAGTAACGGTACTCGACGGTACGGGATGGTACAGTAAAAACAATGTGAAAGTATTAGTAGTACTTGCCAAGAAACGTCAGTCACTCGAAATTTTCCGTTTGGTAAAACGCATTGATCCGAATGCTTTTATCTCTCAAAGTTCCGTTATCGGTGTGTATGGCGAAGGATTCGATAAGCTAAAAGTGAAATAAGAACCGGTTGATAAGTAGTGAACAACCCTGTTAAAACAAAAAATAAGATGATGAAACGCAAACTTGTATTTGCTACCAATAATGCTCATAAACTGGAAGAAGTGGCCGCTATCCTGGGAGATCAAGTAGAATTATTAAGTCTCAATGATATCGGTTGCCAAACGGATATTCCCGAAACTGCTGAAACACTGGAAGGAAATGCGTTATTAAAATCTTCCTATATCTACAAAAACTATCATCTGGATTGTTTTGCCGATGATACGGGATTGGAAGTGGAAGCCTTGAACGGAGCTCCCGGAGTCTATTCCGCCCGCTATGCAGGAGGTGAAGGACACGACGCCCAGGCTAATATGCTCAAACTTCTTCACGAACTGGACGGAAAAGAAAACCGTAAAGCACAATTCCGCACCGCTATTTCGTTGATACTGGACGGAAAGGAGTATCTCTTTGAAGGAGTGATAAAAGGCGAAATAATCAAAGAAAAACGTGGTGATTCCGGATTTGGCTACGATCCTGTATTCATGCCTGAAGGTTACGACCGGACTTTTGCCGAATTGGGAAATGATATAAAAAACCAAATCAGCCATCGCGCACTGGCTGTACAGAAACTTTGTGAGTTTCTGCAAAGCTGATTATACATACCCACTTAAAATATAAAACACAATGAAGAAAATTACTTTATTTACTTTACTTACGCTCCTATTGTGTACTTCGTGTGTAACAAAAAAGAAGTTCATGCTTGCAGAGATGGCAGCCACCGCAAGCAAAGACAGTCTGCAAGGGTTGTTGAATAACTCCCGCGAAGTTGGTAACCAGCTATCGGCACAAGTCAAAAACCTCTTGCGTGATACGACCAAGATGGGGAACAGTATCCGCCAATATCAGAGTATGTTGAATGTCAACATGACTGAACAGGAAAAACTGAATGCGCTGTTGAGCCAGAAGAAAAATGAGCTGAACGAAAGAGAACGCACGATCAATGAATTGCAGGACATGATTAAGGCACAGAATGATAAGGTACAAAATCTCTTGAGTAATGTAAAAGATGCATTACTTGGTTTTAGTACTGACGAGCTGACCGTTCGCGAAAAAGACGGAAAAGTATATGTAGCGATGTCCGACAAATTATTATTCCAGTCAGGAAGTGCCCGCCTAGATAAACGTGGAGAGGAAGCTCTCGGCAAACTGGCCGAAGTATTGAACAAACAGACGGACATCGACGTATTTATCGAAGGACATACGGACAACAAACCGATCAATACTGTACAATTCAAAGATAACTGGGATTTGAGTGTGATCCGTGCCACTTCCGTAGTTCGTATCCTCATCAAGAATTACAATGTAAATCCTTTACAGATTCAGCCTAGCGGCCGCGGTGAATATATGCCTATTGATGACAACGAAACAATAGAAGGAAGAAGCAAGAATCGCCGTACGGAGATTATCATGGCTCCGAAGTTGGATAAGTTGTTCCAGATGCTTCAAAGTTCGGAAGAATCCAAATAAAAAATAATTGATTCAATAATCAACAATAAAAAATCCTCTCGGTTAATAAACTGGGAGGATTTTTTTATCTTTAAAGAATTGAATTATTTTAAAACAGTTTCTAACTGTTATTCATTCAAGAACAATAATAAAAACCAAATTTCTTTATAATCCCAACTTAGCCGAAATCTCCAACATCCGCTGAATCGGCTTCACTGCCTTCTTAGCCACCTCCGGATCTACCGTTATTTCCGGTGCTTCATTCTTCAAACACTCATAGAGCTTCTCTAACGTATTCAACCGCATGAAGCTACACTCGTTACATCCGCACGTACTATCGTTCGGAGGAGCAGGGATAAACGTTGTCTGCGGACACTTCTTCTGCATCTCATGCAAGATACCCGATTCGGTAGCCACAATATACGTGTTTTCCGGATGGTTCACGGCATACTTCAACAATGCTGCCGTAGACCCTACCACATCCGCCAGTTTCAAAACCGTACTCTTACATTCGGGATGTGCCAAGACCAACGCTTCCGGATGCTGCGCTTTCAATTCCACAATCTTTTCAACAGAGAACTGTTCATGCACGTGACAGGCTCCGTCCCAAAGCAACATATTCCTGTTCGTAACAGAGTTGATATAATTACCCAAATTCCTATCCGGACCAAAGATTATTTTCTCATCTTTGGGGAAGCTTTCCACGATCTGCTTCGCATTGGTGGAAGTCACCACCACATCTGTCACTGCTTTCACGGCAGCTGTTGTGTTGACGTACGAAATAACGGTGTATCCCGGGTGCTCTTTGACAAACTGTGCAAACTGATCCGCCGGACAACTGTCCGCCAACGAACAACCTGCCGCCATGTCGGGTACCAACACTTTCTTGTCCGGACAAAGCACCTTTGCCGTTTCCCCCATAAAGTGAACGCCACACATCACAATAATGTCCGCTTCCGTTTTGGCTGCCCATTGAGCCAATGCCAAACTGTCGCCAACGTAATCGGCGATGTCTTGTATTTCCCCTTTCTGGTAGTAGTGTCCCAGAATGATTGCATTCTTTTCTTTCTTTAGCTCGTTAATAGCCTTTATGAGTTCATTCATAATAATATTCTTATTTCTTTCCTTTTAAAAAAAAATCCTTTGTTAGTGATGATAGCCTGTTAATAATGTTAGCAAATAAATACGATTTCTCTTGCCAGATAAGTTATTAGTCCATACTTCTGCTTTATGAGTCGGTTATGAACTGATGTAAAGGGCAAGATATCCTATTCTACTTGCTTCATTATCAATGAAAGCATCGTTAAATGCCGTCAAATGGAAGTTTGCTATTAACTCCCTGTTGATAAAGTGCAAAGTTAAAAACTTTATGGATATAAACAGGTAGATAAGTGCTGAAAAATATGTTTATGTCTGTGTAGAAAGTTTTGGGTTAGTTTTTTGGAATGTTCATAACGAAGGCCTCTTATATCTTCTTTTGAATAATGCAAGAATTATTTTTCAAAATCTTTGCCGATAGTTTTGACAGGTTTTAAACCGTTATCAACACCTTGTTAACTGAAAAGAATTACCTTTGTGGACAAGAACATAATAAAAGAAAAGACGTATGCGTAAACTGAAAATAACAGAGCTGAACCGTATCAGTGCCGAAGAGTTTAAACAGGTTGAAAAACTGCCTTTGGTGGTAGTGTTGGATGATATTCGTAGTTTGCACAATATAGGTTCTGTGTTCCGTACTTCGGATGCTTTCCGTATTGAATGTATCTATCTGTGTGGTATAACAGCTACCCCACCGCACCCTGAAATGCATAAGACTGCGCTGGGTGCAGAGTTCACTGTCGACTGGAAGTATGTTAATAACGCTGTTGATGCTGTTGATAACCTCAAAAACGAAGGGTATATCGTTTATTCTGTAGAACAGGCGGAAGGAAGCATCATGCTTGATGAACTTCAGCTGGATAAAACCAAGAAGTACGCTATCGTTATGGGAAACGAGGTGAAAGGGGTACAGCAGGAGGTTATTAACCATTCGGATGGCTGTATAGAGATTCCTCAATATGGTACCAAACATTCGCTAAATGTTTCCGTAACTACTGGTATTGTAATTTGGGATTTATTCAAAAAGTTACACTAATAGTCATAATACAGGATTGGTTAATAAGTTGTTTATAACGAGTTAATAGCTTAGTTAATTCATTTATAATCAATAACTATGTTCTGTTTATAACTATATGGAGCCATGTTGATTCTATGGGTGTTGGGTAGTTATTATTATAGTTGTTGATAGTTCGTTTTCAGGCTGTTAATATTTGAGTTGTCAGGTATTAACAGTCTATATGATACGTATTAATAGCTGGGAACTCAAGTATTAACTTCTGAGAAACCGGAAAATAATACCTTACAGGAAGTTTGTTAATTCTTGAAATGATAACTAGTATGGTTGAGTAGTGATCAATTAGTTTATAAAGTTGATAAACTTATAAGCCGATTGATTTTAGATCTGTCCGTTCTCCACCATCAACACTACACGTTCCGTTAGTTTGTCTTCACCTTGCGGATCATATTCTTTTTTTAAACTGGCTCCGAACAATGCAGCAAAAGTCTGATAGAATCCCGCTTTGAAAGGTCCCATAAATGCTTTTACCAGTTCATAACTGGTAGAATTGCTTTGGCGGTCTATTAATTTAATCAACAGTTTTCCCTGTGCAAACGAGAGTTTCTTCATTCGGGGAGTATATTGCTCTTTCAATCCTTTTTCAACCTGTTTGATATGTTTTTGGCGGGCTTTCTCATTGGGTAATGTCTGAAGATATTCGTAGGTTTCGATGATAGCTTGGTTAATTTCCCTGGAGATGGGATATACCTTTTTCACATTGCGGATCAGTCGGTAATATTCCTGGCGTTCCTTTTCATTTTTGAATTTCAACGGACGGAAAATATACACAGTTCTTAACTGGACACATGGAATGGTATCTCCATTGTAGATACACATCGGAACCAAATATCCATTGATGCTTTGTTTATCTTGAGCTTGCAGGCGCAACGAACAACAAACAATAGCAAACAGCGTCATTACTACTATGTTAAGCCTTCTTTTCACGATACAAAAATAGAATTAAAATTTTATTATTCAGACATTTCTCTTCGATGTTAACCTATTTAAAGTATCTTTGCGGCCTTATCTGTTAAAAAGCAGGAAGAATAAACCATTTTATTGATGAAAACGATTCAACTTTTACGGTTGATAAGTATTATAAACAGTCTGTTAATAATTCCTGCTTGTAGTGCTCAAAACCCTTCCGAAAGTCTTTTAGAAGATGTTCTTGAAGATTTATCTGTTAATAATGGAACTGATAACTCTGTTAATATTCCTAATTGGGAAAATGAATTGGAAGAACTTTCCAATCGTATGCAGGAACCAGTTAATTTGAATGTTGCTACCCGTGAACAACTCGAACAGTTTCCTTTCCTTAGTGATATTCAGATTGAACATCTGCTGGCCTACATCTATATACACGGACAGATGAAAACCATCTATGAACTTCAACTGGTAGAAGAGATGGATAGGCAAACAATCCAGTATTTACTACCTTTTGTCTGTATAAAAGCTATTAACAATGAACCTGCTTTTCGGTGGAAAAGTCTGTTGAAAAGCGCAGCAAAGTATGGAAAGAATGAGCTGTTAACTCGCTTTGATATACCATTTTATAGGCGAAAAGGTTATGAACATACCTATTTAGGACCTTCTGTTTATAACTCTGTGAAATACAGTTTCCGATACAGTGACCGACTCTATGCAGGAGTCGTTGCTGAAAAAGATGCTGGAGAACCTTTTGGAGCTTTACACAATCGTTATGGCTACGATTATTATTCCTTTTATCTGTTATTAAAAGATTGTGGACGATTAAAAGCATTAGCTATTGGTAACTATCGGCTTAGTTTCGGACAAGGATTAGTGATTAGCACTGATTATCTGATGGGAAAAACAATCTATGCCTCTTCTTTCAACAATCGTAGTGGCGGAATAAAGAAACACTCTTCCAGCGATGAATACAATTATTTTCGGGGAGTGGCTGCCACTATTGCTTTATCTAAAGATTGGGATCTTTCCGGTTTCTATTCACACCGTTTATTAGATGGAGTAATCACTGATGGAGCAATCACCTCTATCTATAAAACTGGACTGCACCGAAGTCAAAAAGAAGCGAATAAAAAGAACCTGTTCACCATGCAATTAACAGGTGGAAACGTGAGTTATCAACACAACCGTATCCGACTGGGTATCACCGGTATTTACTACCTTTTCAACCGACCTTATGAACCGGAATTAACAGGCTATTCCAAATACAATCTTCATGGAAACAACTTCTATAATCTGGGGATTGATTATGCTTATCGCTGGCATCGTTTTTCTTTTCAAGGAGAGACGGCCATAGGAAAACAAGGTTGGGCCTCTTTGAACCGTTTGCAGTATTCACCGGTTCAAAACACTCAAATCATGTTGATACACCGGTTTTATTCTTATAACTATTGGGCCATGTTTGCCCATTCTTTTGGTGAAGGAAGTACGACACAAAATGAACAGGGATATTATATCGGCATGGAAACTTCTCCTTTTGCCTATTGGAAATTCTTCGCCTCATTCGATTTATTTTCCTTTCCTTGGAAAAAATACAGAGTAAATAAACCCTCTCGCGGAACAGACGGATTGCTTCAAGCCACTTTCACTCCACGCAGCTATCTATCCATGTATCTGAAGTACCGCTATAAACGCAAAGAAAGGGATTGGACAGGTAGTAAAGGAACACTAACACTTCCTATTTTTCACCATCAACTTCGCTACCGTTTGAACTATTCTTTAGGAGATGTGTTAAGCAGTCGTACAACTTTAGATTATAATCATTTTCATTCTCAGGACAGAGCTGCTAATATAGGATATCAGGTTACACAAATGATATCCTCCCAACTGCCTTGGGCCAGGCTGTTTGCTGACGTTCAGGGCAGTTACTTTTTTACAGACGATTATGATTCGCGTGTATATGCTTCGGAAAGCGGATTGCTTTATACGTTTTACACACCGTCCTTCCAAGGTCGTGGATTTCGCTGCTCCGTTCGTTTCAGATATGAACTGAATAAGCATTGGTTGTTCATAACCAAGTTTGGCGAAACAGTCTATTTAGACCGGAATGAGATCGGTTCGGGCAATGATTTGATCTGTGGAAATAAAAAAGCAGATGTACAAATGCAACTGCGTATTAAGTTTTAATGTATATTTGTCTGCCAGAAATAACAGAAGAATACGATATTAAATGGATGACAGGGCTACTTTTGACAAAATGTTTAATGAATGGTATGCACAGTTTGTATATTTTGCATATTATTTTATAAATGACGCTGAGGTATGCAGAGATATCGTAAGTGATGCTTTTGAGTATTTGTGGCGTAATTATGAAAAGATAGAAGAAGCGACGGCTAAAACTTATCTTTATACAATCATTCGTACACGTTGCATTGACTATCTTCGCAAGCAAAATATTCATGAAGAATATGTAGAGTTCACTTCGCAATTAACTGATAAAATGATAGAAGTCGATTCACAACATTCTGATTCTCGTGTTTTGCGTATTCGTAAAGCTATGGAAAAGTTGACTCCTTATAATTATCATATATTGGAAGCATGCTATATTCATAATAAGAAATATAAAGAAGTGGCCGAAGAATTGAATGTAAGTGTTGCGGCTATTCATAAGAATATAGTAAAGGCTTTGCGTATTCTTCGCGAAGAATTGGGGCAAGAGGGTAACCGGAATAGACTTTAAAACGTAAATATATATATTGAATACATTATTTATGGATGAAAAGAATATAAATATAAGCAAGTCGGAAGAAGAACTCCTGGAAATTATGGAGAATCGTTCTCATATAACTGCTGATCAATTACATAATTTGAAAGAAGATGAGGAGTGCTTGCAAGCATGTTCTGATTTGACAGAAATTGTGATAGAGATGCAGAAAAAACAAAATATGCTGGCAATTGATGTCCGGAATGAACTGGCAGATTTTCATAATAAACATTCTAAAAACGATCGAAGAAAAAATACACGCATGCTGTTGTGGGCCAGTATCACAGGTGTAGCGGCAGCTGTTGTCATAATTTTAGTTTTGCGTGCAATGATGATTTCGTCGCAACCGGAAATCATTCAAGTGTTTCAAGCCAATCATGTTGCCCAAGAAGTCACTTTACAAGTGAATGATGAGAAGGAAATAAAACCACTAAAAGAAGTGGTAGAATCTCTTTCGTCTTCCTCTACTGCACAGTTGTCTTCTAAAGAAATAGATTATAGTCGTGCTCTTCTTCAGACAGAAACCAAGGAAGTAGGAAAGCAGAAAGTACAGATACATAGATTAAGTATTCCCAGGGGAGAGACATTCAAAGTTGTTTTATCCGAAGGAACCGAAGTCTTCTTGAATTCAGACAGCCGATTAGCTTACCCTACGATTTTTAAAGGAAAAGAAAGAGTCGTCTCTTTGGAAGGTGAAGCTTATTTTAAAGTTACTAAAGATGCAAAACATCCTTTTATTGTGAAAAGTGGAAATCTACAGGTTCGCGTATTAGGAACGGAATTTAATGTGCGTAGCTACTCTCCTATTGATGTCCGTGTTACGCTCATTACAGGAAAAGTGGCTGTTAGCGATACTTGTGGAATTCATAGTGTTGAAATGATGCCGGGACAAAGTGCACAGCTTTCTTCTGACGGAACGTTTGCTGTGAACGAGGTGGACATTGAATCATTTTTATATTGGAAGGAAGGATTTTTCTATTTTGACGATGTTGCCCTGGTTGACATGATGAAAGAAATAGGGCGTTGGTATAATATAGATATTGAGTTCCGCAATAGCAAAATTATGGATCTTCGTATGCATTTCTTTGCAAATCGTCACCAAGACATCTTTCACTTGATTGAATTATTGAATCGAATGGAGAGGATACATGCTCATTTTGAAACAGGAAAACTAATTATTGAATAAAAAACGAGCAAAAAGTCATAAATCTGAATAGAAATATATATTTCTGAAAAATAAATTCTTTTAAGGGTAACCATTCTTTTTTAAACTTCGTATATAATTAAAAGAATGAAATATTATTTAACTATTCGGGCTTATGAAAAAGAATCAAGCACAAAAGTTCATTGTCTTGTTCTTGTTTTTCCTTTTTGCCTATTCATGGCGTGTTGAAGCGCAAACAGGTAAGGAAAAGCAAATAACAATGGAGTTTAAAAATGAAGGATTACCCTCTATTTTTAAACGTTTTGAAAAAGTATCGGGATATAAAGTTCTTTTTATCTACGATGAAATCAGTTCTTATACTTCTACCGGAAAAGTAGAAAAAGCTACAGTCGATGAAGCATTGAAAGTGATTATCGGGAAAAATCCGTTGAAATACCACATTGACGGACAATTCATCAATATCACAAAAGAGGATTCTAAAAAGTTTTTTTCACAAGTAAAAGGAAAAGTTTTTTCCGAGGAAGACGGACTTCCTGTTATCGGTGCCACTATTATCGTAGAAGATGCCAATAATATTAGGGCTATCACGGACAATAATGGTAATTTTCAGCTTTCTAATGTTTCGAAAGATAGTCGGGTTAGAATATCGTATGTAGGTTTGGAGACTCAGTTCTTGAATCCTTCATCCTATATGTCGGTAGTGATGAAGTCTGATACAAAAGCACTCGATGAAGTGGTGGTGACAGGTATGTTTAATAGAAAGAAAGAGGGATTCACTGGTTCTGCTGTTACTATCAAGGGTGAAGAACTGAAAAAGTATAGTACGAATAATGTGGCTAAAGCGATAGCTGCTGTCGCTCCCGGGCTTCGTATCATGGATAATATCAATATGGGGTCTAATCCGAATAATCTGCCTGATATGCGTATGCGTGGCGGTGCAAATATGGATTTGAATGCACAGGCTACGGTAGATTTAAATTCTGCCAGTAATGATGTGCTGGCAGTTCAGGGCGAATATGAGACCTATGCCAATCAACCGCTGCTTATCATGGACGGATTTGAAATCAGTATACAGACACTTGCTGATATGGATCCCGACCGTGTTGCTTCCATCGTTGTGTTGAAAGATGCGGCAGCTACGGCTATTTATGGTTCGCGTGCGGCAAATGGAGTAATTGTTATCGAAAGCAAGACTCCCAAACCGGGACGGATTTGGGTGACTTATGGTGGGGAACTTCGTATTGAAGCTCCGGATATGACCGGGTATAACTTGATGAATGCAAGAGAGAAGATAGATGCAGAGTTGCAAAGCGGACTTTATACATACGGCGGCGAAACAGTTGAAAAATGGCAGCTCTATCAATCTAAATTGCGTGAAGTGCTGGCAGGAGTAAATACTTATTGGCTGGACAAGCCTTTGCAAACAGCTTTCCAACAACGACATACGGTTACGCTGGAAGGTGGTGATGAAGCCTTACGCTATCGGATGTATGTCGGATATAATAGTTCTCCGGGTGTGATGAAAGACAGCAAACGTGATGTACTGACCGGTTCACTTGATTTTCAGTATCGTCTGAAAAAGGTGTTGTTAAAGAATAGCATTACGTTGGATAATTCGGTGGCTAATGAGTCTCCGTGGGGAAGTTTTAGTGAATATACCCGCTTGAATCCTTATCTGCGTCCGTATGGAGAGAACGGAGAAATACAAAAACGGCTTGATAATTTTGAAGGAGTGGGTGGTGAGTCGAGCTACCTGAATCCGATGTACAATACGACATTCAACAGCAAAGATCAGAGTAAGAACTTCACAGTACGTGAACTTTTCAGGGTAGAATATAATCCTACTAATGAATTACGGTTTGAAGGAGCTTTTAATTTGTCCAAAAGTGTAGGACATCGTGATATTTTCCGTCCTGCACAACATACGCTTTTTGATAATGTGACCGATCCTACCTTAAGAGGTGATTACCGCAGAAGCCAGAGTGAAGCTGTCAGTTGGGGAATCGATTTGACAGGAAGCTGGAACAAGCAATTGAAAGACCATTATCTGACTGCTAATGCACGCATGAGTGTATTGGAGAATAATTCGGAGACTTATGGAAACTATGTGACCGGTTTCCCGAATGATAATATGGATAACTTGTTGTTTGGTAAGAAATATAACGAGAAAGTGACGGGCGATGAGAGGACAACGCGCTCCATTGGTTGGGTAGCTGCTGGAGGCTATTCTTATAAATATAAGTATTCGTTCGACTTTAATATACGCTTGGACGGTTCATCACAGTTTGGAAAAAATAACCGTTGGGCTCCTTTCTGGTCAACCGGATTACGTTGGGATTTGAAAAAAGAGAACTTTTTGAAAGATGTATCTTTTATTTCCGATTTCATTTTGAGGGGTACATACGGTACGACCGGTTCCCAAGGTTTTGATCCTTATCAGGCACATGGTTATTATACATATTCCAATTTACTGCTTCCTTATTACTCGTCGGATGCAACAGGTTCGGAAATCTTGGCTATGCATAATGAAAGTTTAAAATGGCAGACTACAAAAAGTACTAATCTTGCCTTGGAACTCGGTTTTTTCGATCAGCGTTTTACTGCACGTGTGGAATATTATCGGAAAATAACAGATAATATGGTTGCCAATATAAGTCTTGCTCCTTCTCTTGGCTTCGGCAGTTATCCGGAAAACCTGGGTAAGATAGAGAATAAAGGTTGGGAAATCTCTCTTTCGGCTATTCCTTATAAGAATACTGCCAAGCAGGCTTATTGGACCATTACGGTGAATGGTTCTCGCAATACAGACAAATTGCTGGAGATATCGGAAGCAATGAAATACAGGAATGACCTGAATGCGTCAAATCTGAAAGATACACCATTGCCACGTTATGAAGAAGGCGAATCTCTTTCCCGCATTTGGGTAGTACGTTCATTAGGTATTGATCCCGCTTCCGGAGATGAAATATTATTAAAGCGTAACGGAGAAATGACCAGTGCCGTTAACTGGAGTGCGAATGATGTAGTACCTATCGGCAATACGGAACCTACATGGCAAGGATATATTAATTCTTCCTTTACATACAAAGGTTGGGGAGCGGATGTTAGTTTCAGATACCAGTTTGGCGGTCAGGTGTATAACCAGACTTTGATTGACAAGGTGGAAAATGCCAATCTGAAATATAATGTAGACCAACGTGTGAGCCAGTTACGTTGGGAGAAACCGGGTGACAAGGCACAATTCCGTGCTCTTAATCCGAGCGGTTGGGAAACGAAAGCTACATCCCGGTTTATCATGGATGAAAATATATTTCAGGGAAGCTCGTTGTCTGTCTACTATCGCATGGATCGTACTAATACAAAATTTATCAGCCATTGGGGATTGAGCTCCGCCAAAGTGACGTTTAATATGGAAGACTTTTTCTATTGGTCTACAGTGAAACGCGAAAGAGGTTTGTACTATCCGTATTCCCGTCAGTTTACATTTGCTCTGAATGTTGCTTTCTAATTAAAAACCTATTTGTATGAAACAGATAATATATATACTATTAACAACAACAATGCTGGGACTTATGTCTTGCAGCGACTGGTTGGATGTATCTCCGAAGACTTCTATTCCTACCGACAAGCAATTTGAGTCGGAATCAGGATTTAAGGATGCGCTTACAGGTATTTATTTGAAGTTGGGAACCACGACATTATATGCCGGAGACTTGACTTATGCTTATTTGGATGAGTTGGCAGGATTATATTCCGATTATCCGGGGTATAATACAAATGCTGTTTTCGACCAAAGTATCGTGTTCGATTATGAGAACATGTTTTTGAGTAAGAAGAATGGGATTTACTCAACGATGTATAACATCATAGCCAATATTAATAACTTCTTGGAGTACGTAGACAAAAATAAAGATGTTTTAGTTACCGAACGCTATTATGAAACTATGAAGGGAGAGGCACTCGGGCTTCGCGCTTTTCTTCACTTTGATTTGTTGCGTATGTTCGGTCCTGTTTATAAAGAACATCCTGCATCCAAAGCTATACCCTACCGTATTGCTTTTGATAAGGATGCCACTCCTGTTTTACCAGCCAGTGAAGTGGTTGACGCTATTCTCAAAGATTTGAATGACGCTGAAAAATTACTGAAAGAGAGTGATCCTCTTGATTTCTTTACCGATCAGACGGATGAAGATTTTATAGATAAAAATCATTTTCTTGTCAATCGTGAGTTTCGTATGAATCTATATGCGGTTAAAGCTATGCTGGCTCGTGTATATTGTTACAAAGGTGATGCGGAAAGTAAAGGATTGGCCACAGAGTACGCTAAACAAGTGATTGCTGCCTCTAAGTATTTTACATTGTATAAATCGCAGACTGCTTCCAATTACAATTCCATACGCTACGCAGAGCAAATCTTTGGAATAACAGTCAATGAATTCTCCAATTTGCTTATTGGAAATTATATGGATATGGAGAATACCAATACTCAGCAACATTTCTATCTGGATGGAGATAAATTTAAATTCTTCTATGAAACTGCCGATGCAGGGAATACTGACTGGAGAAAAAATACGGAAATGTTTGAGGTTATTAATGGGGCAAGTCGGACAGATGTTTTTTGTAGAAAATATAATCAGAAACCTTTGAATGGCGGATATGCTTATTCCGGTGCTGACGCTATCCCTTTGATACGCTTACCCGAAATGTATTATATTGTAGCAGAATGTGTTCCTTCTGCATCGGAAAGTGCTGACGCGTTAAATACCGTACGTTTTGCACGTGGTATCTCTTATAGTGATGAAATACCGACTACCGGATATGATGACCTTGATAATACTTCGGAAGAAGACAAAAACCAGACTAAACGTATTAATGAGATAATGAAAGAATATAGAAAAGAATATTTCGCGGAAGGTCAACTTTTCTATTTCTTGAAAGCGCATAATTATAGCACTTATTATGGTTGTGGGATTGAAACGATGACTGAAGCCCATTATCAGATGACGTTGCCGGATGACGAGTATATTTTTGGAAACAACTCTAAATGATGAAGCATTATGAAACGTATTATATATTTTGTTTTAGCTATTCTTGTTTGCGGCATTTATGTAGGATGCAGTGAAAACGAGATAGACTTATATGACCAGACACCTCGTATCAATTTCTATGGTAGCACTACGCATGTCCGTACTTTGGTTGATACGGATTATGTGAAGAAAGAACCTTATGCTGTAGACAGTTTCGAGGTAAGAATACAAGGAGATTTTTTGAAAGAGAATCGTGATTTCTGTGTGAAAGTAACTCCGAATAATGATTATCAGAATTCAGTGGATGTATTATTGGAAAGCAAGTATACATATACTGACCTTGATACAGTTTGCCAGATATTCTATTATAAAATAAATCGTCCGAAAGTAGAGGCAGGTAGAAATGTTTATGGTTGTTATCTGGAGTTTGATTTGAATAACCCTCTTCATCAGTTTGATAAAGGTCTGGTAGAAAAGAATCAAATCGTTTTAAATGTCAGATGGGAGTTGAAACCGACCGAATGGAGTGATTATGTGGGATTTGGCAGTTATAGCGATGCTAAATATATGTTTATTATGGATGTATGTCAACGTGTATGGGATGATTTGGAAGATGAAGATATTGATGTAATCAAGCAAGCTTATAGAGAATATAAGGAGGAGGGAAATCCACCGATTTTAGGTGAAGAGGGTGATGAAATAGAATATGAATAAGATTAAAAAGAAACGTTATGAGGAAATATATCATCTGTATAGTAAGTTTTATCGGAGCGGCTTTATTGCAAACAGGCTGTTACGATGACAAGGGAGATTACGATTATCATGATGTAAATACGATGGATATCGTAATACCTGAAACGAAGGTACGTATGCCTAAAGAGGAAGCAGTCGAAGTTTCAATTATACCCGAGATTTCTCAGACTTTGGAGCAAAATGAGGAAAACCTTGTATTTCAATGGAAGAAAACAATCGAAGGAAAGAAAGCGGGGTCGGACAGACTTAGTGATTATAAAGATTATTCCGTAGGCAAAGAATGTAAAGTAACAGTCGAGCCTTATGAATCCGAAAATATAGGTTTGATGTTGGTCATTACGGATAAAAAGAATGGAACAATCTGGTATCAGATAGGTGAAGTTGCAATTATTCGTCCTTTAAATCCTTGCTGGTTTGTATTGCAGGAAAAAGAAGGAAAGGGAGTATTAGGAGCGATAGAGGGTACTCCGGAAGGATATTATGTTTATCCGGATGTCTTTAAATCAGAATTGAATCAGTCATTTCCGTTAGAAGGAAAACCTTTGGCGGTAAGTGCAAGAAAAAACTATGGGGATTCGTTTTTAAGTAGTATGCTGGGTTTTTTTGGTTTTAAAGTAAGTCCGGCGTTAATGGTGGTAACCGATCGGGACTTGGCCTTGTTGACTCCAAGTACTTTAATAACGAGATATCCATCGAATAAAATACTTTTTGAACCGACTGGAAAAGGTGAACCGTTGAATATCGAGCTCTATAAGATGAGTACTCATGGTGAATTGTTTGTGAATAGTGGAAAAGCATATTGTGCTCCTATGGATGGATTTTGTGTACCATTCTCAGTAAAAAAGGAAAGTGAGTTTCCCGCCATTTCCGCTTATGGTTCGTATGGAGGAGGCTATTTGTTTTTTGATTCTGAAAATCATCGTTTTCTTGCTTCCTCTATTCTGGGTTTTAGCGATTATATGGTACCGAATTCGGCTACTCAAGATATACGTAATTATGGAACTAAATGGACTGATCAGAAACCTGTCAGGACATATTTAATGTCGTCTGATGAATCAAATGTCTTTGATCCAAATAAGATTGATCCGTCTTTAGAAGTGCATGACATTGTTACGGGAGGAAACGGGGGAAATTTTGCTTATGCAATTGCTGCTCCCCATAACGGAAAAGAGCTGACTGTGTTTAAATTCAGTGCGCAAGATGAAGATCCGATTTGTGCTGCCCGGTATACGATTGCTTTACCGTCCGAAGTAAATGTAGAAACAGCAAAATTTGCAGCTTCTTACGCGTATACGGCAAACCTTATATTTATGACATCGGGTAATAAATTATATCGCATTGATCTTGGTCGCGGAAGGGCAATTGAACTTTATACTTATGAAACTGATCCGTCAGCACAGATAGTTAGTTTTAAATTTAAGGACCCTGAAAGTGTGAGAGAGGAAGATGACGATGAGGAAATAGGCGAATATAAGGAGAAACTAGGTATGTCTCTCGGGTTGGGTATCAATACTGCTGACAAAGGTGTAGTTGTCGAATTGCAATTGACAGTGGCGGGCGATGTAGCTCGTGAAGAAAACAGCATTTGTGTTTACGAAGATCCCGATCAGCCTATTGGGAAGATTGTTGATATTAGCTATAATTATGAATAGTATAAACCGGTCTTTATGCTAAAAGGAATTATCGGTGCAGTATTTCTTGCTGTTGTCTGTACTTGTCTGTACGGGCAACAGCAAAGTATTACAACTTTTATTAAAGAAGAAGCACCAGTGGAAGTTATTCCCGGTATGTTTACTACCTACCGAAGTGATAAACATATCTATTGGGAAATCCCGGATTCATTGATTGGACGTGAGTTTGCCGTAACGACAACTATCCTGACAGCTCCTGCCCGTCCGGACCGGGATATGGAAAAGAAATTCGGATATGCGGGTGACATGATAGGTCCGGTATTTTTCAGTTTCCGTAAACAGGGTGACGAGTTGTGGATGATGGATCCACAATATGAGAGGGTGATAGAAAATCCTGAAGGAACGTATGCAAAAATCGCCGCCCAACGTGGGAACGAAAGGCTTTATAAGATATTACCGATTAAAGCTAGGAATCAGGGAAGCAGCTTGATAGAGATTGGTGAAGTATTAAAAGATTTTCCTTTGTTTACTCTTGATATTGTATCTTTTGATTTATTGATAGGTACGCGTTTAAGAGAGAAAGATTATATCAAGGAAATTAAAGGATATGACAACCGCTTGTTGATACACGCATCACGAGTTTATCGAAGTTCGTCAATGAAAATACCAGGTAAGCCTGTTGCACCTCCTTATATTGGAGACTGGGATACAGGTATCTGCATAAAATTACTGTCAAAAAGACCGTTGGAGGCAGTTGCTGCAAATACCGGAGCTTATTTTTCTATCAGCAAGGAGTGTTTTCAAGGGAATCAGCCTGCTATTCGGAAATCTGTTGTCAAACGATGGCGGCTGGAAATAAGGGCGGAAGATGAAGAAAGATACATGAGGGGGGAACTGGTAGAACCCATACAACCTATTATTTTTTATATAGATCGTAATACACCGGAAAAGTACATCGACTGTATCATTGAAGCGGTGCGTGACTGGCGTCCGGCTTTCGAGAAAGCTGGATTTAAGAACGCCATTGATGCGCGACTGGCTCCTACCGTTGAGGAAGATCCTGATTTTAGTATTTATGACAGTACTTATCCGTTCATCTCATGGAAGATATCAGGACAAAATAACGCTTATGGACCGACTCCATGCGAACCCCGGTCCGGTGAGATTATAGCTTGCCACATCGGTATTTTTTGCAGTGTCTTGAATTTGGAACAGAAATGGTATTTTGCTCAATGTGGAGCGAATGATCCGCAGGCATGGAATATAGAGTTGCCGGACTCTTTGCAATACGAACAGATAAAACAAGTATTGACACATGAAGTGGGTCATACATTAGGGTTGGAACATAACTTTCTGGGTAGTTCTCATTACTCCATCGATCAATTACGTGATAATGACTTTTTAAGTCAATATAGTATTGGTAGTTCCATAATGGATTATGTGCGGTGTAATTATGCTTTGCGTCCTCAAGATAAAGTTGATTTGAGAAACAGGCGGGTACGTGTCGGCGAATATGATAAGTGGGCTATTGAATGGGGCTACCGTATATTTCCGGGTAAAGATGCTTCTGAAAGAGAAAAGAACAGGAGCCTTTGGAATCAGGAAAAACAGAAAGATCCCTCGTTACATTTTTCGGGCAGAATGGATGTAAGGGCTCAGGCAGAAGATTTGGGTAATGACCATGTTATGGTTAATACACAGGGAATAGAGAACTTGAAATATTTGTGTGAACATCCGGATGTCTGGAATGTGACGGATAAAACGTCTTTGCGTGTATTACAGGGGCGTTATGAAGCGGTATTGGAGCATTATAAACAGTGGGTACAGCACGTTTTGTCTCATTTGGGCGGGAAACGTCTTGCTGAGCCGGATGATGAGAATATTTACATACCTGAAAAAGCCGATTACAATAAGAAGGTTATGAGCTTTATACAGGCTTATATATTACAACCGCCTGTGTGGATGTTTGATGAAAAACTTACCGCTAAATTAGAAATAAATGGTAGTCGGGAGTTCGATCGCTTTTATGAAGAGCTGATGTCGGAAATGATTCGTTCCCTCCGGGAAGTGGAAAGAACGGAGAATGTTTGTGAGGATATGTTGTCTGTAGATGAGTTTTTGGAAAGCATACATAAAGAATTATTTACCGAATGGGCTGACAATATTCCTGTAAGTGACGCCAAGTATAAAGTGCAGCTGCTTTATGTGAGTAAACTTGTTAAATTGTTGGATAGATCAGAAAAGATAACTTCGTCGAGATTATTGGTTTCCATCATGCAGGCTTTGAATAGAATAAAGGAGGAAAGTCTTGATTATAGCCATAAGATTACGGATCCGGTTGCCAAAAAACGGGCAATGTTTCTTGTAGATAGTATTTTGTTTTAATGATGAAAAGTAAATAAAGAAATTCATGAAGAGAAGAAGATATGTGATTGGTATATTGTTGTGTGTCACAGCTTTGCTTCAGGCACAGGATTTCGTCAAGTCATTTGACGAGTTTTTTGTTGCCGGGATGGATAAGATCGACGGTGTGTTTCCTGTGTATGTAGCGGAAAAAGAAATCTATTTGGAAATACCCGAAAAATATATCGGGCGGGAAATTGAAGTCAGTGGACAGATAGACCGAGGGTTTGATTTGTTGAATCGTCCGGTTGACGGACTGGGAGTAGTGCGTATTATATCTCCGGATAAAGCTACAATTTGCTTTCAAAAACCGTTTTATACAGAGCGTATTTTAGATGAAAAAAGCACATATCAGCAATCTTTCTCGTTGTCAAATATGCAACCTGCCGGTAAAAGTTATCCAGTGGTGGCCTATTCAAAAGAGCAGGGAGCTATTATTCGGATAACAGAGTATCTGATGACTGGCGATGACTGGTTCAGCTATAATGATAGTTTTATTCGTTCCTTGGTTCCGGAACTGTCGGAAATAATGAAAATACATCCTTTTAAGGAAGGTGTGTCGTTTACGGTCAGGCGCTATCATGGAGTTGAAGCGGAAAGATATATGCTGTCCAGTTCTGCCATTATATTGCCTGAAGGTAGTATGCCTTTGGAAGTCACTTGTGCAGTACGCTTGCTACCTCTGAAAAAAGATCAGATCCGCCTGGCAGATTACAGAATACCTTACCGGACATTGAGTTTCAAAGATTACTCGCAAAATCCTTATTGTATGGTAGAAGATTCATTGATTCTTCGTTGGGATATGTCACAACCGCTTACTTTCTATGTAGACACCCTTTTTCCGAAGGAATATTTCCAGGCAGTAAAGGAAGGAGTGGAAGCATGGAATACCGCCTTCCATAAAGCTGGTATTCATGATGCTTTACAAGTAAGGTATGCAGACCGAAAGATAATTCCGGCGGAACAACGTGCTTTTATATCTTATGATTTGAGAATACCGGGGATTAAAAGTGACTTTATCTGTCATCCTCGTACCGGAGAAATACTTTCATGTCGTCTGAATATCGGACATGGATTCCTAAAAGGAAAATTAGACGACTATCTGTTAAGTTGCGGTGCCTCGGATTCGCGTATTCTGGCTGACCGTTATTCTAAAGAAGTGGAAAAAGAATTGTTGCAAAATGAAATAACGGAAGAAATTGGATATCTTTTAGGTTTGCGCAGAAGTTTATCGAAAAGTTCGTGTGGAAAGACTTTAAAAGTTGGAGATAATGATTGCCGTACTATTTATTTTGGTTATCATCCTTTCAAAGGAGACCAAAATTGTTATGATGAACGGGAGAAGCTCCGCCAATGGATAGAGCATAATTTACCAGATCACATTCGTTTATTCCAACCATCAGGGAAGGAGAATTCTGATTCTTCATTTCCAGAAGATTATGCGGTCAAAATATCGGATTTACAGACTGTAGTGAGTCGGTTGGATAAGATTGTGTATAAGGGGAAGAAATACGATAAAGGGAGTTCGCTCACTGATATATACAGAAAAGCTATTCGTCTGTATGGGAGTTATCTGATGGAAATGGCAAAGGTGGTGGGTAGTTCTCAACCGGCAGATGCGCAGCGTCAGGCAATGCTTGATTTGGACAACTATTTATTTCATTCTGTTAAAAAGATGGAATGTACCTATGTAAAAGAGAATTTGTTGGAAACAAGAAACAATCTTCTGTATCCGGAACTGGCGAAGTTGTTCAAACAATTGTTGAGTGTAAAGACAATTTCAGCTCTTCGATTGCAGGCGTTGCAGAGTGACCGGAAGGGGTATGACGATATTGATTTTTTCCGGGATCTTTATAAGGGGTTGTTTAATGGTTTTGATCCGCAGTCTGCCGTTAGTTATGAACAGATGGATATTCAGCTGATATGTTTGGAAGCATGGCTGGATATTATGCAGGAAGCTACTGAACATAATAGTATAAAGAAACGTTTGACGAACGAATTGCATAGTCTGCACGATAGACTGGAGGAGCTTAGCACGACACATTCCCAAAGGGAAGTACGTGATATGTATATTCTGCTTTTGAGAAGAATGGAGCAATATTTCCGTGTGGTTTCTTGAGTGGCGTTAGAGTAATAATTTGTTTGGGATGATGAAAAAATGGTCGTACAGATAGAATAACCTATAAGTTTTGGGTTATCTTTGCTATGATTTATGAATAAATAATTAGAATAAGATGACTATTATTTTTCCTTCACCCATCTTCGGCCCTATTCATTCCCGCCGTTTGGGCGTTTCATTGGGAATCAATTTATTGCCGGATGACGGTAAGGTTTGTTCATTCGACTGCATTTATTGTGAGTGTGGTTTCAATGCTGAACATCGTACGAAGAAACTTCTTCCTACCCGTGAAGAAGTCCGTACGGCTCTTGAAGAGAAACTAAAAGACATGCAGGCAAACGGCCCTGCTCCCGATGTACTGACATTTGCCGGAAACGGTGAACCGACTGCGCATCCCCATTTCCCGGAAATCATAGAAGATACACTTGCGCTTCGCGACAAGTATTTCCCAAAAGCAAAAGTAAGCGTATTGAGTAACTCTACATTTATCGACCGTCCTGCTGTATTCGAAGCACTGAACAAGATAGATAATAATATCCTGAAACTGGATACGGTGGATGAAGAATACATTCATCTGTTGGACCGTCCTAACGGAAAATATTCTGTTAAGAAGATTATCGAAAGAATGAAAGAGTTCAAAGGAAACTGCATCGTACAGACGATGTTTCTGAAAGGAGGTTATCAGGGAAAAGACATGGATAATACATCCGACAAGTATGTGCTCCCCTGGATAGAAGCAGTGAAAGAAATCGCTCCCCGGCAAGTGATGATTTATACGATCGACCGGGAGACTCCCGACCACGATTTGCAAAAGGCTACGCATGAAGAGTTAGACCGTATTGTGGCTTTATTGGAAAAGGAAGGTATTCCGGCAACAGCTTCTTATTAAAATATAATTCAAACAGGGATATATTTCTTCTTGATAATACGTAAGAGAGTTAATATAAGAGGGCGAACTAATAGAATTCAGAAGTTTTATACTTCCTATTCTATTGCTCGCCTTTTTATTGGCTTCATGAGCTGTTTCAGCCTATTCTGACAAGGGTATATTCTCACTGCGATGAGAAAAAGTTCTCATTGCAGTGAGAGTTTTTTCTCATTATAATGAGTATTTTTTCTCATCGCAGTGAGAATGCTTGAGAATGTGTACTTCCCTGATAATGTTTCCTTTCTTCACATAATCTTTCGGCAATATCCCGAACTGCTTCTGAAAGCAACGGGCAAAGTACGAAGGATTATTGAATCCTACAATGAAACAAACCTCATTGATCCGGTATTTACGCCAAGTGTTATCTGCAAAACGTTCTTTATAAAGAACACTCTTTTCAGATTAAAGGACTTGTTTACCTAACTATGTTTCGGTAAAATGATTATTTACAGGAAACATAATTAGGTAAACAAAATAAAGTTCTTATATTTGCATGAATTGAAGGTTATTAAAAAACTGATTTTGGTATGGAAAAGACCCTGATACGCCAGAATGCCCAATGGAATGGCAAAATGTTTGATCACTTGTGTCCGAGAGACATCATGGACAATCTTCTGAAAAAGAAAACGATGCGTCATGTCCAGATACTGACCGGTGTACGTCGTTGTGGCAAATCTACTGTCTTCAAACTATTAATTAATGACCTGTTGCAATCAGGAGTGAGCGGTAAGTCGATTCTTGTACTTAATTTGGATGATCCGCAGTTCATTCCATTTTGGGATGATTCCTCCAAATTATTCGGCGTGATTGAAAATGCAGAACGTCTGACGGGAGAGAAAGTGAAATTCCTGTTTTTGGATGAAGTACAACATTTATGTGATTGGGAGATATTCATAAAGAGTGCTTATGACACTGAGATATTTGAAAAGATATATATTACGGGGTCTAACTCGCAATTGTTACAGAACCGTTTTTCCGCCTTGTTGTCCGGTCGTTATTTCGAGAATGAAGTGCGTCCGTTTTCTGTTCGGGAAGTTTTTCGTTCGCAAGGAATAACGACTTTGCTTGATTGTTATACCCAAACACCGAAAGTTCTGCGTATCATGGACAATGTCCTTTCTACAGGTTGTTTTCCTGAAATCGTATTGGGTGATGCTGATGAGGACATCAAACAGGAATTATTGAAAAGCTATTTCGAATCCATTGTGCAGAAGGATTGCATCGTTTATAGTGGCATACGTGACACCCATTTGTTCTTTCGTCTGGTCAGTTACTTGATGCAGAATATGGGGAGTCGTTTTTCTATACCGGCTGTGGGTAAGGCACTGAAAAGCAATGAAAATACAGTTGCGTCCTATCTCAACTTTTTGTGTGACAGTTATATTTGCGTCGATGTACGTAACTTTTCTTATTCTTTGAAAGAGACTTCCCGTTCCCAGCATAAGTGTTATTTCATTGACAATGGCTTGGTTTCAGCCAATGTCTTTCGTTATTCTCCGCAAAGTGGTAGTGCCTTGGAGAATCTTGTTTATAATGAGCTGAGAAATAAAGGGTATATGAATATTTCATTCGACAATAGTAAGACGGAATGTGATTTTTTGGCGTATAAAAACGGGAAAGCTTATGGCTTTCAGGTTTGCTATGAACTGAATGACATGAACCTGAAACGTGAACTGTACGGATTCGAACTGGAAAATGTGATGCTCGAAAAGAAGACCCTGCTTACTTACAACCAGAAGGAAACTTATGGGGATATTGAAGTTGTTCCCTTTTGGGAATGGGTTATGTCACCACCTTTCACATAATCTTTCGGCAATATCCCGAACTGCTTCTGAAAGCAACGGGCAAAGTACGAAGGATTATTGAATCCTACAATGAAACAAACCTCATTGATCCGGTATTCTCCTTCACGCAGCAGTTCTCCGGCTGTTTTGAGCCGTATCAACCGGATATAATCATTGGGTGGCATTCCGGTCAGCCCTTTCAATTTGCGCTGTAAGTTGGAACGGCTGATAGCCATCTCCTCTGCCATCTTATCGATGGTAAATTCTTCATTGGTGAAATTGCGGGTAATGATTTCATTGATCGTGTTCAGCCATTTCACGTCTGTTTTGTTCATTAATGTCTGGTCGTATGACATATTCGGAACAGTTGTAAAGTGGTTGAACAGCATGCGCCGGTTTTCCAGCAGATTATTGATGGTGGCTTTCATGTGACTTAGCGAGAAAGGCTTTTCTATATAAGCGTCCGCGCCATAGTCAAGACCCGCAATTTTTGAATCGATGCTGTCGAGTGCCGAAAGCAGGATAAACGGGATATGGCAAAGCATATTGTCGGAACGGATGGACTTTAATAATTCGAATCCGTCCATGTGAGGCATGACGATGTCACTGATAATAAGATCTACTGTCGTTGTCTCCAGACATTCCAAGGCTTCCTTGCCATTGGCGGCTGTATGGATGGTGTAGGTATTTCCCAGATTCTTAGCCAGAAACTCCAGCATATCCGTTGTGTCTTCCACTACTAAAAGAGAGTAACCGGCGGGTTCGCCTTCTTCCTCCAAAGCGGGAACCTTGTCGGGCATGGAAGTAATGGAGGGGCTGACAGAGATGCTTTTCTCCAAATACGGAATTTCCACACATACTTCGCATCCTTCCGTATAGCCGGGATTGATATAAACCTTTCCTTTATGCTTTTCCACCAACAATTTGACGAGACCCAATCCGATTCCTACTCCCGAACCGTTGTTTCCTGTGTTTCCCACTTGATAAAACGGTTCGAAAACCTTGCTGCATTCCTCTTGCGGAATACCCGGACCGTCGTCGCGTACACACAAGGAGAGCGTACGCCCTTCTGCAGACAGATGTTCGTCCAAAATCACCATAATGCGGGTGCGGGCATATTTCATGGCATTCGTCAGCAGGTTGCTGACAATTTTAGTCAGCGCCTCCTGGTCTACATTATATTGCAGATGTTCTTTCGGCAGGGAGACACTGAAAGAGATTCCGGTCAGGGAGATGGCACGGAAACGGTCGATGATGTCCTCTATCATCCGGTTGATATCCACTTCATGGAATGAAAGCGTATAACCTTCCTTGTCCACTTTTCGGAAGTCGAGCAATTGTTTGATAAGCTCCATCAGCCGGTTGGTATTCTTTTGTATCACAGACAGGTTGCTTTCCACTTCACTGTTCCATTCATGTGTTTCCAAAATCGCTTCCAGCGGAGCTTTGATAAGACTAACCGGAGTCTTGATTTCATGTGCCACTTGGGTGAAGAATGTAATTTTCGACTGGAACAATTCCTGATTCTTGATTTGTTCCATCTCTTTCATCTTTCTTGCTTTCACAGCCTGCTGTTTACGCAAATAAAGCTGTATCAGGAAATATGCGAGGCCACACGCTATTAGTAAATAGAAAATCTTGGCATAAATGGTCTTCCAGGGTGGAGGAAGAATTTCAATATGCAGGCAACAGTCGTCATTGCTCCAATATTCATCGTTGTTACTGGCTTTCACACGGAAAGTATATTCACCTGGAGGCAGGTTGAGAAAAGATACGTTATGTTTATCCGTATATATCCATTCTTTGTGAATACCGTCCAGTTTGTAGGCATATAAATTCTTGCTGGGAGCCACATAACTAAGACTTTCGAATGCGATGTCGAACGATACTACCTGATAAGGAATCGTTACTTGTCCGCTAAGAGCAGGTATACGCTTGCTAAGGCTTACTTTGTCGTCGGGGCTGTGCATATATACCGCCGAGATAGACGCCGTAGGTCTTACCTTATTAATAGATAACTTGAACGGATAGAAACAATTAAACCCGTTCACCCCACCGAAATAGAATTTCCCGTCACTGGCTTGCAGGGAAGAACGGAAATTGAATTGGTTGCTTTGCAATCCATCCTCGATGGTATAGAGTTGTGCCCGTTTGTTTTGCGGCTCATACCGGATCAGTCCCCTGTTGGAAGAAAGCCAATAGTTACCCGATTGATCGTCCAGTATGCCATAGATGATATTGTTCGGCAGATTCTCTTTGGTAGAGAAGTTTTCAAAACGGTCTTCCTGATAGTGATAACGGCAGATGCCACCGCCTTCGGTACAGAACCATAGATGCTGCTTATGATCGATATACACACGGATTACCCAGTTGCTACAAGGAGAATCAGGATTTACTGGGTCGTTGCGATAGTTGTGCAATTTACCGGTTTGGCGGTTGTAACGCCAAATGCCGTCCCTTTTGCTTGCCAGCCACATGTCCCCATGTTGGTCTTCAACCATATCGTAGATAAAGATATGGCTTAAAGGTTCCAATGTCCGGAAAGAGTCACTTTCCGGGTCATACCGGCAGAATCCGGAAAGCGTTCCCAGATAAATGCTGCCATCCTTCGTTTGATAGATGGAGTAGATATGGTCGTTAGGAATTGAATGTGGGTTTGCGCGGTTATGGCGATAGTTTTTCATTTTTCCCGTTTGAGTATCCAGGATATATAATCCCCGTGAGAAACTGCCAATCCACAATTTTCCTTCATTGTATAGTAGTGCATGGATATTGTGATAACCGATGTTAGGGTTACTGCTTCTCAACAGATGGTTTTTGAACTTTTTCGTGCGGGGATCAAAGAGATTCAGTCCCCCGTCTTCGGTAGCAATCCAGATGTTACCGTCGGGATCTTCGCAGAATTGGCTGATTACATTTCCCGAAAGAGAATTTTCCGTACCATTGGGATAATACCACTCGATATCCTTATGCTTGGGAGACAGGTAACTCACTCCACTGAAATAAGTCCCGATCCAGATTCCCCCTTCCCTATCCTGATAACAGGCATAGATACTTTCTTTATTTTGTTCGTCGTCGGTAGGCAGACATTCTCCTGTCGTGGTGTTGAATGTATAAAGTCCGTCGTCGGAGCCGAGATAGAAAGAGTTGGCTGTCCGTTGAAACAAGGTGCGGATGCGCGGAATGGTAAGCGTGTCCCCTTCTCCGAAGTAATAGCGGAATTGCCCTGTCTCTTTATTGAAACGTGCCAGTCCCCCGTACCATGTACCCGCCCATAATACTCCCTGCGAACTTTCCATCAAAGAGATAATCTCGTTGCAGGCAGGACGTCCGAAAGAAGTGCCCTCGGATATATATCCTGTGAAGTTGTCCGTACGTTGGTTGTATTTCGCCAGCCCATTCCGGGTACCTATCCAGATAGTCCCGAACGAGTCGTTATAAATCACCCATATGTGATTATCCGGCAGTGAATGAGGATCGGAAAGAGAATGCAGATATTGCCTCAACGTACCTTTTTTCTCGTTGTAGACAAACAGCCCGTTGGCTGTTCCGATCCATAACTGCCCGTCATTGTCGTATGCCATTCCGAAGACGCTGTTGACTGATGCCCCGTCTTCCGTCTGTTTATCGAATACGGAGAACTTCTCTTCCCACGAATCGAATAAATACAGCTTCTCCGTACTGGCCACCCAAATCTGATTGTTATCCTGATGGCGGCAGATCGTTACTATATTCATATAGCTGTTTCCGCCGTTTTCTGACGAATGTCCGTAGTTGGTGAACTCGATGCCGTTGAAACGATTCAGCCCGTCCTGCGTTGCAAACCACATATATCCGATGCTATCCTGAAGGATGCTCCGGACACAGTTGCCCGATAACCCCGATCTAACGTCATATTTCTTGTAGATATTGGCGAAGACCAGAGAAACCGATGCCAACAATATACATATGGATAAGATGGATCGTTTCATAGTTTCCTTTCTTTATATCCCCTGTTTGCAGGAGCTATATATCCTGCGTATTGGATCTATATGTCCAATACGTTGGATCTATATACCCAACACGCAGGGCATATATACCCAACAGATTGGATCTATAGCTCCTGTAAACAGGGTAATTACCCCCTTTGTAGAAGCCTTTATTTCACGTCATCCCACGTATCTGTGCGGAATGGGAAAGCACTCAATCCGAAAGTATTCCGCAGCGTGATATTTCCCACATAATTACGGAAAGCATAGCGCACGGCAATCGGTTGGGCTACCTCTTCACTCCACACTTCTACTGTGTTGGTACGTCCCACAATCTTTGCTTTTGCCGGATAGAACTTCTTGTCCGCTCCCGCAATTTCAAATCCTTCCAGTTCGGAGAAAGTAGGGAACAACCCCGCAGGTGCATTATCAAATGTCACTATGGCCTTTTTGTCCGCATAGTCCACTTTGGTCATCGTCGGACCGTTGGATGGCAATCGGCGAATACCGTATGTTTTAGTCAGTGCAAGCGTAGCCAACCGAAGCCCTACTACATCCTTCTGTGGCGGATGGATACAGAATTCATCACCAATATCCGTAGTAGGCACCATGCCCGAATTAGGAATTGTTTTCAGTGCTTCCATCTGTGCTTCCCGCAATAGAGCGGCCCCTGTATCACGGCTGTCCTTATATTTATGAGGAGCAATCTGCACATAATAGAAAGGCATATCGGGAGCCTCCCATACATTTCTCCATAGCTGCACCATAGCAGTCATCATCGGAGCATAGAATTGATAGTTGGATATATTCGATTCTCCCTGATACCAAAGGAAACCGCGTGCCGTGAAGTTCTTAACAGGCCATAACATCGAGTTGTACAGACATTCCAAACGCTGGTGCACCCCTCTTTTAGGATTTTTGGCAGCTTCAATGTTCATACCTTCCACGGTTTTCAATGTCGGTTCATCCATCCATGCTTCAATCGCCGAACCTCCCCAACTGTTGATAACCAGTCCTACCGGGAGATGGAGACTTTCAGTCAGTTGGCGGGCAAAGAAATAGGCGGCGGCACTGCAATCAATGCTCGTTTCGGGTGACGATACTTCCCATTTTCTTTTCTCGAAATCCGTGCGGCGTTCTGTATCATTGGTTCTCGGTACGGTAATAAAACGAATACGGTCGCGATAATTTCCCGAGTTCAGCAGCGTTTCAAGTGAGTGGTCAATGGGTTGTGCTGCATTTCCCATCATACGCATTTCCATGTTCGACTGTCCGGAGCAGATCCACACCTCCCCTATCAGTATATCCGAGAGAGTGGCCGGAGTGCCGTCACTGATCGTAATAGAATAAGGAGTATATCCTCCTTCGGGAGTGTCTACTTTCACCAGCCAGGCCCCGTCTTTATCCGTAGATGCCTGATAAGTCCGGTTGTTCCACGAAGTGGTGACAGTTACTTTTTTGCCGTCCGCCCAACCCCATAACTTAACGGAGCTGTTCTGTTGAAGTACCATGTGATCTCCCATCATTGCAGGGAGTTTTACTTTGCCTTGTGCAATCGGCAGGAATAAAAGTGATAAAATAAGAAGTAGAAAATGTTTTTTCATACTGTTTTTATTAGATATTCGACGAATAATTATTAGGTATCAGGCAAAAATACAACCTATTTTTAAATATGGAATAAAACTAGCTAGTCATTTTCTGATAAAAGCTGGTCGAAATCTTAAAAGCTTGTTTTTCCTTTCCATTCTCCGCCGAATTTTCTTAATTAGTGGCATCAATCGCCTAAACAGTATTATTAGGTTGGCTAAATATCCCATTTCTTTGCAGGGTGAGTATTTAACAACCTAATTGTTTCATTAAATCTAATAAAATGAAAAAGAAGCATTATCTATTATTTTTATTGGCTTCGCTCTTTTTACTGACAGATGTGGTGTGGGCACAAACATCTGCCACGGTAAGTGGAGTAGTGATCGATGAGAATGGAGAAACCCTTCCGGGTGTTTCCGTCGTCGAAGTAGGTACAACAAACGGTGTCCTGACAGACCTGAACGGACACTACACCTTAAAAACAACTTCTGCCAAACCTTCTGTTTCTTTCAGTTACATTGGTTATCAGACCACCACGCTTCCCCTGAACGGACGTACGAAACTTGATGTACAGATGAAAGTGGAGACGAAAGTGCTGGATGAAGTAGTGGTAGTGGGCTACGGTGTACAGAAGAAAGTGAATCTGACCGGCTCCGTGACTTCCATCAACTTTGCCGACCAGACGGAAGGACGGCCCATCATGAGTGTTTCTTCCGCCCTTTCGGGACTCGCCGCCGGTATGAACGTCACACAAGCTTCGGGACAACCCGGCTCGGACGGTGCCACCATCCGCGTCCGCGGTAACGGTACGTTCAATACCAACTCCCCATTGGTCCTGGTGGACGGTATCGAATGGAGCATGGACAATGTGAACCCCAACGACATCGAAAGCATCTCCGTACTGAAAGACGCTGCCTCCACAGCTATTTATGGTACGCGCGCCGCCAACGGAGTCATCCTTATCACCACCAAAAGCGGGAAAGGCAAACCGCAAATCTCCTATTCTTATTCGGGAGTTGTGCAGATGCCTTACAATAACCTCTCTTTCGTGAGCGACTATGCCCGCTATATGGGACTGGTGAACGAGGCTTGCGACAATGTGAATACCAAAGGCATCTTCTCGCAGGAAAGCATTGACCGCTGGAGGGCTGCTTCTGCCGATCCGAACGGGTTGAACGAGTACGGAGTACCCAATTACGTAGCTTATCCCAACACCGATTGGTTCGACGAAGTATTCGACACCGGATATTCGCAAGAGCACAACCTGTCTGTCTCCGGCAGTTCGGAGAAAGTGAAATACATGCTTTCATTGGGCTATCTTGACAATCAGGGAGTCATGAACCGCTGGAACCTCGACTCAAGTACGCAGAAAATCAATTTCCGTACCAACCTGGAAGCCAAGATAGTGAAATGGATGACTGTCGGCACCCGTCTCTACGGACAAAAGCAAGATTACGGGATGGCTAATATCAGCAACGGATTCAAGTATCTCTATCAGACCACTCCGGGTGTATACCCCGGCGAACCGAACTACTGGGGACGTGCCGCACTGGCCAGCGAAGAATCTTCCAATGCCAATAATATCTTTGGTCAGATGGCAGGAGCCACCGGTTTCAATACCGTCTGGCGTCTCAACGCATCAGTCTACGGAATTATCACTCCCTATAAAGGGCTCAACATTGAAGGTACATTCAACTATTCGCCGACATTCACCGACAAGTCTTCTTATAGCCGCCAAAATGGTTATTGGGACTACGTCACCGACCAGCGTGTCAGCGAAAGCGCGTTGGAGAACGCTTCCATCACCAATACGAGTGCACGCACCTGGCGTCAGAGTGCCGAAATACTGGTACGCTACAATACAACCATCAAGAAAGACCACGACCTGGGCGCACTGCTCGGATATTCCGCACAGGAATATTACAGCAAGAGCTTTGCCGTTTCCCGTAAAGGCGCTACGGACTGGACGCTGAACGAATTAAGCACTTACGAGACGCTCGTCAGCTCTTCCAGCTCGGCACCCGCCAAATGGGGATTGCTCTCTTATTTCGGCCGTGTCAACTACGGATATAAAGGACGTTATCTCTTCGAAGCCAACCTTCGTGCCGATGCCTCCTCCCGTTTCGGTGTGAACCAGCGTTGGGGGTATTTCCCTTCGTTCTCCGGTGGATGGCGTATCTCGGAAGAATCGTTCATGCAAGGAGCATCGGACTATCTCTCCAACCTGAAACTGCGTGTTTCCTGGGGAAAGACAGGTAACAATTCTACGGGCAACTACGACTGGCAGGCAAACTACGCCACAGGTAATGTTGTAATCGACGGTGAAGGAACCAAAGGACTGGTACGTAAAAAACTAAGCAACGACAAACTGCATTGGGAAAGTACCGCAACAACCGACATCGGACTTGACTTCGGTTTCTTCAACAACCGCCTGACGGGTGAAATAGACTACTATAATAAATATACTTCAGACATTCTCTACCATCCCGAACTCTATCTCTCGATGGGTGTTGTTGGCTCTGCTCCCGAAAATCTGGGTGAAGTGCGCAACCGCGGTGTAGAATTTACCCTGAACTGGAACGACCGTATTGGAAAAGACTTTGAATACCGGGTAGGCATGAACTTCTCTTTCAATGCCAATAAGGTAATGAAATTCAAGGGCGATCTCCAGAAATACTGGACGTATGATGCACAGGGAAACAAAGTCAGCTATGTCAACAACTTCAGTGATGTGTCCGAATCCGGATTCGGAGGATACATCTGCGAAGGTCGCCAACTGGGTGAAACCTATATGTATAAGGTGTACAGAGGTTCCGGTGAAGGCTATACCGGAGGTGCGGTGGACATCCATGCGGGACCGAAGGACGGAATGATACGTACAAAGGAAGACATGGTATGGGTACAGGCCATGATTGACTCCGGTTATTCATTCGGAGGAATGAAGACGATTGCCAAAGACCAGCTTTGGTATGGTGACATTCTCTATACCGACAGCAATGGGGATATGAACTATGGTGATACGAACGACAGGGATTTCTCCGGTCATACCAGTGTGCCGAAATTCAACCTGGGCTTCAACTGTGCTTTCTCTTACAAGAATATTGATTTCTCCATGTTGTGGTCGGGAGCTTTCGGACATTACCTCAACTGGAATACGGATTACTACAACTCCACGCTCGTGAGTCACGGATATGGCATTATCGAACATATTGCCGATAATCATTACTTCTTCGATCCTTCCAATCCGGACGATCCGCGTACCAACCAGTCGGGCAAATACCCCCGTCTGACGTATGGAACTACGTATAATAACAGAATCCAGAGCGACTGGAACGAATATAAGGCCGACTATTTCAAGTTGAAGAATATCCAGATAGGCTATACGTTGCCGCAGCGGATTTCCAGTAAGTTCTTTGTTAGCAAGCTCCGTGCTTTCGTGTCGATGGACAATATCCTGACGATTACCAGCTATCCGGGACTCGATCCGGAGATAGGAACAGAAATCGGTTATCCGTTGATGCGTCAGATTTCTTTTGGCGGACAGATTACCTTTTAATGATGTAGAACTAAAAAACAGAATCTGATATGAAAAAGATATTAATGATTTTAACGATGGCGCTGGCGGCTACCTCCTGCATGGATATTCTCGATGTGGCTCCGGAAGACCAGATTGCAAGTGAAAACATGTGGACCACGGAGGAGCTTGCCGACAAGGGAATGGCAGGACTCTACTTCCCGTTCTATGCCACCCAACTCTCCTCTACCCAGCTTCGCCGTGCCGACGGACTGAACCGTCAGGGAATCGAAGCTATGAGCTTTGCAACCGATTATTATTCCAACAACTATCCGGTGGAACTGCTTTCGCTGGCTACCAAGCCTGCCAATGACTTTCAGGTGTGGTATGAATGGAAGTTCTGTTACACCATTATCCATGCGTGTAACGATGCGATTTCCAATCTGCATAAAGCGGATATGAGCGCTAATAAACTGGCGCGTTACCAATGCGAAGCCCGTTTCCTTCGTGCTTGGGCGTACAATCGTCTGAATATGCTTTATCAAGGTGTCCCCGTTTATCTGGAACCTATCAATAACGAAGACTGTACCCGTGGCCAATCTTCGGTGGATGAGGTATGGCAAGTGATTCTGGATGATTTGACGTATTGCATCAACAATCCCGACTTCCCCAATAACACGCTGAATGAAAACTACGGCCGTCCCTCTAAAGGAGCCGCTTATGCCCTGCGTGGTATGGTATATATGTGGAAGAAGCAATACAAGGAAGCAGGCAACGATTTCAAAGAAGTGGAAGCGTGCGGTTATGGCTTGTGGACAGGCGAATATGCCGACTTCTTCAAATATGAAAACGAAAAGGATAAAGAAATGATCTTCTCGCTCCAGTTCAGCGAAGAAACCGGTTATTGTGATAACATTCAGCAAATGACCGGTGCCCGCGATACGTATGATGGCTGGACGGAAATAAAACCTTCCGCAGACTTTGTGGACTACTATAAGAACGCGGACGGATCGGACTTCAAATGGTCGGAAGTAGACGGCTTGGAAGATTGGGACTTACTGACTCCGCAACAACGTGAAATCTTTTTCTGCCGTGACGGATTGGAATCCATGTCCTCACAAAAAAATGCCCTTATCAAACGGGTAGGCGAAGATATCTATCAGAAATATTACCTCAACAGTGGTAATGAAGCCCGTATCAAAAAGGCGTATGACAACCGTGACCCGCGTCTGCAACAGACCGTCGTCACTCCTTATGTGCCGGTGGACTGCTACAAGCCTAATTATGCAGGAGATGCCAACCAGATCGGTAAACAACTCCGTTGGCCGTTGAAGGAACAGGGAACGAATGGCGGAGACTTCTGGCTCGATAAACGTACTTCTGCTTTCTACTGCTATCGCAAGTACAATGAGTTTGAGAAAGGCCGTTTGATTAGCCGGAGCCGTTGCCATACCGACTGGCCGTTGATTCGCTATACCGATGTACTGTTGCAGTATGCCGAAGCATTGGCGCAGACCGATCAGTTGGGAGAAGCCATCCGTTTGGTGAATAAAGTACGTACCCGTGCCCACATGCCCGCACTGACAGAGGGCGGAAGCGGCCCGTGCGCAGTGAACGGAAAGGAAGACATGCTCGAAAGGATACGTTATGAACGTCGCGTGGAATTCTGTCTGGAAGGAATCAACTTCTTCGATGAAGTACGTTGGGGAACCTACAAAGAAACCAAATTCCAGGGGAAAGACGTGAATGGCGGCAAGTCCTGGTGGGGCGATATGGTAGAGTATAACTGGTATTACACCGATTACATGTGGCCGTGGACTGCTCCTATCTCTGAAACGCAAAAGAACCCGAACCTGACTAAACGAAGCGGTTGGGCGTATTAATCATAAAGATTTGAATAAGGATGAAGAAAATACTTTTACTATTACTCATTTTTGTATCCGGTTGCACGGGTGTAGTTGCGCAACAGTTTGATTATGGCAAGATAGCGCCTCATCCCCGGTTGTTATTGCCGGCGGGAGGAGAAGAAGCCATCAGGAAAGCCATTGCGGAGTATCCCCCGTTGGCCACTGTTCACCAGCGGATCATGGAACTTTGCGACCGGACACTTACGGAACCACCTGTGGAACGTATCAAGGAGGGCAAACGCCTGCTGGCGATTTCGCGCATCGCATTGAAGCGTATCTATTACCTCTCATACGCTTACCGTATGACGGGAGATAAGAAATATGCTCACCGTGCGGAACAGGAGATGCTGGCCGTCAGTCGTTTCACCGACTGGAACCCCACTCATTTCCTGGATGTGGGTGAGATGGTAATGGCATTGGCTATCGGTTATGACTGGCTGTACGATTCTTTGCAGCCCGACACCCGCCGGGTAGTGCGCGAAGCAATCATCGCGAAAGGCTTCGACGCGGCAAAGAACACCCGTCATGCCTGGTTCTATACAGCTAAGAACAACTGGAATTCCGTATGTAATAGTGGATTGGCGTATGGCGCGCTGGCTCTTTTTGAAGAGGTTCCGGAAGTATCGAAAGGCATCATTGAGAAATGCATGGAGACAAATCCGAAAGCGATGGTAGGTTATGGCCCCGACGGAGGTTATCCCGAAGGGTTCGGATATTGGGGGTACGGGACAAGTTTTCAGGTAATGCTCATTGCTGCGCTCGAAAGTGCTTTCGGCACAGACAATGGGCTCTCCCAAGCCCCCGGTTTCATGGAGTCTGCCCGTTTCATGCAGTATATGACGGCTCCGGGCGGAGATTGTTTCTGTTTCTCGGACTCTCCGGTAGAGGCGGAGTGCAACATGATGATGTTTTGGTTTGCAGGCAAAGCGAAAGACCTTTCCCTGTTGTGGATCGAACGTCAGTATCTCGACCGGCCGGATATGCCGTTTGCCGAAGACCGTTTACTGCCCAGCCTGATGGTGTTCTGTTCGCAGCTCGATTTGAAGCATATCGGCAAGCCGAAGAGAAACTTTTGGTTCAGTCGAGGAGATACGCCTGTGTTTATCTACCGTGGCGGATGGGACAGCAAGGAAGATACCTATCTGGGAGTGAAAGGCGGTTCGCCTTCTACCTCTCATGCGCACATGGATGCCGGTTCGTTTATCTTCGAGAGAGACGGGGTGCGTTGGGCGATGGACTTGGGTATGCAGAGTTACATCACGCTCGAAAGTAAGGGAGTAGACCTGTGGAATATGTCGCAGAACGGACAACGCTGGGAAGTATTCCGGCTAAGCAATATCGCTCACAATACCCTGACGATTAACGGCGAACGCCATTTGGTAAAGAGTAATGCTCCGATCACCCGTACTTTCGAGTCGAAGAAACAGAAAGGGGCGGAAGTAGACCTGTCGAGTGTGTTTGCCAACAGCGTGAAGAAAGTCGTCCGCACCGTGATATTGGATCAGAAAGACCATCTGGAAGTAACCGACCGGTTGGAGACGGGGGACAAGGAAGCTGCCGTATCCTGGATCATGGTCACTCCGGCGGAAGCCAAAATAACGGGCAAGAACCGGATGGAATTAACCAAAGACGGACAACGGATGCTATTGACGGTAGATGCCGATACGGAAGTAGAAATGAAAACCTGGTCGAACGTGCCCCCGCATGAATATGATTTCCGCAATCCGGGAACCATCCGCGTGGGTTTTGAGACGGTGATTCCTGCCAATCGTGCCTCGCAACTGAAAGTACGACTTATTCCTTTGAAGTAGTAATACAAATAAATTCATTGAACCATGAAAACGATTCTTTTTAAAACAATCATCATAGCTTTCTTTGTAGGAACAGCCGTTAGTTGTTCCGATGAAGATGAGAACAGATTCCGTCCGGGATCTACCCATGAGAAACCGAATCCCACGGAGCCGGAGGGCGGACTGGATTATTCCAAACTGACTGCGGACAATCATCCCCGCCTGTTGATGAACGCCGAGGCCTTCACTGCGTTGAAAGCCAAAGTGGATGCCAATTCGAGTGCCAATCTGACCTTGCTCCATAATACCATTATGAGTGTATGCAACAGTAAAGGGATGAACGCCACGGCACTGACTTATAAATTGGATGCCAGCAACAAACGTATCCTCGATGTGTCCCGCGACGCGTTACTGCGTATTTTCACCTGTGCTTATGCCTACCGGATGACCGGCGATACCAAATACCTGACTAAAGCGGAAACGGATATGAACGCTGTCTGCAACTTTCCCGACTGGAACTCGAAACGTCACTTTCTCGATGTGGGCGAAATGGCTACGGCTGTTGCGTTCGGCTACGACTGGCTCTACAACGAACTAAGTGCAGCCACCCGTACAAAAGCGGCCAACGCACTGTTGAAGTTTGCCTTCCAACAGGCGCAGAACAAGAACTGGAACCTCAACTTCTACGAAGCCACCAACAACTGGAACCAGGTCTGCAATGGCGGACTGGTCTGTGCGGCACTGGCTTCTTATGAAAACAATCCTTCCGAAGCAAAGGACATGATTGAAAAGGCATTAGAATCTAATAAACCTGCATTGGAAGTGATGTATTCTCCAGACGGCAACTATCCGGAGGGTAGCGGTTACTGGTGTTACGGCACGCTCTATCAGGTATTGATGCTTGCCGCCCTCAACAGTACGCTCGGCACGGATAACGGGCTTTCCGATACACCGGGATTCTCCAAAACGGCAGAGTATATGCTGTATATGACAGGCTTGAACAGCAAGTTCTTTAATTATTCCGACTGTGCTCCCTCTTCTACTGCGGCATTGGCTTCGTGGTGGTTTGCCGATAAATACAGTAATCCATCCTTATTATATAATGAGCTGAAAATGCTGAAGAACGGCGAATACGCTTCCTGTGCCGAAAACCGCCTGTTGCCGATGATTATGGCGTTTGCCAATAATCTGAATCTGGACGCAATCTCCGCTCCTTCCAATAAACTATGGAGTGGAAAAGGGGAAACGCCCGTAGTGATGGTACATACCGACTGGACGTACACCGATACGGATAAATACCTCGGAATCAAAGGTGGAAAGGCAGGTTCGAGCCACGGACACATGGATGCTGGTTCGTTTGTGTACGACGCGTATGGAGTGCGCTGGTCGATGGATTTCGGTCTGCAAAGTTATACAACGCTCGAGTCGAAATTGTCAGCTTTGGGTGGTAATCTTTGGGATATGGGACAGAACTCGATGCGTTGGGATGTATTCCGCCTGAATAACTTGAATCATAGCACGATTTCAATCAACGACGCCCGTCACCGGGTAAATGGGGTGGCTACACTGACTACTACTATCAATACCGCTACGGAATTGGGAGCCACTTTCGATCTGACTGAAGTAGTGTCCGATCAGGCGGCGTCCGCTACCCGTACCGTGAAAATCGTGAACGATAAAGATTTAGTGGTTATGGATGAGATCAAGGCGAGAACAGATAAATCCGCCAAAGTGCGCTGGTGTATGGTGACGCCTGCCGTTCCGACGGTGGAAAGTAACCGCATTGTACTAACGAACGGAAGCAAAGTGATGTATCTCACAGCCAGCGGAAGCGTGAAGCCTACCTACAAGCAATGGAGTACCACCAGTGAGAACTTTTATGACCAGGCTAATCCGGGCACCTATATGGTCGGCTTTGAAGCAACGGTCACCGCCAATCAGACCGTCACATTTACCACAACCCTGTCCCCTAAATAAAAAAGAATGGAACGTATGAGAATCCTATTAATATCTATACTCGGACTTTTGATGTTGGCCTCCTGCACGAAGCAGGAGCCGATGGAGGCATTGATTGACCGTGTATTTACCGTTGCAGAGCAACAATACACGACTATGGACACCCGCTTGACAGAAAAGACACTTCCCCGCACGCTCTCTGCCGATGGTGAGTTTGTTCCCTCAAATATCTATTGGTGGTGCAGCGGCTTCTATCCCGGTTCCCTCTGGTATATCTACGAATATACAGGCAATGAAGCAGTGAAAACACTGGCCGAGAAGAACACGCTGAAACTCGACTCTATACAATACGTGACCAGGGATCATGATGTCGGTTTCCAGTTGAATTGCAGTTACGGGAATGCTTTCCGGCTGACAGGTAATGAGGCTTATAAACAAGTGCTCTATCAGGGCGCCAAGTCCTTGTCAACCCGCTTCAATCCTGCTGCCGGTGTGATTCGTAGCTGGGACTTTGTGCGCAAAGGCTGTGACTGGAAGTTCCCGGTGATTATTGACAATATGATGAATCTTGAACTGCTGTTGTCCATGTCGAAAGCCTATGCCGACGACTCTTTGCAGAACATTGCCTGTACGCATGCCAATACCACTATCCAGCATCACTTCCGGGATGATTATTCCACGTATCATCTGGTGGATTATGACCCTGAAACAGGTGCAGTGCGCGGCAAGCAAACGGTGCAGGGCTTCTCGGACGATTCCTCCTGGAGCCGCGGACAAGCATGGGCCTTGTATAGCTATACGATGATGTTCCGCTTGACGGGGTATCAGAATTATCTGTTGCAAGCCGGGCATATCGCCGATATGCTGCTCCGCCGTTTGCCTGCCGACGGTATTCCTTACTGGGATTTCGACGCTCCGGTAGAAGAACAGACCTATCGGGATGCTTCCGCAGCGGCTATCATGGCCTCCGCCTTTATCGAACTAAGCCGTTATATCCCCGGCACGGACGCCAAGGAATCTTATCTTGCCATGGCAGAAAAGCAACTCCGTACGCTTGCCTCGAAAGAGTATCTGGCAGAACCGGGTACGAACGAATGTTTCATCCTGAAGCACAGCGTGGGTGCACTTCCTGATAAAAGCGAAGTGGATGTCCCCCTGACGTATGCCGATTATTACTTTTTAGAAGCATTGCTGCGGTATAAGAATCTACAATAATAAAACTAATACAATATGATTATGAAGAACTTACATATAAATATGGCATTTATCTTCGTTCTACTGCTGATAACTGCCTCCTGTTCGGACAAGGATGATTCGGCTCCGCGTGTCATTCCCACCATGAACCTGATAGTTTCGGAGATTGCGGACAATACGGCTCTGATTACTTCCGAGCAGCAAACAGGTACTACGTTCGGTGCGAAAGTCATTGAATTCTATCCGGTGGCCGACATTGGCTTTGATTATAACATTGAAGTGAAACTGGTGAAATTCGTAGAAGAGAACGGAGAACCCGTATCTCTGCCCTATACGCGCAAAATCACTGAAGGATTACGTCCGGGGGTGAATTACATCAGTGCGATTATCGCCTATAATGCCGAAGGGCGTGCCGTGTGTTCCGCTTTCCAGACCTGGAAAGCTTCAGGAACGGAAGGAGCATGGAGTGACGGCGGTTCTGCCGGTGATCTGGAAGAGAATGAATGGTAAAGAATGGTGTAACTCAAAAGAATGAATGGTATGAAAAATAGATTATTTGCAATAGGTGCAATGATTCTCATGATGACAAGTTGCACGCAGGACGAACTTATTTCGTCCGATAACGGCAAAGAACCGGCAACGGCAGGTTCATGTCTGACGTTGGTTGGACTCTCGTCTCCGCAGACACGTGTTTCTATCGGTGACAAAACAGGTGACGTTTATCCGGTGCTCTGGAGCGAAGGGGATGCCTTGGGTGTTTTCTCCCGTACGGCAGGGACCGACATCAATAATGTGCAGTCTTTATTGAGTGATGAGTCGATCGGGCAGAACTCCGGCGTCTTTACTTCGGACGACGTGAAGATGGCGGAAGAAGGAGCTACGGAACTTCTTATTTACTATCCTTACCGGGCAAGTACGGAACTGGCCGAAAATGGCAACAAGATTACTTCTACCCTGTCTGTTGAGCAGGAACAAAGCCGTCCCGGCGATAGCCATCATATTGGAAAGTATGGTTTTGCGTTTGCCAAGGCTACGGTCAGCAGTCCGGATATGCTTGCTAAGTTTACGTTGAACCATGCGATGGCGTATGTGAAGTTCAGCATCTCGTCCCAGGAGCTTTCTACGTACAAGCTCAAGAGTGTCTCTTTATATGACAAGGAGACAAAGACTCCTCTTTCCGGTGTATTCACAGCAGATTTGGATACGGACGAACTGACCTACGGTACGGATGTGAAACCGTATGCCACTGTTTCACTGACTACTCCCGAACTGCTCGCTTCCGCACAGGATATATACCTGACTACATATCCTGCCGATTTGAGCGGCAAAGAAGTGTACATTGTCATCACTCTGGAGAATGACCAGCAGACTGTTACAATTCCTATTCTCAAAGAAGGAAAGCAACTGAAAGCCAATGCTGTCAATACGATTGCTGTCAACAACCTGAAACTTTCGGATAACTCCTGCGAATGGTATGAGCCGGTAGAGACACGTTTATTGGCAGGAGGATGGGCTTATGGCGAGTCCAACTGTCTGTTGACGAATATTTCTACCAGTGGCGTGAGCAATACGATGAGCGTGAAAGCACGTGGTAACTTTATGGAAGTGGAAGAACCCAAGTATGCCAAGACTATTCTGGGTTGCGATTTGAACGTTAATCATAAGATGATTGCCGTGAATGGCTCTACTACGGACATCTCCCCGATTGGCAGTGATTACAATATTACGATCAACACGTATAAAGTAAGTGGAGGCTATGACGGCGGTTGCGGCCAGGTGGCTATCTATGGAGCGGATCAGACTACCGTCATCTGGAGTTTTATTATCTGGATGACCCCTACTCCGGCAGAACATCCTTATGGTAATACGGGATATGTAGTGTTGGATCGTAATCTGGGTACTTATATGACGTGTGAAGGAGACAACTGGAAGCAAAACGGTGTTTACTTCCAATGGGGACGTCCTACGCCGGTCGGCTGGTCGGGAACCGTGGGTACTAATATACCTACCGAAGCCACCAACGTCCGCTTCTCTATAGAAAATCCTCGTGCGTTGCTTTATACCAATAATGTGGAGAATACAAAATCCGACTGGTATCTGGGTGCATGGACCGGTGCACGTACCGATCGTAAAGATGACTTCTGGGGTAATCCGAACGAATCGAGCACTTATCTCAATCCTTCTGACGGTCATAAATCTATTTATGATCCTTGTCCGAAAGGCTACCGGGTTGTATCTCCCCGTGTATTGGATGAGATAGAGCAGAAAGGAGAATTTGTGAAACAGAGCGCAACTGCGGTATTTAAATATTGCTATGACGGTACGAATTACGCTTATTGGCCGTTGGCAGGTTGTAAGTGGGGTTCTAACGGCGGTAATAGTGGTAACAATACAGGATTGGATACCGCTAAGGGAGCCGCTTGTTATTGGTCTAACTCATCGGCAAGCAGTTATGGAAATGACAAGGATCAGGGAGCTACTTCTCTATATTATAAAGTCTCCAATAAGACCTGGACACATTCCTCCGGTCGTTCCCATGCATTCTCCGTGCGTTGTATGAAAGATACCGAGAATCGTTGATTCTCTTCATGGATTCTCTTCATTGAGAATATGAAATAGAATTCCCCGTTATATGAAAGTTTCTGCCTGTCTCCGGATACAAGGTACTTTCATATAACGGGGAATCTGTTCTGTTTTTAAGATATTCACGAAAAAAGGAAAGAAAGAAAAGGGCCAAACAGAAAATAAACTGCATGAACAATTGCAAGAATATGCATTATCTCTCTTTATCTTGTATTTATTTCCTTGAAATATGCACGATATGGTGTAACTAAACCATCCGTTTGCCGTAATCAAACCCTCCGTTTGGTTTAAACAAACCTTCCGTTTGCTATAATCAAACCATCGGTTTCTTTTAAAGGAAGCTAAACTTGGTTTTTGAAGAGGATATATTGAGCTACTTTGTCTTTTTCTACTGCCTATTTATAAATAGCAATCTGATATATCCTTTGTGATATGATAGCTATTTATGCTTTTGATTAACTGCTTTTATTGTGACTTGTTTGCTAATAATGCCTATTTTGTGTTATTTGCGAAATCTGTAACTCTAAATGGAGGGCGTTTTTCATGAAGTGCAAGGAAGGGCTCGAAATATAAAGAGCAGGATAGGTAAAATATACAATTCTTCATGTTGGCACTTCTTTCAGTAATCAATGTCTTTCCTTTATAAGCATGTATCTCTTTTAAATCACCATATATGGTGAAAAGCATGATAGTATGCTTTAATACTATGCTATTTATGTGCAAATTCACTGTATATGGTGAATTTACTTGTTTTTATACTAAAAAGATTCTATCTTTGTGAGAAAATCACTATATATGGTGAATTATGGATTTAATAGAGATAGGAAAACATATTCGCGAAAGGCGTAAAGAGTTGGGATTGGACCAGGCTACGTTGGCAACTCTTGCAGGAATAGGGATTAATGCTTTGGTCCGCTTGGAACGTGGAAGTGGTAATCCCCGTTTCGATGTCCTTTTTAATGTCCTGAAAACTTTAGGACTTAGTATTCATGTTCAATAATAGACACACATATGAGTCGATCTGCCAAAGTCTATATAAAAGGTATTTATGCCGGTCTGTTAACAGAAATAGATCGTGAACACTATTCATTCTGTTATGATACGGACTATTATAATAATCCACAACTCCCAGCTGTCTCACTGACCATGCCCAAGACACAGCAGGAATATACCTCTTCCTATCTTTTCCCTGTTTTTTTTAATATGACATCTGAAGGGGATAATCGGATTATTCAAGCTAGAAACTTGCATATTGATGAAGAGGATGATTTTGGTATTCTTCTGGCTACTGCCCATACAGATACAATCGGAGCAATAACAATTAAAAAAATGTGATAATGGAAACTGATATTCATATTTGTCCCTCACTTTTACGGGAGACTGGTGGAGAAAGCGGATATTCACCCAAAGCCTTGAAGCAGCTTTCTGATGGGAAAAATATATCTTGTGAATTACCTTACAGGCATTTTGACGATAATGTCGGTATTGATCTCTTCAATAACAATAGCAAACGCATATCCGTTTCTGGAGTCCAGATTAAGTATTCTTTAGTTGCCGATGACGGGATATTGCGATTGACCAAAGAGGGAGAACAGGGCGAATTCATATTAAAGCCTGTTCCCAATAATCTCCGTAACAAGGAGTTTTGTCCTGCCAACGAACATTTGACAATGCAGATAGCTGCGCAAGTATATGGGATTCCGACAGCTCCTAATGGATTATGCTTTTTTCAGGACGGAACCCCTGCTTATTTTGTACGACGTTTTGATTTGTCGGAGAAAGGAAAGTTACAAAAGGAGGATTTTGCTTCTTTAGCCGGGCTTACCAGGAAAAATGGAGGTTCCGATTATAAATATGACAATCTGGCCTATGAAGAGTTTGCAGGAATTATAGATAAATACAGCTCTGTCCCCCAAGTGGATAAATTGCGTTTTTTTGAACTTATCTTGTTCAACTTTGTCTATTCTAACGGCGATGCCCATTTAAAGAACTTTTCTTTATTGGAAGAGAAGAAAGGAAGATTCCGCCTATCTCCTGCTTACGATTTATTGAATACTCATCTCCATATAAACGATGGTATCTTTGCCATGAGCAAAGGTTTGTTTGTTAATCCTGAACCGGATTATTTCGGTGGTGCATCAGCGGTTACTGGGAAGACTTTTTATCACTTTGGCTTAAAAATAGGTCTACCCGAGCGTTTGGTAAACTCTTGTCTCGAAAAATATAGTAAGATATATGAATTGACTGATCAACTGATTGAACATTCTTTTCTCTCTAAAGAATTGAAAAAGCAATATAGACTTATGTATAAGTCAAGAGTCGGGAGCTATCTTAGTGTTATTGAGTAATAATGTGCACATTATTACTCTTTTTTTATATTAAGATGAACAAGATCCCCAAAAAGATTTGTCTAACATAAGAATCTGTTCTTTTTGTCATTCTTCTTTTCTGTTCCGATAATTGGCCGGTGATGTTCCCAAATGCGCTTTTACGTATTTCCCGAAAAAGGACTGATTGGGGAAGTTGAACTCTTCCGCAATTTCCTTGATAGACTTTTCCGAACGTTTTAATCGGTATTTGATATGCTCCACGGTAGTTTCGTTAATCAAATCCAACGGAGTCCTGCCACATGCCTGCTTGATGACTTTCGAGAAATGCTTCGGAGTGTAGCAAAGCTCGTTGGCAAAATAACTCACCGAACGGTGCATACCCTTGTCCTTCGATAACAGTTCCATGAACTTCCGCAAAATGTAATTCACCTGTTTGATGCCTTCTTTCGAACCTTCCATGTTGCCGGAAGCTTCGATTTCCTTATGAAGCTGCCCCATCATTTCGCAAAAGATAGCGGAGAAGAGATGTTGTATCACTTCTTTGTGGTAGCGATGAGGTTCATCGTTTATCTTGGCTATAATTAAATCCCGATAGAATCCGAAGACTGTTTGATCCTCCCCGTTGTCAACCGACTTCACCGGATTGTTGTGGATATGAATGGCAGTATTCCACGTTTCCTTTTCCATTTTAATAATACGTTGCAGGAAACGGGTAGAGAATCCGGCAAGCCTGACTTTATATTTAGGACTAAGCATCGTATGGCTGATAATCGTGTTGGGCAGACCGAGCAGCAGCTCGCCCGCCTGCAACTTATAGGTCCGGTAGTTGACGTCCAGCTGGATGCACCCTTCTATACAAACCGCGATGAGAAAACAATTCAGTTTGATTGTATCATTACTATAAGGAGTCCCCTCCAGACTGTTGACTATCGCAAAGTCATCATCGATATAATCAAGGACGTGCTGACTGTCCTTAAAATCCTCTATATCCACCGTAATAATGTTCTCTTTTTCCATGTTCTTTCCTTTTTTACTTTTTGCAAAGTTGGTGAATAATCGGGAAAACAGAATGTCCCATACTTCTTCAGATTTGTTTGATATGTCGTTTATTGCCAAATAGTTAGCTATAATAAACGTAAATGGCGAAAATAGGACATTTATGGAGGGAAATTGGTCACTCTTGCCTTGTTCTTTTCTCCTACTTTTGTCCAGGATTTAACAAAAGACCAAAAGAGAAAGTATGATTACAGTAAGCAAAAAATGGATACGGCTGATAGGGATTGTCGGTTGTACAGTGTGGATGGCATCTTGCAAGCAAGCATCGGATGCGGGAGTGAAATCTTCTTCTTATGCAGTAGTGCAGATAGAAGCGGCGGATAAGGAATTTTCTTCTTCCTATTCGGCGAGCATACGTGGGCGGCAGGATATTGATATCTATCCGCAGGTGTCGGGAACGATTGAGAAACTCTGTGTGACCGAAGGGCAAAAAGTACGCCGCGGGCAATCGCTTTTCATTATCGACCAAGTGCCTTACAAGGCCGCACTCAAAACTGCCATTGCCAATGTGGAAGCAGCACGTGCCGCGCTGGGTACTGCCGAACTGACCTACAAGAGCAACAAAGAACTGTATGCGCAGAAAGTAGTTTCGGAATTCAGCCTGAAAACGGCCGAAAATTCTTATCTCACCGCCAAAGCTCAACTGTCTCAGGCCGAAGCACAAGAGATCAGTGCCCGTAACAATCTATCTTATACCGAGGTGAAAAGTCCCAGTGACGGAGTCGTAGGTGCGTTGCCTTATCGTGCAGGCGCATTGGTAAGTGCCAATATGCCCTATCCGCTTACTACGGTCAGCGACAACTCGGATATGTATGTCTATTTCTCCATGACCGAGAATCAGTTGCTTGCCCTCACCCGCCAGTATGGCGACATGGACGAAGCGTTGAAGAACATGCCGGAAGTGGAATTACGCCTGAATGATAATTCGGTTTATAATAAGAAAGGTATCATCGAATCCATCAGTGGCGTCATCGACCGGCAAACGGGTACTGTGGTGGCGCGCGTGGTGTTTCCCAACGAATCGCGGTTGCTTCATAGCGGAGCATCGGGCACGGTGGTAGTGCCGAGCATTTATAAAGACTGTATCGCCATTCCGCAGACGGCCACCGTGCGGATGCAGGATAAGACGATTGTATATAAGGTAGTGGACGGAAAGGCTGTATCTACCCTGATAACAGTGGCCGCAAATAATGACGGGCGCGAATATGTGGTGCTGGACGGACTGAAAGCAGGTGATGAAATCGTATCGGAAGGCGCCGGACTGGTGCGCGAAGGCACGCAAGTTAAATAAGAAGGAGATTGATTATGAAAGGAAATGTGTTTATAAAACGGCCGGTGATGGCTATCTCCATCTCTGTCCTGATTCTGGCCATAGGGTTTATTTCGCTCTTCACGCTGCCGGTGGAGCAATATCCTGACATTGCGCCTCCAACGGTATATGTAACTGCCAGTTATACGGGTGCCGATGCCGAGGCAGTGATGAACAGTGTCATCATGCCACTGGAGGAGAGTATCAACGGTGTGGAAGACATGATGTATATCAGTTCCAGTGCTTCCAATGCAGGTTTGGCTATTATACAGGTTTATTTCAAGCAGGGCACAGACCCCGATATGGCGGCAGTCAACGTGCAAAACCGTGTGGCTAAAGCGCAGGGATTGCTTCCGGCTGAAGTAACGAAAGTCGGCGTCAGCACAATGAAGCGGCAGACCAGCTTCTTGCAGATTGGTGCTTTGGTCTGCACGGACGGTCGATACGATCAGACGTTCCTAGCCAATTACCTGGACATCAATGTCATTCCCCAGATTAAACGTATCGAGGGAGTGGGAGACGTGATGGAGCTGGGCGATACATACAGTATGCGTATCTGGCTGAAACCGGAACGGATGGCGCAATACGGACTGGTTCCGTCGGACATTACCGCCATATTGGGTGAGCAGAACATCGAAGCTCCTACCGGTTCACTGGGCGAGAGTTCGAAGAATGTTTTCCAGTTTACAATGAAATATCGCGGACGCCTCAAAAGCGTGGAAGAATTCCGGAACACGGTTGTCCGTTCGCGGGAAGACGGTTCCATACTTCGCCTGCAAGATGTGGCAGAGGTGGAGTTGGGTACGATGACGTATAGTTTCCGCAGTGAAATGGACAGTCAGCCGGCCGTTCTTTATATGATATTCCAGACAGCTGGTTCCAATGCTACCGCTGTCAACAAAGAAATCACTGCGCAGATAGAGCGGATGGAGAAGAATCTGCCGGCAGGAACGGAGTTCGTCACGATGATGAGTTCCAATGACTTCCTTTTCGCTTCCATACATAATGTGGTGGAGACGCTGATTATTGCCATCATTCTGGTCATCCTCGTGGTCTATTTCTTCTTGCAGGATCTGAAGAGTACGCTGATTCCCTCCATCTCTATCATTGTGTCGTTGGTGGGTACGTTTGCCTGTCTGGTGGCTGCGGGTTTCAGTCTGAACATCCTGACACTGTTTGCGCTGGTGCTTGCCATCGGTACGGTGGTGGATGATGCCATTGTGGTGGTAGAGGCCGTGCAATCTAAGTTCGATGCCGGATATAAGTCTGCCTATCTTGCCACAAAAGATGCAATGGGCGATGTGACGATGGCTATTGTCTCCTGTACCTGTGTATTTATGGCTGTGTTTATTCCTGTAACCTTCATGGGAGGTACTTCGGGCGTGTTCTATACACAGTTCGGTATCACGATGGCAACTGCCGTAGGTATTTCGATGATTTCGGCTTTGACACTCTGTCCGGCTTTGTGCGCCATCATGATGCGTCCGTCGGACGGAACCAAGAGCGCCAAGAGCATCAACGGACGGGTACGTGCAGCTTACAATGCTTCGTTCAATGCCGTATTGGGTAAATATAAGAGAGGTGTGATGTTCTTCATCCGCCATCGCTGGATGGTGTGGACTTCACTGGCTGTTGCCGTTGCTTTGCTGGTTTACCTGATGAGTACCACTAAAACGGGACTTGTGCCGCAGGAAGACCAAGGTGTCATTATGGTGAATGTCAGCATTTCACCGGGAAGTACGCTCGAAGAAACCACGAAAGTGATGGACCGCCTGGAAAATATTCTGAAAGATACGCCCGAAATAGAGCACTATGCCCGCGTAGCAGGATACGGACTGATATCCGGTCAGGGAACTTCGTACGGTACGATTATTATCCGTCTGAAAGACTGGAGCGAACGAAAGGGCAAGGAGCATAGCTCGGATGCTGTGGTGTCACGCCTCAACGGACAATTCCAGGCGATAAAGGAAGCGCAGGTATTCAGCTTCCAGCCTGCCATGATTCCGGGTTACGGTATGGGTAACTCCCTCGAACTGAACCTTCAGGACATGACGGGTGGAGAATTGGCTACGTTCTATGAAGCGGCTATACAGTTCCTTGGTGCTCTGAACGAGCGTCCGGAGGTAGCGATGGCTTATACATCGTATGCTATCAACTTCCCGCAGATATCGGTGGAAGTGGACGCTGCCAAATGTAAGCGTGCAGGAATTTCGCCGAGTGCAGTGCTCGATGCAGTGGGCAGTTATTGCGGTGGCGCGTATATTTCCAACTATAACCAGTATGGTAAAGTATATCGTGTGATGATGCAGGCTTCGCCTGAATATCGCCTCGACGAACAGGCACTGAATAATATGTTTGTACGCAATGGTACGCAGATGGCTCCGGTGAGCCAGTTCGTGACGCTGAAGCAAGTGCTGGGACCGGAAACGGCTAACCGTTTCAACCTTTACAGCACCATCACCGCCAATGTGAATCCTGCCGACGGTTACTCCTCCGGCGAGGTGCAGAAAGTGATTGAAGAAGTGGCTGCGCAATCTTTGCCGGCAGGCTACGGATATGAATATGGTGGTATGGCACGCGAAGAAGCAAGTAGCGGTGGTGCGCAGACGGTTTTCATTTACGCCATCTGTATCTTCCTTATCTATCTGATTCTGGCCTGTCTTTACGAAAGTTTCCTCATACCGTTTGCCGTTATCTTCTCCGTGCCGTTCGGGCTGATGGGGTCGTTCCTTTTCGCCAAAATACTCGGGTTGGAGAATAATATCTATCTGCAGACGGGTGTGATTATGTTGATCGGTTTGCTGGCTAAGACGGCCATTCTGATTACGGAGTACGCCATAGAACGTCGCCGCAAGGGAATGGGTATCGTGGAGTCTGCCTACTCTGCCGCACAAGTCCGCTTGCGTCCTATCCTGATGACGGTGTTGACAATGATCTTCGGTATGCTTCCGCTGATGTTTTCCTCCGGTGCAGGTGCCAATGGTAACAGTTCGCTGGGTACGGGTGTTGTGGGCGGTATGGCTGTCGGGACACTGGCATTGCTCTTTGTCGTTCCGGTTTTCTACATCATCTTTGAGTTTTTGCAGGAGAAAATCCGCAAACCGATGGAAGAGGAACCAGATGTGCAGGTGCTTTTAGAGAAAGAAAAGAGTGAAGTTGAACGCGAACGTAAATAAATGAAAGAAAGAATGAAGAAGAATATCATCACATTAGTTGCCATCAGTCTGTCGTTGAGCGGTTGTGGCATCTATACCAAATACGAACCCGCCACTGTCGTTCCCGACGATCTTTACGGCGGGGAAGTGGTGACCGAAGACACTGCTGGTCTGGGTAATATGGACTGGCGGGAACTCTTCACCGACCCTTATTTGCAATCCCTCATTGAAGTGGGATTGCAGACCAATACCGACTATCAGTCTGCCCAGCTCCGTGTGGAAGAAGCACAGGCCGTACTGATGTCCGCCAAACTTGCTTTTCTGCCCGCTTTTGCTCTTGCTCCGCAGGGAACAGTGAGCAGTTTCGATACGCAGAAGGCTACGCAGACTTATTCGTTGCCCGTTACTGCCAGTTGGGAGTTGGACGTTTTCGGGCGTATGCGCAACTCCAAGAAACAGGCGAAAGCGCTTTATGCTCAAAGCGAGGATTACCGTCAGGCAGTCCGTACGCAGTTGATAGCAGGTATCGCCAATACCTATTACACCCTGTTGATGCTGGACGAACAACTCGACATCTCCCGTCAGACGGAAGAGGCATGGAAAGAAACCGTTGCGTCCACCCGTGCATTAATGAATGCGGGACTGGCAAACGAATCGGCTGTGTCGCAGATGGAGGCGGCCTATTATCAGGTGCAGGGTTCGGTTCTCGATTTGCAGCAGCAGATCAATCAGGTGGAGAACAGTCTTGCCTTATTATTGGCGGAGACGCCACGCAACTATGAGCGTGGTGTATTGGCAAAGCAACAGTTTCCTGCCGACTTCTCGATAGGGATTCCTGTACGGATGCTTTCTTCCCGTCCGGATGTCCGCTCGGCAGAGCGGACGCTGGAAGCGGCGTTCTATGGCACCAATGCGGCACGTTCGGCTTTCTATCCTTCCATCACTTTGAGCGGGAGTGCCGGATGGACAAACTCTGCTGGGGCGATGATTATCAATCCGGGCAAGTTTCTCGCGTCAGCGGTAGGTTCGCTTACGCAGCCGCTCTTTAACAGAGGACAGGTGGTGGCACAATACCGCATTGCCCGTGCGCAACAGGAAGAAGCAGCGCTCGGCTTTCAGCAAACGTTGCTCAATGCCGGTAGTGAGGTGAATGATGCGTTGATTGCCTATCAAACCTGTCAGGGAAAAAGAATCTTGCTGGATAAACAGATCACTTCCCTGCAAACGGCTCTGCGAAGCACTACTCTGTTGATGGAGCATGGTAATACAACCTATCTGGAAGTGCTTACCTCCCGGCAGTCGTTGCTTAGTGCGCAACTCTCGCAGACGGCCAATCATTTTACTGAAATACAAAGTTTAATTAACCTATACCGTGCTTTAGGAGGAGGTCAGGAATAAACTGTATCATACTCTCTGTTTTCTAATTTAATGAAAGAAGGGCTGCCGGAGAAGTGATTCTGTGGCAGCCCGTTTGTTAATCGGTCAATATCGGTCAATATGCGGCGAATTGGCTTGCAGCCGGAAACTTCAGCCAGCATAAAGAATAATGATGGTATTATTTATCAGCCAGACCTTTCTTTTTCCTTTCTTTATATTGACTAGGTGTTTCCCCGGTATATTGCTTGAAAGCCGTACTGAAATAACTCGGAGTGGTAAACCCGGTTTTCTCTGCAATTTCAGAGAAGGGCATATCCGTGCCGGATATCAATGTAATAGCTTTTTCTATACGGAGCTTACTGATATACTCGTTCGCTCCCATGCCTGTAAGTGCTTTCAGTTTGTTATAAAGCGAAGAACGGCCCAATCCTACTTCCTGGCAGATAAACTGGATGCCCAGGTTGGAATTTTCTATATTTTCCTGGATGATACTATTCAGTTTAATCAGGAATGTTTCGTCTGTCAGGCTGATGGTGCTTTCTTCCGGAGTGGGGATTAATCCTGCATTCAGATACCTTTTCTTGGTATATTCCCGGTTTTTCAACCGGTTGCGGATAAGTTCCATTAGCATTTCCACTTCGAAAGGTTTGCTTAAATAGCCGTCCGCTCCATTCTTATAACCGCTTATTTGGCTTTGCCTGTCATCTCTGGCAGTTAGCAGAATGACTGGGATGTGACTGATATTGATATCCTCTTTAATCGTTTTACAAAGTTTATACCCGTTCATCCGAGGCATCATCACGTCACTGACTATAATATCAGGGACATGGCTTCTGACCAGTTGAAGGGCTTCCACCCCGTCTCCGGCGATAATTATCCGTTTGAAGTATCCTTCGAACGTTCTTTTCAGAAAGTCTGTCATATCCGGATTGTCATCCACTACGAGAATAGTGTATGGAGTGGTGTCGAATACCTCTTTCGCGGACGGCTGCCCGCTGTTATCATCCATCATCAACTCGTTCAGATAAGCTTTTGGCTCGCAGATGATTTCTTCCGGTTCCTGCCTCAACGGCAACTCAAAGAAAAAGCTGGCTCCGGTTTCTTCATTATCCTGTGCGCCGATAGAGCCGCCGTGCAGTTCCACCAGAATCTTGGAGTAAGACAAGCCGATTCCTGTTCCGCTCTGTTCTCCCGTTCCCTGGTAGAAGCGGGTAAAGAGCTTGTGCGTATCCACTTGCTTTAGTCCGCATCCCTGGTCGATGACGGAGATACGCACCCGGTTTTCTTCGGGCAGCAGTTCCGAAGCAATCGTTATTTCCGTGTCCTGCGGACTGTGTTTCAAAGCATTGATAAGCAGGTTACTTAGGATAATCTCGCATTTGTCCTTATCGAAACTGACTTTCTCTATCCGTGGGTCGAGCTGATAGCGGATATGCACATTCTTTGCTTCCCCCTCACTGATAAAATCCTGCGAAACGTGTTCAATCCATTGATTGAGCGGATGAGGCTGAATTTGCAGTTTACTCTCCCCTACTTCCATTTTCCGCACGTCGAGCACCATATTAATCAAGTTCTTCATCCGTTGTGCCTGCCGGTAGATGGCTTTTAACGGCAGATATTGGCTGTCTCCGGAAGAGAGCGACTTCAAAATCTGATTGAGTGGCGCATGAATCAGCGTCAGCGGAGTCCGTAGTTCGTGGCTGATATTGATAAGAAAACGTACCTTTTCCTCGTACATCTGTTTCTCATGCTCTTTCATCGCCCATTTCAGTTTTTCCTGATTACGTTTCAATGTTCTGCGGAAAGTTTCGATGATTATGGTGGCAATGAGAATGGTGCAACCGAGAATGAACCACCACGTGCGATACCATGGCGGAAGTACGGTTAGTTCTAGTATTTTCTGGTTGGGAATCCAGCTGCCGTCTTTCGCTGTGCATGAAGCCATAATCTTGTAATTGCCCGGTGGTAACGACCGGATTACCAATTCCGGCTGGTACGATTCGATATACTGGTCGTTCAGCCCCTCTATCCGATAGCGGTAGACTTTCTTACGGAAGATATCCTCTTCTTTCGACATGATTCGGATGGTGATATTGCTGTCCCATGGGACAGAGATTGCTGCCGGATGACTATATAGTTTGTTCTGTGCAGGCTCACCATTGATGATAATATCCAACAGTTGCAGTTCCGGCATTTCCGATGTATTCAGCAGCAGCTGGCCGTCAATGCGCAGCATACCCTTTACACCGCCGATATAGACATCCCCCTCATTGTTTACCAACCGGGCGTTGGGCAGATATTCGTTTTGGATAGCTCCGTTCGACTCTCCGAAGAGAACGAACTTCTGTTCCTGTATAAGCCAGGCGAAAAGCAGATTATCCGCACCTATCCATACTTTGCCCCTCTGGTCGCATTGCACCATGTTGACTTCGGTAAACAGGTTGGTAGGGATGTGCGTCTGCTTTTGGGAAACGGGGTTGTAGTGGATAAGGCCGAAATTGCTTCCTATCCAGAAATCGCCGTGCTCGTCGTGTGATGCCGAACTGATTACGGTATCCTGATAACATTCGAAGGTTGTTTGCAGCAAGGAATCCCCATCGTGCAGTTCGTAGATATGTTTGAAATCGTTGATGTAAGTCCGGTTGTTCTCGTGCTTGAAGGGAACGAGCGTGCCGACAATACTTTTCCCTTCTTCTCCGGTGACCTTGTCGAATTTCTTTTCTTTCAGGTGATACTGGTAGACATGGTCACCCAGTAATAACACGGTGTTGGGGGTGTTCTGATATAAGTTGACCGATTTACCCCGGTTGCAAAGTTGTGTCGTAGTTTCTTTGTCGACAATGGTAAAAGGCTGTTTCTCCCCGGTTGCGGGGTTGAATATGAATACTCCTTTGGAGAAAAGGGAAATCAGTAGTTTTCCGGGAGTGAATCCGCTGATAAACGCTATTTTATCGTTCCAGGTAGAAAGATAATGGGTGAATTTCTCGGTACGCGGGTTAAAGAGGTTGATACCGCCGCCGTCCGTACCAATCCAGATACTGTCGGGCGATTGGCGGTAAAGGCTTCGCACGGTGCTGTTGCTTAGTCCGCGGTCGTTGCCGGGGACTACGTCGGTGTAGGTTTTCATGAACACTTCCCGGATGCTAATCAATCCGTTGCAGGTGCTTCCTGCCCATATATTGTTATTGTGGTCGTTGTGCAGGCAGAGAATGGAGTTGGCGGGGAGAGAGTAGTTTTCACGTCCCGGGATATATTCCAGTTGGGAGATTTCCCCGGTTTCGGGGGTGAGGATATTGATTCCGCCGCCGTCCGTTCCTATCCACAGTTGCCCTTCCCTTTCGGCGAGGCTTAGGACGATGTCGTTGCTAAGGGCGGAGTTGCGGGTGGAGTACGAAGCCAGTAGTTTGCCGTCGTATGAGTAGCAACGAAGTCCGCCGCTGTAAGGGGCAATCCATATTCTTTTCCGGCTGTCGGTCATCATGGTGGTAATTTCCGGCCCGCAGTCGAAAGGGGGGCGTCTGTGCTCTCCCGTATGCAGGTCTACGAGGTATATGCCTGTCCAACGACTGCAACAAAGCAACGTCTTTGAATCCCACATACTGAGAGCGTTGATTTTAAAAGAGTTGGCGTTGAAATATTGCAGAAGCCGGAGAGAAGAATCGTTATAACTATATTTGTAAATCCTGTCCTTGCCGCCAAAGAGGATTCCGTCCGGGACAAGGCAGAAGGAATAGGCGGTGATATTCTTCCCGTCCTCGTCCGTGGGGAACGTGAAGTCGTTGCTCTGCTGTTGGTAACGGGCAATACCTTTTTCAGTCAGTACCCAGATGTTGTGTTGCTTGTCTTCGGCAATCTGATAAATCAGGTTGTGGAGAAGCGAGTTCGGGTCGTTTGCCTGGTGTTTGTATCTTTTCAGTTCGTGCCCGTCGAACTTTCCCAGTCCCGATTTGGTACCTATCCATACGAAACCCTGCTCATCCCGGAGAATACAGCGCACGTTGGAAGGCAGCCCTTCTTTCAGAGAGATTTGTTTAAAGTAATAGTGTTCTGCCCGGAGAGGGAGAACACCGACTAACTGTATGATAAAGAAAAGGCTTGACAGAACAGCGTATTTGGTTTTCATGTAAAGCAGGTTTGTTTATGAGGACAGATGCCTTCTTTATAATACGGCTAACTTGTCCCCTTTTAAGGTGATTTCGTATTTTTTCCCTTTTACGGTCTTGAACTTGAGCGTCTTGTCTCCGTATCTTACGTTACAGGGGATTCCGGATTTGGAATGGATGATAGCTTTCTCCAGTTGTCCCTCTTTCCAGGAGATGGAAACCTCAAAATTTCCTTTGGCGCAGATTCCGCTTATTGAGCCGTTTGCCCATGCATCCGGCAAAGCGGGAAGAAGTTGGATGAATCCCATGTGGCTTTGCAATAACATCTCGGTTATTCCTGCCGTACCGCCGAAGTTTCCGTCTATCTGGAAAGGCGCATGGGTGTCCCAGAGGTTGTCCAGTGTACCGTTTTTCAATAAGTTGCCGTATAGTTTATACGCATGGTTTCCGTCTTGCAGTCGTGCCCATTGGTTGAGCTTCCAACCCATGCTCCAACCGGTAGCGCCGTCTCCGCGATGTTCCAGTACCACTCTGGCTGCCTGTGCAAGTTCGGGGGTAGTCACGGGAGAGATGGTATGCCCCGGATGCAATCCGAACAGGTGGTTGACGTGGCGGTGTTCATCTTTCGGGTCGTCTATGTCGGTAGACCATTCCAACAACTGACCGTAGCGTCCTATACGGTACGGAACCAGTTTGGTCAGTACGTTTTCCCATTGTTTGCGTTCTTTGGCGTCCGTTCCGAGCACCTTGCTTGCCTGGATGGCGTCCAGTAATATTTCACGTACTACGGCATGCGCGAAAGTGACTCCCTCGTCCACCGGGCCGTGTTCGGGAGAAGTGGAAGGAGCGGCGGTGTAAGTCCCGTCGGGCTTGTGCCACAAGTGGTCTACCGCAAACTGTGCGCTGCTTTTGATAAGGTCGTAGCCGATTTCCTTTAAGAATTTCGTGTCACGGGTATAATCATAATACTCCCATATATGCGTTGCCAGCCACGGACCGGCGGTAGGATTCAGGTTCCATGCCATAGATTTGCTGGATAAGGGAGCTGTGAATCCGAAGATATTGGCAGAGATGGATGCTGTCCATCCGCGGGCGTTGAAATAGGCTTGTGCTGTCTTCTCGCCGGGTTTTACCAAGCTGCGTATAAAGTCAATCAAAGGCCATGTACATTCAGAGAGATTGGTGGGGCACGCAGGCCAGTAATTCATTTGAATGTTGATGTTATTGTGGTAATCTACCCGCCACGGGCCGTCGGTATTGTTGTGCCACAATCCTTGCAGGTTGGCTGGCATGTTGCCGGGGCGCGAACTGGCTATGAGCAGATAGCGTCCGAACTGATAGTACAATTGTTCGAGCTGATAGTCCGGCACGCCTTTCTTATAGCTAGCCAGTCGTTTGTAGGTCGGCAGGTTGGGAGTGCCGATTTCCGGATTGATTTCAAAACGTACCCGATTGAACAGCGCGGTATAATCGGCTTCGTGATTACGATAAAGCTCGTCATAACCTTTTTTCAGGGCATTGTCCATCATAGCCAGAGTCGTTTGTGACGGGTCGTTGCCGACGTAGGCTTTCGGGTCTTTGAAGTCTGGGGCAAAGTTCATCTTATAATCGGTATCTGCCGTAAGCAGGAATACCACTTCGTCAGCATCCTTCACAATAATCCGGTCGTTTTCTGCTTTCAGTGTTCCCCCTTTGTGGATAGCTTTGATTCGGAAAGCGAATTTCATTCCGTTGTTATTGAGAACGCCGGTATATACTAATCCGTCGTTTCCATCTGCTTCCAGATGGCTTTTTGCTTCGTTGTTGGGACAATAGCTAAGTACAAGATTCTGTTTTCCGCCTTTGTCGGCAGTAAACTTCATGACCATAACGCTGTCTGGATAGGATATGAAGTATTTACGTTGATACCGTATCCCGTCTTTGTAAAATTGCACCACAGCCATCGCCGAATCCAACGACAGGATGCGGCGGTAATTGCTCATATTGATTTCGCTGAGTCCGGTTTCCACATAAAGCTCTCCCATCGTGGTAAAAGCACCGAAGCGGAACGGAGTCTCGTCTTTTTCTTCATAAGCTCCCAGCCCGTTGAAGTTTTCCTGCGTGAGATACCCCGCCTTTTTAGAATCCCCGTCCAGGAAAGCCTGCCGGATTTCTTTCAGTACACCTGACGACTGTTTGTTTACGTTCCAATAATACTCGGCGCCTTTGGCGGTATTCGGCCCCCCTTTCCAGAGAGTTTTTTCATTCAGTGTGATTCGTTCTGCGGATATGGAGCCCATGATATTCGCTCCCAGGCTGCCATTCCCGATAGGTAGCGAACGGCTTTCCCATGCTTTGTCCGGATTCGCCCCTGTGCCGTTGGCACGTAGCCAGATAGCTTGTCCATCGAGATTGTTGGGAGTGTCGAACCATACGGAAAGCCCTTGAGTATAATCCACCGTCTCTATGGACGCTGCGGAAAGAGAAAAAAGTGTGCAAAGAATAAGAGGGCAGAGTTTTTTCATAATATGTGTTGTTTAAAGGAATGTGAGATACAAAGGTACTTGTTTTTTAAGATTCTGTCTAGCGGGTTGGTTTCAATTTTTACCAATAGGCTTTTAAAAATCGCTAAAAGTGCTTCTTTGTGGGTTTGGTAAGATGTTTCTAATGAAGAACCGGGTCTGGTTTACATTCAGTATATCCAATTTTCAAAGAAAAACACTCCGACGGATGATGTCCGGTCTGGAGATAAATACTACCTTTGTTTCCTATATAAAAACAAGTATGTATCTGACAGGTATGAGCCGGGAAGAATTATATGCCGAAGCATATAAGGACCTCATTGCAATATCGACCCCAATGAACATGTTTATAGATAAGGTGTGTAAGAAAGCAACGATGATGAGTCCATTTTGATCTATTGTTTCTTGCAGTACTCATGGAAGAGTATCAGGGCAGAGAACATTTTTAAAATCATTTGTTTGTGAAAGTAGCGGAAAGAGCGTATCTTTGTTTGCACTGATAAAAAGTGAACTCATAAATACACCGGATTATGGAATATGTATCATCAGAAAGAAAGTTGCTGCCATACGGCATGATGAACTTTGCGGATATTCGTCTTGATAATTATTATTACGTGGATAAAACCTCGTTCATCCCTGTAATAGAACAATCGGACAGATTCTTCTTTTTCATCCGCCCGCGCCGGTTCGGCAAGAGCCTTACGCTGAACATGTTGCAACACTATTATGATGTGCGTACACGTGACAAGTTCGATGCCCTGTTTGGCGACCTCTATATCGGAAAGCATCCCACACGAGACCGTAACAGTTATCTGGTGCTGTATCTCAATTTCTCAGGAATTAGTGGAGAGTTGCACAACTACCGTCAAGGGTTGGATGCACATTGCAATACCAGCTTCGATTATTTCTGTGATATTTATGCAGAATACCTGCCGAAAGGCATTAAGGAAGTCTTGAATGAAAAAGCAGGAGCTGTTGAGCAGTTGGATTATCTATATCATCAGTGTGAACTTGCCGGGCAGCAAATATATCTTTTCATTGACGAATATGACCACTTCACCAATGCCATCCTCTCGGATGCCGAAAGCATTCACCGATATACGGAAGAGACCCACAAGGAAGGCTACCTGCGCGCCTTCTTCAATAGGGTGAAAGCCGGAACCTATTCCAGCATCAAGCGTTGCTTCATCACCGGAGTGAGTCCCGTCACGATGGATGACCTCACCAGTGGATTTAATATTGGCACCAACTATTCCCTCACACCGAAATTCAACGCAATGATGGGTTTCACCGAGGACGAAGTCCGCGAAATGCTGACTTATTATTCTACTAAAGCTCCATTCCATCACACTGTAGATGAGTTGATAGAACTTATGAAACCGTGGTATGACAACTATTGCTTTGCGCAGGAGTGTTATGATCAGCCAACCTTGTACAACTCCAATATGGTGCTCTATTTCGTTAAGAACTATATTGATAATAACGGAAAGGCACCGCGAAATATGATAGAAAGTAACATTCGTATCGATTACGAGAAACTGCGTATGCTTATCCGCAAGGATAAAGAGTTTGCGCACGATGCCTCCATTATCCAGACTTTAGTGAGCCAGGGATACATCACCGGCGAGTTGAAAGACGGTTTCCCAGCTGCCAACATTGTAGATTCCGATAATTTCGTGAGCCTGCTCTATTACTTCGGCATGCTCACCGTGAGCGGAACGTACAAAGGTAAGACTAAACTTATCATTCCCAACCAAGTGGTGCGTGAACAACTCTATACTTATCTGCTGAATACATACAATGAAGCCGACCTCAGTTTCAACAACCATGAAAAAGATGAGTTATCCTCTGCTTTGGCTTACGATGGCGCATGGCAATCTTACTTCGACTACATCGCCGATTGCCTGAAACGCTACGCCTCTCAGCGCGACAAGCAGAAAGGAGAGTCCTTCGTACATGGCTTCACGCTTGCCATGACAGCGCAAAACCGTTTCTACCGTCCCATTTCCGAAGCAGACACGCAATCCGGATATGTTGACATTTTCCTGTCTCCCATGCTGGAGATTTACCCTGACATGAGCCATAGCTACATCATCGAGCTGAAGTATGCCAGATACAAAGACCCCGAAAGCCGGGTGGAGGAATTGCGGGCGGAAGCTATTGCCCAGACCAACCGCTATGCTGACACCGACAGGGTGAAGAACGCTATTGGCACTACGCAACTACACAAGATTGTGGTAGTGTATAAAGGTATGGAAATGAGAGTTTGCGAGGAGGTAAATTCTTGAGATACAGCATTCGATAGCTGTTAATTATCAGGAAAAGAAGTAGAGAGCTTATAAAGTAATATTCATTTCGGTATAGTACTGAATCATTACAGTATCGAATAAATTTCCCCACTGGATATTTATTTTCCATCTTTCCATCTCCCCTTTCACCTTTTCTCTGTCTCTCCGATGAATAAGGAGTTTGCGGGTGAAGTGCAATAACTTCACCATCTCTTCACCTGTGGCGATTAGTTTCAAAAATTGTTTCAAGGCTTGAAACAATCCGTTTCACACCGAGAAACACTTCGTTTCATACGGTGAAACACTTTGTTTCCCGGCGTGAAACTTTTAGTTTCAAATAGGGTTGAAACTAATTACGAAATAGCTTTACTAATTTTGCTCGATGGTGATGCGGTAAGGAATAAAACTATGTGTGGATGAACTTGTTCAAACCAGTACTGAAGTAAGCAGAGCCATGTACTTGACTTGCTCAAGTCTCTTACATCATTTCATTGTATGTAGTACTCCATCCCCCACTCAAAGGAACCCAAGCCCACATTCCACCGACTTTTGCCCACGTGATGAATCTATATACCCCGCTTGTTGGGCATATATATTCAGCGTGGTGAGTATATATACCTACTACGCTGAATATATAGATCCATCAGCTAATTTGAGAAAACTGAATGCGCTGAAAGCACTCTACCTTGTTTGCAGTATCTTTCTGCGAGGGATGTCTTTTTCCGCTTTCAGCCGCTATTTCCTCCTATCAAGGCGTTTGCAGACAACACTGAAACGGCTGAAACCGGATTATAACATGAATATTCAATAAGAGGGTTTTGGCAAGGTCAGAACCGGATAGTTGGGTGTTTTAATCATTGTCTTTTTGAGATAAGAACCATTTCTCCGATGGAACGGGTTGATTTGGTGAAAAGTGAATATTTAATGGCTATTTTTTAAATAACGTGAGTTCGATATAAAATCAGAAAATCTCCAATTGTCCGTCATTGATAAAGCTTACATCAATGGCGGGATTCTTCTCAAAGAAGCAATAACCGACAATGCGTTTGCAACAAAATTGTTGAAGGATCTGTGCCTGAGTATTCAATCTGTGCGATGTTCTTCAACTCGTCATTGACCGTTTCAATCAAAGCCTGTTTCCTAAGCAAAATTTTATTGGCTATGCTCATCAGACTTTTCTTCATGCTGTTCTTTACCTTTGTGACAAGTTGTATATCATTAAGAAATAGATTTTCAAACAGGGCTTGTCCGATATGTCCCTTGTCAGCACATAATTTCCCTTTTATGTTTTCCAAGAACCTGCCATGTTTTAAGGGTTCCCGATCATCCACATGTAATAAGCAAATTTTAAATCGTCATTTTTCGGTAAAGTTAAATCACCATCTAATAATTGAGACTATCAGTTTATACTATTGATAACATTTTAATGTTGTTCATCTTTGGCTGGGGGTACCCCCAGCCAAAGATGCGTTTTTTTCCTCTTCAAAAATGGATTTTCGGTTTCCCATCCGGTAGCTTTGCCCAGCGAGTTTTATGACCTCGCAGTGATATAGCAGCCTGTCCAGGATTGCTGAAGCCAGCACTTCGTCATCCAGCGTTTTGGCCCATTCGGTGGGTGCCTTGTTCGTGGTAATTATCAGTGAGGCCTTCTCGTGAAGCGTGTTGATCAGATTGAAGAATCCTGCTGCATCCTCTTTTTTCACCGGGAAGAGCATTATATCATCGATGGCTACCAGATCGGCTTTGAGCAGACGGTTGTATGCACTCATGGCCGAAGGCATCAGCGTTTTCATCTTGATGGTGTTTATGACATCCTCCATCGTGACCATGTAAGCCTTGTATCCTTGCCCCACAGCTTCGTACACGAGTCCTGCGGCGATAAAGGTCTTGCCTGTTCCGGAAGGTCCCATGAGTATCAGGTTGTAATTCTGTTCGAGCCACCCCAGCCGGCGCAGTTCACGCAGTCTTGGTGCGGTTATACCTTGCGAGTAGTTGTGGTCGAAAAGGTCGAGGTCGTGTCTTGCCGGCAGAGCCGCCGCTTTCAGCCTCCGTTGGAAGTCCTTGCTGTCTCTTTCCTGAACCTCGCGGGAGAGCAGGTCATGCAGGAACTCGACATGGTTTTTTCCCTGCTCCTGCGCCAGATGAGCTTCTGATTCCAGCAGGCGTGGCAGGGCGTACAGGCGCAGACGCGAGCACAGGTTTTTGATTTGTTCGTTCGTTATCATACGAAAAGGGTATTAAAGGTGGATATGTCTGTTTTCTCGGGGATCATGGCGGATGTGTCGGCTCCGGGAACCGGCTCGGTTTCCGTCCGGACCTCAATGGGGGCTTCTCCCTTACGGATCCTGAGGGTCTCGGCTACCTCCATCAGGCTGCATCCGTTGAAGACACCTGCTTTGAGGCACTCGGCAAAAGCTTCGGTAAGCGTGAGGTCCGAGTATGCCGCGTGGCACCGCACTATAAACTGGAGGTTGTCGCGGTAATTACGGGCCTTATGTACACGTAGTTGTGATAAATATGTATCAATCACCGTGCTTGCGGGAAGTTCTTTGCGTACAAAAGCCTCATAATCGTCCAGCGAGGCTTCGCGGTCACGCCGGTGGGAGGTGTTGCTTACCAGACGTCCCTTATCTCCGCTTATTTTGTGAACGGCAAGAGTTTTGCCTGTCTCATGGCTGTAGATATATAGCCGGCCTTCTTTTTCTTCGATATAGACCAGTGTCTGATGGCCGTGGTAGGTGCCTGTGGGAACGCTGTAATAGTTGCCCCTGTAAGTTATCACGTTGTCCTTGCGAACGTGATGCGGCAAGAGGGTTTCGCAAGGAACAGTTGGAACTCCCTTATAAGGCATCAGGTGTGCTTTTTCCGTCTCAAACTCCTCAGACGGGACACGACGTATGCCGTGGTGTTCCGTGTCGTTGGCCGTGCGTTCCAACCAGCCAAGGACTTCCTTGTTGAGCAGGTCTATGTCAACCAACTCGCGGCCGCGAAGGAAGTTGTACTTCACATATTTAACGACATTCTCTATCTTACCTTTGCTTTGGGGATCGGATTTGCGACAGAACACGGGCTCAAAGCCATGTTCACGGACAAGGGTGCGGAAACCGCGGGTAAGCACCAGGTCACCAAGGTTTTCATTGACAAGAAACATCTTGTCCTGGTCATAAACTATTTTTCGGGGTACTCCCCCGAAGAACTCGAAAGCCAGTTCATGGGCATAAACCGCAAGAGCGGTGGTAAACGGTGTACGGCTAAAGTAGACGAACTTATACCTGCTGCGGCTCAGGCACATCGCAAAGAAATACACTTTTAAAGACTGTCCCGCAGGTGTCCTCATCCACCGTTCACCGAAGTCGCATTGGGCGTATTCGCCATAGGCCGTCTCGGGCTGTTTCTCATAGGGGCGGTAACCTTTTTCAACCTCCTTGGGAAGATCGTGCGTTAAACGCAAACGGTTGACGAAGTTGAATACCGTTTTGGGGGTTACGCACGGAAGATCCGAAAAATGCTCCTTCAAGCGGTCATGGAGCTGCGGAGCGGACAAAAAAGGCCACTTACGTAACTCATTGACTACATAAGATTCATAGCCGTCAAGTTTATGACCGTAATGACGGTCATAGCTCTGGCTGGAAATGAACTCTTCTTCTGTCATGGAAAGATACTTGGCCACCGTCTGACGGTGAAGACCTAAGCTGTGGCCTATCTGACTTTTGTTTAGGCCGTCTGAAAATAATTCTTTAACTTTGTACCACATCAGATACTTCTTTAATTGGGAAGTCTCGGTCATAGCATTGTAATTAGTAGTTAGCAACACAAAATTACAATGCTATTTCTTTTATAATCATCTCGATTTTACTGGGTCACATTTTATTCTTGGGGATTTAACATTAAGTTAAAAAGCTTATCTTTGCGTGATGAAATCAACTACATTGCCTAACTCACTGGAAGTTTTATCATTGTTTCTTCCATCTGGCTGTCTGGATTATTTTGATGTGACAGCTTATAGTAACATGGATACCTGTTATATTATTAGTTTAGAAGAGAAGAACGTCATCCCTTACGAATATGCCGATCTTCCGTTGGTCTCTAAAGGCTTCCATCCTGAAATCGAGGTTCAGGATTTTCCTGCCCGGGGCAAGGCCGTTTATCTTCATATCAAGCGCCGTCGTTGGGAGGATAAAGGAACAAGTAAAACCTATAGTCGTGATTGGAATTTAGTTGCCACCGGTACTCGTATCACCTCCGAGTTCGGTGCTTTTTTAAAAGAACTACTTAGAAACTCATGAAGTCAGCATCAAAAGCGTAGCCGATTTCAGCTATCTAAAGCCCTCTGTCTTGACTGATTATTACAAGAATCATCTAAGTGATTTTCTTTCTTGGGATCAGCTCTCTCACGCGGAAGATTATATTCTCTTTCCTGAGAATTTAGGTCCTGAGCTATGTATTGATGAGACAGCGCTTAGTAATGGCGAATTGGTTACTAATGTTATCAACAAGTCAGGACATGGCAAGCGCGGTACGCTTGTGGCTATAATAAAAGGTACAAAGTCTGAAGATATAGTGAAATGCCTGAAGAAGATTCCGCTGGAACAACGCGAACAGGTTAAAAGCATTACATTGGATATGGCCAATAGCATGTATTCCATAGCACGTCAAAGTTTTCCCAATGCATTGCAGATAATAGACCGTTTTCACGTTCAAAAACTAATGTATGAAGCTTTGCAAGACCTTAGAATACAATATCGCTGGCAAGCAATGGATGAAGAGAATAAGGCTGTAAAACAAGCTAAGGAAAAAGAGGAGCAATACACTCCTGCAAGGTTCGACAATGGAGATACGCTAAAACAATTACTGGCAAGAAGTAGGTACTTGCTATTCAAATTGCCTGATAAATGGAGTAAGTCACAAGAAGTTAGGGCCAATATACTCTTTAAACAATATGATGACCTCAAGCAGTTCTATTATTTGCCCCTACACTTAGGAAAAATCTATTCTACAAGCTATGATAAAGATGTGGCAAGGCCTAAATTAGCATTATGGTTCAATAAGGTAGAGGAATGGGAATACCCACAATTTAATACAGTCATAAGAACCTTTGCCCAGCATTATGAAAGAATACTGAACTTCTTTGTCGGAAGACAAACAAATGCGGCAGCAGAATCATTCAATGCGAAGTTAAAAGCATTCAGAGCAGATTTTAGAGGAGTGGCAGATATCAAATTCTTCTTGTTTAGAGTAGCTAAATTATATGCATAGAAAATGTTAAATCCCCAAGAATAAAATGTGACCCCAAATAGTTTAAATGTTATAATCATAAACGTGATTTTTTTTAATATTAATGTAAACAAGGTATAGTTGCCTAAATTATTATGTGTTGTTTATGGAGATCATATCGTTTTTAGCATGAATTTGTGCTGCAAATATAAAAATGTTATAACGAATTAGCATAAAAATTTGTAGATTTAATTTTTATGTTTATATTTGCATCGATATCATGCGATAAGTACTCGTTATTCAAGAGGTTATCTAAATTATAATATTATTTTATAGCAAAAACGTTATACGAAATTTATGTCGTCAATAAAAAAAATATCGCTGAAGGATATTGCTGAAACTGCAGGTGTTTCAACAGCATTGGTCTCATTCGTCTTGAATGGGAAGAAGAAAAAGTATCGCGTTGGAGAAGAGACTGCTCAACGCATATTAAAAATTGCCAATGATATGAATTACCAACCTAATCTTGCGGCCAAAAGTCTCCGTAGTGGTAAGACAAAAACAATAGGATTAGTGGTTTCCGATATTTCCAACCCGTTTTTTTCTCAATTGGCACGTGTATTGGAAGATGAAGCAATCAAACGAGGATATACTGTACTTTTTGGTAGTTCAGATGAGGATAAGGATAAGATGAATCGCGTTGTCAGTAACCTTATTAATAAAGGTGTAGATGGACTCATCATTGTTCCTTGTGAAAATTCTGAAAACTCCATTGCTTCATTGGTGAACAATAATATTCCTATCGTTCTATTTGACCGTTATTTTCCTGAACTTAATGTCAGTTATGTAGCGTTGAATAACTTCAATGCTTCCCATATATCAACGAAGCATCTTTTAAATGCAGGCTATAATGCTCCTTGTATAGTAGCTTATGATGTTAACCTTATTCATATGAAAGACCGTATCCGTGGTTATAAAAAGGCTATGGATGAAGCCGGTAAGAGAAACTTGGCTAACGTGGTCTTTCTGAAACAGGATGCTCCCAGAAAGTCAGCAGACCGTTTATTGCCTAAAATGATTGATGGCGGTGTAGACGCTTTTCTTTTTGCCACCAATATGATCTCATTGGCTTGTTTGTATACAATAAAAAACATGGGAGAGGGAGTTGTTGGTAAAATAGGGTTAGTGGGTTTTGATGGTAATCCAGTCTTTGACTTTTTTGATGCCCCTATACCCTATATTCAGCAGCCTATTGATGTTTTAGTACAGAAAGCACTTGAAATACTGATAGATATCATTATTAACGGCAATGCAGTGCAGTCTGTGCTTGCCGAAGGAAAATTTATTGAAATGGCTCCTTAGGGAATCTATTTTTTGCATGATAGCTTAAACGATTTAATAAATTTATATATTAGTCTTTATAAATTCAGTTGAACCATGAGAAATTCAAGATTAATCGGTGGAAAGCCGAAAATTGGTATCAGACCTATTATTGATGGTCGTCGTGGAGGTATTCGTGAGTCATTGGAAGATATGACTATGACCATGGCCCATAAAGTGGCTGAACTTTATTCTTCTGTTTTACGTCATAGTGATGGTTCTCCTGTAGAATGTGTTATTGCAGATACAACTATTGGAGGGGTCGCTGAGGCTGCTATGGCAGCTGAGAAGTTCCGCAATAATGGGGTAGGTGTAGTGCTTTCTGTAACTCCTTGCTGGTGTTATGGATTCGAAACCATTGATATGGACGGAGAAATGCCAAAAGCCATTTGGGGCTTTAATGGTACAGAACGTCCGGGTGCGGTTTACTTAGCGTCAGCATTGGCAAGTCATACACAGAAGGGCTTGCCTACTTTTGGCATTTACGGACATGATGTACAAGATGTAACCAATGTGGAGATACCGGAAGATGTACAGGAAAAATTGTTGCGCTTTGCCCGTGCAGGTATAGCTGTAGCTACAATGAAAGGGAAATCCTATCTTTCAATCGGTAGTGTATCCATGGGCATTGCAGGCTCTATCCCCAATCCTGATTTCTTTCAAGAGTATTTGGGCATGCGCAATGAGTATGTGGATGCCAGTGAAATAGAGCGTCGTGTACAGTTGGGCATTTATGACCATGAAGAGTTCGCACGTGCCATGGCATGGACAGAAAAGTATTGCAAGAGTAATGAAGGTACCGATTTTAATCCGGAACATTTGGTATATTCCCGTGAGGAAAAAGATGCACGTTGGGAATATGTGGTGAAAATGACTCTTATTTTCCGTGATATGATGGTTGGTAATCCTAAACTGGCTGAAATGGGCTTTAAGGAAGAATCAATGGGACATAATGCTATTGCTGCTGGTTTTCAGGGGCAACGTCAGTGGACGGACTATAAGCCTGACGGTGATTTTTCAGAAGCTATCTTGAATACTTCTTTCGACTGGAACGGTATTCGCGAAGCATTTACCTTTGCTACAGAGAATGATACGCTGAACTGTGCTTCCATGCTTTTTAATCATCTGTTGACAAATACAGCACAGATTTTTGCAGATGTGCGTACTTACTGGAGTCCGAATGCTGTGAAAAATGTAACAGGTAAGAAGTTGGAAGGTAAAGCTGCCAACGGATTCATTCATCTTATCAACTCAGGTTCTTGCACACTTGACGGAACTGGTTGTCAAACACTTGAGGGTAAGCCGGTAATGAAACCCTTCTGGGAAATTACAGAAGAAGAGGTGGAAGCTTGTCTTGCAGCGACTAAATGGTATCCGGCCAGCCGTGAATATATGCGTGGAGGTGGCTATTCTTCTCAGTTCTTAACTCGTGGTGAGATGCCTGTAACAATGTGTCGTTTGAATCTTGTAAAAGGCCAAGGTCCGGTATTGCAGATAGCAGAGGGGTGGACTGTAAGTCTGGATGAAGATGTATTTAAGGCTATCAATGAACGTACTGACCGTACATGGCCTTCTACTTTTTTTGCTCCGCGCCTGACTGGTAAAGGGTATTTCCGGGATGTATATACTGTTATGAATAATTGGGGGGCTAACCATGGCGCTATTAGTTATGGTCATATAGGAGCTGATCTGATTACTTTGGCTTCTATGCTTCGCATTCCGGTATGTATGCACAATGTGGATGAGGAAAATATTTTCCGTCCTAGTGCGTGGTCTGCTTTTGGTGAAGATGTGGAAGGCAGTGATTATAGAGCTTGCAAGAATTATGGACCTCTCTATAAATAAAAAGCAGTATGTTGAAATCAACCAAATTGAAAAACACTTTGATAGCATGTACAACGATATTGTTTGTATCATGTAGTGGACAAAAAGAAATAAAGATGGGAACTTATGCGTATGACGCCCGGTTTTTGAAAGAACATGGCATTGAATATAAAGAATTGGTATCTGCTGACGGGAATTCTAAGGTGATGCTTATCCCGGCGTGGCAGGGACGTGTTATGACTACTTCTGCTTCTGGTGATGAGGGCGATAGTTATGGTTGGATTAATTATCGTTTCATAAATGAAGGTAAGGTTAGCACGCAGTTTAATCCGGTGGGTGGCGAAGAACGCTTTTGGCTTGGTCCGGAAGGCGGTCCGTTTTCACTTTATTTTAAAGAAGGCCAGGAACAGGTTTATGATAACTGGGTAGTACCTGCTGTGCTTGATACAGAAGCTTTTGATATTAAGTCACAAAGTGATAATAGTATTCGTTTTGTGAAAGATACTCGCCTGGAAAATGCTTCCGGTACTATTTTCAACATGAATATAGACCGCACTGTGTCATTAATGGATGCTGATGAAGTGGCTACGGAATTTGATATCCAGATTGAAAATGATATGAAAATTGTAGCTTATAAGAGTGAAAACAAGATCACTAATACAGGGGATAACGCATGGACAAAAGAAGGAGGGTTAGTGTCTGTATGGATGCTTGGTTGCTTTAATCCTACACCGACTACTACTGTATTTATTCCTTATAAGCAGGATGCAGAGGGGGTAATTGTGAATGATGAGTATTTTGGTAAGATTCCTGCAGACAGATTGGTAAAGGAAGATGGTATTATTTATTTTAAAATAGACGGACTCTATCGTTCCAAACTGGGATTGCCAGCCTCACGTGCAACGAATTTATGTGGAAGTTATGATTCGTCAAAAGGCGTACTTACTATTTTATGGTGTAGCCTTCCCGAGACTTCTTCAACTTATGTAAATGGACAATGGGGACCTCAGCAGAATCCTTTTGCCGGTGATGTAATCAACTCTTATAATGATGGTCCGGTGGAGGATGGTTCTATTATGGGACCTTTTTATGAAATTGAGACATCTTCTCCCGGTGCTGAACTGCTTCCTGGTGCATCATTGATTCATACACAGAAAGTTATTCATATCCAAGCTAAAGACGAACAGTTAATTCCTATCGTACAGAAATTGTTTGGAGCAGATTTGAATGTAATTAAAGCGAAATTTCAATAGGGTAACTACATAAAACAAGAGAATTCGTATGGAATCGAATAAAATTATATCGAAAGGAGTCCTCTTTCCATTCATTCTGCTCACTACGCTTTTCTTTGCTTGGGCTGTACCGAACAATCTCACGGATACTATGCTTGCAGCTTTCAAACGGATTATGAGTATGACTGACTCAAAAACTGCTTGGATACAGGTAGTGTGCTATTTGTTGGGATATGGATGCTGTGCTGTTCCTGGTGCCTTATTCATCAAGAAGTACACTTATAAGTCGGGTGTGATGCTGGGATTAGGTTTGTACGCGTTTGGAGCTTTGTTGTTTTATCCGGCAATGCTTAGCTCTGGGGTTAATATTGATTTCAGTTTCTTCATGTACTTGTTGGCAATCTTTGTTCTTTTTGCCGGACTTTCAATTTTGGAAACCTCTACTAATTCTTATGTATTGGCAATCGGTTCTGAAAGTACTGCAACGCGTCGATTGAATTTATCACAGGCGTTCAATCCGTTTGGAGCAATTACAGGGGTGATAATCAGTCAAATATTTATTCTTTCACAATTGAATGGGATGACAGCGACAGAACGCGCCCAACTTCCGGTTGAAGAGTTAGCTGCCATTCAAGGAGAGGAATTGAATGCTGTAACTACAGCTTATGTAGTACTGGGACTGGTAATGTTAGTGCTATTGCTTGTTATTCGACTGACTAAAATGCCTAATCTTCGTGAGAATGGGGAGAAAATAGAATTTATAGCTACACTCAGACGGCTTGTGAAAAATAGGAATTATGTATGGGGAGTAATTGCACAGTTTTTCTATGTTGGTGCCCAAATAGCTGTATGGTCATTTGTCATCCGTTATGCTATGGTACAGATGAATTTTGATGGTGTATTAGCTTCTCTAGGAGATTCTGCTTCTGCAGGTACTATTGTAAATGCATTACGGGGAGTAGAACCGGTAGCTGCTGCATTTTATAATTGTTGTGAATGGTTTGGATTGAATGATTTACTGCCACGTACAGCAGAACAGGCTGCGGCCACTTACTATATCTTGTCACTTATTCTCTTTGTAATCATGAGATTTGTATGCGCTGCAATGATGAAATACGTGAAAGCTTATAAACTCTTGATAGGGCTTGCGCTTCTTGCTGTAATATGTTGTTTGGGTACCATGTTCGGTAAGGGCAGTTTTGGAGTTTATTGCCTAATGGGTATTTCTGGATGTATGTCATTGATGTTTCCAACCATTTACGGTTTTGGTCTTACAGGTTTGGGAGATGACACTAAGATTGGAGGTTCATTCATGGTAATGGCTATTGCCGGTGCTGCCGTTCTTACCCAAATCCAAGGTATTGTCTCCGACCAAACGGGTAGTATTATGAATGCATATATTGTACCGGCCATTGCTTTTGCAGTGATTGCCTATTATGGGTTCTTCATTGCAAAAAAACAAGAGTTAACAACCCAATAAAGGTTTAGCAATGAAATCAAACAAAAAATACGTTATAGGTCTTGATTTTGGTACGGATTCTTGTCGTGCACTGGTAGTGGACACATATACCGACCGGATGAAAAAAGAGCGCTCATCTATGAGACCCTGTACAAGAAATATTTTCAACTTGCAAAGCTTGCTGAAACAATTAACTAAGTATACAAACCATTAATCTATTTAAATCATGAGAATCAAATCATTAATTTTGGCGGCCTTATGTATGGCCACCTTGGGTATTTACGCCCAAAGCAACTATCCGTTCAATGGTCTCGACATGAACATGGGCAACCTGCCAAGACTGTCCAATGCGAAGACACGTTCTATCAGTCCTGAAAACTTTACAGGTGAGAAAGGAAAAGGAGGTATAGCAGATCCTAAAGACAGAGATAAACTTAACGTTGCCAATGCTGCACATGCCGCACGTGATTTAGGACAAACTTGGAAAGTGAATCCTTACATCCGGATTAAACCCAAAGAAACGATTACTATTGCTGAAATGGAGGGACCTGGTGCTATCCAACACATTTGGATGACACCAACAGGGAATTGGCGTTTCACTATTATGCGTATTTATTGGGATGATGAAAAAGAACCATCTGTTGAATGTCCTGTAGGAGACTTTTTCGGTATGGGATGGGGTGTTTATGCACCTTTGGTGTCATTGCCGGTCTGTGTAAATCCAGGCAGTGCTTTTAATAGCTATTGGACAATGCCCTTCCGTAAAAAGTGTAAAATTACAATGGAAAATGTTAATGAGCATGAACCGATGACATTGTATTATCAAATAGATTATACTCTAACAGATGTTCCTGAGGATGCTGGCTATTTCCATGCGCAATTCCGTCGTACACATTACAATGAGACATCTGATTATACGGTAGTTGACGGAATACGTGGTAAAGGGCAATTTGTAGGAGTTTATATGGCCTGGGGCGTTCGTAACAATGGTTGGTGGGGAGAAGGAGAAATGAAATTCTTTCTAGATGGTGATGGGAAATTCCCAACAATTTGTACTACGGGAACGGAAGATTATTTCTGTGGCTCTTATAATTTTGAAAATAAAGAGAAACGCCAATATGAGACATTCTGCACTCCTTATGCCGGCTTACATCAAATTATTCGGCCCGATGGACTTTATAGGGCATCGCAACGATTTGGTCTTTATCGATGGCATATTAAAGATCCAATTCGTTTTGAGAAAGATTTCAAAGCTACTATACAGGATTTAGGATGGCGTCATGGAGGTCGTTATCTTCCTCAACATTCGGATATTTCCTCAACAGTATTTTGGTATCAAACAGAACCTCATGCTAAGTTCCCTTCATTCCCAAAATGGCAAGAATTGGAAGTTAATTGATTAATTTATAAGTGGTATCAGATGTTCCACTTACCGATATTCCAATGAAACAAAAGGAAAATAAATGATGATGAGAAAGAAATATATGATGGTAATTATGTCTCTGTTTATTGGCTGGCATTGTTTGGCTCAAGGAGAGAGAGGCAACATATGTAGTCTTATGGATGCACCTGACACGACAGGTATCTGGTTACAACCTGCACAAACGGTGAATGCTTATCCTAAATGGGGGCATGTAAATGGTATACAAATTGGTTTGTGGCCAACATCCGGACCGCGCGGACTGATACGGGTTTATACTCCGTATTTGAATCAACCAACAGACTATGTAATGAATTTCTTGGCAATAGAACCTATAGTTTTTGGAACAGAGGTACGTGGCTTGTCCGAATTGGAGAAAAGTATTGTTGACCAAAAGAAAGGAAAAATATTCTGGAGCTCGAACGACACTTGTTCTCTCAATACCGAAGTGAAATGTCCTGCTCCTGGAATAATAGAAACGATAGATGGTGAACAGACACTTACTTTGTATGTGTTTGTCGAACCGTTTGAGAATGGGGTGAAAGTGTACGTTCGCTTGCGCTTTTTCGAACGTCGGCCTTATGAATTGGAAGTTTCTACGTTTACGTATGGCAATTCTATTTGTCCTAAGTACTGTGTGATAACTTCCACGATGGGTAACAAGGCGCGGTTGAGGAAACTTTATTTGAAAACCGGAATCGAAACTTCGTACGAATACTGGCCTTGCTATCGTGATATGAATTTCGCACCTCACAAGCATATTCCAGTAAGCCAATTGCTAAGTTCTTCTAGAAATGAAGTTTATTTTATCGCTGCTCCCAATGAACAGGAACCGTCATCTGTTGATTTACTACCCAGAACGAATCCACATTGGAAATACCATGGATTAAAAGCTACTCAATATTGGAAATATGCTACGCCAAATGTACTTACTGAAGGTATTGTAAATGGTCGCTATGTTTATTGGGCAAGCAATTCTCCTATTCCCGGCGGCATTTCGTTCGAGAACTTTGAGTTGAAGACTCCTTATAGACAGGGAGATTCGTTTGTTTTTGGTATTACTCCTTTATCTCCAGAAGAGTTTATAAGAGAGGAGGATATACGATGATTTAAACTCTATATTACTAACAAGTTTTTTCTTTCACTATGTTGAGAAAAGAATCTAATAATGGAGGAAACCGGGGCACCGGGAAACCTTGAGATTATTAATAATGCGAATCAGTAGTTGAACTCTGATTCCTTGTTTTAGAAAATTAGATAAATGA
>OBVY01000169.1_pt1 | contig 87308 bp, 76 predicted proteins | sample 1538051 | NCBI WGS metagenome assembly OBVY01 (sample SAMEA2580017, study PRJEB22360) | human gut metagenome | biome: human gut; feature: human-associated habitat; material: faeces | place: Denmark | collected 2008/2010 | reverse complement strand
GCTTTCAAATCACCAAAGCTGACATACGCATCCAGATTGCGAACATTGTAGGTTTTTGCATTCGGTGTTGCTGTCTTTCCGGTTACTAACTTGTTGTTGCTGTCATAAACGCCAACCGTCACGCTCTTCAAGTTGGAAGATGCGGAAGTGACTGTTCCTCGAATCGAAACCACGTTGCCGACCTTGATATTTGGAATGGTTATACCGCCAGTCATGCTCAGCTTGTCCGTTGTAGTGGTACTGTCATCCGAAACGGTGAACTTCTGATTGACCACGGCATAATTCGTATGGGTTGCATTCGTTACTAATACCTTATAATAATATGTACCAGCAGACAATCCGCCAAACTTTACATAAGGGTCTATTTTTGAAACATCATAGGATTTTGCATTTGGCACAACCGTTCTTCCCGTAACGCTTGTGCCATCTTCCCGATAAATTCCAACAATCAATTTTGTAATGTTAGAGGTTGCAGAAGTCACCGTTCCTCGAATCGAAACCGACTTTCCTGCTGTAATATTCGGGATTGTCACACCATTGGTCATTTTGATTTGATCTGTCGTGGTACTGCTGCCGGATTCCGAAACTATGAACTTCTGATTCACGGCTTCATAATCCTTGTGGGCAGCATTGGTTACCAACACCTTATAATAATAAGTACCCGCTTTCAAGTTTCCGAACTTTACCGCTGCATCCATATTTGCAACATTGTATGTTTTTGCATTCGGAGATGCAGAATTTCCGGTTACCAACGTATTGTTTGCATCAAACACCCCAACGGTAATCTTGGTAATATTCGATTTTGCAGAAGTGACAGTCCCACGAATGGATACAGCTTTTCCAACCATAATATTTGGAATCGTCGCATTGTTGGTGATTTTAATGCTGTCGTCGGTTGCTGTGCTGCTGGAAGATACGGTAAACTTTTGATTGACAACCGTATAATTCGTATGCGTACCATTGGTAACGGTAATCTCATAGGTATAAGTACCTACCGGCAATTCGCTGAAATCCACAAAGTCATCCAATTTCTTGACATTGAACACGGATGCAGTTGGGTAAGCATTTTTTCCGGTTACCATCTTATGATTGCTGTCATAAACGCCAACGGTAATGGTTGTGATATTGGATGAAGCAGAACGAACGATCCCGCTGATGGAAACAGATGTGCCCACGGTAATATTGGGAATCTTGCTGCCATTTTCAATCGTAATTGCATCTTCTGTCGCCCCAACTTGTACAGTCGGGTCACTGGATACGACAAAACTTTGATTGATCACAGTGAAATCCTGATGGGTCGCATTGCTGGCAGTGACACGATAGTGATAAGTACCTGCCTGCAATGTTTCAAATGGCAGGTCATCGTTTAAGCTCTGCAAATTAAACTCCACCTGATTGGGAGAAAGTGTTTTTCCAAGCACCTGTTTCCCAGTCGCATCATACACCCCTGCTGTTAAAACTGTAATTTTGGAAAAATCAGATTTTACAGTTCCGTTGATGGCAAGCGGCGTTCCCTGTATGATATTTGGAATGGCATCATTTCCGGAAATACTTAAAAAATCGGCTGGTGCATATTCCTCCGGTAAAACCTCCGTAACGGCTTCTTTTGTCTGTTCTGTAGGATCTGGTGTTGATACCATCGCCGCTGCCCCTGTCATTGCAGTTCCCTGAATGGAAAGCAATGCCAAAAAGACGCTGACAAATACTTTTATTTGATTCTGGTTTTTCATAATTCCTCTTCCTTTCTGCAAAGCGTTTTGTTCGATGTGTTCTGTTGCTGATTGCTGTAAATTCCTGCCCGATTTTTTTCTAAGGACAGGCGGTAAGATCCTTACAAAAGCGATTAGAAAAATGTATGAAATGATATAAAATTTTACGTTCAGAAAGAGAACCCATTCCCGTTCTGAAGATACTTTCATTATAGCATAATTTCTGTGGACTGTCAAGCAATATTCATATTTTCCACATGTTTGATTGAGTTGGTATTCAGAGAATAAATTTCCATCTCTGACCAACTTTCGATAATTTTTATTATAAATGACACAAATTTATTGAAAAGTTTTCATTTCCCATTTATTCCAGAAAAAAGCCAACAAAATGACTTGACAAAAAGAGCTTGCTGTGTTACACTACAAAACAGAAAAAATAATCAAATGAGGATGTGGATATTTTGGAACAAACAAAACCGAATAAAAACAAGTGGATTTCCTTTCTGGCGGACGGGATTCTGTCCGGTCTGATGCTGGGAATTGGCGGCATGGTGAGCCTCTCCAGTGAAAACCGATTCTTAGGGGCATTCCTGTTCTCGCTGGGACTGTTCTGTATCGTACAGTTCAAGTATGGATTATTCACCGGAAAAGTCGGATACATTGTCAACCGGGATTTACCTTATGTTGCAGAAACCGCTGTCACCCTTGTGGGCAACGCCCTCGGAACATTGATTGCAGCCCTCCTGCTCCGACAAGTTCGGTTCTTTACATCGACTGTTAGCACGATGGATGTTACCATCTCCGACCGGGTACAGGCAACCGTCAGCGGTAAAATTCATGACAATCCACTGAGCATTTTTATTCTGGCGATTTTCTGCGGAATTCTGATGTTTACCGCCGTAGAGGGAAGCCGGAAATGCAGAGAAGAACAAAACTTTACCGGTTCGCTGTTCGTGGTCGTGATGCCGGTTATGGTCTTTATTATCTGCGGATTCAACCACTGTATTGCAGATATGTTCTACTATTTCTTTGCTGGTTGCCCAGAGCCGTCCAAGGCAATTGTTTACTTCATTCTTGCCATTGCCGGAAACAGTGTTGGTGGTATGATTGTTCCGCTGCTGAAAAAGTTATCGAATCAGCCGCTCTAAAAACAGCGTTATTCTTACAAACACAAAAAGCGTACCCGTTCAAAACGGATACGCTTTTTTTCATGCAAAATGCAGCAACTTTTTACTTCTGCTGATAACAGATAAAGGCTGCATCGGTTGCCTTCGGGTCTTTTACCTTTGTAAAGGAACTGATGACTGGAACGACAATCAAAGACAAAATCATCAGGATTGCACCAATATTAATCGGAGATGCCAGATTCAGCGGCAGAGAAGCTGCGGACTTTGTCAGGGCTGGGAACCAGCCAAATCCAAATAGAATCATGTGTCCAATTGTACCGCCAACGCCCAGAATGAAACTTGTCCAGACTGCCGGAACAGTTACCTTCTTGCTATACAGACCAAAGACGAACGGCCCTAAGAAAGAACCAGCCAGTGCTCCCCAAGAATAGGACATCAACGTGGAAATGGACGCATTCTTATTGAACGCAATCAAAACAGAAATCAGCAGGAATGCAGCAATCAACACCCGCATAATGATGACTTCTTTCTTTTCGCTGTGGTGCTTCATTCTCGGACGGATGAAGTCAATGGTCATAGTGGAACTGGATGTCAAAACCAATGAGGACAGCGTAGACATAGAAGCGGACAATACCAGAACCACAACCAGACCAATCAGCAAATCTGGCAGAGCACTTTGCAGCATTGCCGGAACCATGGCATCATATTCCGGCTTGCCGTTTGCCAGTGTGGCAATGGCAGTCTTTCCACTTTCTCCGTTCAAGGTGCAGAACAACCGGTCAAATCCGCCCATAAAGTAAGAACCGCCAGCAACGACCAATGCAAAAATCGTGGAAATTACTGCACCTTTGCGGATGCCATCGGTATTCTTGATGGCATAAAACTTATGCACCATCTGCGGAAGTCCCCATGTACCAAGCGAGGTCAGAATAACAACACCCAGCAGATTCAGCGGTTCAGGTCCAAACAAGGTTGCATACTGTCCCTGTTCGATTTCGCCCATCTGCCGCAGGGATTCTGAAAAGCCGCCATGATTCTGTAAGGTACAGACAACCACCGCTGCAATTCCAATCAGCATAACAATGCCCTGAATAAAGTCATTCAAAGCCGTTGCAGCGTATCCGCCAAGGATGACATAAATAGCGGTGACAATTGCCATGGCAATGATGATGATTCGGTAAGAAGCATCCGATTCCAAATCAAATGCCATATTAAACAGACGGGATAAGCCATTGTAAACCGAAGCCGTATAAGGAATCAGAAATACAAATACAATCAGTGCAGCGGCAATCTTTAAGCTGACAGACTGAAACCGATTCCCGAAAAATTCCGGCATCGTCTTTGCCTGTAAGTGATTACTCATCAGTCGGGTACGTCTGCCCAGTACCAGCCATGCAAGGGCACTGCCGAGCACAGCATTTCCGATTCCAATCCATGTGGACGAAACCCCGTAGTTCCACCCGAACTGTCCAGCATAGCCAATGAATACAACAGCGGAAAAATACGATGTTCCATAGGCAAATGCCGTCAGCCATGAACCGACACTATGACCGCCGAGCACAAAATCGCTGACGGATTTGGTTTTACTGGCTGTATAGATTCCAATGCCCATCATGATGGCAATGTATACAATCAGCATTGCAAGCGTAATTGCGGTTGTCATAATCAAACATTCTCCTTTTTGATTTAGAATCCAATCGGTATCAAAGATTTGCCGTTCCGCTTTCGAAAATCTCTGCGTGAAATGGATTCCATAAGTTCTGTAACGATTGTACAGTGTTTCTATTTTACCATAAAACCCCGAGAAAGTCAATTTGTTTTGTAAATCTTGCATTTTATTTTTAAAAAAACAATCGACATCGACACAAAAATATGTTATAATAGAGATTGCATCGGGGAAATCACTACAAATGCACTTTTTAACATCCATTAAACACCCATTACAAAACAGAAAGGAATGAATTTCTATGGAACGAACCAACACCAAAGACATTGTTTCAAAAGTCGCTTATTTAATCGGCGTGAAAAAAACCGTTTTATACAACCAATTTGAAACAGAACGTCCCGGATATTTAAAAGAACTGGACGAAAACCAAAACGCCCGTACCATCCGCAGCCTTTGTAAATTGCGAATGACGCTGCTGCATCGGTTTAAAAAAATTGATGATATGCTGCGATTTGAACTGAAAAACCTCAAGACCATTGAATTTTTTGATAAGGATGATATTAAACAGCTGGAGAAATGGGAAATCCCAGTGATTTTAGTCAACTCTCGTTCTTCTCTTTACATGGAGCATTTTAATGACCTCATTCAGGAACACATTGATGCTTGCAAAGACCTGTTTCCGGAATGGCTGAAATGGGAATATCTCCGCAGCCTGTTCCTCATGCCGAAAAACAAAAAGACCGATGTTCCAAAATCAGAATTTTCAAAATATATGGCAAATATGGAATTTTATCCGTATCAAACCTATATTTACTGGCAGCATCCAAAGGACTGCGGAAATATGCTGTTCAACGATAATAAATTTGTCAATATCTTATATGAGATGCACAACGACTATTTCTTTGAAACCGAAAAGGTGCTCGATGCTGGTGAAACCACCAAAACCACCATTTATGATTTCATTGAACGGGGCGAACGAACTGCAATTATTGTAGACTGCGAAAACTCCGATGTCTATAAATTATATGCGACCTTAAAAAATCTCAATCAAGAAGAATTGCAAAAGGTCAAGAAAATCATTCTGTTCGATGATGTCCATACGACCCGTGCATGGTCATGTTTGTCCCACTTCTTGGATATTGAAGTGGAACACATCGAAGTGGAACGGGTTAATGACTATAAATCCTTGGTTGATATCAAGATGACGGCAGGTGCTTGCAAGGAATTTTACAGCAATGACATTCAATCGTTTATCCTGGTATCCAGCGATTCGGATTATTGGGGACTGATTTCCTCCCTGCCGGATGCAGATTTCTTAGTAATGATTGAATACAGCAAGTGCGGAAAAGACATCAAGGAAAAACTCGAAAACAACGGGATTTTCTATTGTTCGATTGATGACTTCTGTTCCGGAAACATCGCAGAACTGAAAAGTTATGCCCTGCAAGAAGAACTGAAAGGACAGCTGGAGCAGGCATTGAATTTGAATGCTCATACACTGCTCGAAACGGTTTATCGAAACTGCCGAATTCAGGCAAGCGAAACCGAACAAAAGAACTTCTATGACCGTTACCTTCGCACATTGCAACTGACAATGGATGCGGACGGCAATTATCTCATTAAGCCGAAAACATTCTAATACAAAGCAGCGATTTCCCCGTAGCAAACAAAATCGGCAGCCACAAGTAACTTTTCAAACCGGCCGGCCAAAGTTTTTTCTGTGGCTGCCGATTTTCTGTTTATCGAATTTTCACATCGTCCAGCGTCAGCGTGGTGAGCATTTCAGTTGTAATCTCTTCACAGTCGGCAAGACGGTTTGCCTGTCGAGTCAATGCCGTATCAAAAAAGTTCCGGACTTCTCGCCCATTTGCAAAAGATTCCGATTTTTCCGCACAGCGTTTCCGGAAATATTGCAACACATAGAAATTTGCTTCAGCTGTTGGCTCTAACGCACTCTTTTCACAGATATGCTGGAAAATCGTCAGCAATTCTTCTGGCGTATAGTCTGCAAAGTAAATGACCTTCCGGAATCGAGAACGCAACCCCGGATTTGAATCCAGAAACTGTTCCATCTCTGCCGGATACCCTGCTACAATGACGACCAAATCATCCCGATGGTCTTCCATCTCTTTCAGCAGTGTGTTCACGGCTTCCATTCCGAAATCATTGCTGCCCGCAGCAGAAGTCAATGTATACGCTTCATCAATGAACAACACGCCGCCCAATGCCTTTTGAATCACCTTTTTGGTGCGAATGGCGGTTTGTCCAACATAGCCGCTGACCAGTCCGGCACGGTCGGTTTCGACCAAATGCCCTTTCGAGAGAACCCCCAGCCCAGCATAGATTTCCGAGAGCAGACGGGCAACGGTTGTTTTTCCCGTTCCCGGATTTCCCGAAAAGACCATATGTAAGGAAACTTGCAGCGGCGGCAATCCTCGTTCCTGTCGCAGCTGCCGCAGCCGAACTAGATTGATTAAGCTGCTTAGCGTTTCTTTTACCTGCTGCAAGCCAGTCAAGCTTTCCAGCTCTTCCATACACACCGCCAGCGGACGGATTTCTGGTGCTTCTGATGCTTCGGGGGTGGATTCTTCCGATGCTGCTTCCGACTCTTCTGGAGCAGCTGGCATTGCTGGTTTCCAGCCACTCGGAATTGCAAAAGGCTTTTCTTTTGCAGTGCTCCGCCAGCCTTGCAACTTTCGATTGCGATAGACTCGCAACGGCAATAAAATGGCTGCAATGGCAGATGCCTGCCGTTCATCTCGCTGGTTGGTGTCGGCAGTAAAAGACAGCCCCATCAGATTCAGCAGATTTAAAAAGAAAAGCGATAAGCTGCTGTCCCCTTGCTCTGCCAAATCCACTCGAATCCACAAGTCCAGCAAGCCACGCAAGGTATCCTGCACGCTCTCTGCTGTAAATGGATGCCGCTTGCAAAATGTTTGCAGCTGTGAAAGGGTCATGTTGTAATGCAGCAAGTCGTTTAAATATTGCACCTCTGTTTCTTCCAGTCGGCGGTCTAAATTTGCAAGATATAACAGGTATTTATAATAGGCAAATCCGGCAAATTCCGCAAGCGGCTGCTGATTGCCGAGGATGCGTTCGCCGTTTTTTTCGTAAAGTTCACAGAGATAATAGGTATATTGAATGGCTGTTTGCAGGGTTTCTGATGCCATAGCTGCCTCCATTGATTGGATTTTTTAGACTTCGTTTTCCTGAAAAAGAAACGGTCTTAAATCTTCGTATAATTTTTGATAGGTTTCTAATAACTTCTGATTGGTTTTCTCCCGATTTTTCGACAGTTCGGAAATGGCAATGGCTTTCGCCTGATTGGCAATATCGCCCGGAATGGCGTTGTTGGGAATCTTGGAAAGATTGTCCATGGCTGCTTGTAGATAATCGTTTTCTGTTTGCAGCTGCCCCAGTAACCGCAATAAAATCTGATAGTTTTCTTTCAATTCCGCAGCGGTAAAAATCGTTTGCATGGCGGTGCTCCTTTCTGCATTGTGCGATTAGTTCTATTATACCGAGTTTTGGGGATATTGTCAAGAAAAAACAAAACTGTAAGTGCATACAAAAAGCACAGCCTATTCTTAGACTGTGCTTTTGCAGCTTATCAATTTTAGCAACTGGTTATGTAGAAGTCAGCTGTTCCCAAGTTGGCTGCCCGCCACTTGCAGCTTTTGCATAATAAGTCAGAATCAGAACGGCATCCTGAACGGTAATTTCACCATCTTTATCGACATCCGCAAGATTGAAAATAGCTTCATTCTCTGTTGCTGTTTCACTGAAAACCGGATTCAATCCAGCGGCTTTTTGGGAATAGTAGTTCAGAATTTCCACTGCATCCGAAACTTCCACAGTATTGTTTCCATCAACATCGCCACGAATCGTTGGCAGATTGGGTCTCAGTGTGGTTGTGGTGGTAGTCATCGTTGTAGTGGTAGTAGTTGTTGTGGTGGTAGTAGTCGTTGTGACTGGTTCAGATTCATAGTGAATCGTAACACCGGATGGAATTGCAGAATCTTCGATAGAAATTTGATTCCATTCTAATTCTGTTCCGCTGTAATAAATGTTAGTTAAGTTATCACAATCATCAAATACATACCATCCAATACTTGTTACACTGTCTGGAATCGTTACACTTGTTAAATTAGTACAACCTTCAAATGTAGAATCTCCAATACTTGTCACACTGTCTGGAATCGTTACACTTGTTAAATTAGTACAACCTTCAAATGTAGAATCTCCAATACTTGTCACACTGTCTGGAATCGTTACACTTATTAAGCCGGTACACCATGCAAATGCAGAATCTCCAATACTTGTCACACTATCTGGAATCATTACACTTGTTAAACTGGTACATCCAGAAAATGCCCAATATCCAATACTTGTCACACTGTCTGGAATCGTTACACTTATTAAGCCGGTACACCATGCAAATGCAGAATCTTCAATACTTGTTACACTATCTGGAATTGTAAAGTTTCCCGTTTTCCCTCCTGGAAAGCATATTATAGTTCTAAATTTTTTATCAAATAGTACTCCATCTTCAGCCGCATATAATTCACTATCAGAATCTACAATAATCTCTGTTAATTTATTGCAGCCAGAAAACGCCGAATTTTCAATATTTGTTACGCTGTCTGGAATTGTAAAGCTCCCTATTTTCCCTTCTGGACAGTATACTATAGTTCTAAAATTTTTATCAAATAGTACTCCATCTTTAGATGCGTATAATTCATTATTAGAATCCACGATAATTTCTGTTAATTTATTACATTCCAAAAATGCCAAATCTTCAATATTTTTCACACTGTCTGGAATTGTTATACTCATTAAACTAATACAACCATAAAATGCATACATTCCAATACTTGTTATACTATTTGGAATCGTTACACTTGTTAAACTGGTACACCCATAAAATGTATACTCATCAATACTTGTCACACTATTTGGAATCGTTACACTTGTTAAACTGGTACATCCAGAAAATGCCCAATATCCAATACTTGTCACACTGTCTGGAATCATTACACTTGTTAAACTGGTACATCCAGAAAATGCAGAATCTTTTATTTTTATTATGCTATTTGGAATTATTATACTTGTTAATCCTGTACAATCAGAAAATGCATTATCTTCAATATTTGTCACACTGTCTGGAATTGTAAAACTTCCTATTTTCCCTTCCGGATAGCATATTATAGTTTTAAAGTTTTTATCAAATAACACTCCGCTTTTAGATGCATATGATTTATTACCAAAATCTACAATGATTTCTGTTAAACTATTGCATTCAAAAAATGCAGCACTTCCAATACTGGTCACACTGCTTGGAATCGTTATATTTGTTAAGCTCGTACACTGACAAAATGCACAATCTCCAATGCTTGTCACACTGTCTGGAATCGTTACATTTGTTAAACCGGTACAGTCATAAAACGCATAATCTCCAATGCTTGTCACACTGTCTGGAATCGTTACATTTGTTAAACCGATACAGTCATAAAATGCATAATCTCCAATGCTTGTCACACTGTCTGGAATCGTTACATTTGTTAAACCGGTACAGTCCTGAAATGCTCCATATCCAATCAATGTTACACTTTTTCCATCAATCACAGAAGGAAGTTTGATGTCAGTTGAAGTGGAATCTACAAATTTTGTAATTCCTATCGTCCCATTTTCCAACTCATCATAATTTAATTGCAATCCATCGGATTCTCCGGTATAAAGCTTATCCTCTGCCTCCGCTGTCAGTTGCAGTTGTGGCAGGGAAGCCCGAGCAAGACCAATCGTTCCCCCTACGAATAGGCAAGCTGCTGCCATGAAAACCGCAATTGACTTTTGATACCATTTTTTCATAATTCTTCATCCTCCTTTTCTTAACCATACCATATTTAAACTTTTTTGTCAATAAAAAACTGCCGTCCTCCACAAAGAAGAACGGCAGTTCCTGTTTCCTGCATCCATTACAGCAGTTTCCGCTTCAACAAAACTGCATCCAGAATCGTAATGGCATCATCTGCATTCAAATCTGCTGCAACAGCATTCCGCTTTTTCAGCGTTGCCTTGTTGCAAAGATGTTTTTGCAGCAGAACAATATCCGGCAAGTTGACCGTTCCATCTCGGTTGACATCGCCCAGCAAGACCGTTCCGCCCTCCGGCTCTTCGCCCCAGACTAGTTCGCCATCCTGATATGCTGTGATTTTTTCCGTTCGGGTGTATTCATCCAAAATCAAGCCATCTCGGCTATAGTCATCGGTCGGGTCCCAGTGAGTTGTATAGTTGGCATCCATCTTCGGAATCAAGCCAAAGTGGAACACTCTTGTTCCATAGAATGCACAGCCATCCCAGCTGATTTCCACATAATACGTTCCATTATCATCCCATTTGACTGGCTTGGAAATCGTTGCATAGCTTTCTCCGTTGGTGTTGGCATTTTCTTCATCATAGTAAATTTCAATGTCCAAATCATCAATGGTCTGCCCTGCTTTCAGCATTTCATTGATGTTAAAGAAATACCGAGCACTCAATGTGCTGATGTACCGAGGCGGCAAGGAGGTATCGTTGCAAATGGAAATTTCAATCTGCGAACGGGCATCTGTTTCCTGCATCACTCTTGCATCAATATAAATCTCCTGAATATCGCCCTTCATAGACGCTTCAGACGGTGGGAAGTTTTCCACAGGCTTATTCCCCATTGCCTTGCCATAATACTGGTACAATCCTGCACACGCTCCGACAAAGGCAGCGTTATAGTCTACGGCAACTTCGTTGTAGATGTAATCTTTGGTCTTGTCGTTGTGGAAATCCTTTTCATCTGGCCCACCAACCAATGCACCCCAAAGAACATGTGTCTGGTCTGCTGGTTCATCCATGTTCAACGTCTTAGAACCATGTGCAGCCCGATGGTGCGGATGCGAAGCAGCGTTCTTGGAATAGCCGACAATATATGCACGATTCATCGGATTTTTTCCCATGATGTATTCCATCTGACCTTCTGCCCAGTCTGCAAATTTGTCATCGCCCGTTTCTTTTTCATAGACCAGTGCACAGAGCTGTGCAGCTGCATCATACCGACAAGAACCATAGTTATTCAGCATGGAAAAACCAGCTGGTGTTTTTGCCAGAAATGTCGTGTCGGTGGTATCGGCAACAAATGGCGTTGTTTTCGGGTCATATGGCAAGTTCCACAGAACATCGTCCGGCCCGCCCGGGTCAGCGTGCGTCAAGCCCGACCAATATTCCAGATTCCAGCGGAAAATATACCAATCTCTTGCCGTGTTGGTAATCGGGGCAAGTTTTGCAAACACACCGCCCCACACAGTATCCCAGCAATGCACCCAGATATTCTGCCAGCAGTTTCCGGTGTCTGCAATGATTCGCTTCAAATAACCCGTATAGGGATGAGCACCCATATCGCCAGAAGTATTTTCATCAACGGCAATAATGTCGTTGATATAGTCATATTTTCCGGTGCATTCATAGAGCCAGACTGCTGCCCATGCCAGTTCATCATAATCATAGCTGGATGTATAGAATCCGCCATCATAACCCAAGCTGGTGACAGTTTTTCCGTCTTCTGCTTCCGAATGCGTCTTGACTGCAAATTCATACATCTTGACGGCAGTATTTAAGCAGCGTTCTGCATACTCCGGCTCGGTATCCTTAAAGTTCAGATAATTCACTGCCAGCGAAGCTGCAACTCCGGCACACATATCCGAAGCAGGCGTTTCTACTGTTGCAAAATATGCCGGTCGTGCAAAGTCCAGCAGGCTTTCGTTCTGCAATTCCGGTGCGTTCCAATAGTTGTGGTCAATGTCGCCCTCTCCGACCTGATAACAGAACGCCAAAATATCGCCATTCTCATCAAAATAGGTGCATTTTAAGTAATAGTCGTTGAACCAGTGCAGAATGTCTTCGATATGCCATTGCTGTCCGGAATCCACATAGGCATCCCGAAATTCATAATAACCCCAGCCCAATGTAGAGGCAGCATAGCTGCCCGGCAGACAAAATTTTACATGGTCGCCAGCATCGTGCATACCGCCAGCAACGTCAATCGTTCCATCGCCATCCGGGTCTAAAATATCCCGATGGGCATCAATGAATTCCTGCGACAGATTCGTGCCCTTGTAATCTTCCCCCATTGGTTTCAGCGGCACAGCTGCATCTTCTGTGTGGCAGTCCCCACGCCATTCCAGATTTCCGCCCGTAATGCCAGAGCCGCACTTGTTTGCATCGTAAAAATACAAGGACATCTGCAAAGCTTTCGCAAAGTTGATTTCCACTTCTTCCTCTGATGTTGTGGCATCCGCAGCGGCTGCGGAAAAGCCCTGCCCCAATGTGGTGCAGCCCATAACCACACAGAGCAAGGCTGCTGCAATTTTTTTGCATCGATTTCGTTTCACAATAAACTCCTTTCTTTTGTTCCCCATTTCACGCTGTTTTCACATCTTTTGTCGCATTCACCAAAAAGCAAGAAAAGATGTGCATCTTCTTTCCCTATCTTATCATAAATCCAGAAAAAAGGAATGTGATTTTATGTCTAAATTGTAAAAATATCATGCTGCAATCCGTTGTTTTGTAGTAGACAGAAAATCGTATTTGTAGTATAATAAAATGGATTTCTTACCACGCAACAATTTCAGAAAGGATGTGGATTTTTTGACCATTCAACAATTAAAATATGCGGTTACAGCTGCCGAAAAAGGGACGATGAGCGAAGCTGCCCAGTCGCTGTTTCTCTCTCAGCCGAGTTTAACTGCTGCCATTAAAGAATTGGAAAAAGAACTGCGAATCACCATCTTCCACCGCACCAACAAAGGGGTCATTGCCACCAACGAGGGTGAAGAATTTTTAGGCTATGCCCGGCAAGTGCTGCAACAGGTCGGCTTGATTGAAGAAAAATATCTGGACGGCAAACAGCTGAAACAAATTTTTTCCGTTTCTGCCCAGCACTATTCGTTCGCTGTCAATGCTTTCGTGGATGTCATTCAAACATTTGGCAATCAAAGCTATGATTTTACACTGCGGGAAACTCAGACGTTTGAAATTATTCAGGATGTTTCCAGATTGAAAAGCGAAGTCGGCGTGCTGTATCTCTCCCGTGAAAATCAAGCAGTCATTCAAAAATTGATTGCAGAAAACGGGCTGGTCTTTGAAGAACTGTTCACCGCCTCTCCGCACGTCTTTATCAGCTTCAAGCATCCACTATCTGCCAAAGCGGAACTCACCTTGGACGACCTGAAACCCTATCCCTATCTCTGTTTTGAACAGGGCGATTACAACGCTTTTTACTTCTCCGAAGAAATCCTAAGCACCATCCCACGGGAAATGACCATCAAAGTCCGTGACCGTGCAACGCTGTTTAATTTAGCCGTCGGACTGGACGGATACACCATCAGCACCGGCATCATCAGCAAGGAACTGAACGGGGAAAATATCATTGCCCGACCGCTTGCCATTCCGGAATTGATTCGGGTTGGTACAGTCACCCGAAAAAATATGACCTTGAGCCGGCTGGGTACGGCATACATGGAAGCTCTGCGGCGGCATACCTGCAACGAACCATAAACAATCCCATCACCTACAAAATCAGTATAGTTTTTTTCTATCGCAAACAGCGGAAAATCGGTATTTTACAACGGCTGTTTTCTAGTGTACAATGAAAAGCAATCCGGATGCTTCGCATCCATCCACCTACAACCAGAAAGGATTTTGATATGAAAACAGCAATTGTCGGATACCCTCGCATCGGGGCACATAGAGAATTAAAGTTTGCAAGTGAACAGTATTTCCGTGGAGCTTGCACCGAAGCAGAATTGCAGGAAACGGCAAAGTCCCTTCGCCTTGCCAATTTAACACAGCAGAAAGAAAGCGGTCTGGACTGGATTCCGTCCAATGACTTTTCATTCTATGATGGCATGTTGGACACTGCCTTTTTGCTGAACGCTGTTCCGAAGCGGTATCGGGAACTCGGACTTGCTCCGCTGGATACCTACTTTGCAGCTGCAAGAGGCTATCAGGGCGATAAGGGTGACGTAAAAGCCCTTGCCATGAAAAAATGGTTCAACACCAACTACCACTACATGGTACCGGAACTGGAAGACGACACTGCCATTTGTCTGGCAGATGAAAAGCCGTTTAACCTCTATCAGGAAGCAAAGGCTGCTGGCATAGAAACCAAACCGGTTGTCATTGGTGCTTATACGTTCCTGAAACTGGCTGTTTACAACGGTAAGAAAACAGCTGCGGATTTCGTTGCAGATATTGTAAAGGCTTATGCAGATTTGCTCCAGAAGTTCCAGACCCTCGGAACTGCTTGGGTACAGTTCGATGAACCTTGCTTAGTCATGGATATGACCGCAGAAGACAAGGCTCTGTTTACACAGCTGTATGCTGGCATTCTGGCAGCAAAGGGCAGTGTAAAGGTTCTGCTCCAGACTTATTTTGGCGATGTACGGGACTGCTATGATACCATCTGCAAGCTGGATGTAGACGGCATTGGTCTGGACTTCCTCGAAGGCAAGCAGTCTGCAAAGCTGGTTACAGAACAGGGCTTTCCGAACGACAAGATTTTGTTCGCTGGCGTTGTCAACGGCAAGAACATCTGGAAGAATCACTATGACAAAACCCTGTCCCTGCTGGCAGAACTGAGCCAGCATGCAGAACAAATCGTTCTGAACACATCCTGCTCGCTGCTGCACGTTCCGTATACTACAGCCAATGAACACAAGCTCTCGGAAGAAGTGCTGTCGCACTTTGCATATGCTGCGGAAAAGCTGACCGAACTGAAAGAATTGAAGCAGATTCTCTCCGCAGACCATCCGCAGGAAACTGCTGCTTATCAGAAGAATGCGGCTCTGTTCGCAACACCAAGAAGCGGTGCAAACAAATCCGTTCAGGAACAGGTTGCTGCTCTGAAAGATGCAGACTTTGTGCGTCTGCCAGCATTCGCAGAACGGGAACAGATTCAGAAGAAAACATTTGGTCTGCCACTGTTGCCGACAACCACCATTGGTTCTTTCCCGCAGACTGCCGCTGTTCGTGCAAACCGTGCCGCATTCCGAAAAGGTGAAATCTCTCAGGAACAGTATGATGCATTCAACAAGCAGCAGATTGCAGATTGCGTTGCGTTGCAGGAAAAAATTGGTCTGGACGTTCTGGTTCACGGCGAATTTGAACGGAATGACATGGTAGAATATTTCGGTGAAAGTCTGGACGGCTATGTATTTACCCAGAATGCATGGGTACAGTCCTATGGTACTCGCTGCGTAAAGCCACCGGTCATCTGGGGCGATGTAAAGCGTGCAAAGCCGATGACGGTAAACTGGTCTGTCTATGCACAGAGCCTGACAAAAAAGCCGATGAAGGGTATGCTGACTGGCCCAGTTACCATTCTGAACTGGTCGTTCCCGAGAGAAGACATCTCCCTGAAAGAAAGTGCTTATCAAATCGCCCTTGCCATTCGGGAAGAAGTATTGGATTTGGAAGCAAATGGCATCACCATGATTCAGGTCGATGAAGCAGCACTTCGGGAAAAACTGCCGCTGCGGAAATCTGACTGGAACAGCGACTATCTGGACTGGGCAATTCCGGCATTCCGTCTGGTGCACAGCGGTGTAAAGCCGGAAACACAGATTCACACCCATATGTGCTACAGTGAATTTACAGACATCATTGCTGAAATCGATGATATGGATGCCGATGTGATTACCTTTGAAGCAAGCCGTTCGGACTTGAAGATTCTGGACAGCTTACAGGAACACCACTTCCGGACAGAAGTTGGCCCAGGTGTTTATGACATTCACTCTCCAAGAGTTCCGTCTGTCGAAGAAATCAAGTTGGCACTGCACAAGATGCTGGAAAAGATTCCAGTCGAAAAGCTTTGGGTCAATCCGGACTGCGGTCTGAAAACCAGAGGCGACAAGGAAACCATTCCGAGTCTGGAACATCTAGTTTGTGCCGCACAGGAGGTACGGTGTGAGCTCTCCAAATAAGACGACATTCTCCTTTGAAATTTTTCCGCCAAAGCCCACTTCTGAGCCGAGCGTCATTTATGGGACATTGGACGCTCTGCAAGACTTGAAACCAGACTTTATCAGCGTGACTTACGGAGCTGGTGGCGGAGCAAATTGCAAGAATACGGTTGGCATTGCATCCTACATTCAAAACACCTGCCAGACAGAAAGCGTTGCTCATCTCCCCTGCTTGTATCTCTCCGAATCCGACTTGAACGGCATTCTGGAACAGCTGCGGGAAAACGGCATTCACAACATCCTAGCGTTACGAGGCGACCGTTCAGAAACGGCAACCCCGAACGGTCGATTCTCCCACGCCAACGAACTGATTTCTTACATTCACGACTATGACCCCAGTTTTCACATCATGGCTGCCTGCTATCCGGAGGGACATCCGGAGCAGCACAGCCCAGCGGAAGAATTGGAAACCTTAAAGCGAAAAGTGGATGCAGGGGCTTCCCAATTCATTACACAACTGTTCCTAGACAATGATGCATTCGATACATACCGAAACAAAGTTGCACAGGCTGGTATTTCTGTTCCAATCGAAGCAGGGATTATGCCCGTAACCAACAAAAAACAAATCGAACGCATGGTGAAGCTGTGCGGTGCAACGCTCCCGAAAAAGTTCCTGCATATTCTAAACAAGTATGAGGACAATCCAGAAGCCTTGCGAGATGCTGGCGTTGCCTATGCCATCGAGCAGATTGTAGACCTGATTGCACAGGACGTAGACGGCATTCATCTGTACACCATGAACCGTGCCGATGTTGCCAGAGATATTGACCATGCTGTGCATCGGCTGTTACAGTGACCATTTGTTTTCCCAACTCCAAATAGAAAAAATCCGTCCGTGGAATTTTCCATGGACGGATTTTTGTTTTTCTGATGGATGAATTGCCTGCGGTTATTCGTTCAAGAACCGCTCAAACTTCCGGATATTTTCTCGTGTTCCGATGACACAAACGGTGTCGCCTCGGTGCAGAATGGTATCCGGCTTAATTTCAATCTCCAAAGAACCATTATGCTTGACTGCAATCAAGTTGATGCCGAACATCTTTCGAGGATTGATTTCCTGCACGGTTTTTTCTGCAATTTTCTGTGTCACGCTCAATTCCATCAAGTCCACTTCTTCACTCAGCGTGATAAAGTCCAGAAAGCCCGGAGCAAGCAACCGATTTGCCAAACGAATCGCCATATCCCGTTCCGGATAAACGACTTCTGCCCCCAACAGTTCCAGCACACAGCCTTGTTCTGCACTGGTTGCTTTTGCAATAACCCGCTTCACACCCAACTGAATAACATTCAGCGTTGCCAAGATGCAAGTGTCTATCCGTTCTCCGATGCAGATGATGACAACATCACAGTTATCAATTCCGACTTTTCGGAAATTCTCCTTAGAAAGCTCCTGCACCACATAGGCGTGGTCGGTAAACGCTGCCGCAGAATTGATTTTTGCTTCGTTTTCGTCAATGATAATCAAATCTTTTCCGGATTCCGAGAGAGTCTGTGCCAATGCATAGCCAAACCGTCCCAATCCGATAATTCCATACAGTCCGTTTTCTGTTTTCACTTTTTTTCCAAACACAATGGTTCTCCTTTCTTCTGTCTGATGTTTCCTGTAAGTCTATTGCTGCCATTATCCAACAGAAATGCTTTCCACTGGCAGCAGAATGGTTTGCCGATGTTTCCGGAACCAGAGCGAAACCACAGTCAATGTGCCAAGTCTTCCGCCGAACATTGCCGCCATCAGCAGCCACTTCCCCAAAGTGGCAACAGAACTGGTGATTCCGGTTGAAAGTCCCACGGTACTGAATGCCGATGCGGTTTCAAAGAGCAGCGACAAGAATGGCAGCGTCGGATTTAACAGGCAAAGAATAAATGTAATTGTCAAGACGATTCCAAGTGCTAAACTGCAAATAACCATTGCCTGCTGTACCGTTCCAGCTGAAAACCGTTTCCGGAATGCACCGGGCTGTTCTCCCCGCGGATATGCTACAATTGTTCGAAACAGCACAAAAATTGTGGTGACCTTTACGCCGCCCCCTGTAGAACCTGGCGATGCTCCGATATACATCAATACACAAATCAAAAGCTGACTGGCATTGGAAAAATCACCCACATTTGCAATTGTCAAGCCCGATGTTCGGGAAGTGATGCCCATAAAGAATGCATTCACCCAGGAAAGCGAGTCGCCTTCAATTGCTTTCAGTAACAGCGAACTGGTGAGATCCAAAAATCCGGAAGTGATCAGCACAACTTTGGTATGTAAACTGAACTTGTGAAACCGCTGATTCCGCAAAATATCCAGAATGACAAAGAATCCAAAGCCCCCTAAAATATTTTCTGCAATGGTCAACAGCTGTAACCCCACATCATTTCGATAAGAGAGCAATCCGCCTAAAATATCAAACCCTGCATGATTAAACGTGGAAACGCTGTGAAAAATCGCAATTCCCAACGCCGGAAGAACATCAAACTGCCGGCGAAATAAAAACCATCCCACAAATGCTGCGGAAGATTCGACGATAATCGTTGTAATCAAAACCGAACGAATCAATACTTGTACATCTTTCATCGTTGGATAGTTCAAGGCTTCCTGCACCAAGACTTGATCTCGCATCCGCAGCTTTCTGCCTGTAAACGCAATCAGTCCTGCACCGATGGACGTAATCCCCAAACCGCCGATCTGCATTGAAATGCAGAGTACAACATATCCAAATGTGCTAAAGGTACTCGCCGTATCGACAACCGTCAACCCCGTGGTAGATACGGCACTGACTGCCGTAAAGGCAGCCTCCACAACCGAAAGGCTGCCCGGATGCCGCTGCGAAACTGGCAGCAATAACAAGCCTGTTACCAATAACATCATAATGAGAAAACCAAGTGCAATCAGTTGTACAGGTGTGACCGAACGCTTTTTATGCGTCATTTTTTGTTTCCTCCGAACGCACATGAAACTAAAAAGGCATCTTTCATTCATTCTTTTCCTTTTCAAAAAAGCGGAACTGCTCTCTGCCATTTTCTGCACATGGAGCAGTTCCGCTGCAATCGAATCTGTTATTTCTATCGGAAATGCGAAAGAAAACCGATTCCTTATGCTTTCTTAGCCATAGATGCCTTTGTGACTTCTACAATATGCTCTGCACATAGACCAAATTCTTTCAGCAAATCCACTGCTGGGCCAGAATGTCCGTATTCATCATTGACCCCGATTCGTACCACTGGCACTGGGCAGGTATCGCAAACTGCTTCTGCAACTGCTGCACCCAGTCCGCCGATGATGCTGTGTTCTTCAACTGTAATCAGCAGTCCGGTTTCTGCGGCTGCCTTTGCAATCAAATCAACATCCAGCGGCTTAATGGTATGGATGTTCAAAACTCTTGCAGAAATGCCATCTGCTGCCAGCTGTTCTGCTGCATCCAGTGCTTCAGATACCATCAGACCGGTTGCAACCAATGTGACATCCTTGCCTTCTCTCAGAGTGATGCCCTTTCCGATTTCAAACTGGTAAGTTTCCGGATCGTTGAAAATCGGAGCTGCCAATCTGCCAAATCGCAGATAAACTGGACCTTCCATTTCAATGGCTGCCTTTACAGCGGCTCTTGCTTCTACATCGTCTGCCGGATTCAAAATGGTCATGCCCGGAATGGTACGCATCAGGGCAATATCTTCGTTGCACTGGTGCGTTGCACCGTCTTCGCCAACCGAGATACCAGCATGGGTTGCACCGATTTTCACATTCAGGTGCGGATAACCAATGGAATTCCGAACGATTTCATAGGCTCTGCCAGCGGCAAACATTGCGAATGTGCTGGCAAACGGAATCTTTCCGGAGGCTGCCAGACCAGCTGCAACGCCCATCATATTGGCTTCTGCAATACCGCAGTCAAAAAACCGTTCCGGATATGCTTTCTTAAAGATACCGGTCTTGGTTGCAGCTGCAAGGTCTGCATCCAATACGACCAGATTCTCATAGGTTTCTGCAAAGTCCCGCAGTGCTTCGCCGTAGCTTTCCCGTGTTGCTTTCTTTTTTGTTTCGCCTGCCATGTCTTAACCCTCCAGTTCCTGCAGCTGTGCGGTCAGTTCCGCCATTGCCTGTTCATATTCTGCCTGATTCGGTGCTTTGCCGTGCCAGCCAACTTGATTTTCCATGAAGGAAACACCCTTGCCCTTTACGCTCTTCTGCACGATGACAACCGGCTGTCCCACAATCTGTTCTGCTTCTGCAAATGCTGCTTCAATCGAATCAAAATCATGAGCATCCATCTGAATGACATGCCAGCCGAATGCTGCAAATTTTTCCGGAATCGGTTCTGGAGAGCAAACTTCAGAAAGCTGTCCATCAATCTGCAAGCCGTTGTAGTCTACAATTGCCAGCAGGTTGTCCAGATGATAATGCGATGCAAACATCGCTGCTTCCCAGACCTGACCTTCTTCAATTTCGCCATCGCCCAAAATGGTATAAACCTTATAAGCAGCGTTGTCCAGCTTGCCAGCCAGAGCCATACCACAGGCAACGGAAATGCCCTGTCCGAGCGAACCGCTGGACATATCAATGCCCGGTGTATGAATGCACGGGTGACCCTGCAACATGGCACCGATGTGCCGCAAAGACTGCAATTCTTCCTGTGGGAAGAAACCACGCTGTGCCAGTGTTGCATACAATGCCGGTGCACAGTGTCCCTTGGAAAGTACCAGCCGATCCCGATCTGCCATTTCCGGCTGTTTCGGGTCAATGTGCATTTTTGCAAAATAAAGATACGTCAGCAAGTCGCTGATGGAAAGCGAACCGCCCGGATGTCCGGACTTTGCACAATAAGTGCCTTCAATGACACCCATCCGCACTTTACAAGCAATCGCTTGTAACTTTTTCTTTGTGATTTCCTCCATGGAAATTCCCTCCGTTGTTAAAATTTTGATTGTATCCATAAAAGCAATTCTAAGATCGCCTTTTGATCACAAGTATGGGTTAAAACATGGTCTGCAATCGCCTGAATGGCAGGCTGTGCATTTGCCGGAGCAACGCCATAATCTGCCGCTTCCAACATCGCACGGTCGTTTTCATAGTCCCCAGCTGCCACGACAATAGATGGGGATTCTAAATGAAACCGCTTTCGATATTCCAACAATGCACTGCCCTTGGAAACCTGTTTCGGCAGCATCTCATAAAAGCTGTCGGATGACTGAATGAAATCTACATCTGTCCAGTTCTGTGCCTGAATAAACGCTTGCAAGCGAGGCATATCGGACGGGTCAACCGCAAATAAAATCTTCATCCACGGAATGTCCGGCATAGTTTCCAGCGTGCAGTATTTCGGCGTTACCTGACAGATGGCAACGTGCTGCTGCTCATAGATGGTATTCTGAATGACATACGTTCCATCTGCACAGAGAATCTCAGAGCCTGCCTGCGGAAATTCCTTCAGAACCGCAGCTGCCATTTCTCTGGCGGATGCACACAACGGCTGTTGATAGAGAATCTGTTCGGAAACAGGGTCGTAAATCATTGCCCCATTGAATAAAATCATCGGCTCTTTTACGGACAACTGTTCCCAGTAGGTTCGAGCAGATTCAATGGTTCTCCCTGTTGCAATCGTAAAATGACCACCCTGCTGGACAAACTGCTGAATGCCGTCTCGCAGGTCATCCGGAATCCGCTTGTCAGATGGCAATAATGTTCCATCTAAATCCGAGAAAAGCCAAACATCGTTCTTCATGGCTGCACCATCCCTTCTGCTTCTGTAAACCGTAGTTTTCGCAAAGCTGCCTGAAAATAATCCGGCAGCGGACTGGTAAATTCCATATATTCGCCCGTGGTCGGGTGCATGAATCCAATTTTTCCGGCGTGCAGGCACTGCCCTGTCAAGTTCGGGAACGGCTTTCCATACACATCATCGCCCAACACTGGATGCCCCAGATATGCCAGATGCACCCGAATTTGATGGGTTCTGCCTGTTTCGAGCTGTAATTGCAGATGCATATAGTTGCCGGACTCCGCCAACACGGTATAATGTGTAATGGCATCCTTGGAATTTTTCTGCGTGACACACATTTTTTTCCGGTCAACGGGATGCCGCCCAATCGGTGCATGAATCGTTCCGGACTTTTCCGAGAATCGCCCGATGGCAATCGCCTGATAGGCTCTTGTGAAGGTATGTGCCTGAATCTGTTCTGACAGTTTCAAATGAGCGTGGTCGTTTTTTGCCACCATCAGCAAGCCGCTGGTGTTCTTATCAATGCGGTGCACGATGCCCGGACGAATCACGCCATTGATACCGGAGAGCCGGTCACCGCAGTGATACAGCAACGCATGTACCAGCGTTCCCGTCAGATTGCCGGGGGCAGGATGTACCACCATGCCTTTCGGCTTATTCACCACCAGCAAATCATCATCTTCATAGACAATGTCCAGCGGAATTGGTTCGGGTACAAGTTCCAATGAAACGGGTTCTGGAATGACAACCTGCACGACATCACCGCTGCGAATTTTATAATTCTTGGAAACGGCTGCACCATTGACGGTGACATCGCCCTGTTCCATGCGAGTTTGAATCACTGAACGGGTCAAGTCCAAGGTGTCCTGTTCCGCCAGCCATTTATCCAAACGCTGCCCGACCGCTTCCGGCGTAAACGTCAACGGTTCTTTCATGCAGAACCTTCTTTCTGGTCGGATTTTTTCGAGCTGCCCTCTAAAAAGAGCATATAAATTGCCAGCAGGAAAACACCGACCACCACGCAGCAATCTGCAAAGTTAAACACAGCAAAATGAAACAGTCGAACATCCAGATAATCCACCACTTTTCCGCCTCGGAACAGGCGGTCAATCAGGTTTCCAACACCGCCCGCAATAATCAATGCGGAACAAATCGGAATCATCTTGGAACGCTTTCGGTATTTCACCATGAGCACTGCACAAATTACCATCAATAAGACGGTGACAGCGATTAAAAACCACCGCATTCCCGAAAAGCTGCTGAATGCTGCACCTTGATTTTCCAGATAGGTCAGGTTTAAAACTTCTTTTCCGCCAATCTTGATAAACGGAATGCTGCCTTGTGGCTGTAATGTATGCACAGCCCAATATTTAATGAACTGGTCAACCCCGACCAGCAAGACGATGCAGATACAAGATAGGATCATCAAGTGAAACGCTCCTCCCTTTCCAGCTGAGGACAAGAACAGCCCGCCGCACAAAACCGGCAGGCTGTCATCTTTATCATCGTCTTTTATTCAGAAATGACGTGTGCACATCTTGCACAGAGTGTCGGATGTGTCTTGTCTTCGCCGACCGTTGTCGAATACATCCAGCAACGCTCGCACTTTTCGCCAGCTGCTGTTGTAATGAGATACTGATTTTCTGCTGCATCGGTCTTTGTTACTGTTACGCTGGATACAATCAGAACCTTTTCGAGCAGCTCTCTATTTTCAGAAAGAATTGCATAAGCGGCATCGTCTGCAACGGCAATTTCTACCGCAGCTTCGAGCGACTTTCCAATTACCTTTTCATTCCGCTTTTCTTCGAGCATCTTGTTGACATCCAAACGAGTCTGATAAATCAGATTCCACTTTTCTGTGAATGCATCGTCTGCAACCAAACCGCTCTTTTCCGGCATCTGGTTCAGGAAGACGCTTTCGGTGTCATCCGCTGCACCGTGCGGCATAAAGCCCCAGATTTCTTCTGCGGTGAAGGAGAGTACCGGAGCGAGCAGCAGCGTCATACCACGCAAAATGCGATACATGGTTGTCTGTGCAGCCCGTCTTGCAACGGAGGTTTCCTTTTCACAGTACAGACGATCCTTGATGATGTCCAGATAGAAGTTGGACATATCGGTCGTGCAGAAATTGTGAATGCTGTGGAATACCACATGGAAATCGAAGTTGGTATACCCTTCGTGTACCTTGTCAATCAACCGATCCAGACGAATCAATGCCCAGCGGTCTAATTCATGCAGCTGGTCATCGGAAACCATATCTGTATCCGGATTAAAGCCTGCCCCGTTGCCGAGGTTGCCCAGAATATATCTTGCGGTGTTCCGAATCTTTTTATACGCATCGGAAAGCTGCTGCAAAATTGCCTTGGAAATCCGGATATCCGAATGATAATCGGAAGAAGCAACCCACAGACGGAGAATATCTGCACCGTACTGCTGAATGATTTCATCCGGCATGATACCGTTGCCCAAAGACTTGGACATCTTTCTGCCTTCGCCGTCTACAACCCAGCCATGCGTACAAACTGCCTTATACGGAGCTTTACCCTTATAGACAACAGAAGTCAGCAAGGATGACTGGAACCAGCCACGATACTGGTCAGCACCTTCCAGATACAGGTCAGCCGGCCAACGCAGGCAATCATACTGTTCCATAACTGCAGTGTGAGAAACGCCGCTATCAAACCAAACATCCATGATGTCATATTCTTTGGTAAATTCCTTGCAGCCGCATTCGCAGGTGACAGACGGGTCAATGAAGTCCTTGACATCCTTTGTCCACCATGCATCTGCACCTTCTGCACGGAACAAATCTGCAATATTCTTGATGGTGGTGTCGTTGATGATTGGCTTCTTGCAATCCTTACAATAAATAATCGGGATTGGCACGCCCCAAGTTCTCTGACGGGAAATACACCAGTCGCTGCGATCCCGTACCATGCCCTTGATGCGTTCTTCGCCCCATTCCGGAATCCACTGAACGGATTCAATCGCACGGATGGCATCATCCTTGAAGCCCTTAACAGAGCAGAACCACTGTTCCGTTGCACGATAAATAATCGGCTGATGGCAACGCCAGCAGTGCGGATACTGGTGGACAATCCGTTCAGTTGCCAGCATTGCTCCACATTCTACCAGCTTTGCAGCAATTGCCTTGTTTGCCTGCTGGGTGTCCATGCCTTCAAATTCGCCAGCTTCTGCGGTCTGCTTGCCGTGTGCATCCACGCAAACCAGAATGCCAATTTCATCATAATTCTTGCAGACTTCAAAGTCTTCTACACCATAGCCTGGAGCGGTATGAACACAACCTGTACCACTTTCCAGTGTAACATGGTCACCGACAATGACCATGGAATTCCGGTCATACAGCGGGTGCTTGGTCTGGATGTGTTCCAGTTCGCTGCCCATGAATGTGCCGATGGTTTCATAATCGGTGATACCAGCTGCTTTCATGGTCGGTGCAACCAGTTCTACTGCCATGCAGTAATATTCCGAACCAGCCTTTACGAGGGTGTATTCATAATCAGGGCCAACGCAAACAGCGAGGTTACCCGGAATGGTCCAGGTAGTCGTTGTCCAGATAACGAAGTAAACCTGTTTCGGGTCAATGCCCAGCTTCGAGAACACGCCCTTGTCATCCATTACCTGGAACTTTACATAGATAGAATCACACGGATCGTTTTCATATTCAATTTCTGCTTCTGCCAAGGCAGTCTGGCAATCCGGACACCAGTATACTGGCTTCAAGCCCTTATACATATAGCCACGCTTTGCCATTTCACCAAAGACTTCTACCTGTCTTGCTTCATATTCCGGCTTCAGGGTCAGATATGGGTCACAATAATGTCCCAAGCTGCCCAGACGCTTGAACTGCTTCATCTGATTCTGAACGTGCTTCATTGCAAAGTTCTTGCAGTGCTTCCGCAGTTCTAACGGAGAAATCGCACCGTTTTCCACACCGATGGACTTCAATGCCTTCAATTCAATCGGCAGACCGTGGGTATCCCAACCCGGCACATACGGTGCACAAAAGCCGCTCATGTTCTTATACTTAATGATAAAGTCTTTTAAAACCTTATTCAATGCTGTACCAAGATGGATTTCCCCGTTTGCGTACGGCGGGCCATCGTGTAAAACATACATCGGACGACCCTGATTCTTTTGAACCATCTTTTCATACAGGTCTTGTTCTTCCCATTTTCCCAGCACATCGGGTTCTCGCTTCGGCAGATTTCCACGCATCGGAAATGCTGTTTTCGGCAAGTTCAATGTTGCATTATAATCCTGTGCCATATCTGTATCTGGTTCTTCCCAGTTTGTTTTCACCGGAAAGAACCCTCCTTTCATTGAATTACCTTTTGCTGCCTGTTGTGCAGGCAATTTTCAAATACGATGAAGTGCGGCTTGTTTACGCATCCTCGTCTTCATCATCGCTCAAATCGCCAAAGTGCGAATCATAAGAACCCTGAATGGTCTTTGCAGAGAACTGCGAAGAGGCAAACGGGTCAGAAGTCGGAGCGGATACCACCGGGATTTCCTGTTCTGGTACTTCTTCTTCCGGTTCATCCTGCTGCGGTGTGAAGCCAAATTCCAAATCATCTTCTTCCGGCATGGTTGACAGCATCTGCAAGTGTTCTTTATACATATCAAACAGAGCCTTCTTGAAGTCTGCAACCTGCTTTCTAGCGTCTGCCAGAGCCTGATGTGCTTCGTCAATTTCTGCCTGATTCTTTGCCAGCAGGGCTTCATGCTTGACGGTTACTTCGTCCATCATGGCATCTGCACGCTTCTTGGCATCGGCAATAATGCCATCCGCCTTGGCGTTTGCTTCGGCAATAATCCGGTGACCTTCCCGCTGTGCACCCAACAGGGCATCCTTCAGGGCATCTTCGTCCCGCATATATTCCCGGACTTTGTCTGCCAGCACCTGAATCTTTTCGTTGCTGTCTGCCATTTCCTGTTCGGCAATTTCAACTTCCTGTTCCAGCTGTGTCAGAAACTCGTCAATGTCTTCCTGCTTATAGCCAAAAGCAGCTTTTTCAAATCGAAGTTCGTGAATTTCCTTTGCACTAATCATTTCTGTGCCCACCTCTCATTTATATTGTTCAATGAAAATATGCAGCCTTCCCTTTTTAGAAGGTTCGGATACGGAAATCAGCTGGAACTTGCCGCTGCCCCGTATGACAAAAATATCACCGGTCTGCATATGTTCGGATGGCTGCAAAACGGTGTGACCGCTTCGCTCCATGTAACCTTGTTGAATGATTCTGACCGCCTTTTCCCGGCTTTGTCTGGTAACCACTGCCGCAATTGCATCGCACCGAAGAGAAGACACCGTTCCATGGTGTTCGATCCGTTTCCGGACGGGAACAATGGAGAACGGTTCTGTATCCGTGCAGCGAACGCCGCCACGCCCTACCTTTTCCAAAGACTGCACCAGCAGTGCAGCTGCGGCATCGGTCGCCCAAAGCTGTGCTTTTCCTTTTTCAATCAGAATATCGCCGATGGTTTCCCGTTTCAGTCCGCAGCCCAATGCTGCCCCTAAAAAGTCCCGATGCTCCAGTGTTTGCAGGTTAGAATAGCGGATGGTGACGCATCGGCATCCGACCCAAGCCGGATCGAACTCCAGAAAATCCGGATACAAACAGCAGCATTTTCGCTCTGCCTGTTCATAACCGCCCCAGAACTGATACGCCAATTCCGCCTGCCGCTGCAAAAATGCGTCCGCAGCGGCACACTGCATTTCATCCAGAAACATGGTGCAATCGGGTGCACAATCCCGCCGACAGCGGTCGGCGAGGTCTTGCAAACGGGAAAAGAAAACCGATTCCGATTCTGTTTCTCTGCGATTCATCACATAATCAAACCGTTATTTTCCAGTTCCCCCACGAATTCATCACCAACGAATCCAACATTATACGGGGTTACAATATAAGTCTGGTTTGCAACCGGCTTGATATTGCCATTCTGTGCATAGGCAACGCCCACCAGGAAGTCAATGATCCGTCTTCTGTTGGCTTCGGTTGCGGATTCCAGATTCAGAACAACGGTCTTATTTGCCATCAGATGGTCTGCAATCTGCTTTGCATCGGTGAACAGTTCCGGCTTTACCAGAACCACTTGCAGCTGGGTCGTTGCCTTGATATTGACCACACGATTATTTCTCGGCGGTTCGTTGGGAGCTGGTGCTGGGTTCACCGGCGGTGTGTAGGAAGATGCACTGCTATAAGCAGAGCTGCTGCTTTCATAAGAAGAACTCGGCTGAGGCGATGGTGCAGCTGCTGCCGGCTGTTCCGGTTCTTTTTTTGTGACCGGTTCGGTCGGTTCTGCATACTCGTCTTCGTTCGGCATAAAGAAATCTTTCAATCCATTAAAAAAACTCATAACAATCTCCGTTCTCCGCACGTTCTATCTTTCTTTTTCTCTGCCTGACTGCCAATGTGCGGGTTCAGTACAGGAAGCCTGTTTTTTTCTATGTCACAGGTTCATTTTATCGGTAGACTCTTGCACCAAAAAGTGCTGAGCCGATTCGTACCAGGGTTGCACCATACTGAATGGCTTTTGCGTAATCGCCGGACATACCCATGGAAAGGATGTCCATATCTATATTATCCATGTTTTTGCTGCGAATGTCAAGATATAAATCTTGCATTTTTGATAGAAATTTCTCATTTTCTCCGGCTGGCGGGATGGTCATCAAGCCTTTTACCTTCAAATTCTGGAAGGTTGCGACTTCTTCGAGCAGCGGCACTAACTGTTCCGGTGCGATTCCGCTCTTGGACGTTTCATCACCAATGTTGACTTCTATCAAAATCTCCTGCACTTTTCCAACACGGGCAGCCTGCCGGTCAATTTCTTTCGCAAGATGTACCGAATCCACAGAGTGAATCAGTGCCATGTCTTCAATGATGTATTTGACTTTATTGGTCTGTAAGTGTCCAATAAAGTGCACCGTTGCGGACGGGTCATAAAAGTCCCGCTTGGAAAGATATTCCTGCACCCGATTTTCCCCCAGCAGGGAAATACCGCAGTGAATGGCGTGATTGACGGCTTCCGGTGCAACCGTTTTGGTCACTGCCATGAAATCCACATGGTCAGATGGCTTCCGGTATTTTGCCTTTGCCGCTTCAATCTCGTTGTAAATCCGGTTATAGTTTTCCGTGATATAATCAAAACTATTCTCCATTTACATCTATCCCCTCTACAATAATGGAATCATAAAGAATCAAATAGCCGTCACCGGCATTCAGTGAAGACAATACATAGTCATCGCCTTCATAGATGACATCCAATTTCCGGAATGTAACCGTTTCGCCGTCCATGACATAAACGCCACGGTAATTGACTTTGGTCGTTGTTTCTTCGCCAGTCAGTACGTTGGTAGAAGTTTCCTCCAGTTCCTTGAACCGGATGGCACTTCTTGGCACTTGAATGCCCTCATACTCACCCTTGATGATTTCGACCCGTTCGGAACGGTTCTTTACGAAATCCGATGTCATATAATCACAGTGCAATACAATCAGCGTTTCTTTTGGGTCGCTGCTTGTCCGCAAATCGGTAATCACCGCATTTGCCGTTGCACCGGAATTTGCCAGTTTTAAAGTGACTTCATCATCCACCTGATATTCCAATGTGGTATTGTCAATGACACCCACCATATACCAGCCGTAGCTGTCAATGGTCTTTCCCACAATCGTATCGCTTTGCAGACCGTTGTTATTCTGCACCGCTTTGATGTCATCAATGGTCAGCTTGTCGATGTTGTCGGTAGTCAGCTTGGATTCATATCCATCTGCATAGCTGACAAAATAAACCGGAGAAGCTGCCTTTACGGTATCCCGTGGGGCTTTCTTGGAATTTTGCAGCTTGGTGATTTCTTCCGAAACGGCAGTTGCCTGCTCTGAAAAGTTTTCTGCACCCTGATTGATGACCAATTGATAGGCACTCAAGGCGATCTGGAAATCACTCTTTGCAGCCTGCAAGCCAGACAGATTTCCGCTGTCTTTGCAGTAAGTAATCTGATTATAATAGCGTTTCACTTGTGTGGACAATTCTGCCGGCTGAGCATTCTGTAAAATGCCGGGGTTGGAGATACGGTTCAGCAGGTTCAATTCCTGCTGCAACGCTGCAATTTGCTGATTTGTTTCAATGGCGGACTGGTCGGCATAAATTTCCGCAATCGTTCCGCCCTTTTCGACCTTTCCGCCGTCCGGCACGTTATAACTAATCGCACCAGAGCCGTTATAGGTCAATACGGTTTCATCTCGCACATAAACCCCCTGAAAGGTTTCCGATTGTTCCGCCGTGGCAGAAACTGCCGTTTCTGTCTTATACTGCGTGTCCACAAAGTGGTAAAAAATCGTACCAATGGTGGCAATGATGGCAATCGAAAGCACAATCAGCAGAATGTGCATCATTCTTGTGTTAGAATCCATACCTCAATCAATCTTCTTTTTCTGCCGCATCGAGAATCGCAATGGGGCGAGTTGGTTTTAATGTGGAGATGGCGTGCTTATACACCAGATTCTGTTCTCCGTTGCACTCCAGAATGACGATGTAGCTGTCAAATCCTTTGACAATGCCCTTAAACTGAAAACCATTCATCAGAATAATGGTCACCAGGATTTTTTCTTTTCTTGCCTGGTTTAAAAATACATCCTGTAAGTTCATCATTTTGTTCATTGTAACTGCTCCTTCCTACGCATCCGGTCTTTTTCTTCTCATTTTTCTGTTGTTTCAAAAAGACCTATTCTATTATAGCACAAGAATTGCTGTTTGGCTATAATTTTCTTGGATTTTTCTAAGATTTCTTTGTTATTGTTAAATTTGTACAATTTTATCCACACGACATCCGTTCTTTTTCTAAACCAAGTCAGCTGCCGTTTGGCATATCGCCGGGTTTCCTGCTTTAATTTGTCGATACAGGCGGATAAATCGCTTTTTCCGGTGAAATAGGGAATCAATTCTTTGTATCCGATGGCATTTGCTGCGGTCTGCTTTGGATTGGTTTTCCAGACGGCATAGGACTCTTCCACCAGTCCATTTTCCACCATCAAATCCACTCGCCGATTGATGCGGTCATACAGAACTTGCCGGTCTTCATAGTCCAGCCCGATGATACAAGCATCATACGGAGAAGGCTGCGTGCGGCTCTCTGCTTTTTGTACGCTGAACGGCTTACCAGATAGCAATGTCACTTCCAACGCCCGCACCACTCGCACCACATTATTCGGATGAATCGCCGCTGCGGCTGCTGGGTCAACTGCTTTCAATCGCTCGTGCAGGGCTTCCGTTCCGTGTGTTTCTGCGTAGTCTGTCAGCTCTTTCCGCAGGGCAGCATCCTGTTTGGTTTCTGCAAACTGCACATTGTCCAGCAACGATGCAAGATACAGCCCTGTTCCGCCTACCAGAATCGGCAGTTTTCCACGTTGGATGATGTCTGCAATCGCCTGTTCCGCTAGCTTTACATAATCCGCGACATTAAAAATGGTATCCCGTGGCAGAATATCAATTAAGTGGTGCGGAATGCCCTGCATTTCTTCCGGTGTTGGCTTTGCGGTTGCAATGTCCATGCCCTTGTAAATCTGCATGGAATCCGCTGAAACCACTTCCCCGTTGTATGCCTTTGCAAGTTCTACGCCTAGGGCAGTCTTTCCGGAGGCGGTCGGCCCTACCACAGCAAGAATCGGGATTTTTTCTTTTGTCTGCATCTCATACCCTCTTAAATTGTTTTTCCAGTTCATGTTTTTTGATGACAAACATCACCGGTCTGCCGTGCGGACAGTGCCGAACCTGTTCATCTGCATAGACAATCTGTGCCAGTTCCTGCAATTCCGCCAAATCATTTTTATCATGTGCCTTAATTGCTGCCTTGCACGCCATGGTGTGCAGTAAATCGTCCAGATATGCCGTCTGCGGATTGATTTTTCCAAGTGCAAAATTGTGTGCAATCTCCGTGACAATTTCATCAATGTTCAGCGACTGCAAAAAAGTTGGAACTGCCGTTGTCCGCAAAAAGGGCGGATTGGAGAAGTCAAACGAAAAGCCCATATTTGCCAGCTGTTCGGTCTGCTCCTGCATCAATGCAAATTCATCCATTGGCAAGAGTGTTTCTGTTTTCTGCATCAAAAGTTGCTGATATTGTTTGGCTGCACCGCTTTTCAGCCGTTCAAAAATCACCCGTTCGTGGGCAGCATGCTTATCAAAAATCACCAGTTTCTGTTCCGCTGGGATTTCTGCCAGAATATAATTCTGAAACACTTCCCCAATCACACGGATTTCCGGTAAAATCGTCTGCTTCTCCGGCAGTGACTCCGGAACAGATGGTTCTGATGCTTTGGTTGGCAGTGGGAGAATCGTTTCCGGCAATGCAGTTGCTTCCGATTGCGGTTCGAGTTCTGCGTTCTGTTCCAATTCTAATTCCGGTTTTGATTCTATATGCTCCGCTTGCGGATTCTCAAGGGCTGCCGGACGGATTTCCTCTGGCATCAATGTTGCCATGGTTTCCCCGATGTCATAATGATATTGCGTCGGGTAAATCGTCTGCGGCGGTGGGGGAGATTCTACTTCCGGCTCTGCCTTTGAGGCAAACGGGTCAGATGGCTCTTTCAAGTGCGGCAATGTCGGTTGCTGCATCGGCGTGGAAACAGCTGGCTGTTTTGTCCAGTCCTGTGCATTATGGCGAAACTGAAAGTCATAAATCAGCCCGTTTTCCAGCAGTGCATTTTTCACCGCAAAAAACAAACTGTCTGCAACATTCTTCTCGCTGGTAAACCGGACTTCTGCCTTTGCCGGATGGACATTGACATCCAAATCCACGGGCAGCATCTCCAGCATTAACACACACGTTGGAAACTTTCCGGTCATAATCAAATTTTGATAGGCACTTTCCAGTGCAACGCTGCACACACGAGAACGGATATACCGTCCATTGATAAAGAAATGCTGAAATGTGCGGTTCGACTTGGAATAAAGCGGCTTTCCGACATAACCGCTCACCCGTAAAAATCCATCGTCATACTGCACGGGGATTAAATCATGGGCAAACTCTTTTCCAAACAAGGCATAAATCGCAGCGTATAAATCGCCGTTGCCATCTGTGCAAAATTCCATTCGGTTATCCCGAATCATCTGAAAGGAAATTTCCGGATGCGATAACGCAATTTTCTGCACAATCTGGCTGACAGCGTTGGCTTCCGTCACATCTTTTTTCATAAACCGCTGCCGTACCGGAACATTGAAAAACAAGTCCCGAATGAGGATCGTTGTTCCATCCGGACAGCCGCCCTGCTCCGGTTCGCCTGTCGGCGTTCCGCCGATCATCTCATAGTGCGTTCCGTAATCATCTTCTCGGCGTTTCGTCAGCAGGGTTACTTTTGAAACCGCTGCAATGGATGCCAACGCTTCCCCTCGGAATCCCAACGTGTAGATGGATTCCAAATCTTTGCGTTCGTGAATCTTACTGGTTGCATGGCGGAAAAATGCGGTCGGTACATCTTCCGATGCAATGCCAGAGCCATCGTCTGCAACTCGCATATAAGTTGTTCCGCCGTGCTTGATTTCGACGGTAATATGTTTCGCCTCTGCATCAATTGCATTTTCAACGACCTCTTTCACAACAGAGGCAGGCCGTTCTATCACCTCTCCGGCTGCAATCAACTCTGAAATTTCTTTGCTCAACACTGCAATTTTTGACACAGCCGTGCTCCTTTCTGTCTATTCCTGCGATACTGTCAATTTCGCAGCAAATTCGTTACTTCTTCGAGAACCTGTCGGCATTCTGCATCGGAAAGTTCCTGTAAGTTTGTCTTTTTCAGCATCTGAACCGCTTGTTCCTGCTGCATCGCAGCAAAACTATACTGCATATCGTCTGATTGTTCTGGCTTTTGATTCTGGGCAGCGGTCTGCTGTTCCATCTGCCGCAGCAGAACTCTGGCACGCTTGACGACTTTTTCCGGCAGCCCTGCCAGTTTGGCAACTTCAATGCCATAGCTGTCATCAATGCCGCCCGGCACAATCTTCCGCAGGAATCGAATGGTATCGCCATGCTTTTTCACTGCAATACTATAATTTTTCACACCCTCAATGGTGTGTTCCAAATCAATCAGTTCATGGTAATGCGTTGCAAAGAGCGTTTTACAGCCAATCTGCCGACTGTTGCAAATGTACTCTGCAACGGCTCGTGCAATGCTCACACCGTCAAAGGTCGATGTGCCCCGTCCAACTTCATCCAAAATCACAAGGCTGTTTGGCGTTGCATATTTCAGGATATCAGAAACCTCATGCATTTCCACCATGAACGTACTCTGTCCAGCGGTCAGGTCGTCCGATGCTCCAACTCGGGTGAAAATTTTATCCACAACAGAAATTTTCGCATAATCTGCCGGAACAAATGAGCCAATCTGTGCCATCAGCGTAATCAATGCCACCTGTCGCATATAGGTGGATTTTCCTGCCATATTCGGGCCTGTAATCAACAGCATCCGGTTGGCTTTGTTGTCCAGATAGGTATCATTCGGCACGAAAATGTCATCGCTGAGCATCCGTTCCACAACGGGATGTCTGCCACCACGAATCTGAATCACGCCATCCATGGCAATTTCCGGCTTTGTGTACTGGTTTTCAATTGCAACATTTGCGAACGCTGCCAATACATCCACCTGTGCAATCGCCGAGGCGGTTTCCTGTACCTGCTTCAGCTGTGCAGCAAGGCAATCCCGAACTTCTACATACAGCGATTCTTCCAGTCGCAGGGCTTTTTCCTTGGCACTGAGAATATCGTTTTCTGTCTTTTTCAGGTCTGGTGTAATGAATCGCTCGCAGTTGGTGAGTGTCTGTTTCCGGACGTAATCATCCGGCACTAAATCATAGTAAGAACGGGTCACTTCAATATAATATCCGAACACCCGATTGAATCCAATCTTCAAGCCTTTAATGCCAGTACGTTCCCGTTCGGACTGTTCCATCTTTTCAATGATTTGATTACCGCCGTTCATGATACCCCGGAGATAATCCAAATCCTGATGGAAGCCCTCCCGAATCACACCGCCATCCTTGACAGAAACCGGAGGATTCTCCACAATTGCACGGTCAACCAAATCGGCAACCATATCCAGATTGGAAATCTGGGAGAGCAGTCTTGCCAGCAACTTGCGGTCTGCAACCTTTTCCAGCTCTGCCTTTAATGCTGGAATCTGTCTTGCCGTTGTTGCCAGTGCTTTCAAATCTCTTGGGGTTGCCGTCTTATAGAGCACCCGTGTCATCAGGCGTTCCAAATCATAGACAGAATCTAAAATCGACCGCACTTCCATCAAAACAACGCTTTTCTTGACGAAAATTTCCACGGCATCCAACCGAGCCATGATTTTTGCCGGCTGAACGAGCGGCTGTTCAATCCATGTTTTCAGCATTCGCTTTCCCATGGATGTTTTTGCGGTATTCATCAGCCAGAGCAGCGAACCTTTTCGTTCTTTGCCCCGCAGCGTTTCGGTCAGCTCCAGATTTCTTCTTGCATTGAAATCCAGCCCTAAATAAGCATCATCATCGTTGACCGTCAGGGAAATAAATCGGGCAATTTGATTCTTCTGGGTTTCCTTGATGTAGTCCATCATACCATAAACAGCTGCTGTTTCTGAACCCGTTTCCGGCAGCTGTAAATAGGACAATTCCGGCACTTGGAACTGATGGCACACAAAATCATGATTGCGTTCTGCGGAAAAGCATTCTGCATCTCGCATCGTGACGACACACTGCAACCGAATCTTGATGAACTCCATCACGCTTTTCAGCAACAGAGCATCTTCATTCATCAAAATTTCTGCTGGTGTATAGCGAGAGAGGGCATCAATCACATTTGCCTCTAAATTCTTCTGTTCCGGCAGCAGAGCAATGATATCCCCTGTGGACAAATCTGCAAAGCAAAGTCCACAGTCGCCGCCCTCTTCAAAATACAGGCTGCAAAGATAGTTGTTCGCTCCCTCTTCGAGCAAGTTGCTTTCAATTAGTGTCCCCGGCGTTACGATTCGGATGACATCCCGTTCCACCAGTCCCTTTGTGGTGGCTGGGTCGGTCAGCTGTTCACAGATGGCGATTTTATAGCCCCGTTCCACCAGCCGTTTCAAATACATATCCACGCTGTGATACGGAATTCCGCACATCGGGGCACGTTCTTTCAATCCGCAGTCCCTGCCGGTCAGCGTCAGTTCCAGTTCCCGAGAAATCCGGATGGCATCATCAAAGAACATCTCATAAAAATCTCCCAACCGGAAAAACAGCACGCAATCCGGATATTTTTCCTTAAGTGCAAAGTACTGCTGCATCATCGGAGAGAGCTTTTCTTTCTGTATCTCCATGAATCCTGCACCTCAATCAGTGGCAGGAACGGGGCCAACACACCCTGCCCCCCAATCTGGGGCCCCCGCCGCAGGCGGAACAATCGCCGCTGCACTGGCTCAGATCTGGGTGACAGGTGTCCGGGTCTTCTCCCTGCAAACAGAGCGTAATAATGGCATCAATCTGCTTGGTCATGCTGTCCATTTTATCCTTGGCTTCCTGAAATGCAACCATATTCGGATTTTTCAGAATCTCCGTATAGAGGGCATCCAGTTCTTTTTCCAGAGTCTGCAAGGCTTCTGCATTTTCTTCCGGATCTTCGTCCATCTTCCGCTGATAGGACATCCGTTTCATATTGAATGCACCGATTTGTTCCTGCAAAGCCGTATCGGCATCATTGTTTTGTTTTGCCTGCTGATACTGCTGATAACGGGGGTCTGCCTGAATACATTTTCCCAGTGTCCGTACTGCTTCCTCGACTGTCATTTTTGCACAGCTTCCTTTCTCTCATCATCTAATAATCTGCCGCTGACTGCCCAGTTTTTTGACTCGGTAATCTGCACAGAAACAAAAGTTCCGATTAAGGAACGATTGCCCATAAATTCCACAATGATGGCTTCGTTGCTCTTACCGAACAGCCAGCCATCGCCACGCTTGCTGTCGCCCTCTACCAGAACCCGCATGGTTCTGCCCAAAAACCGTCTATAATTCTTGGTGGCGATTTCTCGCTGCAAGGTCAGCAGTCGTTCCATTCGCTGCCGTTTTTCGGCATCAGAAGTTGCATCCGGCATATTGGCAGCCTTTGTTCCGCTGCGTTTGGAATAGATAAATGTATATAGGTTATCATACTGAACTCGCTGAATCAAGTCCAGTGTGCCCTGAAAATCTGCTTCGGATTCATTCGGAAATCCAACAATCAAATCGCTGGTCAGCGAAAAATCCGGTCGGCGTTCCCGAAGATAATCGACGATGTTCAAATATTGTTCCACCGTATAGCGGCGGTTCATGGCAGACAAAATGGCATCGCTGCCGCACTGTACTGGCAAGTGCAAATGCTGCCCCACTTTTTCACAAGAAAGAATCGTATCCAGTAATTCCGGTGTGGCATCCTTCGGATGGGAGGACATAAACCGGATGACAAATTCACCCTCCATGGCGTTGATTTTCCGCAGCAATTCTGCAAAGGAAATCGGCTGTTCCAAATCTTTTCCGTAGGAGTTGACGTTCTGCCCCAGCAGCATGATTTCCTTGTATCCGTCCTGAATCAAGTGCTGGACTTCTCGCAGAATCACTTCCGGCTGCCGACTGCGTTCCCGTCCCCGTACATACGGAACGATGCAATAGGTGCAGAAGTTGTTGCAACCATACATAATCGGAACAGACGCTTTGAATCCGCTGTTGCGAACCTGCTGCATCTGTTCGGACGGCATTGCAGTGCTATCCATATCATAGACGAATTTTTTCGTATCATAATAGGTTGCCAACAGACGAGGCAGTTCCCCGATGGAGGCAGTTCCCATGAGAATATCAATAAAGGAATAGTGTGCCCGTACTTTTTCCAGCGTCTTGGGTTCAGAGCCCATACAGCCGCTTAAAATCAAAATCGTACGAGGGTGGGTTTCTTTATACTTTTTCATCACACCCAGCATTCCATATACCCGGTCTTCTGCACTTTCCCGTACCGCACAGGTATTAAATACAATCACGTCTGCATCTTCGTGCGTTTCAGTCAGCGAAAACCCCATTGACTGGAGCAACCCTTTGATTTTTTCCCCGTCCGATACATTTAATTGGCAGCCAAAGCTATGTACATATGCTTTTGCACACGGGTAAGAAACTGCTACGATTTTCTGCACCCGTTCGGTACAAGCCTGTATGGACATGGTTTTCTGTAAATTTGTCGTTTCCTGCATAGTAACCTCTCTTTTTCTACATGACATTATTGTTATTATAGCATAGCGTTCTTTTTTTTTCAAGCGTTTTCGCCGGAAAAAATAAAAAATCAGTCTTTCTGCAACCGCTGCTGCAAAAAGACTGATTCGCATTATTCGTATGTTTCAGAATCTGTCCAGTTTCCGGAATCTGCTCCAGAATCAAAATCGGTTTCTTCTTCGGTTTCCTCGGTGGTTTCCTCCGTTGCAGCGGAAAAATCAGATTGCTGTAACAGTTCTCGAATGGAATCCGGTATTGGCATCGTATCCATGATGGGATACACCGCATCCAGCAATTCCTGATAAACCGTAGAGGCAAGGTGAATACCATCCCCGCCGGAGTAATCCGGATTCATGTCTTGTGTATCCGGGTCAGCAACAATCGAATAGGCATCGAAATAAACCACATTGGGCTGCTGTAAATCGGCAATCATCTGTTCCAGACCGTCATTGAATTTCCGAATTTCCGCATTGTCGGTATAGTCGCTGTCTGCTGCAACGGGTGTGATTCCAGCAACAATGATATTACTGTTCGGGCAGAGCTGCTGAATGGAGGAAATTGCCTCCTGATAATAGTTGATGTATTCTTCTTCGGTACACATATTAACATCATTCATGCCCATAGACATATAAATGTATGCTGGCTGTCGTTCTTCGAGGGCATCCAATACATCCACTTCCTGCCCGTCATTGTCTGTAAAGGTGAATTCATGAATGTTCCGAATGCCGACTGAACCTTGTGCCAGATTCTGTTCATCGGAAATATAACCGTATGCATTGAATCCATAGGCAATCGAATCCCCGACAACCGTCATCTTTTCTCCATAAATCGTGTGCAGCCGTTCTTTTTCTGCTGCGGACAAGGATTCCGCTGATTGTGCCGTGGTGGTCGTTGTTACAGTCGTGGTTTCTGCTGTTATTTCTGCTGCTGTCGCTGCTGCCATCGTAGCATCGGTTGTTTCTGTGGTCTGTACTTCCGCAGCTGCCGGAACAACATTCTTTTTCATTCCAATCTGTCCAGTCAAATATAGTCCTGCAAACAGCATGACAATACAAACAATAACACCAAGTATTACACCGAAAATTTGCTTTTGTTCCATAAAAAATACCCCCTATAATTGTTCCAATTCATTGATATACATTTTAAAATGTCGGCGGCAATCCGGCTGCCTGTCTTGCATAGTACGTCAGAATGCCGACTGCATCCACAACATCTACGATTCCATCTTGATTGACATCTGCCGATTTGGAATCAATCGTCACTGCAATTCCTGCTGCTGATTTCGCATAATACGTCAAAACCAGAACTGCATCAGTAACTTCAATCATCCCATTTCCATCCACATCCCCCAGTTTGAATGCTGGTGCTGTGGTGGTCGTTGTTGAAGTGGTTGTGAATGGTGTGGTGGTCGTTGTCGTGGATGTCGTTGTGATTGCGGTTGTCTGTGGAACATATCGCAAGGTCACCTGATTTTCTACTGTTCGCACACCATTGGAAATACTTTCTTTCGGTACGGTTGCAATCACGCCGCCGGTCGTTCCCTCTAACATGGTAACCGCATACCGATAGCAAGTCGTGTTGACTGTATCAGAAAAATGCGGGTCAAAAATCGCAATGTCTGTTTCGGTATAAACCGCTTCCGGCGTGCTTTCATCAGCAATCGTCAATTGATAGGTCGATACATACGAAGCCGTACTGAGATTATATTCACAGCAATCCAGATAAAAAACATATTCGGTAGTAGCTGCACCGGATTGTGTCGGGTCTAATACCACATCATAGTAAGCATCGGAACCCTCCTGTGTCATTTTCTGAATGGTCACGTGCACCTTTCGGCTGTCCTGCAAGACCACTCGAATACTGCCGTCTTTTGCCGTCAGCGAAGATGCATAGGGCATTTCAATCACAGCTGATGTTTCTGCTGCAATCGCCGGTGTCGGCATCATCCCCAAAAACCCGACTGCCAGCAGACAACCAACTACTCGTTGGAAACCTTTCATAATCTTCCTCCATTCTCCTGTTCTTTGTGTCTGTTCTTTCCCTCAATTATAGCACATCTTCTGACGGTTGTACAGAGAAAAATTACAAAAAACAACATTTTCCTCGTATTTTTTTCAAATTTTGACTGCCCCTCCCCGCCGAATTCGGGTGCTTCTTGAAACTTCAGTCATAAAATTTGACAAATACGATAAAAAGCATTGACAAACCGGAGAAATTTTTTTATACTATAAGGGAGCACTTTTATTTTTTCACAAAATACAGGCTCATGGGAGGAAATTATTTTCACAATTCTGCAAATCGCAGGATGTATCATCGAAGGAGGAATTTATGAAACATCAAAAAATGAACCGCATCTTAGCAGCAGCACTTTCCGCTGCTTGTCTTGTTCCGTTTGCGGCAATGGTACCAGTGGACGCAGATGCTGCGGACATTATGAGTGCCCTTGAAATCACACAGGAAATGGGACTGGGCTTCAACATCGGTAACTCTTTGGACAGCACTGGCTATGGCAACTATGACGACATCACCAGTTTTGAAAAGTCCTATGGCAACCCAGCAGTGACCAAGGAAATGGTGGATACTATCAAGGCAAAGGGCTTTGATTCTGTCCGGATTCCGACCAGCTGGTTCCGCCATGTCACCAAGACCACCGATGAAAACGGCAATCCGGTCTACACCATTGATAGCCGCTGGCTGGAACGGGTCAAGGAAGTTGTTGACTATGCGTATCAGCAGAACATGTATGTCATCCTGAACCTGCACCACGAAGAATGGATCAACCGTTCCGACTTTGCAACTGCTTACGAAGAAATGTCTCCGCAGCTGAAACAGATGTGGACACAGATTGCAACCTATTTTGCAGACTATGACCAGCACCTGATTTTTGAAGGCATGAACGAACCAAGAGCCGCAAATTCCGGTGCTCTGGAATGGAACGGAAACGCAGAATGCTATGAAGTTGTCAACAAGCTGGACAATGATTTCATTGAAACTGTCCGCAGCGTGGATTCTCCTTACAAGGACACCCGTCTGCTGATGATTCCAGGCTATGCAGCTTCTGCATATTCTTCCATTTATGGTTATTTGGAGATACCGGAAAATGATAACTATATCGCTGCTTCCGTTCATGCATACTGCCCGTATAACTTTGCAATGGGTGACGGCGACCACATGACATTCTCCGACACCAACAAGACAGAACTGGACAAGATTTTCAAGGACATCCAGACCACATTCACCAATGAAGATATTCCGGTTGTCATCGGGGAATTCAGTGCATCCAACTACAACAACACCGAAGCAAGAGTAGACTGGGCAACCTACTATTTGAATTGGGCAAAGAAACTCGGCATTCCGTGCTTCCTCTGGGACAACAATGCCATCAACAACGGCAGCAATGCTTCTGAAAGCCATGGATACTTAGACCGCAGCAGCTTGCAGTGGTTCAGTGCATCCGAACCAGTCATTGATGCAATGCTTTCCGTTTTGGATGATTCTAGCGTAAAATGGGGTAGCGAACGTCACCTGCCGGAATACAAGCACAGTGACCTTTCCGATGCAACATCTGTCATTTATGAAAACGCTGAGGGCGGAAAATTCGTGGATGATAAGGGAAATGATTCTGCTTATTTCTCCGCACAGATGTTGGATGGTTCGGAACTGAGCGAAGATGTGGAAATTGCCGTTCAGTATACGGACATCATGAATCCGGATTTGAACTTCATGGATGCAGATTGGCAAAATTGGACGACGGTCGCTGCTTATGATATAGACAAGGAAAAGGGAATCGCATATTTCAGCTATGCAGATATCAAGAAGGCATGGGGAGATCTTTCAACGCTGAACAGTGTCTGCGTTGGTACAGGCAACTCCAGCTCTCGGATTTATAAGATTGCACTGCTGCCAGCTGCAAAGTTGGTAGAACCAACTGACCCGACTGACCCAACCGATCCGACTGACCCAAGCGAAACCACCATCAAGGGCGACATCAACGGGGACGGTGCTCTGAATGTTGTGGATTTGATTGGTATGAAACGGAAGCTGTTCATTTTGACTGATGCACCGGGGCTTGCATGGCCGTTGGAAAAATATGACTGGAATGAAGACCTGAAATTCGACTTGCTGGACGTTGTTGACTTCACAAAGTTCCTGATTCGCAAGGACTAAGTTTTTTTCTTTTTTGAGGATGTTTTTCAAAACCAAAAGCCGCCATTCACAGTAGAAATTCGCTGTGAATGGCGGCTTTTTATGATGATTTTCTGTCAATGATAAAGTTCATTGCTTATTCGCCGAAATACCGCTTCAGCAGACCTGCAAATGCACAGCCGTGTCTTGCTTCGTCCTTTGCCATTTCGTGAACGGTATCGTGAATGGCATCCAGATTCAGAGCCTTTGCCTTTGCTGCCAGAGCCTTCTTGCCTGCACAAGCACCGCTTTCCGCAGCAACCCGCATTTCCAGATTCTTCTTGGTGGAATCGGTTACGACTTCGCCCAGCAGTTCTGCGAACTTTGCAGCGTGTTCTGCTTCTTCATACGCTGCCTTTTCCCAGTACAGACCGATTTCCGGATAGCCTTCCCGATGTGCCACTCTTGCCATTGCCAGATACATTCCGACTTCGGAGCATTCGCCTTCAAAGTTCTGACGCAGACCTTCTACGATTTCCGGATCAACATCCTTTGCAACACCAACAAAGTGCTGGTCTGCCCATTCAGTCTTTTCTTCTTTCTGCTCTACAAACTTGCTTGCCGGAGCTTTACATACTGGACATGCTGCCGGCGGATTTTCGCCTTCATAAATGTAACCGCAAACCTGACATACAAACTTTTTCATATTCGTTCCTCCTTGAATCGTATTGACATGAATTTTTTTCTTTGTGCAGTCCGTTCTTGAACTGTGATTCTAGTATAGCACACCTTTTTCCGTTTGTCAATACTAATTCTCAATAAGAAACAAATTGTTTACAATTAGAATGCGATGTCGGTTGTAGTCGTGCTGGTTGTGGTGCTATCCGGGTCTTCTTCCGGCATCGTCAGCAAGCCCATTTTCAACTTTTTCATCATAATTTTATAAACGCTTTCGTTAATGCGTTCTTCGGAAATCGTGCCAGCCTCGACCGCATCACAAATACCGCTGACCGCATTAGACAAATCCATCGGCATCAAAATCACATCCACCCCAGCGGAAACCGATTGCACTGCTGCGGTTGCTGGGCTGTAATTTTCGGTAATCGCTGCCATGTTCTGTGCATCGGTGATGACAATGCCATTAAAGCCCAGCGTTCCCTTTAACCAATCTGTCACAACCGTATAAGACATATCACTCGGCAGCTGGTCGCCGGCGGCAGTAGTAATCTGATGCCCTACCATCACGAAATCTGCTCCGGCATCAATGCCCGCCTGAAACGCCTTGAATTCCTCTTCTTTCAATTCGGAATAAGAACGTTCAATCAGAACAAAATCATCATAGTGGGTGTTGCCATCTCCAGCACCCAGCCCCGGGAAATGCTTTAAGGTTGCAGAAACACCCATATTCTGCAAGCCCGAAACAACACCCGAAACCATATCGCCAACAATATCCGGATCACTGCTGAAAATTCGGCTGCCCAATTCGTTATTGGGATTTAAATTGACATCTGCAACAGGGGCAAAATCTACATTGAATCCGAACTGAATCAAATCAGAGCCGATGGTATTTCCGATGGCATACGCTTCTTCCGGATTGTGCCGTTCGCCGTAATATTCCATATCATACAGCTTGGTTGTGCCGAGGTTGTCCGCCACTCTGGCAACTGTTCCGCCCTCTTCATCCACGGACAAGAACAAGCCGACACCGGTTGTTTCCTGTGCATAATCCTGCATAGTGGAGAGCATTGAAACTGTCTGCGGAGCATCCTCCAGATTATCTGAAAAATAAATCAGTCCGCCAACCGGATAGGCTGTAAAGGATTCTTTCGATAGTGCACCCGCTTCTGTGACTGCCCCATTATAACCCGTCAACGACTCCGGCGTAACAATAAACATCTGACAAACTTTTTGCTCCAGCGTCATTCGCTCCATCAGCAATTCCACCAAAGAAGTATCCTCATATTCTTCGCCTGTTGTCGTGGGTGTTGTTGCTGCGGTCGTCAGAACGTCTGCGATTTGCGGAACGGTTGTGGTTTCTGCTGGCTGTTCTCCCTCAGAAACCGGAGCAGTTGTTACAAGATTGGTTTCTTCTGCGGTCGGAATTTCCTGCGTAGTGGATACTGGTTTTACAGTGTCGCATCCGCTTCCAGTAGACAGGATTCCGATGGCAATCATCAGCCATAAAAATTGTTTCTTTTTCATTGTTGTACCTCTCATTTCCTTCTTTTAAACTTCCCTTTTTTGCAAATTTGCATCTATGTCCAGTATACTGGATTTTTACAGTTTTGTCAATGTTTTTTGGATGGTTTGCGGATAATTTCGCCGATTTGGCAGATACTATTTCCGGAATCAGATAGGAGGATTTTTTTTATGAAACAAGCAGAAATTTCCGTCTTAAACGGACTGTATAAAAATGCTGCGGTCGGAAAAGATGCCATCTTTTGTGTTCTGGAACACACCCAAGACCCCGACCTCCGAAAAGAACTTTGCACCCAGCTGGACTACTACGAAACCCAGCAGCAAAAAATCCGGCAGCAGATGAAAACATTCTACCAATATCCAAAAGAACTGGGCACGCTCGCAAAGGTTTGCAGCAGTGCCAGCATTCGCCTGCACTGTCTGGGCGGTACAGACAGCCACCAAATCGCAAAACTGATGGTGGAAGGAACAAACATGGGCTTGATTCAGCTTTCCCAACTGATGAACCGTCACGCCAACCTGACGGACTCTGTCCGGAAACAAGGGGCAGAAATGATGCAGCAGGAAGAAGCGTACTTGAATCGTCTCAAGCCCTATCTCTAAGGAGGAATCGGTATGGAATACGAAAAACAACCGCAGACACCCACAGATGCTCCGGTAAAAATCTATCAGCCACAAGTCAAATCTGTGGCAGTTCGGCAACAGACTGGCTTTTTAGACCATGCCCCAGTTCGCATCTATGAAAAGCCGCCGAAACAGCAAACATCCCCATTTCCGCCAGCATTTCAATAAAACAAGCAGCATACAGCTGGAGATTGTTCCAACTGTATGCTGCTTTTCTTACGATTCTTTTTTTTGCTGGGCATTCTGGCACTGCTCACAATATCCATAAAGTACCGTTTTGGTATGGTCAATCTGGAAATGATGGTGGGCTGCAATGTGTGCCTGCATCTCATCCAGAAATGTACACTGTACATGGAACAGCGTTCCGCAGGAAAGACACTTCAAGTGAAAATGCTCCTGACACGTCGCATGTTCCCCCAGATACTGATAACACGCACTGGATTTTCCATCCAGAATATATTTCCGGAGAACACCCTCTTCCGTCAGCTGTTCCAGATAGCGGTAAATCGTCGCTGTTCCAACGGGTGTGCCGTTTTCTTCCAGCTGCTTTCCCAAGTCGGAAACGGTGAGGTGTTCGCCTGCACAGGTTTTCAGCAAATCAAGAATGCGTTCTTTTTGCTTTGTGTGATAACCCATTGTGCCAATTGCACTACTTTCAGTCTACGATGGTGACAGACTTCATCACCTGCGGGGTCAGCGGCTTGTCTGCATAGTCGGTCTGCACGCTTGCAATTTCATCTACAACATCCATGCCGGAAACGACCTTGCCGAATGCGGCATACTGTCCGTCCAGATGCGGTGCATCTTCATGCATGATGAAGAACTGCGAACCAGCAGAATTCGGGTTCATTGCCCGTGCCATCGAAATCACACCACGGGTGTGTTTGAGGTCATTCTTGACACCGTTTGCAGCGAATTCGCCCTTGATATTCCAGCCTGGGCCGCCCATGCCCGTTCCATCCGGACAGCCACCCTGAATCATAAAGCCCGGAATCACACGGTGAAAAATCAGGCCATTATAAAAGCCCTGCTTTACCAGCTTTTCAAAATTTTCACAGGTAATCGGAGCAATCTCCGGATACAGCTCCAGTTCGATTTTCTTTCCATTTTCCATTTCAATTACAACCATGATTGTTTCCTCCAGTCATTGTTAATGCTATTAGTGTAACACGTTTCCTGGAAAAAATCAAGTGCAAACCTCTGTATCCATGAAAATTTCTCATTTTTTCTGTTTGCCAGCAGCTTGTACAAACGCCTGAAAAATCTGCTGACTGGCAACATTTTTCTGGTAATCATATTCTGGATGCCACTGCACGCCCCACACAAACGCTTTCTCCGGCAGCCATACGCTTTCAATTAATCCATCTGGTGCAACTGCCATGGGCTGCAAGGCTTCTGCCAATTTCAAAATGCCCTGATGATGATAGCTGTTCACTGCCAATGTTTCTTGTTCCAGCAAGGCTGCCAACGGCGTTTCTGGCAACACCGAAACGGTATGTACTGGCTGATCATAGGGCGGTATTTGGTGATGGGAAATCGAATTGGAAACCTGCTCCGGTAAATCCTGATACAGCGTTCCGCCAAAGCAGACATTCAGAAGCTGAATTCCTCGGCAGATGCCCAAAACAGGCAAATCCTGTTGAAATGCCAGTTCCAGCAGCTGCAATTCCATCGCGTCCAGTTCCGGACTGCATTCGCCACAGCATGGAAGTGGTTCTGCCCCGTATAATTCCGGCTGGATGTCCTGCCCACCCGTCAATAGAATACCATCGCACAAATGACAGAGCTGTGCAATCCGGCTGGCATCGGTCGTCAAAGGCAACATCAGCGGCAATCCGCCTGCCTGTAAAATCCCGTTGAAATAGCCGGGCAGCATCCAGTAACTTTCTTTTGCTGCATCTACTAATGGCGTTACACCAATGATTGGTTGTCGGTTCATCTGTCCCATCTCGCTTTCTACTCACAAAATCCTGACGAACGGGAAATGCCAATTCGTCAGGATTGTTTGTTCTATTTGGATTTTTATAAAGCCGTATCACCCGTTTCGTCTGTCCGAATCCGGATACATTCATCCACGGTGGAAATGAAAATCTTTCCATCTCCGACTGTTCCGGTATAGACACACTGCTTAATCAGCTTCAAAATCCCGTCCACTTCCGCATCTGGTACAACCGTCATCATATACACTTTTGGCAAGGTGTTCATCATAACTTCGCTGCCTCGGTGATAGGCAATCCAGCCGTGCTGGTTGCCGCAGCCGTTCGTCAGAGGCAACCCCGGCGGGGCTGGTGGCCCCAGCCGCTGACTTGATAGAAGGTTGCCCCCTTAATGCCTGCCTCCAGCAGCGTTTCTTTCAGTGGTTCTAATTTTTCCGGTCGGAAAATGACTTCAATTTTTTTCATATGGTCACACCCTTTCTCAGTCTAAGCCATTGAATGCCGGATATGCACGCTCGCCGTGTTCGATTTGGTCTAAGCCCTGTGCTTCTTCCATGTCCGATACCCGAACACCGCCGCACTTTTTGAGAATCAGCATAATTACAGCGGTAAAAGTAGCGGCAATGGCAATGCTGATGGCACTGGCTGCCAGCTGTGCAACAAACAGCCGCCATTCTCCAAAGACCAGACCATTGTGTGGAACGGCTGCATTTACGGAACTGTTGGCAAATAATCCGGTGGCAATGCCGCCCCAGATACCGCCAACGCCATGACATCCAAAGGCATCCAAGGCATCATCATAGCCGAACTTCTGTTTTGCCTTACTGATGGCAAAGAAACAAATCGGGGCTGCAATCGCACCAATCAAAAACGCTGACCAAATCGGTACATAGCCTGCTCCCGGCGTAATGCCGACCAAGCCAACAATACCACCAGTTACCGCACCCATAACCGTACATTTCTTTTGTAGGATGGTTTCCATCAGCATCCAAACCACCATACTTGCTGCGGAAGAAATTGTGGTATTTGCCAAAGCCAAGATGGCAATTTCATTTGCACCACCAGCACAGCCACAGTTGAAGCCCAGCCAGCCGACCCACAACACGGCTGCACCAATCAGGAACAACGGAATATTGTGTGGATGATAGGACATTGCCCCAAAGCCTTTTCTTTTGCCCAAAATCATGCAGGCAACCAGACCGGAAACACCCGTGCTGATGTGAATGACATTTCCGCCTGCAAAGTCAATTGAACCAATCGGGTCATCTAACAATCCGCCGCCCCATGTCATATGTGCCAGTGGATAATAGACCACCAGCGTCCAGATGATGCAGAGCAGCATCATTTTGGAAAACTTCATTCGCTCTGCCAGCGAGCCGAGAATAATTGCCGGAGAAATGACAGCGAACATCATATTAAACAACGCCAGCATCATCGGCGGAACTTCGTCACTGTCTGATGTCCACGGCACGTTCTGCAAAAATACATAGTGCAGGTCGCCAATGATACCGCCGTGGTCTTCCCCAAAGCAAAGCGAATACCCAATGGAAACCCACAGCAACATACCGATTCCCATCATGGCGAAACAAAACATCATTGTATTTAAGGCGTTCTTTCGCCGTACCATGCCGCCATAAAACATCCCTAACCCCGGTGTCATTCCCAGCACCATAATAGTACATAGAAACATAAATGCAACATTTCCAGCCATATCAAACTCCCTCCCATTCTATCCTCAAAAGAACCGCCGCTTTTCAGCAGACCTTCTCCATTGAAAAGCGGCGGATGATTTTATTTCATTCTTGTAACGTTCTATTAATACAAGTACGGCTGATCCCACAGATTCAGGGTGACACCAATGCCCTTTTCCAGTGCATTTTCATAAACGGTCTTGCCCCATGCAACGTCTTCTACCGGCATACCGCCGATAGAATACAAAATAATCTGGTCATCCGATTCTCTGCCCGGAACTTTTCCGTTTGCAATTGCACCGATGTTCTGCACAATGCCCCAATCCAACTTTCCATCGTGTGCCAAGTCGGTGAACTTATCACCCAGCAGGAACATCTTATCAAAAGTCGGGTACGGATATTCTTCTGCCCATGCTTCATACAGCTTCTTGTTATCAACGACCAGCTTCACAGTCGGGTCGCAAACCAATTCATCTGGGAAATCTACTGCACCCGGTGCACAAACCAGACATCCCGGCTTCAGCCATTCCCGCTTGATGAATGGGTAATTCTGATGACCGCCAGTCGGTGTAGAAACGGCAATCGTCATAATATCCGCATCCTTGCAGCATTCTTCCAGCGTGTCGCAAACAATAATGTTCTTGAACTGCGGGCAGTGTTCCTTGACATAAGCAATACAACGGTCAATGGAGGCTCTGCCACGTCCCTTAATCTTCAGAGTGTCCAAAGTTGGACGCAACGCTGCAAATGTTTCAATCGTAATATTATTGATGAAGCCAGGGCCAACAACGCCCAAAACCTTTGCATCTTTCTTCGCCAGCAGCTTTACACCAACGCCCGGAATCGCTGCGGTACGATATGCACTGATAAGGTTTGCGGAGAGGAATGCCTTTGGTGCACCCGTTTCCTTGTCGTTCAGAATGACCATCAGAATGGAACGAGGCAAACCCTTTTCCCGATTTTCTACATTAGAACCATACCACTTCACGCCAGCCATATCGAACTTTCCGCCCAAATATGCCGGCATTGCCATGAACCGTCTGTCAGGGCCATTCTTCGGCATGTTTGGAAATTCCGGATTGTCTGGAAAACTGATCATGCAGCCGTGAGAATTTCCATTCTCGCCGCCCATCCGGTAATCGCCATCATCCAACAGCTTTACAACCTCTTCCATACAGTCAGTACACGAAACGACGTTGTTTACGCCAGCTGCCAGCATATCCTTTTCACTTAAATACAGAATGTCTACCTTCGGATAACTCATGTTGATACGCTCCTTTATTGGTTTATTTATGGAAGTTTCCCCTCCATATGGGCAAATAAAAAACCAAGGCAATGGGACTGAAATAGACGCCATTGTCTTGGTTTTCGCTTTTAAAAATAAGAAAAAGCGGACAACTGGTTTTCTTTGACCTCGTTGTCCGCTTTTCTTTGGTATGGGGTATCTTTTGTTTTGATGTGCTTATTATAGCAAGCCGATTTCAATTTGTCAACCGGTTTTCTGCAAAACGAAAAAATCCTTTTTCTTTTTGGAAAATTCTTTTTTATCGAAATAAAATTTAGAAATCAATTTCCAAATCATAATAGCAAGCCTTCAGCAGCTTTTCCATTTCTTCCTGCGATGGCTGCCGTGGGTTCGAGCCGGTGCAAGCGTCACCGATAGCATTTGCTGCAACAGCCGGCAGCTTTTCCAAGAATTCTGCTTCATCAATGATAGAAGTTTCTGCCTTCACGCCGCCTGCACCATAGAACTTGATTGCCTGCGGAATGTCCAGCTGGTCGTTCATCGAGCGGAGTTCTGCAATCAGAGCATCGACCTTTTCTGCTGTGGTCGTGCCGCCCAGACCGATATGGTCTGCAATCTGTGCATAGCGTTCCGCAGCTTCTTCATTCTTTGCATTGTACTTGATGACCTTTGGCAGATACATGGCATTTGCACAACCATGAATGATATGGCCGCCGGTATAAGCAGCACCGGTCTTATGTGCCATAGAATGTACAATTCCCAGCAGAGCATTGGAGAATGCCATCCCTGCCAGACACTGTGCATCGTGCATTTCTGCTCTTGCAGTCATGCAGCCGTCAAAGGACTTCTTCAGTTCCTTGTGAATCATCTTGATGGCGTGCAGAGCAACTGCATCGGTATAATTGCAGTGCAGCGTGGAAACATATGCTTCAATTGCGTGTGTCATGGCATCCATACCAGTATGTGCAACCAGCTTCTTCGGCATGGTTTCTGCCAGTGCACTATCGACAATGGCAATATCCGGCGTAATGTTGAAGTCTGCCAGCGGATACTTGATACCCTTATCATAATCGGTAATAACAGAGAATGCAGTTACTTCGGTTGCCGTACCGGATGTAGACGGAATTGCACAGAACTTTGCCTTTGTCCGCAATGTCGGGAAATTAAACGGTGTGCAAAGGTCTTCAAACTTGGTATCCGGATATTCATAGAATGCCCACATTGCCTTTGCAGCATCGATCGGAGAACCGCCGCCCATGGCAACAATCCAATCCGGCTCAAATTCCCGCATCTTTTCTGCACCCTTTAAAACCGTGGTAACAGACGGATCCGGTTCTACGCCTTCGATCAGAGCGACTTCCATGCCAGCTTCTTTCAGATAGGCAACCGCCTGATCTAAGAAGCCAAACCGCTTCATCGAGCCACCGCCAACAACGACCATGGCTTTTTTGCCCTGCAAGTTTTTCAGTTCTTCTAACGAACCCTTGCCGTGGTAAAGATCTCTTGGAATTGTAAATCTGCTCATTGGTATTTCCCTCCATAAAATATTTGATTGTTATTATGATTCGATTTGGCGATTTTGTCAGTGAAACCGCCAGTCGAACCTTGCACTTTTATGCAACTTCATCATAGCACATCCCCTGCAATTTGTCAAGCCCTATTTTTACACAATTCGGAAAAATGATTCCTTGCGTGGCTTTGGCTGCGGAGCTGCACCGTCGGGATAACCAACCGCAATCGAACCCACAATCTGATCGGTTTCAGAAAGCCCCAGTTCTTTCTGAAACGCAGCACCTTCTTCGGTTGAGAACAGCACCTTTGCTGCATAAATCCAGCAGCTGCCCAAACCGATGGCGTGTGCTGCCAGCATCATATTTTCCAGTACATTACAGCCGTCTTCGAGCGGTGCGAGTTGGGTCGCATCGGCAAACACCAGAATGACGGTTGGTGCATCATAAAACGGGTTGTGGTCAACCTGCTCTGCTGCTTTCGCCAGCTGCACCAACTGTTGCATCCGTTCTTTGCTCTGGACAACAATTGCCTTTGCAGACTGCTGATTCATTCCGCTGGGGGCATATTGCCCCGCAGTCAGAATGGTTTCCAATGCATCTTCGGAAATTTGTTTTGCCTGATAGCTGCGAATGCTTCTTCGTGTCAAAATGGCATCCACAGCGTCATTGTGTAGAATCAAGCGATCCCTCCTCTGCGAGATTAGCCCTTTGCCTTAAAGCGGTCATAATTCAGTTGACTGATGTCAATGGTGGTGGACTTGCCGTTCAGAATCAGTTCGCTCAGGGCGATGGAAACGGCTGGACTGATGCCGAAACCATGTCCGCTAAATCCAAAGGCAACCGTCAAACCCGGCACTTCTTTCACGTTGTCGATAACTGGCAGCACGTCGATACACTGGTCATACCAGCCCGACCAAGTACGAACGACTTTCACCTTGTCCAGAATCGGGAAGTACTTGATAATGCCTCGTGAAATACAGGGAGCAGTCAGGCTGTTGGTGACGAAATTGTCATTGTTCGAGGTGAACGCCTGCAAGCCGCTGTTGCCGCCCAATACAAACGAACCGTGTTCGGACTGATGTCCATAAAATTCACCGCCAGCGACACCAATCATAATATCAAACATCTTCGGCTGGGCTTCTGTTACCAGAACTTCGTTGAACTGCCGTTCCACCGGAGCATCTACGCCAACGGTGTTCGCAATCTTTCGGGACTCATAGCCAGCACACAACAGAATCTGGTCTGCTTCATAAACGCCGTCATCCGTCAGAACTCTGCGGACTCTGCCCTTTACCTTTTCCAATGCTTCTACCTTGACCCCTGTTATGAATGTAACGCCCAGTTCCAACGCTTTCCGGTAAAAACCTAAGGTTGCTTTCAAGGGGTTTGCGTGTCCGTCAGTTGGACACCAGCTTGCAGCAACGACTTCTTTCGACATATACGGGCAGATTTCCCGTGCTTCGTCGCCGCTAATCATCTTGACATCCAAGCCCAACTTCAAGCTCTTTGCAGTGTGGTTTTCCAACACCTTAATATCTTTTTCCGTCAGACCAAGCCGCAGGTTGCCGCCCTGATGGTATTCGACATCCACGCCCAGTTCTTCGCTCAGGTGCGGCCAGATGTTTGCAACGGCATACATTGCCAACGGCAATTCTTTCGGGTCTCTTGCAGACTGCCGAACACCGCCGGCATTCCGGCAAGAACCGCCGTTCCCGATTTCCTTCTTCTCCAGCACCAGAACGTCCACGCCCTGCTTTGCGAGCCGGTAAGCGGTCGCACATCCCATAATACCGCCGCCAATGATGATGACATCTGCTTCTCGTTTTTCCAGCATGGCTTAGTCCTCCTTTACGTCTGTAATATTCTTACTGAATGTGAGAATCTCGACCGGACGAACCGGAGCACGTCCCTGAATCATTCCCAACTCAGACGGTCTTGTCTTTAACTCTGCGGCAATGATGCCTTGTACCAGCCGCTGACAGGTCTGCCCTTGGCAAAGTCCCATTCCAGCACGCAAATACCGCTTAACTTCGTTGGTGGTTCGCATACCGTCATAAACGGCTTTCCGAATCTCACCCTTTGTGATTTCTTCGCAACGGCAGATAATCATATCGTCATCGTCTTTTGCAACGAACGGTTCTGGATTTGCAACACGAATCATCTTACGCATGATATTGACACCTTCCCCTCTCTCAGACAAGCGGCCGATAAAATCTTGCCGTTTTTACAAATGCAATCGGTACTTTCATCGTAACAACTGCGGTTTTATCCATAATCGGTGCACGCTTTACGCCGACAATTTCTGCTTCACAGACGGGCTTGCCCTGCCGATCCAGTGCCGTTCCCTTGTCGCCGACCTTTGGCATCGGCAAAAATTCATACGGGAACGCAATGGATGCATAGCCCTCTTCATACGTTTCATCCACTAAGAAGATTGCCTGACCGGAACAAGATGCAACGCACAAGCCGCAACCCGTACACTTCTTCTCTTCATCAATTGCCGGAAGGCGGGTGATGTTTGCCCCAACCTTGATACATCCGAACTTACATGCGTCCTGACAGGGGTTGCACGGGATGTTCTGGGTACATTCAATCACCGGATGAATGCCCGGCTTCTGATAAGAGGCTGCCGGAAATGCTGCCAGTTCTTCTTCGGTCATATAACCGTGTGCCAGCAACGTCTTGGAAATCGGATAGCCTTCATCGGTTTCGGTAAAGTCGTTTCTGCCCTTATTCTTCGGTGCAAACATCCCCTGCCGCAGCTGACCCAATGCTTCTTGATAACCTGTATACTTTTCTTCAAATTCTGCTTCGGTGAGATAGCCTGCCTTCATGCTGACATGAGAGGCAACGCTTCTGCCCTGAATCATTGCAGAACTTGCTTCTTCAATTCCGGCAACATCTCCGGCACAATAAATGCCGCTGACGGATGTTTCGCCGTATTCACTCAGCAGGGCAACATGACCGCCCTTCTGCGGAATCAATTCCATGTTACAGGTCGCATTGCTTGCCAGCTGGGACATTGGCGTCAAGCCAACTGCAATACAAATGGTATCCACATCCAATTCCTTTTCTGTGCCCGGAATCGGCTGGAAATGGTCGTCTACCTGTGCAATGACTGCACCGGTTACACGGTCTGTTCCCTTTGCCTCTACAACGGTATGGGACAGATAAAACGGAACGCCTGTTCTGGTGAGCTTTGCTGCATGGACACCATAACCGCCAACTCTTGGGGCTGCATCAATAATGGCAACCACTTCGCAGCCAGCCTGCAACAGCTGGAAGCTGACAACCAAACCAACGTTACCAGAACCAACCATCAAAATCTTTTGCCCTGGCTGTACGCCCTGAATGTTCATCATGGTCTGGGCTGCACCTGCTCCGATGACACCCGGAATGTTCCAGCCCTTGAACGGAATCATGTTTTCTGCTGCACCCGTTGCAATGATGATGGCATCGCCCTTATAATGATGGACTTCGCCGTCTTTCTTCACGGTGACTTCTTTATTTTCATAGATGCCCATGACGGTTGCATCTAATTCTACTCGAACGCCCAGCCCTTCGGCTTCTTCCAGCAGCTGCTGACCGATTCGGAATCCACGCACTTTTGCATGATGTTCCTTTGAACCGAAGAACTTATGAATCTGCTTGAACAGCTGACCGCCCGGCAGCTGGTTTTCATCAAATACGATGACATCCATGCCATTCTTTTTTGCCTCAATGGCTGCACTCAAGCCGGCAGGGCCTGCACCAATGACAATCAATTCATGTCGTTTCATATCTTAGTCCTCCTTCTTCGGTTCGACACCATATTGTGTCTGAATCTGCATGCCTTCCTCTAATGGAGTCACACAAGTACGCACATTCGGGACGCCATTGACAATCATAACACAGTCCGTACATCTTCCGATTGCACAGAAGATTCCACGGGGCTTGTGCTGCTTTGCCGTATAACGATGCACCATCACACCGGCTGCTTTCAGTGCTGCCGCAATGGACTCGCCTTCGTAGCCGCTTAATTCCTTTCCATCAAAGGAAAAAGTGACCTTTCTTCCCTTGTTGTAGCTTTCAATAATGGGATGCTCGCTAATTCGCATGACAAGGACCTCCTCTATTGTCATTCTGGATTTCTTCCATATTGGGAAAATCCGCTATGGGAAACAAAAAACAAAAGGTGCACGAGAACGAATCTGGTTCTCATGCACCTTTGCATCTGTCGAATTTGTTTTTTGTTTATGGCTCTATTATAGCACGGCATTTATCGCTTTTATTGAAAAAATCGGACATCATGAAACCGTTATTTTTCTTTTTTCACTGCCGAAAAACAGAAAAATTCCGCATTGGAAACTTTATTTTTGAAAGTCCATCGAAAAAGTCGCATACCAAAATAAGAAATCATTCCCGTGCAATTGACAAAATCAGACACCCTTTTTATAATAAGAAATATTCCAAGACGTTTCTGCCGGAAAGGAGTCTTTTTGATGAAAAATGCTTATCCATCCTATCAGGAATTTCATATGCATCAACCGTTCTTTTCGTTTGATGTCAAGCAATATGAAGAACAGGTACAGACCACGCCTTATACCGCACGGTTCTATCAGTTCTCCACGCATAAAATTATTGACCGTTCGCAGAATCAGGATTTGTTCATGGTCTGTATTCCAGATGGCTGCGTGGATGTGGTCTTCATTCAGCACGACCAGCAATTCAAACTGGAACTCATTGGTTCTCCGCTCGCCCGAAAGCCGCTGATTGTCTATCCGGATGCTGCCTACTTCGGAATCCGGATGAAACCGGGGATGTTCTTCCCAGATGTTCCGCTTTCGATTCGGGAAATCACCAACACCGAAACCTTTGTTCCGCAACTTTCTCCGGCAGTCTGTTCCCTGATGGAGCGACTGTTTGCAACAGAACAGCTCTCCGAACGGGTTGCCATCTTGCAATCGGAACTGGCACAAACAGAACCGGAATCCTGCACCGTTCCGGAAACTGTACAGGATATGCTATATTTAATGGCATCCTCCAACGGAGAATTGGAAATCAGCGAGATAGCAGAAACGCTCTGCTATTCCGAACGCCACCTCAACCGGATGTTCTCGGAGACTTTGGGCTATGCTCCGAAAATGTTTGCCCGTATCACACGCTTTCAAGCGGCTCTGCATACGATGATGCAGCAATCCCATGAAGCAAAAAGCATCTCGGACTATATTACCATGTTTCACTACGCTGACCAAGCCCATTTCCAGCGGGAATGCAAAGAATTCACCGGACTGACCCCGAAACATTTTGTAGACTACTACTTGCATACCGTCTGTCCGCAGCAGGAGGGGAAGAAACCAATATGAACTCGACTGCATTACAAATCTATTCCTTTTTCATGCGAACCAATCTGCAATTTGTGCGGTACTGTCATCCGGCTTACACCAACCGCAATCAATGGAAAAGCCTGCTGAAAAAGTCAAAATTAGAAGCAACCATGCCAGTTTGCAGCGTGATTCCGCACGAATCCGGCTATGCACTCTATCTGCACCCAGAAGAAACCCCTGCACCATCCGGTTCAGAATCCTTGACCGCTGCATGCTGTACGCTGCTGCACTGCCTTCCGCATACGCTCTCGCCACTGGGGCTGTTATTTGATACCCAAAATCAATGTCCGCTCTATCTGCACCCCGATTTTCAGTCGGTTTCTCACTGGTGGTTCTCGCCCTGTTCGGATGTTTCCAGCGTTTTTCTGTCGCAAGCTGCCTTTTTGGAACAGCTTCTGCCACAGATTCACCATCCCATTTATTGGGAATCTGGATTCGATTCATGATGAACTCATAAAATTTCTGATTTTTCAAAAATAAATTGCCATATTTTCGATTTTTGCCTCTTGTATTTCTACAAAATATGTGTTATAATTAAGATAGTTTCATTTTCAGCTTGGTCAGGGGGCAAAATCATTATGGCAACGAATTTTTATCAAAAAAACAAATCGAAACAAAAAGTCCTACATTATCCAACCGAAATCCGCTCCCGATTCTATCAATTGGTCAGCAGCGGAAATTTACAGGAAGTAGAAGCATTTCTAGAAAAAAAAGATTTCCGAAAACTCTGTGACAACAATGTTCTTTCAGAAACTTCCGTTCAAAATATGCGGTATCATTTCATTGTTACTGTTACCATGCTCACACATTTCTGCATACAAGCCGGCATGCCGGAAGTACAAGCGTTCGACATTCAAGACAACTACATTCAATCTGCCGACCAAACCCACCGACTGGTGGACATGGAAGCCCTGCACGATGAAGCCTGTATGGAATACGCACTGAAAATGAAACGGCTGCAAAAACAAGATATTTCCTCGAAACATATTGCAATTTGTATCAATTACATTCACCAGAACATCCGGAAAAAACTATCTGTTCCAGATATTGCAGAATATTTACAGCTGCATCCCAGCTATCTTTCCAAACTCTTTCAAGAGCAAATGGGCTGTTCCATTCACAGTTATATCCTCATGCAAAAAATGGAGGAGGCAAAAAATCTGCTGCGTTATACGGATTATCCCTGCCGGAGCATTGCCGCTTCGCTTGCCTTTTCCTCCCAGAGCCATTTTATTCAACTGTTTCAAAAATACACGCACTTAACACCGAAACAGTACCGGAATCAGCAGTCCCGTAATAATATGATTGCAGAACCTGAAGAGATAGAGTCATAAAAATACCGCCAATACAAATTATTTGTACGGCGGTATTTTTTCTTGCACATCGCAGGATTCTTCATCTCCTGTCTTTTTGCTATACTGGAATCGTTTTCAAGCACTTCCTAGTCGACTGGAATGAAAGCTGCATACAACCGTTTCGGTTGCCATTCGTGTCCGTCTATGCGGTTGGCTTTCGGGCAGTTCCAGCGATGTTCTTGCCCAGAGAAATCCGCAAGTGAAACGCGTTCTGATTCTGCTGCAAACTGGTCGCTGTCGGTTTTCCCATTCATGCCCTGCAAGTCAGATGCTGCCTGTCGACCACCAGGCAACATGGCACGTATGGTTTGTTGTTCTATTTCTCCGACATGGTTGCTGCAAGAAAGCAACGGTTTCCCCTGCAATCCGGTACTTTATCGGAACTGCATCTGCCTGCATCTTGGCTCATAGAAGTCCCGTTCTTGTTTTTTGTTGTGAAATTCCATAAGCTCTGTTCCTATATGAAGCACCTCATGAAGGTTGTTGGTTTTCATGATATGCATTTCTCCCATCTGTAACTTTTTATTGTCTTGTGGCTGCAATCTTTTACCATGAATAGGTTATAAAAGAAAAGACGCCTTCCTCATTTCTGAGAAAGGCGTCTTTGCCCACATTCATTTCTCTTATTATATCAGAATTCGCACGCATTGTCAAGCGTTTTTCAAAAAAATTTTTATTCCTGTGATTCCAGCGTTGTTTCCAGTTCTGTTAATTCTGTTTGCAGCACAGGTTCGGTGGTCTGCAATTCCGATTCTGCGGGCATTTCTGATTCTGATATTGCCCCGTTGGAAACAAAATCGTGAAAGGTCAGAACCGCATTTTGATTTTTCATTGAGAAAATCGCCGGAACGCCCTCTGCTGTCATGGTCAGTTCATAGCTGCCAGCCTCCAAATCACCGCTCAACACCATACCGCCATCTTTCGATGTGCCCTGCAAGGTGGATTCTTCTGCAAGCTGGTCGGCTGCTAAAATAAACTGATACAAAATCGACTTTGCTGGCAAAGCTGTCTGCGGAACAGAAAATGCCAGCCCTTTATAAGAGGCAGTCACTTCCCCTTTCTGGAAATCCAGCCGTACCCCTGCCAGCTGGGACGGCTCGGAAAAGGAAACATTCCATTCCCCTGCCCCTACTCGCTGCATCGTTCCCTCTGCGGTCATCTCCTCTAGTTCCATGGTAACGCCTGTTGTAAAAGCGGTGTTCAGCTGGTTGCTGGATGTAGCACTGCCACCTCCAACGCCAACGCCGCTGCAACCGGTCATCAGAAAACATGCTGTCATGGTAAATGCAAAGCCAATCATTGGTATTTTCATCTCTGTGCCTCCGTTTTTCTTGTTCAAGGATATCGTTTTTGGTCTTCCGGCTGCACAAAGCTGTCAGCTTTTTTCTTATTCTTTCGCTGTCCGTTCCTGTTCCAACTTCAAAAAAGCTTCCGGCAGGCAACGCAGTAAATCTTGCGGCAGCATTGCCTGTTCGGAATATCGTGCTGCTGCAACATCGCCTGCCAGCCCATGCAGATATGCTCCGGCACACGCTGCATCATACGGGGAAAGCCCCTGTGCAGCGAAAGCTGCAATCATACCTGCTAAAACATCCCCTGAACCGCCTCGGCTCATGCCCGGATTGCCAGTCGGATTCTGGATTGCCGTTGTTCCCTGCTGAATGATTGTTCCAGCACCTTTCAAAACCAACGTGCCAGAAAACTGCTTGCAAAACTCCGCTGCACATTGTGAACGATTTGCCTGCACTGCGGCAGTGGTCATTCCAGATAGCCGTGCCATTTCTCCGGGATGCGGTGTCAGAATCCAATTCGGTTTTTGCTTCTGCATGATATCTATGCAGGAAGCAAGGGCATTTAGACCATCTGCATCCATAATCAGCGGGCATTCGACTAAATTCACCACATTTCGCAGCAATTCCTGCGTGGCAGCGGTATTGCCCAAACCGCAGCCAATCAGCACCGCAGAGGCTTGTTTCAATGCTGGCTGCAAAACAACTGCATTCTTCTCCCAACAGATTTCTCCTGTTTCGGTTGTCTGCATCGGCAGATAAACAGCTTCATAAATCTGCGATGCCAGAATCGGCAGATTTCGCTCGGTGGTTGCAACTTTCACAAGTCCTGCTCCGCTGCGTAACGCTGCCAATGTGGAAAGGGCACACGCTCCCGGCATCCGGTTACTGCCTGTGATACAAAGCAGCGTGCCAAATGTTCCCTTGTGGCTGTTTCGATTTCGCTTCGGAAAATATCCGCAAATGGTTTTCCATGATAATTCTTGCATTGTTCTTTCTCCTGTTCGTTCTGGATAAAAAAGCGGAACTGTACGCAACAATTCCGCTTTCTGTTGGTATTACCGTTCGCCTAAGCAACGGGCAAAAATCACGCATCGCATTCCGTCATCATCGCCGGAATTGCACGTCTGTAACACAATGACATTGCTGTCTAAATATTCTTTCACATCCTCTTTTCCATACCAGACGAGCGATGTTTTCTTGATTTGCTGTAAGTATTCCAAATACTCTTCTTTGTTCATGGTCAAGCCCTTATTCGGTCGCCAGTAAGAAAACTCTGCTCCGGATTCTCCATACAGCACATTAGCAGAGAGCACTTCATACAGATACCGCTTCTCGGTAGAAGCAACTTCAAAATACGGGTGGCTCTTGCCCCAAGCCGGGTCTTTGAAATACTTGATGTTGCTGAACATCGTACCGGCTGCCATATTGTGCCCATACAGCAGTGTCATCGTTGTTTTGTCAATATTGCCCCGATAGTCTTCATAGATGCAGCCTGCAAAGCTTTCCTGTTCCATCCAGTCCAGATGCAAGAAATAATTGTTGTCCTCTGCCTGCATAATCGGGTAATCAATGACCGTATCCGGAATATAAATCCAGCCGACCAGCTTCGGACTGCTTGCCTTATGCTGTTTCACGGATGTCATGTCGATATGCATCGTATAGTCCACAGATACGGTGGTTGTGGTGGTCGTGGTTGTGGTGGTCACAGTCGTTGTGGTGGTTGTAGTGGTCGTGGTCGTCGTCGTGGTTTCCGTAATAACCGGAAATTGTGCAGGCGTTTCTACTTTTACTGTCGTCTGACAGGTATAGAAAAAAAGAACGATTGCAACCGTCATCAATGTCAACAAGACAACGAAAAATGGCAGCCATTTTCTTCTCTCATCATTTCGCTTCATCCTGATTTTTTCGATCCTTTCCATTTTCAGATGCTTTTATTATACACAGAAACTTCCAAATTGTCAAGAAAAAAATGGGAGGCAATTTTGAAATTGCCCCCGATTTTTTCATGATTTTGTTACGAATCAAAATCCGTTCAAATGTGCATTTTTAATAATCCGCTCGTAGTCCAGATAGACATAATCCCGGTCTACATTTCCTGTAATGCCCTGAACGCTGCCCGTGCAGGAATACTGCCACAAGCCGTAATTCCGGTTGAATGCCGGCTTACTGGTGTTATAATGGGCAACCCAGATATCATACTTGTCGAAAATGCGGTCTTCCACCTTATAATTCAAGAAACTTGCATAGGTATACAGCGTGGTATAATATCCATAGGATTCCATTCTGCCGCAGAACGCTTCGATAATCTGTGCAACAGTTTCTTTCGGCAACTTCATCTGGCTTTCTGTTTCCATATCAAATGATACTGGATATTCGAGCTTGTAATTCTTGATGACCTCATAGCAGGCATCTGCTTCTTTGATGGCATCTTCTGGTGTTAATGCATAGCTAAACCAATATACCCCGCACGGCAAGCCCGCAGCCTTTGCATTTTTCATATTCTGGTCGAAATACTTGTCCTTCTGGCTGACATATTTTCCATATCCAGCACGCATGATTGCAAATTCAATGCCATCTGCCTTTGCTCGATTCCAGTCAATGTTTCCCTGATAAACGGAAACATCTACACCCTCAAAAATTGCACCTGCTCCGATTCCCGGCTTGGTTGCGTATGTAATCACGGTTGTGGTTGCAGCTGGCTTTGCGGTCGTCTTTGCAGTGGTCGTAGTTGCCTTTGTGGTCACTGTGGTTGTACGAGCTTTTGTCGTTGTTTTTCCAGTTGCAGTGGTCGTGCCACTCTGTGCAGTTGTCTTTCCGGTTGCAGTGGTCGTTCCACTCTGTGCGGTTGTCTTTCCGGTTGCAGTCGTTATGCCTGCCATGGTGGTTATTTTCTGCGTAGTTACTTTTGCATTGGTTGTACTTGCCTTTGTTGTTTTCTGCGTGGTTGTCGCCTTTGCAGCCGTTGTTGTAGTGTTGGTTGTGGTCGGTAATGTTGTTGTGAGCGTCGTGGTTGGTAAAGTTGTTGTCGTTGTAATAGTAGCCGTGGTTGGTATGGTTGTGGTGGTGGTCGTCATTGTCGTGGTAATGGGGATTGTGGTCGTTGTTGTGGTCGTTGTCGTTTCTTCTGTCGTGGTCGTTGTCGTCGTTGTGGTTGTCGTTTCCGTTGCCTCGGATTCATTTGAATTCGGCGGTGTCAGCGGCCAGCCCTCCGGCGGTACGGGATCTAGTCCAACTGCTTTCCGTGCATACATCGTCAAAAAGCAAACGGCATCATTGACATTAATGCTTCCATTTCCGTCTACATCATAATAATTGATTTCCGCATCCGTCAATTCAATCGGCGTTCCGCTTGCTTTCTTCGCATAAAAGGTCAATACAAATTTTCCGTTCTCCATGTATCCGGCATCGATTGCCGCTTGTAAGAGAGAGCCTTCCGTCACGTCTACATTCGGGTCTTCTACAGCATCTGCTTCTATTTCAATTGCTTCGGTTGCTTCTGGTTCTAGTTGTTCCGGCTGTTCTTCCAGAATGGGTACTTCTTCTGCCTGAACCGGCATCCCAATAGAAAAATAACCCATCGCTGCTGCCAGTAAAACGCTACAGCTGCGTTTCCACCATTGTAATTTCATAATTCCTCCTTTAAGGACTTGGGACATTTTTTACCATCGCTCATTATAACACATTTCCCGACACTTGTACAGATGTTTTTCTCATTCTGTCATAAAAATAGTGCATTCTATACAACCCCGTTCCCCAAGAATTGTACAGAATGCACGGAACATCTTGATTTTTTGGCTAATTCATCCAAAGATACCCCAGCAGCAACAGCTGCAAAACGGCGAGAAATGGAAATCCAATCTGAAACGAACGATGTTTCGTCTTATGGTGAAACTGATACATCCCCAGCGTGCCGCCGACTGCACCGCCGCAGATTGCCACCAAAAACAATGTCTTTTCTGGGATTCGCCACTGTCCCCGTTTGGCTTTTTTCTTGTCTGCTCCCATCATCCCGAACAGCAGCAGACTCGCCAGCCCCAGCCAAAGGAGCAATAACCACTTCCCCATTAGCCCTGCCGGAACTGCCGTTTCAGGGCTGCCGGAAGGAATAGAACGATGGTCTGTACCATCTCTTCATTCGGCGTAAAAATCAGCCGAGCCGTTCCGTATTCCTCTGTGGTGAAATCGGCATAATATGCATTTTCTCCCGTGTTGTCCGAACAGAGAAATAAAGTTGCATCCGAGGGGTCATCGGTCTGGTCGGTATAAACCCCGAACCCTGTAAACTTGGAAACCGGAACAGTCAGTAAGTGCGAACGCTTCCGCCTTCCGGCGATTTTATCGACATCCAATTCGCCATTGGTCACGGTGTACTCATATTCCGTATAACATCCGGTCAGCAAGTAATATGCCCCGTAGATTGCTCCAATTACCAGCACCAGCAGGAACAGCCAGCCTGTCAAAACGGAAATTGCCCCAATGAGAACAGACAACACAACGGCTGCTGCAACAATCAATCCCTGTTTCAAGCGGTCTTGGGAAGTCGGCCGCTTTTGTACCAAATACTCTGCAAAATGATCCATGAAATAATCTGCCTCTTTTCTGTAAGATTCTTCGCTTGTCGGCAAGCTGTAAGTTTATTCTATCATACAAATTGTAAAATTTCAAGAAAAGACTTGATTTTTTTTGAAAACTGTGTATAATAGAATGCAGAACGCTGTGACGAAGAAAGTACGGCTGTGATTCCTGCAACAGAGAGGCATTCCCCGGCTGAAAGAATGCTGCAACCGATCCAGTGCGGAAGTTCCCTTCTGAGCGGCTGTGCGGAAGTCTGCCGCTTTGCGGCAGTATGGTAGGTGCAGACGTATTGCCTGCGTAAAGGGCAAGAGAGTGCTGGCTCTTTGGAAATGGGTGGTTCATAAGCAAGTTGCAAGACTTGTCCTGTTTCAGGACGGGTCTTTTTTGTTTGCCGTTTTTCCGAAGCCATCTCCATTGACACCGTTTTGCAGAAACGACGTCTGGAATGAAAAAACATGGGAGGTCACTTATGAAAGAACAATTGGAAGCCATTCGGCAGGAAGCAGAAGCTGCCCTGCAAACCTGTACGGATGCAAAGCAGCTGGATGCGATTCGGGTACAGTACCTTGGAAAAAAAGGAGCACTGACCGCCATCCTGAAACAAATGGGAAAACTCTCCGCAGAAGAACGTCCGGTTATGGGACAGCTGGCAAACGCCGTTCGCTCGGACATTGAATCTGCGATCACAAAGCAGCAGGCTGCCATTGCAGAAGCTGCTCTGGAACAGAAGCTCCAGTCGGAAACCCTGGACATCACACTGCCGGGCAAGCAGAAGAAAATCGGCGGTCTGCATCCGCTGACCATCGTGGAAAACGAAATCAAGGAAATCTTCCTCGGCATGGGCTTTTCTGTTGCAGATGGTCCGGAAGTGGAATACGATTATTATAACTTTGAAGCTCTGAATCTGCCGCCAGACCATCCGGCAAGAGATACACAGGATACGTTCTATATTACCGATAACATCCTGCTCCGGACACAGACTTCTTCTGTTCAGGTACACGTTATGGAACAGCAGAAGCCGCCGATTCGGGTCATCTCTCCGGGACGGGTATTCCGTTCGGATGCCATTGATGCAACCCATTCCCCGCTGTTCCATCAGGTAGAAGGCTTGGTTGTTGACAAGGGCATCACCATGGCAGACCTGAAAGGCACACTGGAACTGCTGATGCAGCGGCTGTATGGCGATGACTGCAAAATCCGCCTGCGTCCGCACCACTTCCCGTTCACCGAACCGAGTGCAGAAGTAGACGTAATGTGCTATAACTGCTACGGCAAGGGCTGCCGGCTCTGCAAGGGCGAGGGTTACATCGAATTGCTGGGTGCTGGTATGGTACACCCGAAGGTTCTGGAAGGCTGCGGCATTGACAGCAATGTTTATTCCGGCTTTGCATTCGGTCTGGGTCTGGAACGAATTGTCATGCGGCGGTATAACATTCAGGATATGCGTCTGTTGTTCGAGAATGATTATCGGTTCTTGGAACAGTTCTAAGGCATTTGCGTAAAGGAGGATTATAAGCATGAATTTATCCATGAAATGGCTCTCGGATTATGTCACACTGGACACCACTGTGAAAGATTTCTGTGCTGCCATGACAATGAGCGGTTCAAAGGTAGAAGTTGCCACCGAAGAGGGCAGCGAAATCAAAAATGTTGTCGTCGGAAAGCTGCTTTCTGTTGTTCCGCACGAAAACTCTGACCATCTGGTCGTTTGTCAGGTCGATGTGGGACAGGAACAGCCGATTCAAATTGTAACCGGTGCACCAAACGTCAAGGCTGGCGACATCGTTCCGGTTGCCCTCTGCGGTGCAGAACTGCCGAACGGCGTGAAAATCAAAAAGGGCAAGCTGCGTGGTGTAGAAAGCAACGGCATGCTCTGCTCTCTCGGCGAACTGGGCTTGACGGTTCATGATTTCCCGTATGCCATTGCAGACGGCATTTTCCTCATTCAGGAAGATTGTCAGATTGGACAGGATATTCACGAAGCCATCGGTCTGAATGATACATCGGTAGAATTTGAAATCACTTCCAACCGTCCGGACTGCCTGTCTGTTACCGGTCTGGCAAGAGAAGCTGCTGCAACCTATCACGTTCCGCTGAACCTGAAAAAGCCGACCTTCCAAGGCATTGACGGCAACATTCAGGACGCATTGCAGGTGGAAATCCAGAACAAGGAAAAGTGCCCACGCTATGCAGCTGGTATCGTCAAGAATGTAAAGATTGCTCCATCTCCTCGCTGGATGCGGGAACGGCTGCGTGCAAGTGGTGTGCGTCCGATTAACAACCTCGTAGACATCACCAACTATGTCATGCTGGAATACGGTCAGCCGATGCACGCATTTGACCTGCGGTATGTCAAGGATGGAAAGATTGTCGTTCGGAACGCTGCCGAGGGTGAAACCATCACCACACTGGACGGCGTAACAAGAACCCTCTCTCCGGAAATGCTCATCATTGCAGACGCTGAAAAGCCGATTGCCGTTGCTGGTGTTATGGGCGGCGAATACAGCGGTATTATGGAAGATACCAACACCGTTGTATTTGAATCTGCTTACTTTGAACCGGTACAGGTTCGCCGCACCGCAAAGAAACTCGGCATGCGGACAGATGCATCCGCTCGTTATGAAAAGGGCTTAGACCCAGAGGGCTGCCTGCGGACACTCGAACGGGCATTTGAACTGGTTGAACTGTTAGGTGCTGGCGAACCGGTTCGCACCCACATTGACCTCAATTATAACGAAAAGCAGAGAAACCGCATTCCGTTTGACCCGGATTGGATCAACAAGTTCCTTGGTACAGATATTTCCAGAGAAGAAATGTGCGACACCATGAAGATGCTGGAAATTGAAGTGGACGGCGACACCTGCATTTCTCCGAGCTTCCGGATTGACTTGGAACGTCCGGCAGACCTTGCTGAAGAAGTTGCCCGGATTTACGGCTACAACAACATTCCGTCTACGGTTATCAAGGGCGTTGCCAATGCCAGCCTGACCCCGAAGCAGAAATTCCGCCGGACACTGGAAAATGCAACGGTTGCAGTTGGCTGCTATGGCATTCTGACCTATTCTTTCATCTCTCCGAAGTATTTCGATAAAATCGCTCTGCCGGCAGACAGCAGCCTGCGGAAGACCGTTGTCATCTCCAACCCGCTGGGCGAAGATACCAGCGTTATGCGGACAACAACCCTCCCATCCATGCTGGAAACCCTGTCCCTGAACTATAAGAACCGGAACGCTGCGGTGGCTCTGTATGAAATCGGCAAAGAATATCTGCCGACTGCTCCGGACAAGCTGCCGGAAGAACCTGACCGCCTGACCATTGGTATGTATGGCGATGATGCAGACTTCTTCACGCTCAAGGGCATGGTTGAAACCATTCTCGAGACCGCTGGACTGCATGACTGCACTTACAAGGCTTGCGGTACAGATGCACCGTTTGGTGAAATCTGTGCTTTGCATCCGGGCAGAAGTGCTGTGATTTATGCCGGAGAAACCCCGATTGGTTATTTAGGTGAAGTACACCCGACCGTTCAGAAAAATTATGACATCGGTACTCGCACCTATGTTGCAAAGCTGCTGATTGACGAAATGCAGCCGCTCGCACAGACAGAAATCACCTATCAGCCGCTGCCGAAGTTCCCGGCAATCACCCGTGACTTGAGTCTGGTTTGTGCAGACGAAGTTCCGGTTGGCGATTTGCAGGCTGCCATGAAGAACGCCGTTGGCAACATCCTCGAACAGATTACCTTGTTTGACGTTTACAAGGGCGAACAGATTGCTGCTGGTATGAAGAGCGTTTCGTTCTCCATCCGGATGCGTTCTCACGAAGGCACGCTGACCGATGAACAGGCAGATGCAGCCATGAAACGGGTTCTGAAAGCATTGAAAGAACACGGTGCAACTCTGCGTGCCTAATCGGGAATCTTGCATATGAACGAAAAGAAGAACCCCCTGCAAGACCGTTCCCTGTTGGTTGGTCTGCTGGCGTTGGTGGTTTCGCTGCTGAGCGGCATTCTGCTGTTCCTGCACGTTCCGGTTTTGGTGTGTGCAATTCTTGCCATCATCGGAACACTGAGCGGAATCGCAAGTCTCCTGCTCGGAAAGGGCGGAGCGTTGCCGGCAGCCGTTGCCATTGGAACAGGATTGATGTGCGTTTTGACATTTGCAGTGGAAAACGCTGCGAAATAACAGAATCTTGAAACAGATTGCAGGAACAGAAGTATAATTTGTTCCTGCAATTTTTCTTTGGAGGTGTTTCTTATGAAAAAACGATTGTTGCGTTGGTTTGGCATTCTGCTTTGCTGGTGTCTGTTTGTATCCTGTTTTTCCGTACCTGCAAGAGCAAGTGCATCCGGTACGGTTTCGATTTCATGCGGAGATGGCGAAACGGTAACGATTGACAACCATTCTTTCGACAGTGAACTGCATTCAGGCGGCTTGCGCTGTCAGGCATTATACAACGACAAAAAACTCGTCATGCAGGATGGAAACAACGGCGTTGCATTTGTGGAACAAGGCGGAGAAGCAGGCGGAACGGCTTACTTTGTCTATGCTACAAAAGATGCTGGAAAAACATGGACGAAATGCACCAACTACATCAAATTATCCAGCACCTTTACAAATGTATTTGCTGTTAACAACAAAATCATTCTCATCGATTGCAATTACAACTATGATGAACCATTTCGGGTTTCTGAATTTACCGTCAATCCCGACGGCTCTTATTCCGATGTCCTCATCGACTCGCAAAAAGAAAATCGTGCCCCTGCAACCATCACCTATCAGGGAGCAAATACCTTTCAAGTTGCCTTTCAGGATGGAACGCAGACCACTTACACCCTTTCCAATTCAATAAACGGAAGTTGCGGAACAGATGCAACTTGGACGTTTGAAGACGGCGTTCTTACCATCTCTGGCACGGGAGCAATGACCGATGATTCCGATGCAAGCCCTGCTCCGTGGAACGACTACAAAGACTCGATTCAGAAAGTTGTGATTACGTCCGGTATCACACAAATTGGAGCAAATGCATTTGCTGGATGCAGTCAATTACGGCTGCTTGTGATTCCTACCAGTGTCACGCAGATTCAAACTGCTGCTTTCTCGAACTGTCCACAACTGCAAGCGATACAGGCAGCAGAAGAAACCATGTTGGACTTCCAGAACATCAAAGTTGCGGAACAAAATGGTTCTGTTTCGATGCTGCTGGCGATGCAAAACATTGCTTTCGGTATTAAGCAAAAAATCACCATTGCTGCAAAGTTTCAACAGTAACACACAGCATGATAAAAACAAAAAGCCCGTCTGTGAGAAACCACAGACGGGCTTTTGTGTTGTTTGTTGATTCCATTAAAGGGCAACTGAACCAGATTCGCCGTTGATGACGTAGTACAGCATGCTGTCTTCCGGCTTTGCATAGAGCTGAATATCCTTTGCGTCCTTTTTCAGTCCGCCAGTCTGTTCCATCCATGCAGCAACTGCCAGAGCTTCCATTTCTGCTACGGTCAGTTCCTTGCCTGCAAACTGTAAGGTAAATACAACCTTTTTCCGGCTAGCAGTTTTCTTTGCCGGTGTTGCAGCAGCCTTTTCTGTTGTTGTCTGTTTTGGCATCTTGCAATTACTCCCTTCCTTGTTTGGAAAATCCTTTGTGTTTGATTACTTCTGATTCACAGCGTCCTTCAGCGTCTTGCTTGCCTTGAAGACAGGAGCCTTGGAAGCCGGAACAATCATCAATTCCTGGGTCTGCGGATTCTTGCAGAGCTTTTCGTTCCGCTGACGCACTTCAAAAGAACCGAACTTTGAGATTGCAACCTTTTCTTCGTGAACCAGTGCATCTGTAAGCACTTCAAAAATGGTGTTTACTGCCAGTTCTGCATCTTTCTTTGTGCAGTCCAATCTTTCCTGTACACCCTGAATCAATTCTGTTTTTGTCATACTGTAATTCCTCCATAATTCGTTATCTATACGCATTATAGCGGATTCCAAAGGATTTGTCAAGAACTCTTTGCAAAAATGACAAATGTACAGAAGTTTCGCCGTTTTTTTCCTCTTTTTTTATGGAAAAATACGCATAAATGAGCGTTTTACCGAACAATCAATTTGTTGCCGTCATAATCTACGGTCAACATGGTATTCGGTGCAAGGTCTTCTGCGATGATTTTTCGAGCCAACAACGTTTCGACTTTTTGCTGAATCCAACGCTTCAGCGGACGAGCACCATAGTTGACATCATAGCCGTTGGCAATGATATAATCCTTGGCTGCATCCGTTACAGTCAATGACAACTGCTTGTCTTCCAGCCGCTTTCTCAAGCTGTTCAGCATCAGGTCTACAATCTTATAGATTTCCGTCTTCATCAACGGTTTATAGAATACAATCTCATCCAGACGGTTCAGGAATTCCGGACGGAACGACTGCTTCAACAGCTGGTCAACCTTCTGGCGAGCCTCTTCGGAGATTTCGCCGTCTGCGTTGATGCCATCCAGAATATACGGAGAACCTAAGTTGGAAGTCAAGATAATAATCGTATTCTTGAAGTCCACCGTTCTGCCCTGCGAGTCGGTGATTCTACCATCATCGAGCACTTGCAGCAGGATGTTAAAGACATCCGGATGTGCTTTTTCGATTTCATCCAGCAATACCACGGAGTACGGTTTTCTTCTGACAGCTTCGGTCAGCTGACCGCCTTCTTCATAGCCAACGTATCCAGGAGGAGCTCCGATCAGACGGCTCACGCTGAATTTCTCCATGTATTCACTCATATCAATCCGGACAATGTTATTTTCATCATCGAACAGGGCTTCTGCCAGAGCCTTTGCGAGTTCGGTTTTGCCGACACCTGTCGGCCCTAAGAACAGGAACGAACCAAGCGGACGATTCGGGTCTTGAATGCCAGCACGAGAACGCAAGATGGCATCGCTGACTTTTTCAACGGCTTCATCCTGACCGATGACACGGCGGTGCAGGATGTCTTCCATGTGCAACAGTTTTTCCCGTTCGCCCTCCATCAATCGAGCAACTGGAATCCCTGTCCAACGGCAGATGATTCTTGCAATTTCTTCTTCCGTGACCTTATCCCGCAGCAGATTGTCGCTCTGTTCCTTGGCAGCTTCTGCCTTTGCCTCTTCAGCTTCGAGTTCCTTTTTCAGGGACGGCAGCTTGCCATATTTCAGTTCGGCTGCCTTGTTCAAGTCGTATTCCCGTTCTGCCTTTGCAATCTGAGCATTGACGCTTTCCAACTCTTCCCGCAGCTTCTGCACTTTCGAGATGTTTGCCTTTTCGTTCTCCCACTTTGCTTTCATTGCATGGAACTGTTCCCGCATTTGAGCCAGTTCCTGTTGCACTTCTTGCAGATGTGCCTGAGAAAGCTTGTCGTCTTCCTTTTTCAGAGCAGCTTCTTCGATTTCGTGCTGCATGATTTTCCGCTGGATTTCATCCATTTCGGTCGGCATCGAGTTCATCTCTGTCCGAATCAAAGCACATGCTTCATCAATCAAGTCAATTGCCTTATCCGGCAAGAATCGATCGGTGATATATCGGTCGGAGAGCGTTGCGGCTGCAATCAAAGCTTGGTCTTGAATTTTTACGCCATGGAACACTTCATACCGTTCTTTCAGACCACGCAGAATCGAAATGGTATCTTCGACAGTTGGTTCATTGACCATGACTGGCTGGAATCGCCGTTCCAGTGCTGCATCCTTTTCAATATACTGCCGATATTCATTCAAGGTGGTTGCACCGATACAATGCAGTTCGCCTCTTGCCAGCATCGGCTTCAGGAGGTTTCCGGCATCCATTGCACCATCCGTTTTGCCTGCTCCGACAATCGTATGCAATTCATCAATGAACAGAATGATTTTGCCTTCACTCTTCTTGATTTCGTTCAAAACGGCTTTCAACCGCTCTTCAAATTCACCACGATATTTTGCACCGGCAACCAATGCACCCAAATCCAAAGAGAACAGGATTCTGTCTTTCAGGTTATCCGGAACATCGCCCCGTACAATTCGCAGTGCCAACCCTTCGGCAATCGCTGTTTTACCAACACCCGGTTCGCCAATCAGCACCGGATTGTTCTTGGTCTTTCTGGACAGGATTCGGATGACGTTTCGGATTTCACTATCTCTGCCAATGACTGGGTCTAGCTTGTTATTCCGAGCCAGCTGTACCAAGTCTTGACCGTATTTTTTCAGGACATCGTAGGTTTCTTCCGGATTCTGTCCGGTTACCTGCTGATTGCCCCGCACTGCCATCAAGGCTTTCATGAAGTCTGCCTTTTTCAAGTTCCACTTCTGGAGCAGCTTTTTCACATCTGCATTTGCATGGTCGAACAAGCTCAGCATCAAATGTTCCACGGATACATAGGCATCCCGCATTTTATCTGCCTGCTTTTCGGCATCCGTCAGAACCATGTCTACATCCTGTGCGATGTAAACGGAATCTGCTTTTCTGCCGCTGCCCGTTACGGACGGCAGCTGATTGATTTGCTGTTCCAAATCCCGAACGGCAGTTTCCTTGGAAACGCCGACTTTTTCAAACAGCTGCGGAATCAAGCCGTTCTCCTGCTCCAGCAATGCACACAGCAAGTGTACCTGCTGAATCATTTGATTCTGGTGAGAAATCGCCATATCATTTGCACTTTGAATGGCTTCCAATGATTTTTCTGTCAATTTCTGTGCATTCATGATTCATTCCTCCTTGTATCAAAACGGACACCGATTTTTTTGCAATCGGTCATCCAATCGAATTTCTCTCTTTTGGTTGTGTGGCTGTAAGTTGTTTCTATGACAATCCAGCCTGCATTTGCAGGTAAGATTGCTCCAGAGCCGCTTGCAACGCTTCTGCTGGGACTTGCTGTTGCAAGCCTGCAAAATATTGTTTCAGCAGGCGGTCAAACTGACGAATATAGGAACTGATCGCATCGGCAACTTCTTCTTCCGTTTCTAGATTCTGCCGAAGCAACCGCCGTACCATTCCATTCTCTGTTAAAACGTACAACTCCGGAACGGTTCGATACGCTGGGTAAGTTTGCAATTCCAAGTGCATCCAGAAGCGGAAAAACTGCTGCATGCTGTGCAGCAAAGCTTGATTTTGCGTCCGGCAGGAAATCTTCAGCCAGCCAATGCTAGATTCTGTCGGGATTCGCAGCAGCTCCACACGATACCGCACGGTTGGACGGTATTTATACTGCAAAGCACTGTGCAGCGAAATCATCGCATCAGAGGCTTGCAGCTGTACCCGAAAAACATTTTGCATCTGCTGTTCAATCAACGAAAAAACAGAAGCCATTTGTTTTTCCGGTGTTTTGCAGGAAAAATAATCCGCCAAAATCTGATTCATCATCGTGGAGCGATTCGTGCCCTTTTGGGCTGCTAACCGGTCTACTTCCTGCACCACCGTGTCCGTCAGTACAATGCTGTATGTGTGCTTCTTCATGATTCTCACCCGCTTTCTGTAATTATTATTATAGCACATTTATGGAACTTGTCAAGAGATTTATATAAATTTCTTTGCAATTCTTGTTTTTCATGGTTTCCGATAGGGATTCTTTTCTTTTTTAATAAGGTTAGAACATTTTATTGATAGAATGAATTCTTATGCTTTTGATTCTAAACCAAAAAACCACCACGACGTACATCGTGATGGAGTTTTGGTCTATATTCTATTTAAGGAGTTGGCTTGAAAAATGTTATTCTACATATGGCAGATTTGGAATCATCATCAAAATGAACTGCATTAAAATTGTACTATCGCCATCGCCAAGCGAACCATCTGCATTGACATCTGCATTCTTTGTTGCCTGTTCAGACAGTGTAATTTGTCCTGCAAGATACTTGTTTATCATGATTGCATCCACTAAGTCTACCTTGCCATCCAAATTGACATCGCCATAGTTGGTGTCTGTATCTGCATCGGTTGTGGTTTCTGCGGTAGTTGTTGTGGTCGTTGTCATCGTGGTTGTCCCAGTCGTAGTAGTCGTTGTGGTTGTGGTACTTCCTGCCCGATACAAGCCAATATCATCAAAATACCAAACGCCGGTACCCGGATTGCCATTCTGTCCGGTATAAATCGAGAACTCTGAAACGCCCTGCAAAGTTGGGGTTTCTGCAGCAGTGCCCCACTGCTGGACATGGAAATCGGAGAACGGAATCTTGACTTCCTGCCAGCCCGTTTCTGCGGTTACTTTCTGAATGCTCTCCCAGTAAGCACCTGCTCCGTCTACAAATTGGAATGTGGTTTCCCGATTGCTGCCGTCTGACAGAATCCAGAAGCGAACCCCGTCAAAGCCTGTCCAATCTGCATTGCTCAGCTTTTTGGTTGCTCCGCAGTAACCTGCTCCGCCGTCTGCAACAGAATAATCATATTTCATCGCATAGCTGCCGTTCTTGGTATGTTCGGCATCCAAAGAAATCTTTAAAGTATCACCATTCACATTTGTTGTATAAGCAGCTGCAAGGGCTGTATCTTCTCCATAGGATTCAAAGTCATCAATCACGCTGCGTTTCTGTGCTTCTTCCGCAGCACTGTAAACCCGAATTTTTACTTTTGGCTGGTTGCCCTCTGAGGTCAGCAACTGAATCGTATGTTCTCCCGTTGCAACATCAGAAAAGACAGAAGCAGAAACGGTAATCGTATCTTCTGTTTGTTCGTAATCTGTTCCAGCAGTCAAGGTGGTATCATCCAGCTGCAAACCAGTCACTGTTCCGCTCTGCATCTCATAAGAAAGCAGAACATCTATTGGGTTATCCTTATCCACAACCGTATTCTTTGTGTAAAGGCTGTTCATCGGGGTTTTGTCTTCCATGCGAGCAGCATGCTGCTGGAAGTAGGTCAGAATCGGGTCACCATCCATGACCGTGAATTCACTCAGCTTGCGGTCATTGAATTCCCAGAACAAACCGCCTGCTGCATCGTATTCTTCAATCGTATCGAAAACCGCTTTCCAATAGTCTTCATATTCTGCCTCCGGCAAAGAACTATGCACATTAAATTCTGTGACTACAAACGGCTTTCCTACTTCCTGATGGGCATCTTCAATCCACTGCACCATGGTGTTTTTGGTGTCTTTCGGTGTCATGTTTGCCCAATGTTCATCCGGATATGGATGAGCCGAACAAAAGTCAATATATGGGGACTGCTGGATATAGACGAATGGATTTCCTTCATCTCCGCCAAATCCATAGTCTACACCGTGTCCTTCCAGCCCTGCATAAACCATGTGGTTCGGGTCAACTTCCTTGATATATGCACCCATTTCATCGACCCAAGCCCGCAGTGTCAAGCCTGTGCTGTCCTCGCCTGCATCCTGATACCGTGGCTCGTTCATCAAATCCCACGCAAAGACGGTCGGGTCATCTTTATACTGCACGCCTGTAAAATAGTTGGTACGTTCTGCAAAGTGTTTTGCATAATCCTTGTACCACTGCTTACAAGTTTCGTTAGTAAAGTATGCTGCACGGCTCTTGTGGTTGCCGCCACTGCCAGCACCTGCCCAACTCAGCTTCTTGTCAATTCCACCATAGGCTTCCCAGTAGTTTTCCAGCGTGATAATCACACGGATATTGTGCTGCTGGGCAGAATACATGATATAGTCAAACAGCATAAATTCTGCTTCATTGTATTCGCCCGGTGCGAGTTCAAAACCATGCCATGTTTCATTGGAAAAGCCCCATGTTCGCAAAACCCGAACGCCATTGTCTTCCATCTGCTGCATTCTGGCATCAATGGCTTCCTTGTTCATAAACTTCGTTTCAATTGCCTCGGTCGAATCGTTGCTCGAACCATCACCCAGTGTAAACATATCATAGGAATTACAGCCGGCAAAATAGAACGGTTCTCCATCACACATGAAATGTGTTCCATCGACATAGACAAAGCCCTCTGGAACGGTGGATTCTGTTGCTGCATCGGCCGTCAGCGGCTGTGCCAGAACAGAACCCATTCCGCATACACCCAGTACCACACTGGTGCAAAGTGCTGCAAATTTCTGCAAACCCTTCATATCAAAAATACCTCTCCGTTTTCACGCTTATGCTGGCAGATTCGGAATCATCATCAGAACAAACTGCATCAAAGTCGTGCTGTCACCATCGCCAAGCGAACCATCTGCATTGACATCCGCATTCTTTGTTGCCTGTTCAGACAGTGTAATTTGTCCTGCAAGATACTTGTTCATGGTGATTGCATCCACCAAGTCTACCTTACCATCCAAGTTGACATCGCCATAATTGGTGTCTGTATCTGCATCAGTTGTTGTTGTGGTTGTTTCGGATTCAGAACCAGTTGTAACTTCTGTTTCGGTGCTTGTGGTTTCTGTGGTTGTTGTGGTTGTGGTTGTTTCACTCGGCTCTGTCGTGGTTTCCGTCGTGGTAACGGTGCTTCCAGTGACGGTAATCGTCAGTACCAAATCCGGACAAGTTGCAAAGCCCACATGATAAGTGTGAACACCCTCGGACAGGGTTTCCAGATAGGATTGATTGAACCGGAACTGACTGCCGTTGATGGCAAAGTCTACACCCTGCTGCAATGCTTCGCCCTCTTCTGTAATGCCGGTCACTGCATGCCCATTGGTAATGATGGTGAAAATCACATCTGCCGGAGCTTGCTTCGAGAAGGTTGCACTGCTTTCTACAACTTCTGCATCCGGAACAGTTGCACCATCCTGATACAAACCGATGTCATCGAAATACCAAACGCCAGTACCCGGATTGCCGTTCTGTCCGGTATAAATGGAATATTCAGAAACACCATTCAATGTCGGTGTTTCAGCGGCAGTACCCCACTGCTGCAAACGGAAATCGGAGAACGGAATCTTGACTTCCTGCCAGCCTGTTTCCGCAGTCACATGCTGAATGCTCTCCCAGTAAGCACCTGCTCCATCAATGAACTGAATAGTGGTATCCCGATTGCTGCCATCGGATAGAATCCAGAAGTGAATGCCGTCAAAGCCTGTCCAATCTGCACCGTTCAGCTTCTTGGTCGTTCCGCAGTAACCTGCTCCGCCATCTGCAACGGAATATTCGTACTTCATTGCATAGTTGCCGTTCTTGGCATGTTCCGCATCCAGAGAAACCGTCAGGGAATCGCCGCTGCTGTTCCGGTGGTAAGCAGCTGCCAATTCTGCATTATCTGCATAGGATTCAAAGTTGTCAATCACACTTTTTTTCTGCGTTTCTGCGTTGGAGTCAATCACGCTCAATAAAACAGTTGGCTGATTGCCGTTGGTGGTCAAAATGGTAATCTTATAGTTGCCCAGTTCCAGCCCTTCCAGAACCTTTGCAGAAATCGTAATCACATTGTCTTCCACCGTATAATCTGTGCCCTCGGTCAACATCTTGTCACCAAACTGTACACCGGAAACGCTGCCCAGTTCCATCGTTGTCCGCAGCTGGATGTCTGCCGGCTTTACAATATCAAAATTTGCTTTCTTTGGGGAAACGCTGTTCTGTGTATTCTTGGCATCCATCCGCTGTGCGTGTGCCATGATGGCATCGCAAGCATCCTGTGTCGGGTTGCCATTTGCATCGCCCTTATAATAAACAGTATAGCCGTCATAATCCTGATACAGGGTTCCATCTCCGGTCAGAGATGCCAGCATCCAGTAATTTGTTCCGGCATATTCAACGCCCTCATAGGTGTTCCCCTCGAAGATATCGAACCATTCATTGTAAACGTCTGCTCGTTCACTCTTGTCTTTCCATCCAAATTCTTCTACGATAACAGGTTTATTCATTGCTGCTGCATCTTCGCCATGCTTCTTGAACCAGAAGTTTCCCTGTTCCTTGGTCAAGCCCCATTGATCGCAGTAAACATGAATCGTTCCGTAGTCGATATTCGGCAAATTTGTCAGGCTCAGCCAGTCCATACCGGAACTGCCATGATAAACATACTTGTGGTCGCCCTCCGGAAAATCATTGTAACCGTAGTTGTAAAATCCTTCATCGCCGACTGCCAACATATGATTGGAGTCAATGGACTTTACATAGTCACTCATTTCAGATGCCCAATTTTCTACAACATGATTTTCACATCCGGCATCCGATTCACAACGTGGTTCGTTTGCCAGTTCCCAGGAGAAGATGGTCGGGTCATCTTTATATTTGACTCCGGTATACACATTTTCATGATTCAGCAATGTTTTAATGTAATCCTTATACCAACCTTTGATAGTTTCGTTGGTATAGAAATCATCGTGCCCTGTGACGTTTTCACCGGCAAGCTGTGCCCACTTTACATACTGGCTCATCCCGCCGAATGCTTCCCAGTTGTTGGTGAACGTAATCAGCAGCCGGACACCTTCCTGCTCTGCCTTATAGATGGCGTAGTCCAACTTCTGCAAGCCGTCTTTTCCCTCATTGACCACTGGTCTTCCAAGGTCAGCATCAAAGTACTGGTAGTAAACGCCTTCCTTTTCCCCAGAACCGTCTACGCTGTCCGTGAAAACGGTGTATCCATCTTTGTTCACCTTGTCGGTCTTGACACCGGCATCCAGATTGCCCCAGGTACGAATGACTTTCAAGCCCATTGCTGCGGCATCTTCCATAACCTGATCGACTTCATATTGTGGCTTGAAGTTCAGGTAATAGTTGTTCGTTCCGGCATAATAGAAGGTAGAACCATCTAACAAAAACTGTGTGCCGTCGGTCTGTACAAAGCCTGTTCGGTCGGCAGCCTGTACCTTGCTGGGCTGGAAGCCAGCGGCTGCAAATCCGCTGAGTACCAGCGATAATCCTGTTGCGAGTGCGATCCATTTTTTCATGAGAAACCATTCCTTTCTGTACTGGTGTTCCGTGTTTACTTAATCTGTGCTTTTATTTTAGCTTATTTTTCCGTAAATGTCAACTATTTTTTAGCTAAAATCATGCTTTTCTCTTTTCTGAACAAATTTCACATGGCTGTTTTGCACATATTCAACAATTATCAGCCACATTTTTTGTGATTCGTTGCAAATGCCGATTCTTTTTTAGCTAATTTTTTTGATTTTCACAACTAATTTCCTCGCTATTCGCCTGTGGAATTGTAAAATTTCTAAAATTGCAGGCGGCTGCCCTTGACAAATTGGACAGGTTTGATATAATTTAGTTAAAATTAAATTTAAAAAGATACGGATGCAGGGGTAATTTCTCCGCTTGCATTCCAAAAGGATGTGACTTACTTGGCAAAAGCCGTTCGGATGTCCGATATCGCAGAACAACTACAAATCAGTACTGTAACCGTTTCCAAAGCACTGGCGGGAAAAGATGGCGTCAGCGAAGAATTGCGGAAAAAAATACAGAAACTTGCGGTAGAAATGGGCTATCAGTTTCAAAAAAATAAGCAGGAACAAACGCCCTGCTATACCATCGGTATCATTACCTCCTACCGCTATATTGAAAAAGGACAGTCTTTTTACTGGGCAATGTATGAGCGTGTGCTGTTTCATCTTTCACAGGGCAATCACATCGGCATTTTGGAAGTCATTTCAGAATCCGCTGAACAAACCTGTACAATGCCCCGTTTGATTGCAGAAAATCGGATTCAAGGCTGCATCGTCATAGGAAAATTTTCACTCTCCTACTATAAGATGCTGGAACAAGCTTCTGTTCCATGCTTAGTTTTAGATGCGTTTCAAGCAGAATTGCAGCAGGATTCCGTCATTTCAGACGGCTATTATGGCATGTATCTCATGACCAAACATCTCCTGCAAGCTGGCCACAGAGAAATTGCCTTTGTCGGCTCTATCGAAGAAACCAGCAGCATTTTAGACCGCTACTATGGCTACTGCCGTGCCATGCGGGAAGCTGGCATTCTCGTGACAGAAAAACAAGTGCTGCCTGACCGAGATGCTGAGGGAAAAATTGCAATCTCTCTCGAAAAACTCTCTAAAATGCCAACTGCATTTGCCTGCAACTGCGATTCGACTGCTTATATCTTGATCAGTCTCCTGCAAAAGGCTGGCTTTTCCATTCCAAATGATATTTCTGTTGTTGGATTTGATGATTTTATTTTTGCGGAATTGTCAAATCCGCCAATCACTACATATGCAGTTGATATAAATTTAATGTCAAAAAAAGGTGTGCGGCAGCTATTAGCTCGCATTAAAAACCCTGCAATACCCATCCGGCATATTGTTGTCAGCGGAACGATGATTCATCGAAAAAGCGTTCGGAATCTGCCACTCGCAGAGCCTGCATCACTTACATCAAAAGAAGGGAATCCAGCATGATTTTATTATCTGCACAAAATCTTTCAAAAACTTATCTGGAACGAACCGTCTTGAATGACGTTTCGTTTTTTCTCAACGAAGGCGACCGCATCGGCATTGTCGGCATCAACGGGACAGGAAAATCTACCTTGCTGCGGATTCTTGCCGGCGTGGAAGAACCGGACAGCGGAACGGTCATCCGCACCAAAGGCATCCGGATTTCTTACCTACCGCAAATTCCAGATTTTGCAGAACATGGCAGCATCTTAGAACAAGTCATGGCACATTTGCCAGCAGACTTGAAATCGGCAAAAGAATTTGAAGCCAAATCGATTTTACAGCAGCTTGGCATCTCCAACGTGGACAGCGACATCAGCACACTTTCCGGCGGTGAACGGCGAAGAGCTGGCATTGCAGCCGCATGGATTCAGCCCAGCGATGTCCTGCTGCTGGACGAACCAACCAACCACATTGATTATGAAACGGTACAATTCTTGGAAGACCAACTGAAAAAATATCGGGGTGCGATTGTCATGGTGACACATGACCGTTATTTCTTAAATCGCATCACGAATCAGATTGTGGAAGTTGACCGTGGAAAGTTATTTGTTTCCCGTGGAAATTATTCCGAATATTTAGAGCAGAAAGCTCAACGGGAAGCCGATGCGGAAGCACAAGAACGGAAAAACCGCACTCTTTACCGCCAGGAACTGGAATGGATGCGGCGAGGCGTTCGGGCAAGAGGTACAAAGTCCAAAGACCGCATGGAGCGGTTCTATGCCTTGGAAAATCGGGAAAAGCCCGTTGAAACAGAATCGCTACAGCTGCAATCGGTTTCTTCTCGACTGGGAAAGAAGACCATCGAACTGGAACACCTCACAAAATCCATTCAAGGGAATGTGCTCTTGCAGGACTTCTCCTATCAGCTGCCCCGTGCGGCTCGAATCGGTATCATTGGGCGAAATGGTGCTGGAAAATCCACGCTGCTGAAACTGCTTGCTGGCATTCTGCAACCGGACAGCGGTACAATTACATGGGGCGACACGGTTCAAATCGGCTATTTCGCACAGGAATGCGAAACGATGAATCCCACACAAAAAGTCATTGACTACATTCGGGAAACCGCTGAACGCATTCAGACACCAGAGGGAACGGTTACGGCTGCAACCATGTTGGAACGGTTTTTGTTTACGCCAGAATTGCAGTGGAATCGCATTGAAAAATTATCCGGCGGAGAACGGAAACGGCTCTATCTGCTGAAAATTTTAATGACTGCCCCGAATATTCTATTGCTGGACGAACCAACCAACGATTTGGATATTGTCACCCTAACCATCTTGGAGGACTATCTGAAAAGTTTTTCCGGTGCAGTGATTGCTATTTCTCATGACCGCTATTTCTTGGATAAGATGGCTTCGGAAATCTGGGAATTGCCAGGGGATGGCAGCGTCCGCCGTTATAATGGCAATTATAGCGACTATGCAGCAAATGCCTTACCAACTGCTCCGGCAGAATCTGAGAAAAAATCAACCGAAAAGAAAGAAAAAACTTTTGTCGGAAAAAAGAAGCTAAAATTCTCCTACAAAGAGCAACGGGAATACGAAACGATTGAATCTGTGATTGCAGACTTGGAAGAACAAATTCAGGAAACCGAAACGAAAATTGCAGCTGCAGTTTCTGATTACGTCTTATTACAGGAGTTATCCGACCAGAAAGATGCACTGGAAGAACAGCTTACAGAAAAAATGGATCGCTGGGTCTATCTCAGTGACTTGGCAGAACGAATTGAAAAGGGAGAAACTGTATAACGATACATTATAATAAATAAAGGAGGCATCTCCATGAAAATGACATCCGCACAAGCAGCAAAACTGCTGCGGCAGTGGAATGAATCACTAAAAGCCCTGCAAAGACGAGAAGAAAATACCAAAACATTTCTTGCTTCTCTGGGAGAGGATCTCGAATCTGTCCGACCGGAATATGACTATGCTGCCATGCAGGCGGAACAGGCTGCCATTGAAGCCAACATCCGCAAGCTGAAACATACATTGAACGTATTCAACACGACCACAATCATTCCGGAATTTGAGATGGCCATTGACCAGATGTTGATTTATCTGCCACAGCTGACCAATCGGCTGGAAAAGCTGTCCCGCATGAAAGAACTGCTGCCCAAACAGCGAGAAAATGCACTGTACAATCGAAACGCTGCCATCATTGACTATCGGTATGCCAATTATGATATCCAAACCGTCGAGAAAGATTATGAAGTCCTTGCGGAAACGCTTGCAAAGGCACAAACTGCTTTGGACTATATCAATAATACGGTGTTGCTGGAAGTTGACTTGCCAGAGTAAGCCGGTTCTTCCGTCTGTCTGAATCTTGCCCTTTTGTATTTTTTTGTTCTACGTTTGCGTTTTCCGTTATCCGTTCATAGAATGGGCTGCCCCGATTGGTTTTTGTTCAAGGAAGATGCGAGGGCAACCATTCGGAAAACTCATGATTTTTTGCAGGTTCAGACAGAGAAAACTTTTGGCAGTAGAAGTTCGGTTTTAAGCTGCTCCCATTTTGTAAACTTTCTAAAAACGAAACCGCCCGATTGCGATACAATTTTTGCAATTAGGGCGGTTGATTTTTTTGAAGAGAAATAAAAAAAGTCTTATCAGAATCTGATAAGACTTTTTCCTTGGCAGGGGCACCAAGAATCGAACTCGGGACACGCGGTTTTGGAGACCGCTGCTCTACCTGCTGAGCTATACCCCTATTTCTTTTTGACATCCCTCATGGGGAGGGACGCAAGATGTGTATTTGGTACGCCTGATGCGATTCGAACGCACGACCTTCAGAGTCGGAGTCTGACACTCTATCCAGCTGAGCTACAGGCGCATATTTTACATTCATCTCACGAACCTTTTATATTATAGCACACCCTCTTGCATTTGTCAAGGGATTGTGCTATAATAATATCGGATATTTTGTAAACAATTTTTTAGGAGTGAGAGAAATGCAGGATCACATCTTCGTTCTGCTGATGCAAACCGGAACATCCGTCGCAAAAGTATTGCAATTTTTTACCAGAAAGCCTTACAACCATGCCTCGGTAGCATTGGATTTGACACTGGAAGAAATGTATAGCTTTTGCAGAAACCACATTCATTTTCCATTGCCTGCCGGATTCAATCAGGAAATTGTCGGCGAGGGCACGTTGGGACGTTTTTTGGTCATCCCCTGCGAAATCTATGCAATTCCTGTGACCAAAGAGAAAAAGCAGGAGTTTGAACAAAACCTGGCATACTTCAAAAACCACCGTTCCATGTTTTCTTACAATGTGCTGGGGCTCGGCACAACTTTCCTGCGGATTCGCTGGTCGAGAAAACACAAGCTGCACTGTTCTCAGTTCGTGGCAACCCTGCTTGCACAGTCCGGTGTCCGCCTGAACAAACCGCTTTCCCTGCACACACCGGACGACTTGCGGTATATTTCAGATGCCCATCTCATCTATCGGGGCGAATTGAACCGCTTTTATCATACTTATGCAAAGTCGATTCAGCAGCTGGAAGATTCTATGCCCGCATATTCAAATTTCGCTTGATTGTAGCAGCTCCCAAAACAGATACAGCAGACAGCCATCCTCTGATGCAAAAACCGGAACGGGCAATGTTGTTTCCTGTATTGTGTGGGAATGGTATCAGTGTTCTGCAAGAGTGAACCTTGCAAGGCTTCGGCGTTCTGCTCGGTAATCGCCACCCGAACGCCCGGCTCTCGCTGCAAGGCGTTCTCTGCCTGATAAGCAATGTGCACCGTACTGAAACAGGCGGTGCATTTCTTTTGTTTTTTCAAATTTCCCCTGATTGCAGAAGTTCCCAGAACAGATACAGCAAACAGCCATCCTTCGGTGCAAAAACCGGAACGGGCAACGTTGTTTCTTGTATTGTGTGGGAATGGTATCGATGTTCTGCAAGAGCGAACCTTGCAAGGCTTCGGCGTTCTGTTCAGTAATCGCCATCCGAACGCCCGGCTCTCGCTGCAAGACATTCTCTGCCTGATAAGCAATGTGCACCGTACTGAAATAGGCGGTGCATTTCTTCTGTTTTTCAAATTTCGCCTGATTGTAGCAGCTTCCAGAACAGATACAGCAAACAGCCATCCTCTGGTGCAAAAACTGGAACGGGCAATGTTGTTTCCTGTATTTGTGTGGGAATGGTATAGGTATTCTGCAAGAGCGATACTTGCAAGGCTTCCGCATTCTGTTCAGTAATCGCCACCCGAACGCTCGGCTCTCGCTGCAAGGCGTTCTCTGACTGGCAAGCAACCTGTAAATATGCCAGCAAAAAAAATTGCAATAACAAGTAGAGTGCACCGTACTGAAATAGACAGTGCCATTTTTTTGTCCGTTTTTTCAAGTTTCCTGCTCCTTTCTGATTCCTGTACGTCGATTATTTCAAATCTAACAGCACCTCTGCCAAGGATTTTCCAATCAAATGCCCAGAATACACAGCTTGTTCGACTGTGTTTCCGTGAGAGCCAACTTCTATCAGCAAACTGCCCGTTGTCAAATCCTGATTATAATGCCGATAGTCAAACAAAATCGGACGGGTAAAATTCGGATACTGTTGCTCCATCTGCGATTGCAAGCGACAGGCAAACCGAAAGTTCATCAGATAATTCGGCATATTCATCGTTCCATCATCACATCCCGAAATAATCATAATCTGAGCAGCTTCTTTTCCGTCTATGGTGACAATTGGCTGACTTAAAGTCGTATCGCTGCAAATTGCATCCCGATGGATGTCCAAGACCACTTTAATGCTCGGATACTCTGCTAAAATGCCCCGAACCGTTTCTGCACTGCGGTCATACGCTCCATTATAAGAGGGATAATCATGCACGGCATCGCTGTGTATCACGCCAATTCCAGAAGCCTGTAACTCTGCGGTAATCGCATCTCCAACCGCCACTACATTCTTGCTGCAATCGGTTGTTCGATAGCTAAATTGCGGGTCGTAATGTTCCCGCACTTCCGGTTCATAGGTTTCCGTTGTATGCGTATGCATAATTAAAACCTGCGGCTGGTCGTTGACTGCAATCCGAAATGCTGGAGGTAATTCGCTTTCTGCAAGCAATTCTGCATTGGAATGGTCGGTCTTATTTTTTACCATGCCCCCATTCGGCAAGGTAAAAAAGGCATCTCCTGTATAATCTTCATAGGTGGTACGAATCACATCACACGTTTCCTGAATGTTCCAGCTGGTCGGATACGGGACAACGCTGGCATCTACGCTCGGATGTTCCACTTGCCCGCTGTCTGCCAACTGCGTTTCTGCTGCCTGCATGGTGATTTGTTCTGCTTTTTCCTGCAAAGGATTCCAGACCGGCAGCGGCACACACCCTTCACTTCGGACATTCTGCAAGGCAGTATCTGTTGTATCGGACTGCGATTCTGGTTCTTTCTGGGGGTCGGCGGAAACATGCCAAGCTGGTACACTGCAAAGAATCCCCAACAGGCAAACTGCTACACCCCAAATCCGTTTTTTTCTTCTGTGTCTGCGTTTTCTTCTCATGCCATCACCTCATGATGATACCCATTTTGCACTATTTTATGCAGCAGGCTGTAAAAATATGACGGAAACGGATTCCGTCATTTCTCTGCTTTTCCCGTATATTCCAGCCAATTGCTGCATAAAGATAAACAGAATATCCGCTAAGGAGGCACTGCGTATGCATCGTTCCCACAAAGGCATCTGGTTCTTGATTCTGGACGGCTGTTTGATTCTGCTTGCATTTTTGCTCACAAAAGGCTGTCCGCAAACCGTTCATGCAGAAACGTCCGTTTCTCTGCCCGTTCTGATGTATCACAGCATTGCCCCCGGCACAGAGAGCGATTATCGGATTCGACCGGAAACATTTGCAGCCGATTTATCCTATTTAAACGATGCTGGATACACAAGCGTTTCGGCTGCGGAACTCATTCGTTATGTCAATGGCACGGGAGATTTGCCGGAACAGCCAATTCTACTGACCTTTGATGATGGATTCTATAACAATTACAGCCTTGCTCTGCCTCTGCTCGAACAGTATGATATGTGTGCAATTGTTTCAGTGGTCGGGCAGTTTACAGATGAACTCGCTCCGGAATCACCGCATGAAGATTCCTATTCCTATCTGACGTGGGAGGATTTGCAAGCCCTGTTGGATTCTGGGCGGGTCGAACTCGGCAGCCATACTTATCAGATGCACAGCCATACAGACCGCTGCGGTTGCCGGATTCAGGAGAATGAACTGGAAGAGCAATATCATGATACCTTGCTTTCTGATTTGGGCTTGCTGCAAACCCGTTTTCAGGAGGAATTACAGATCGAGCCTGTGGTGTTTGCCTATCCCTATGGCTTTCTCTGCCCGGAGAGCAATCCGGTTTTGCGAGAATTGGGGATTCAAATGACGTTGAACTGTCGGGAACATGGGAACATGATTACACGTGACCCAGAATGTCTATATGGATTGAACCGCTATAATCGCTTTGGAAACTGTGAAACGGCAGTCTGGATGCAGCGGATTTCATCGTAAACAAAAAATTGCACGAATTCATAGAATCCGTGCAATAAAACGTTTTTAATTATGAGCCGCAGGCAAATAAAAGTTTTTCGGTGCAGCAGTTTTTCAAAAATGCTGCCGAGGTGTGGGCGAGCAGCCCACATTTGCG
>OBVY01000149.1_pt1 | contig 91785 bp, 78 predicted proteins | sample 1538051 | NCBI WGS metagenome assembly OBVY01 (sample SAMEA2580017, study PRJEB22360) | human gut metagenome | biome: human gut; feature: human-associated habitat; material: faeces | place: Denmark | collected 2008/2010 | reverse complement strand
ATATTCTGTTTTCGTAATTCTACACCATAACTGGATATTATCTGCATTTTTATTTTTCCCTGATAACTCTTTTCTCAGATTCTGTTGTTTTTTCTACTACCCATGGCTATATTTTAGCACATATAGCGCTAAAAATAAACATATGTTTTCCTTTGGGTAAAAAATTTGTGCGTCTAACTCATCACTAAGTAACGAGAATGCGACGCGCAATTATTCAAGTCATTCATAATTTCATTTTAAGATGACCACAATTCTGCTTTTCTTATTTTAGGTCATTCATACTCCCTTCTATACATGACTGTAATTGTACTTTTTTCGTTTCAGGTCATTTTCATCGGTTTCTTAAGATGACCGTAATTATACTTTTTTCGTTTCAGGTCATTTATATTCCTATTTTCAGATGAACATAATAGACGAATTGAAATTTATAGTCATTATTTTTTCTTGTCTTATCACAAAACCAGTGCAATTATGTCTTTTTTTCAGCAGGAGAATATACCGGTCTTTTTTACTTTGTCATAAAATCAAACACGCTCTAACATAATCCGCAGAATTTCTTTGTCTGTTTCTTTCATTCCTTCTTTGCCGATCTGTCCTACACAGCTGATGGTTTCGCCGGCTTCTTCCTTGAGGATTCCGGTATATGGCGCATAGGACTGACCGTTCATAGCAAGGTGATGTGCCAGGAATGCAGCATCAAGGCTGGCGGCGATTTTCGCTGCACAGGATATTTTCGCTCCATCACAGATGATTCCCGGAATATTGGCAAGAGTATTCTCTATGGTCTTCTTGATCACTGAAAGTTCGCCACCTCCCATGTAGGTAATCCCCGCACCGGCTGCACAGGATGCGGATACCGCACCGCAAAATGCGGAAAGTTTACCGATATACTGTTTCTGGTATACAGTTAAGAGATTAGAAAATACCAGTGCGCGGTAAAGTACATAGTCCGGAAGTTCCATTTCTCTGGCATACACGATCAGTGGTACGGAACAGGCAATCCCCTGGTTTCCACTGCCTGAGTTGATGACTACCGGCATATCGCATCCGCCCATTCTGGCTTCGGAAGCTGCGGCTGTGAGGCTGCGCATTTTGGTAAGCATATCATTGGAATAGGTTTCGCGTATTATCCGGCCGATTCCAAGACCGTATTTACCAGTCATTCCTTCATGAGCGATTGCCATATTGCTGCGGATCTGATTTTCTATAATTTCTTTGACATCATCAATTTCTACAGTATCTGCAAATGTTTTAATGTCTTCCAGATTGAGTAGAATTCTGTCTGCTGCAACCGGAGTTTCACCGGATTTATGATCTGAATCCAGCAGGACTTCCTGGTTCTTTACAATTTTTGTTACATTAATATGATCGTATTTGATCTCCAGACTTACTGTGTCATCCCCTGCCTGCATTTCTATGATAAAGTGCAGGACTACCGGGGAGTCCAGAAGTTCTACTTTGCATATCTTTTTGTCCAGAAGTTCACAACATCTCTTTCTTCCGGATTCATTTACCTTCGAAAGAACTTCCATATTCAATAATGGGTCTCCGGCTACTGCACCAAGGACTACACCTGCTTCAATTCCAGTCAATCCGCCGGAGTTTGGAATGATAACACAACGGACATTTTTTATAATGTTTCCACTGCATTTTGCGGTGATATGTTCCGGTTCTTTTCCCAAAACTTCTCGTGCTCTGGCTGCTCCATATGCCAGCGCGATCGGTTCTGTACATCCCATTGCAGGAATCATTTCTTCTTTCAGAATGCCTATGTAATTCTGATATATTCTCTCATCTAACATTGTGCTGATGTCTCCTGTTCATTTTTAATATTTATTCAAGTATGACATAATACTATCAGAATGTCCAGAAAGAATCAGCCCGGTGTATTTTCTGTGCGGTTCAGGTATATATAAAATCCCACATTCAGGATAATTCCCGTTACTGTTGCCACAGGGGCAGCCAGTCCGATCTTGGTAAGATTTGCATCTGGCTGTATACTCATAAAATATGCCAGTGGCAAACGTACCAGAAGTGTCTGGATCAGTCCCTGGATCATTACCCAGACTGTCTTGTTATTTCCATTGAAATAGCCAATCATACTGAACAGGATTGCTGTCACTATGGTTTCTGGTGCAAAGCCTTTCAGATAGTCAAATGCATTACTGATAACTTCTGCATCTGTGGAGAAAATACCAGCCAGCATATCACCTTTGAACATAACCAGTATAAATACCACACATCCCACAACAAGCCCTACTCCGATTCCTGTAAACATGGACTGTTTTGCTCGTTTTTTCTTGCCCGCTCCTATGTTCTGGGATACAAAGGATGCCATAGACTGCATCAGAGAACTTGGTACCAGCATGGCGAAGTTAACGATTTTGCAGGCAACCCCGTAGCCGGACGAAGCCTCCAGTCCCAGACGATTTACGAATGCACAGAGCGCAAGGAAGGAAATCTGTGTCAGACATTCCTGCAATGCAAGAGGAAGTCCGATCTGAAGAAATCTTTTGCACTGTACATTCAGCCTGAAGTCTTTTTTTGTGATCGTAAACGGAAGTTTCATTTTAACAAGCAGGATAAGTGCGAATACCACGCTAAGTGCCTGAGCAGCAACTGTTGCAATAGCAGCTCCGGCTGCATCCATATGAAGTCCCGCTACCAGCACCAGATCTCCGATCACATTTACAATACATGCCACCAGCACAAACAGAAGCGGCGATTTACTGTCACCCAGTCCACGAAAAATTGCAGACAGCAGGTTGTAAGCTACAATAAAGAAAATACCGCCGCCACAGATACGTACATAACTGGATGTAAGACTGACGGCTGATTCCGGCGCCTGCATCAGCACAGAAATCGGATGTGCAAAAGCTACCATTATAACAAACAGCACAGCCGAAATCATTGTAAACACAATTGCACCGCCGCCGATAACAGCTCCTATCTTTTCCGGTCTTCTTTCTCCCAGATAGCGGGCGATCAGAACTGTAATACCCATTGCAAACTGTACAACCACAAAAGTAACCAGGTTTAAGACCTGGCTGCCTGTAGAAACTGCAGAAAGTCCGGCAGTAGAGCCAAACCTTCCCACAACAAGAAGGTCAACTGCACCATATGCTGCCTGCAGGATCAGTGCCCCGAGAATGGGCATCATAAAAGAAACCAGCTTTTTCAGAATATTTCCCTGTGTGAAATCAGATCTATCATTTGTCATAGTGATTCCTCCTCTCACACATGATCTGGTAAAATTTCTCAATTGTCCGGATCATGCAGTCAGCTTCCTCTTCGGATATCTCACTGAGATAGGGAACCAGTTCCCCAAAATAATACTCATTATATTTCTGTGACAGTTTTCTTCCTTCTTCTGTAATGGATATATAAGTGACACGTCCGTCATCCGGGGAAGAAATTTTCCGGAGATATCCCTTTGTTTCCATTTCCTTTACAGTTCTGGTAACACCGGGACGTGGAAGATTCATTACATCACTGATATCCGATATCTTTATCTGGATTCCCTGTTTTTCCAATGCATGAATGTTATCCAGATACTGAATGTAAGACGGGGTAACTCCCTGTGGCAGCGGCGGAAGCAATTCCCGTATCCGCTTCGCCTGATAGCATGCATCCAGCATTCGCTTGATTTTTTCAGTTGTCATATTGTACGCTCCTATATAGTTATCTTTGTTAATTACCATTGATAATTATATGCAGATTCTGAAATTTGTCAACCACCAAAATTACTATTGAACCGTAATCTGGAAAGTTCTATAATGAGTTCCGACATCAGAAATCGGGTAAATACAATATTTCCGATGACGGACATTTTTAAGAATACGAGGTGGATAAGTTTATGAATATCAGCATACTGCTCATGGAACAGATCATTCAATTGTTTCTTATGATCTTCATGGGATATTTGATCGTGAAAGTTGGGCTTGTAAAAGATGAAGACAGCAAGGTTTTATCCAAAATCATTCTCTATCTAATCATTCCCTGTGTAATCATCAATGCTTTTCAGGTAGATTACACGATGGATACTGTAAAGGGATTGCTGCTTGCTCTGGCTGCATCTGTCATGACCCAGGTTCTTCTCCTGATCATTATCTCCATAGCCGGAAAGCTTTTGCATCTGAATGAAGTGGAAATTGCTTCTGTTTATTATTCTAATTCAGGAAATTTGATCGTACCCATTGTGACCTTTATTCTTGGACAGGACTGGGTTTTATATGGATGTGTTTTTATGAGTGTGCAGCTTATCTTTCTGTGGACACACTGCAAAAAGATTATCAGCCGGGAATCTTCCTACGACTGGAAAAAGATTGTGTTAAATATTAACATGATTTCTATTTTTATCGGTGTTGTACTTTTTTTCGCAAGAATCCATTTGCCGGAGATCATCAATAATACTCTTGGCTCAGTGGGCAGCATGATAGGACCGGCCAGTATGATCGTAACCGGTATGCTGTTTGCAGGAATGAATCTGAAACAGATTTTTGCTGACAAAAGAGTATATTTTGTATCATTTCTTCGTCTGATTGCAGTGCCTTTGCTTGCACTTGTAATGATTAAGATCAGCCATCTGGCTATGTTCTCTGCAGACGGAAATAAAATCATGCTTATTGTCTTTCTGGCGATCATCACACCGTCTGCTTCCACAATAACCCAGATGTGCCAGGTATACGGAAATGATTCACGTTATGCCAGTGCCATCAATGTCATGACTACACTGTTCTCAATTATTACAATGCCGCTGATGGTAATGTTATTTGAGGCAGTTATATAAAACAATTACCTGTACATGAAAAAAGAAAGGAAATTACAATGAATATTACCGTTTATCTTGGAGCTTTGGAGGGAAATGATCCGGCACTTGGAGATGCTGTCCGGGAACTTGGTACATGGATTGGAGAAAGCGGAAATTCTCTGGTATATGGAGGTTCAAAGTCCGGTCTTATGGGACAGATAGCAGAAAGTGTGCTGAATGCCGGGGGAAAAGTAACAGGCGTGGAACCACAGTTTTTTATAGATTCTGAACTGCAGTATGATGAGATCACAGAACTGATCGTCACAAAAGATATGGCTGAAAGAAAAGCAAAAATGATTGAACTAGGTGATGCATTTATTGCATTTCCAGGAGGCACAGGTACTCTGGAGGAAATCGCAGAAGTTATGTCCATGGTTTCCTTAAAACACCTTAATGCCCCCTGTATTCTATATAATCTGAATGGATATTATGACAGCCTGAAGCAGCTTCTTGACCATATGATCAAGATGGGGCTGTCCACCTCCAGACGGCAGGAAGGAATTTATTTTGTCGATAATCTTGAAGATATTAAAGTACTTCTGGCTACAGTAACTAAGTAAAATTCAGGTTGTAAACAATTGTCAAGCGCCCCCGGGGGATATTTACCTATTCATATATTGCATAGTTCATACTACTTTTTTCATGGTCTAAAATCCCCCTGGGAGGCTTGTTCTTTCCCATAATTTTGTTAAAATATAATCAATGCAGAGATCATTAAATATCAGTCAGCGAGGTACTTAATGATCCATGTATCCGCACAAAGATTTGTGTCAAACAACAAATAAAGGTGCACAGACCTCCGCGCAATGCGCATCTAAAAACTCATTAAAAAAAGTACTTCGTCCGCAGGAAGTACTTTTTTTAACGAAAAGATAATTATCAATATTATGATAGCATCTTCAATTCATGTTCTTCATTCATACAGGCAAATCTTGTACCAATAGTTTCAGCCAGCTGTCTGTTATGTGTGATCATAATCAACGTTTTTCCTGCATTATGAAAACTCTGCAAAAACTCCACCAGCATATCCTGTGTTTTTTCATCAAGTCCTGCAAGAGGTTCATCCAAAATCAGAACCTCAGGATTCAACGAAAGAATACATGCCAGTGAAACCTTTCTTTTCTCCCCTCCACTCAGATGATAGGGTGGTCTCTCTCTTAGTTTTTCCAATCCAAATAAGTGCAGGCAGTCTTCTGTTCTTTTTTTAATCTCCTCTTCCGAAAGCCCCATCTGGACCGGTCCAAATGCAATCTCCTCTTCCACACTTCCACAAAAAAGCTGGGTATCTGCATTCTGAAACACATATCCCATCTGCTGATGAAACCATTTTGCAAACTGGCTGTTTTTTAACGCTTTTTCATTAATTTCATGTCCCTGATAAAAATATTTTCCTTCCGATGGAAAAATAATTCCATTCAATAGTTTAATCAGTGTTGATTTTCCACATCCGTTAGGTCCCTGGATAACTATAGAATCTCCTCTGTTTATGTGAAGATCCACATATCTCAGTGCAATTTCTTTTTCATATGCAAAACATACATTCTCAAGTCTGATCATAACTGCCCTCTTCTGTCTTTTCCTGTCAATTATCATATCTTTCTGTTCAGATACCAGAACAATACAATACATCCAGCCATAATAAAAGTGCTGAAAATATCCGCTGCACATAACGTGTATTTCTGCTTTTTCTTATACTCTCCTGTAAATCCACGACAACACATTGCTGCATGCATTTCCTCTGCCATTTCACCAGATTTCAGAAATGAGATTCCCAACACACCTGACAAAGCTTTTGCTTTCTGAGGATTCTTTCCCACTGACCTTAACCGGACAGACGTAAGAATAGCTGCACATATCTCTCCAAGCACCGAAATATATTTCAAAGTAATATCCAGCGTAAAAATAAATATGGATGGCAGCCGAAAAGTTCTCATACTTCCTGTCAGTTTATTCCAGGATGTCCCTGATGACAAAATACCAACCAGAGTTACAGATACATATACTCTTGAAGTAATATTCATTAAAGTCTGAGGAGTTCCCATAAATACAGATGGGAGAAGGATCAATATAGAAAACAGAACCGCACCTGCTGTTCCTCTCAGGATCTGACGGATAGCTTTTGCCGAAAAAAACGCCAGTCTGGCTGTCACTGCTGCACACATAATCAGAGTAAACAGATAATTTCCCGAACATGCAGTAAGAACAATATATAGAAGTGTATAAAACAGTTTCAGAGAAGGAGTGGCAGAAAATTTGCCATCCTTCCCTTCATAAAACCGCATTTTTGCAAGCACAGATAAAACTGATTTCGTACTTTTTGTTAAAAATGCTTCTTTATCTTTAGATGGAACATAAGTTTCTCCGGAACACATCCAGTCTGGAAGCATAGTTTCTTCTTTTTTATGATCATTCATCTGTTATGCAGCCTTCTTTTTAAAATCAACTTTCTCTTTCATCATTGAAGAAATAATCTTAAAAATGATCACCAGAAGTGCCACGCCTACAATAGCCGAAAGAATATATCCTGTCCACTCAGGTAACCCGGACATAGAATAATCAGGAAACAAAGTTGACAGTTCAAATCCATTGGTCATTCCTGACGGAGTGTATCCAAGCTGGCTTCCGCCACTTACCAGACCAGCGATTTCATCAGCACCCCATTCACCCCAGGCAGTACCGGTTGCCAGAAGTCCCAGAGGAGTCAGTACGATGAGAACAGCCATCAGTATATACAGTGGTTTAAATGCTGTCTTATCCGGAACAGCATCCAATGCTTTTGGTGTAACTTTTTCAACAAAGGTAAGTACCACTACTGTCAGAATAATCTCTGCCAGACCAAATAATGTAATATGTCCGATCATCATTGCAGGTATTGATACACTTAGCGGATACGGACAATAAAGAGCCTGGCCTTCTGCATTTTTGAACAGCAGTGGCTGAATACCAAATTCAACAGCTGCACAAAAGGCCGCAGCATTAATACCTATATATGAACTAATTGCCGCGCTAAGTTTGCGCATACCTGTTTTCTTCAAAAGAAGTTTATACAGGAAAAAGCCCAGATATGGCAATATAAATGCCATATTAAAACAGTTTGCCCCAAATGCAAGGATTCCGCCATCTCCAAAAAGAAGGGCCTGTATCAGCAGAGCAATAGAAACCGCTATGCACCCGGCTGCAGGACTTCCTGTCAGTATGGCAATAAGAGTTCCCCCTACTGCATGTCCTGTTGTACCGCCCGGAAGCGGAACATTAAACATCATTCCCAGGAATGAAAAGGCTGCCCCAATACCAAGAAGCGGCATCTTTGATTTCGGTATCTCTGTTTTTATTTTATGAATAGAATATCCCCACACCGGAAGCATGGCTGCTGTCATTACAGCACATGTTGACGGGCTTAAATAATTTTCAGGTATATGCATAAATATACTTCCTTTCCTGTGAAAATATTATTTTTATCTGGCGCGCACCTTACAAACAACTGTATTGTAGCACCACATTAAAGCGTCAACAACCCACCCAAGGGGATATCTATATATTCTTATCCGGCATAGTTTTGCCTGTATTTTTCATACCACTATCGCACTTCCAAAAAAATCACATTCACGAAAGTACCGCATCCACCAGTCTCTGCGTATACTCTTCCTTGGGTTCATTGATGATATCATCGGGAATTCCGCTTTCCACTACTTTTCCCTCATACAGTACCAGAACCCTGTCACAGAACATCTGGACAAGGGCCAGATTATGACAAATAAAAATAAAAGACAGCCCATTCTTCTCTTTCAGGTCTTCCAGAAGCTCCATGATCTGTTTCTGTATGGTTACATCCAGAGCACTGGTTGCCTCATCACAGATCAGAACTTTTGGTTTTACTGCCAGAGCTCTTGCTATCGCAGCCCGCTGACACTGTCCGCCACTTACCTCATGAGGATATCTTTTTGCATATTCCTTCTCAAGGCCGCACTGCTCAAGCAATTCTGCTACTCTTTTCTCCACATCAGCCTTTTTCATTCCACGGTTTCTAAGACTCTCACCAATTCCGTCACCCAGTGTCCTTCTGGGATCAAAAGAACCCACCGGATTCTGAAAAACCATCTGTATATCTCCATATACCTCTTTCAGCTGACTTTGTTTCAGTCTTGTAATATCTTTTCCTTCAAATTTCAATGTACCCTCTGTGATATCAGTCAGCCGGGTGAGCAGCTTTGCTATTGTACTTTTCCCACTGCCGGATTCTCCTACGATTCCCAGCGTTTCTCCTTTTTTTAGTGTAAAGCTTACATCATTTACTGCTTTAAAAGGATTTTTTCCTCTCTGGGTAAATATTTTTGTTAAATGTTCTGCCTCTAAAAGTATGCTCATACTCTGACCTTCCTTTGCAGCTTTGGTACAGCCTCCAGCAATTTCCTGGTATACGGATCCCGGGGATGATCCAGTACACGGTCTGCTGTGCCATATTCTACTGTTTTTCCATTTTTCAAAACCAACACAGTATCTGCCATTGCCCGGACTACCCCGATATCATGTGTCACGATCACAATTGCAGTTCCAAACAACTCTCTTAACTTAAGCATTTCCCTTACAACCTGACGCTGTACAGACACATCCAGAGCACTGGTCGGTTCATCCGCAAATAGGATGGGCGGATTCATAAGCATGGCAATTGCAATACCTGCTCTCTGATTCATTCCGCCTGACAGTTCAAATGGATAACTGTCCCACACACGCTGACTGTCCTTAAAGTTCAGTTTATCAAACAGATCCATTGCCCTGCTTTTGGCCTCACTTCTTGTTATCTTCGTATGTACACGCATACTTTCATAAATCTGTTCTCCAATGGTGCGGATCGGGCACAGGGAAGCACCTGCATCCTGAAAGATCATGCCAATTCCTGCACCTCTGATCTTTCTTTTTTCTTTCTCCGGTATATCCAGAATATTCTGATTCATATATCGGATATCTCCTCTTGTCACAAGACCATCCGGTCCCAGAAGTCCCATTGCGGCTTTGATCAGGGTGCTTTTCCCACTGCCGGATTCTCCCACAAGGCCAAGTATCTCTCCATGTTCAAGAGAGAAGCTCACATCATGAACCACCGCTTTCCCGCCAAATGATATCTCTACGGAATCGTAGGTCAGTATTTTTCTATCCATTTCTGTAAACCATCCTTGTTAATACTTACCAAATCAGGGGCAAAATATCTTTTGCCCCTGAAATATCATCGTTCACATATTCTTCATTTATTGTTACAGTTTAGTTGATATCCAAATCCGCTGTCAGTTCATAATAATCACATGGATGTGCAGTCAGTCCTGTTACATTAGACTGCATGATCATACTCATTCTCAGGTAAGAGCAGAATACATAGGCATTGTCATCCAGGATTGTCTGCTGCATCTGAATCGCCAGATCTGAACGCTTATCTGCGTCGAATTCTTGCTTCATCTGTTTTTCCAGATCTTCCAGTTTATCACTGTGATAATGTCCGTTATTGCTTGCAGATTCATCCAGTGTGCAGGAAGTGAAGAAATACTCCGGATCTCCTGTAGGTGCAGTTACCATGGCACTTGCATATACATCCCATAATGCAGGGTCTTTACGGATAGTATTATTATCAGAGGTACAATTTATCTGAACATCCATACCGATTTCTTTTAAGGTTGCCTGTGCAGACTCTGCAAGAAGCGGAAGCTCCTGACGGCTGGGATAAGTAAGCCAGCGGATCTCCAGTTTCTGTCCGTCTTTTTCACGGATACCGTCACCATCAGAATCCACCCATCCTGCTTCCTCCAGAACCTTCTTTGCCCCATCAGGATCATAGCTCTCTGTTGTCAGATTCTGCCCTCCAAAAGAGAAGGTATCCGGGAAAACACCGACTGCAGGATATCCATATCCATTCAGAAGCACAGACACAAAGCTGTCCTTATCAATACCCATGGCAATTGCTTTACGCACTGCCGGGTCAGATGTTACAGGACTTTCAAAGTTCATCCACGCATAGAATGCACGGCTTGTAGCTGTACTGGTAAATGTAAAGTCATCATTTTCAAATAAAGGATAGCTTGCATATGCCATACCATAGGCAGCATTAATCTCCCCTGCCTGAAGAGCCATTGCCAGTGTATCACCGTCAGAGATTGTACGGACAGTGATCTCATCCACATTCACATCTCCGTTCCAGTAGTTTTCATTCTTTACAAGATTAACATGATCATCTGTCACCAGTTCAGTTGCCACATAAGGACCTGTACCGATCACTATACCATCATCACTGATACCTGCCTGCATATCAATAATACATCCATAAGGATCACTGAGATAATTGATCAGTGCAGGCTTCGGTTCTGTAGTCTTTATGGTAACAGTATTTCCATCTGCCTCGATAGTATCAATGCAAAGATCTCCTGCTGCACGCTCATGATTGGCAACCAAAGCCTCCAGGCTTTCCTTTACTGCTTCTCCGTCACAGGCACGTCCATTGGAAAACACAACTCCGTCGTTCAGTGTGATCTTCCAGGTCAGCTCGTCAATATTTTCATACTCTTTTGCGATCCATGGCTCTATTTCCATTGTATCAGAATAACGGAAAAGAGTTTCCCCTACTCCATAACGGATGCAAGCCCATCCTGCATAGGTATTCTGAGGATTAATATCTGCCTCCTCATTTTCCGCATTAAAGGTGGTATCGCCAAATACCAATGTCTTTTTTTCTGCTGCCAGTGTTGGCATAGCTGTCATTCCTACTGCCAGCCCCAGGGCAATTGCCATTGCCAGAAATTTCTTTGTTCTCATTTTCTTTCCTCCTCGTTTGTTTTCATATTACTTATCATGAACGGCTGTTCTTAGGATCCAGATAGTCACGAACTGTATCACCTAACAGATTGAAAATTGCCACAGATATAAAAATTGCAATTCCAGGTGATAATACTACCCATGGATATGTTTGGATCATACTTCGTCCGCTGCTCATCATACTTCCCCATTCAGCCATGGGAATCTGTGCTCCCAGTCCAAGAAATGACAGACCTGCAAGTTCCATCATCATGGTACCGATATCAAGCATGGCTGTTACCAGAACAGGGCCCAGCATATTTGGAAGAATATGTCTGAGCATAATCTGACCTGAGCTGTCACCTGCCAGTATGGCAGCATGAATATAGGGTTCCTCTTTTAATGCCAGAGTCTGCCCTCTGGCAATACGTGAATATTTCGGCCAGCTTACTACTGCCAGTGCTATAACAGCATTCTGAATGCCTCCCCCAAGAATAGCTGCAATCGCCATGGCAAATACAAGCCCAGGGAAAGCAAGACATATATCTGAGATTCTCATCATAACAGTATCTGCAGCTCCGCCAAAATATCCGCAGCATACACCCACAGCTGTTCCTAACACAAAAATCACAGCAACCAGGATAAAGGTCGAAAAAATACTGGCTCTTGCACCACTTATAACTCTGGACAGCATATCTCTCCCATATGTATCTGTTCCCATAGGATGCTGAAGACTGGGGGGCTGAAGTGCACTTGCCAGATCCTGTGCATAAGGGTCATATGGACAGAGATGCTCTGAAAAAACTGCAAGTATCACAAGCCCTATTGCCAGAATAAGAAAAAAGACCAGCTTTTGTTTTATATGGTTTTTCTTAATCTTCTGTACACGCACTGTCACATTTTTATTCTGCTTTTCACTCATTGTTTCACACCTCCCAGACGGATTCTCGGATCCAGGAACCGGTATGACAGATCTGTAAGCAGATTTACTACAACATAGATGATCGCCATCCACATAACATATGCCTGAATAATAGGATAATCACGCATGGAGATAGCATCTACTGCCATCTTTCCAACTCCATCCCACATAAAGATTGATTCTACGATTGCAGTTCCTCCCAGCAGATTTCCCACTGACAGCATCAGCAAGGTAATGATGGTTACCAGCGAAGCCTTCATAATACTTTTCCAAAGAGTGACAGAAAACTTTACTCCTCTTGCTTTCGCTCCTGCCACATAATCTTTACTCAGTTCATCCAGCACAGTTGCACGGACCTGGCGAAGATACTTGGCCGACATGGCAATTGCCAGAGTGATTGCCGGCATTGCCACACTCTTTAAACTTACATCTTTGGATATAACCGGAAAAATCCGCAACCTGATCGCAAGAAAATACATCAACAGCAATGATACAAAAAAATTAGGAAGACTGTTTCCTATAAAGCTGCATAAACGGATCAGATAATCCGTAATCGTATTCTGTTTCACTGCTGACAGAATCCCCAGAGGGATTGATATGATGATGGTCAGCAAAATAGATGTCACTGTAAGAAGCAGCGTTGCCGGAAGCTTCGATATGAACGTATCAAAAACCGGAAGACTGGATACATAGCTGTTTCCCATATCTCCATGAAGCAGTTTCCCAAGCCACACAAAATACTGGGTCAGAAATGGTTTGTCCAGTCCCAGCTGTTCTCTGGCTGCATTTAACTTATCTTCTGACAGAATCTGTCCTGTATTTTCCATTTTTTGTGTCACTACATCACTTCCCGCAATCCGCATCATGCCATAGGAGAGAAAAGTAATCGCAAACAAAATGGGAATCAGCTGGAGCAGTCGTCTGAATGCATATTTTCTCATTTGATTATCTCCATTTTATAATTTTTCAAAATTGTACTCCTAATTAGCCACCATTCAGTTTAACAAAAGCAAAAATAGCCCACAACCCACCCTGGGGGTTATAAGCTATTCTTAATTTGAATATCTATCGTCATTTTTGGAATAGGTTTTTTTAATATCAGCAATAATTTAAAACAACCATCCCATTTTGTTCTAAACTATGTTATACTACAAGAGCTGTCGAACCTCCAGCAGGAAGGAGGTGAGTTTCATGGAAGCAATTTTTACTTCATTTCTTGTCTCTGTCATAGCAGGCGTAGTTAGCTACTACATATGCAAATGGCTGGACAGCGGACATTAGACAGCAACAGTCTAAACGGAACAGCTCCCCGTAACGAGCAAGAAAGCCCTCAGAGCGGCAACTCTGAGGGCTTTCGTTTCGCTTCATGGAAATTTCACTTCATTTCTTAGCTACTATTAGTATATGCAAAATAAGTTAAAAAGTCAACTGCAATTTTTATTAATGCTTCGGCAATTAATGCTTCGGCAGTCTGCTCTTTAAAAACTCCACAAGCTCTGCCACACTCTCATCCATTTCTTCTCCTTTGTGGAGTATAAAACCAAAAATCACTTTACTGTCTCCAAGATCCAGAGGGATTCCCGGTGTAGTTCCTTCTTTGTTTTCTGACAGGTAACTTCCGCTTATATTTGCCACCTTACTGTTCTTCAGCATTTTTTCCATAATATAATCACTGTTGGTCAGCACGGAAATATCAATATCCTTCCATTGGAATGCATCTTCTTTTACAGCACCGATGTCAAAAAATTCATCCTGATAATTCTGTATAAAACGGATTCCCTCCAGGTCTTCCAGTTCTGCCCTCTCTTTGCCGGAATTGTAAAGCTCTGTCAGCCCTCCCGGATACAGCATTACATCTGTTTCATAGATAGGTTCGAAATGCATTTTGTTTTTTGACAATTCATACAGGAAATTTTCCTTCTGCTGACTGAGGATATATACAAAACCAATATCATCCATATAATCCCGGACTCTTTCCATTACGCTTTGTACACCTGCTGTTGTTACCTGGAAATGATATTTTTTTTCATAGGTTTCATTATAAAAGTCTACAAATTGATTGGCAAACCAGGAGCTGGGATTTAAAGATATCCGGATCCATTTTGTCATTCCGCTGGAAGCCATATTTTCCAGAACATTTACTTCATTTATAATTTTCGACGCATATTCATACATCTTATGCCCCTGTACTGTCAGTCTGATTCCTCTTGGCAGTCGTTCAAAAAGCTGCATTCCCAGCGTATCTTCCAGTCCCTTGATCACCTTGCTGACACTGGGCTGTGTAGAATACAGATTTTTCGCAGCATCACTGAATGAACCAGTCTGCGCACATACTACGAAATACTGTAATTGTTTTAAATCCATAAAGATTTTATCTCTCTTTCTTCAGTTCCTTTTTATTTTCATACATTGCTTCATCAGCCTCATGAAGCAGTTTTTCCAGATTCTTTTCTTTTTCAGAAGTCCATGCATAGCCAATCGCAGCAGATACAGGAATGTCTGTCTGACTGTCAGCAATATGGAGTTCTCTCTGAATCCTGGTTATATACCCTTCCACATTTTCTTTTTTGAGTTTTATCTTCATACATTCTGTGATCTGCCATAATGCGGATTTCATCGATCTTCTGGCTGTGTTCCGGATAAATGGCATAGCCACAGCTTGTATCCACGCTCAGCAGACGACCCTCTATGTTAAAAGGCCGGTCAATGACACTTTTTATTCTTCTGACCATCATCTCACAGAATTCATCATTAATATTGCCCTCCTCAATGATCAGGGAAAATTCATCTCCACCGATACGGAAAGCATAGTCTGTCTTCCTGATACATTTGCACAATCTCCGGGAAACCGCCTTCAGCAATCTGTCTCCCATGTCATGTCCATAAGTGTCATTAACAGGCTTAAACCTGTCCAGATCCAGATAGAACATGGCAAATTTTTTGCGTAACTTTCCATTTCTTTTTAATCTTTCAGAAAGATAACGTTCATTATAAAGTCCTGTCAGTGCATCCGTATTTGCCAGCTTCTCAAGTTCATGCTTCTGCCCGATATCCTGAGCGATCAACATTACTTTGGACAGTATACTACCTTTCCATTCCACAGGTATCACTGACATTACTTTATAAGAAGATCTGTCAAGAGTACAATATTCAAAGGTATACAGATCATCCTCAGACATAATAACCTTTCTCAGATGTTCCGGTGAAAGCAGATCATCCATCTGTATATTTGTCTTTTCCGTAAGTATCACATACTCTCCGGACATACGCTGAAGAAGTTCCCTGTAATCACCTGTAGGATTATAATAAGACTCATTGTTCATCTCATAATATTCGTATATCCCGCTGTCCAGATCACAAACTGCAAAACGCTCTACAATCCTGGTTACTCCCTGAATAAGCTGGTCCATGGCGATGTTCTGCTTTAACATCGCTCTGCGTTCTTTTTCCGCATTTTTCGAATCCGTCACATCACGAAGAAAAATCATGGCGTGTCTGACCTCTCCGTTCTCATCTGTATCTCCCTCCATCACTACATTCCGGATAATACGCAGCTCTCCGTCAAGCACTGCTTTGTATTCCTGACTGAGTTCCCCGGTAATTTTTCTGAGTTCCTTCATAATATATTCCCGGTTGTAAATCTGCGCAACCGCCTCTTTACTCTCAGGACAGACATAATTATTAAGAAACATCTGTATCAGTTCATCCCATGTCCGGCTTTTGTTGGAAATTTCCTGAAGCGAGCCCCTTACTTTCATAGATTCAAATGTATTTTCCTGAAGATCCACATAATATTCACACAGATTCATATCTGTAAAAGCCCGGTGAAAAGCAGCTTCCCTTGCTTCCTGATTCCGGGCAAAGTGATCAGATCTGACAGATAATACCCAGATTGGCCGTCCTTTATTATCCCTGGCATCTGCCTTCACAATCCTTACCGGTATTGATAAACCTTTACTGTCTGTCAGATACAAGATGTGAGAACCCTGTAAATCGTGAAGTCTTTCCGGTGAAAATATATGCTTTTGCTCATTACAGACCACACTGAGCATAGAACCATCTGATGCTTTCATAAATTCATCAAGGTCATCCCACCCCAAAAGCTGCAGAAAATAGTTACTTACACTCCAGATTGTCAGCTTCTCATCATAATAACCGGCGACTGTTCCCACCGGATCATTCTGTTTCAGTACATATTCAATAGCTTCCTGAACTGAAGGATTAATATCCGTATCTTCATTTACGACATATATTTCGATCTTATTCATTTTGTTAAGCATACACCTATGCTCTGACATGATATTCTCAACCTTTCTTTAAAATAAAAGAGAATAATGCCCGCTACAATACAACAAGACATTACTCTCTGTATAAATGCAACTGGCTGCCATTTTACAGGCCCTTTAGCTTTGCGCCGCAGCCTTTCGACTGTTTTGCCGATACTGTATCTGTGGAATTATACAGTTACCTGGTGTGCCAACAAGTTGATTTCTCGAAGAATCAACTTGTCGGCACACTGGTTTATTCACAGACACATTATATATATTATATTTTTCATTTCTTATTACTGTTTACCATTAATATTTCCTGCACCGATGTTTATTTGTTACTGTTTACTCCGTTCTCAGTAACATTTATATGCTTTGTAAATCAAAATAACGACTTGCCTCTTTCAATCGTCAGGTCAGTTAAACACTAATTGCAATATATTATTTGCATATCCCCTGAATAATGTCAACTGCTATTTTCCTTATTTCACAAAATTTATTCCAGATTGCAAACGACATACATTACATTTGTCATAATTAATCCTCTGAAATATTAAGACAGGTCCGTATTTTACGGGATAACGACCAACTATAATAACTCCATACAAAAACAGATCCAATATCTTATAATCAAAGATACAGGACCTGTTTTTATTATCTGAAATTCAGCCTGCAAGATTCAGCATTTTTAACAAGAACAGCCAGCTCAGGCCATAATAGGTAATTACTGCAACAAGGTCATTCACTGTTGTGATCAGCGGACCTGATGCTACTGCCGGGTCAATATTGATCTTCTTAAAGAACAATGGAATACAGGTGCCTACTGCACTGGAGATCAACATAGCCAGCAACAGTGCCACACCGATACATCCGGATACTGCATAGGAAAACAAAAGTGTTTTTCCTTTAAACAGATAAATATACAATCCAATCAGCGCAAAAGACAGAATTCCAAGAAGTCCGCCATTACACAGACCAATTCTCATTTCCTTCCACACAAGTTCCAGTTTCTGCTTACCTGTCAGAGATTCATCCATCAGCACACGAATCGTCACAGCCAGAGACTGGGTACCCACATTACCTGCCATATCAAGGATCAAAGACTGGAAGCACATAATGATCGGAAGTGCAGTCACCACCTTCTCAAAAATTCCTACCACTGAGGAAACTACCATGCCAAGTCCCAGAAGAATGATCAGCCAGGGCAGACGTTTCTTCATACTTTCTTTCAGTGGCTCCTTTAAATCCTCTTCTGCTGTCAGACCGGCCAGCTTCGCATAGTCATCACCCATCTCATCATCAACCAGGTCAATGATACTGGCAGATGTGATGACACCCAGAAGCTGATTATCGTTGTCAAGAACCGGAATAGAATCCTCAGAATAATCTTTCAGTTCTTCGATACAGTCATCAATATTCTCTTCCGCATATACATATGGATAGGAAGTCACCACCAGATTCTCAAGCAGATCATCCCGTCTGGCAATGATCAGTTCTTTCAGATTAATGGCCCCATAAAATTTCTGCTGCTCTGTCACTACAAAAATAGTGGAGATATTGTCATTTTTTGCAGCCTGTTCAATCAGACTGCTCATTGCCTGCTTAACTGTCAGTTTATCTGTGATCACAATATAATTTGTTGTCATGCGGCTTCCGATCTCATCCTCATCAAAGGATGCGATCATCTCCACATCACGTCGAACCTCAGGTTCAAGCAGATCAATCAGTATTTTTTTCTTTGTTTTTTCAACTTTATTTAATACATCTGCAAGAGCATCTGTCTCCATTTTGGATAAAATGGCTGCTGCTTTTTTCACATCCATTTCATTCATATACTCTGCTGCATTCTCCTCATCTGTATATTCAAAAATATCAGAGAGCATATCTGTATCCAGGATACGGTACAGCTTGCACCGCTCCTGTACAGTCAGTTTCGGCATTACATCTGCCAGATCATTCTCATGATAATCCTGCAGCCTTCCTCCCATAACGGCCGGAGAGGTGTTGCTGCGGATGATCTTCAGAATTTCTTTGGAATAATCCTGTACTCTTTTCTCCATTCTTTCATCCTCCGCTTTTTTGCATAAAAGCACACCAAAAGAAAGCAGTCTGTTATTTATTACATTTTACTGCCATTTCTTCCATGCTTTTTCCAGCACAATAAACCGCAGGGTATCAAACCATAACCTGCTATTCATCCGCTGTCCGTAACTGTCCGGCATCTTCGCCGGATCATTACTACTCAATATGTAATTGCATGATTCGGGGGAATTTCATAAATACAGGATAAGAAATGAAAAAGACATCCGATCTTCCACATACAGAAACTGTCAGATCACAGACAGTAAAAAACTTCTATTTTATATGCATACATGGAAAATCCTGAAAATATATGACTACAGCAGAACAAAAACGGCTGCTATACTCATATACTCTTTTTAATTCAGATCCTGTGCTACTACTTCGCCCATGAGAATCGCAATTATCCATTCTGTTCCACCTGCCTTTTCTTTAAAATTTACGATTTCGGATATCAGACCCTGTTTTCGGGAATCTGATTTCTAACAGCAAATTTTATGCTGTTTCCTATTTTGAAACAGCATTTTTAAAATTATTTTCAATTTGCACAGTTATTGTAACCGCCCAGTAGAGAAAAAGCAACCCTGTTTTCTCATTTTTTACATTAATTTTTGTTAATGTTAACGATAAGTTTGCTTCTTTTATTCCTAAATGATAGAATATAATCAGAAATTTGCAAATAATAAGATTATTGCCATAAACATGCAAGACTATAATTGATATTCACAGGAGAAAAAATATGTCATTTATCAGTGTATTTGATGTTATGGGGCCGAACATGATCGGTCCTTCAAGTTCACATACCGCAGGTGCGGCGCGTATTTCCTATCTTGCCCAGAAAATGATCGAAGGCCCGTTAAAGAGAGCCGACTTCATCCTGTACGGCTCTTTTGCAAAAACTTACCATGGTCACGGTACTGACCGAGCTCTGCTGGGTGGTATTATGGGATTCTCTACTGATGATATGCGCATCCGAAATTCTTTTGATATTGCTCATGAAAAAGGTCTGAAATTCTCTTTCACTCCAAATGAGCAGGAAACAGATATTCATCCGAACACCGTAGATATCTGCATGGAAAATGAAAAAGGCCAGAAAATGACCGTACGCGGCGAATCCCTTGGAGGAGGCAAGGTCCGTATTGTAAATATCAATCACGTACAGGTAGACTTTACAGGCGAGTACAGTGCAGTGATCGTGATTCATCAGGACACTCCCGGCGTTGTGGCCTATATTACCAAATGCCTGAGTGACCGCAATATCAATATTGCATTTATGCGTCTGTTCCGTGAAAGCAAGGGAGAGATTGCTTATACAATCGTAGAATCTGACGGCAAACTTCCTGAGAATATCGTTCCTGCGATTCGCGAGAACCCGAATATTCATGAAGTTATGATCGTACAGATGTAAAGAAAGGAGGATTTTTATCATGGATTTTAAAAATGCAAATGAACTCTTAGCACTCTGTGAAGAAAAAAATCTTCCTATCTCAGAGATTATGCGTATCCGTGAGATTGAGCTTGGCGAAACAGCATCTGAGATTGTAAATAAAAAAATGACACGAGTACTGGGAATTATGAAAGATGCTGCTTTCTCACCAATCAGACAGCCGGTAAAATCTATGGGTGGTCTGATCGGCGGCGAAGCCAGAAAGCTGAGTCTCCACGCTCAGGAGAAAAAAGGTCTCTGCGGAAATCTGCTTCAGAAGGCAATTACTTATGCTATGGCTACACTGGAAACGAATGCCTCCATGGGGCTGATCGTGGCCTCTCCTACTGCCGGTTCTGCCGGAATCGTACCGGGGCTGATGCTGGCAATGCAGGAACATTATCAATTCTCTGATGAAGAGATTATACGGGCATTATTTAACGCAAGTGCCATTGGTTATCTGGCAATGCGAAATGCAACTGTTGCAGGTGCGGTAGGCGGATGCCAGGCCGAGGTAGGGGTTGCATCTGCAATGGCTGCATCTGCTGCTGTAGAGCTGATGGGAGGTTCACCGAAAGAATGTACTTTTGCTGCATCTACTGTTCTTATGAACATGCTTGGTCTGGTATGCGATCCGGTCGGCGGTCTGGTAGAATATCCATGTCAGAACAGAAATGCTGCAGGTGTGGCAAACGCTATAATTGCCGCAGAAATGGCTCTCGCAGGAATCCCGCAGTTGATTCCTCTGGACGAAATGATCCAGACGATGTTTACCGTGGGTAAAAAGCTTCCTGCAGAACTGCGTGAAACTGCTATGGGAGGATGCGCTACTACGCCATCCGCATGTAAAGCATGCCATATATGCAGTTAACAGGCTGACAAATAAAAAAACTGTCTCTGTAATGCACCTATTTTCTACGTATAATGTGCATATACAGGACAGTTTTTTATTATTTTTCCAGCTTTGCCAGCACTTTTGATGTAAAATGTGTATCGAAAAACTGAACAAAAGGTCCGAATCCAAATGCACTGACCAGTGTTCCCAGTCCGACGATTCCCCCTGCAAGCCAACACACCAGTGCACTGATCGCATCATTAGATACTCTGCACCAGAAATACGGAATTTTCGGCCATTTCTCTGTCATGATCAGAGAAATACTGTCATATGGTGCAACTCCCTGTTTCGGAAGCTGGTACATGGAAATTCCAAGGCTTGTTATGATAACTCCAATAAATACGGTAACCACCTGCATTGCCATCTGATCCGGTGCATCGATCACAGATGTGATCAGGTTATAGAAAAATGTAACAAAATATCCAAGGAATAACGCATTTATGATCGTTCCCAATCCGATAAGCTTTCTTCCCCAGATAATTTCTATTACAAAAAATCCCAGATTCAGAAGAATTAAAAAACGGGCATATTCAATTCCCACACATTCTGCCAGTGCCATGACCATTCCGCTGAAAGGGTCATTTCCAAGTCCGGAAAGTTTAAATATCGCAATTCCCAAACCAAGGATCACATTTCCAATCAACATTACGACCACATACTTCCAGTTTATTTTTCTGATCCATTCACTCATCTTTTTTTCCTCCGTAAAATTAACTCTTTCTATCATATCAGACAGTAAAATACTTTACAATATTCTTTCTGTAAATTGTTTTCCACTATTTTAAAACTACGTTACTGTTCACTCCGTTCACAGTAACGTACCCAAAATTCATTCCAGATTGCCTGCGGCAATGGAATTTTGGCTTGTATGTCTTGTGATTTTGGCATATTCATGCCAAAACACTTCGCGGGATAGTGGTGTGTGAACAGTTACAAAACTACTTGATTTACTCCGTGAATGTGACTATAATGAGAAAAACGTATATAGGTGTATATACACCCTTCTATACATAATAAAAACAGGAGAAAGTAATCTATGGAAAAGTTTAAAGCATTTCTCAGACGCAAAGACATCGAGATCTCCATAAAACGTTATGGAATCGATGCCCTTGGTGCCATGGCGCAGGGTCTTTTCTGCTCCCTGCTGATCGGCACGATCATCAACACACTTGGAACACAGTTTCATATTTCATTTCTGACCACTGCTGTGGCAACTGTAAACGACACCCAGTATACCGTAGGCTCTCTGGCATCTGCAATGAGTGGTCCTGCCATGGCTGTTGCCATCGGCTATGCGCTACATTGTCCGCCGTTGGTGTTGTTTTCATTGATCACTGTTGGCTTTGCATCTAACGCATTAGGCGGTGCAGGCGGACCGCTGGCTGTATTATTTGTAGCCATCTTCGCTTCCGAAATCGGAAAAGCAGTATCTAAGGAAACCAAAATTGATATTCTGATTACTCCACTTGTCACGATCGGCGTAGGCGTTGCACTTTCTGCATGGTGGGCTCCGGCACTTGGAAGCGCAGCAATGAAAGTAGGAAATATTATTATGTGGGCAACCAACCTGCAGCCGTTCCTGATGGGAATCCTTGTTTCTGTATTCGTGGGTATTGCACTGACACTTCCTATCTCATCTGCCGCCATCTGTGCTGCGCTTGGCCTTACCGGACTTGCCGGAGGAGCTGCTGTAGCAGGATGCTGCGCACAGATGGTAGGTTTCGCAGTAATGTCCTTCCGTGAAAACAAATGGGGCGGACTTGTTTCTCAGGGAATCGGAACATCCATGCTCCAGATGGGAAATATCGTAAAAAATCCACGCATCTGGATTGCACCGATCCTTACTTCAGCCATCACCGGACCTCTTGCAACCTGTCTGTTCAAACTTCAGATGAACGGTACTCCTGTTTCTTCCGGTATGGGTACCTGCGGATTCGTAGGACAGATTGGTGTATATACCGGCTGGATGAATGATATTGCAGATGGACTTAAAACCTCAGTTACAGGCTGGGACTGGGCAGGTCTCCTGATGATCTCCTTCATCCTCCCTGCAATTCTGTGTCCGCTCATCAATATGTTTATCCGTAAGCTTGGGTGGGTGAAAGATGGAGATATGACACTGTCATAATCTTCGTTTTATCCATTACCTTCTATAAAAATTCTGTTTCCATAACAGAAAACAGCTGCACTACCTGTCATCTGACGTACTGCTCACAGTTTTATCCCTGAGCATACTTTTCAGACAGTATCGCAGCTGTTTTTATAATAATTCTTTAAAATAATCTTTATTTTCTTTTATCTTTCTACTTCTGTATATTGATTTCCTTCTGCATCGCGCAGATTATCATCCACATAAATTTTTCTTCCTGCTATATCCAGCCGTTCCTTATAATCAAGTGATACACCGCCAAGCATAGCGGCTACAAATGAAAAAACAATCGTCATTCTGCAAAATGTCTGAAGAAATCTGAGTGCACCATAAATAAACAGATTCTTATAATAAGCAGATCTGAATTCCTTTTCTACACCCCTTGCTGTAATTCGATACATAAACATAACTACTGCCAACAAAAAGATTCCAACTATCAAAAGAAATATTCCTGCTTCACGATATTCTCCTGTCAGATGATATGCTCCTATCAGTAACATCGCAGGTGTAAGCAATGTCATTATAAAAACCATTTCTGCTCGAAATGTATAAAAACGATACATTAAGAACAATAACACCAATACAGCAACCAAAAACATAGCATTTTACTCCTTCTTACAATATTTTTTTTCGCAGTTATGATAATAACACAGATAACGCTTATTACTGTTTTAGGCACTGATATTAGACAAAATTTCTATAAAAGCTTTGCATTTTCCATCCTTCTCGCTTATACTTATATATGTTACATTTTAAGGAAGGATTTTGTTATTACTATGAGTGATTTTTCACAAAGACTTGAAAAAGAAATACAAAATACAGGCAAAACATTATGTTATCTTGCCGAAGCCAGTGGTCTGCAATTAGACTATATCTCCAAAATGAATAAAGGAAAACGCATTCCCAAAGAAGAAGACCGTCTGGTACGGCTTCTTGACGCAATGGAATGTACCGCCGGCACAAAATCTGATCTTCTGCTTCTCTACCGACAGGAAAAAATGGGAAAAAGCCAGTGGCAATGTATGGAAGAACTGATCCATATCATCCAGCAGGATGTAATTGAATTTCCGACAGTTTCTGCCTCTGTCAGCATATCAGACACCCCAAATACAATCTCTATCCTGGATAACGAGTTTGCCATTTACTCCTGGATTCGAAAAATAATGATAAGTACATCAGATTCAGAAATTTATTTATGGACTTCAGAAATTTCTTCAGAACATTTACATTATCTCATTCAGATCATACATGAAGCACCATATCAGAGGCTGGAACATCTTTTTCCTTTGCTGCAGAATCAGAATGCCGACAATACATTAGATAACCTGAAAAAAATATCCATCTTAAAACCAGCTATGTTTTGTGAAAGCTATGAACCTTTTTATTATTATATTACCCCCTCTGTATCCGAAGAAAAAAAATCCGGTCTGCTTCCAAACTGGCTGATCACAGATAATATTGCCCTTGGAATAAATTTCCAGACATCAAAAGGAATCATCATCAGAGATACTCAGCAACTACAATTGTTGAAACATGAATTTATCCGCGAAAAAGTGCTGGCCAGAAAAATGCTGTTTCGTTCTGATCTGGATTCTTATGTAAAAGATGTAAACACTATGATGAGCGAAGGTTATGTAACACACAACTATTACATTGAATATTCTCCATGCCTTCTCCATCTGATTCCAGCAAATATACTTGAACAGCAGATTATACTGGATACAGTCGAAAAGGAACCATTACTTGTTTCTCTTTCTCAACGTACCCGACATATGGAAAACGAAAACATGGTACATATTTTCTGTATTTCAGGTCTAAGGCAATTCATGGAAGAAGGACGTATAGCTGGTTATCCTGACATGCTTTACAAACCATTTGATCCGTCTTTACGTCTGTGGCTTCTAAAAAGTTATTATCAATACATGCTTAACACACCACACTCCTGTATCTGTGTAAAGGAAAATTTCATCCATCTGCCCAGACATATTTCCATTGTATCCAGTTCTAATGTCAATAATGGCATTGCTTTCTGGAATAACACCAGCCGTGGTCTGCAATACTATGTCTTAAAAGAATCCGGGTTTTCCCAAAAGCTTTATGAATTCTGTCAGTTCCTTGATAAGGGTAATATGGCATGGTCAGAACAGGAAACTTTGGAAATTATCAGAAATATGATTCTGGAATATGGCGGAACGTTGTAATCTATGTTTATCAGACTACAACAGATTCTTTAATAATAAATATTTTCAAAGACACCTGAAAAATAAGCGCTTACTTTTCAAATTCAAAATCCCCAGACATGATGTTATTTTATGACATCATGTCTGGGGATTTTCTTTTTGTTGGATTTTCTTTTTGCAGGCTACCTTGAAAACAATCTTGAAAAAAATCCTTTCTTTTTTGCCTTCTCAGGTACTTTCTGTGCATTCTGATTTATGTATTCCTGGAACATTCGCTTTGAATCTCTGATCATTCCGTTTAACTGTGCATTATTATCAGCGTTAATCCCATCGCACAATTCAACACCTTTTCTTGCATAATATAATGCATTTTCATCATGGTTTAGTCTTATATTTGCCACCTGAAGCATCTGATAAATCGGTATCTGATAAACTGGCATTTCTTCCTGCAATATCAAATCTCTATGATTATTCAATAACAACAGCACTTTTTCTGCTGTTTCTATTATCTGTTCAGGGTTTACATTCTCTTCCTGAACATTTTGCAGATACATAGATCCGCATCCTACGCAGATTCTGATGAATGTTTTTTGCACATTTTCTCTCACTTGTTGGTTTAAAATTTCTGCATTCCACATATATTCAATACTTTCTGCCATAAACCAACTCTTCTCAGCCAATTCTGCACATTCCTGTCCCTGAATCTTCTTTACTGTTACAATAGAAATACATGCCAACATTCTTATGAGTTCATTCATCAAGAAAATTTCTGCTGTTTCTTCTCTGGATTTTCCCTTCTGTTCTTTTTCAAAATCTCCCTGTTGGTATTCCACAAATTTCTGTAATTCACTGACAACTTCCAGATTGTTCCCCTGTGAATCATCCATTTCCAGTTTTTTGATCATAACCCATATCAGATTTTGATATGCATTCTTCCATTCCCTGGATTTTTCCGCACTATTACTAATAGCCATACAGCTTCTTAACATTTCTATTTTATCATATGTCTGCATATATGGGCTATTCAAAATTCCAAGAACTTTAAAAGCCATACAATGAAAATCTGCTTTTTTTACTGCATTCATCAATAATTCAGGATATTTCTGAGATTCAAGAAACTCGGAAGCAAATATTTCTTTCTGTTCCTCTGCAATGAGGCATTTCTTATTTGTATTTTCTCTGCAAAATCTACTTCCCTGTAAAAATTCTCCAAATATATTTTCAAAAACAGCCTGTTTTACAGTTTCTTCCATAGTCATTCCGCGAAACCGCATCTGCGGACAGTCCAATTTTTCTGAAACTGCTGTAATTTCATATTTTTCTTTTATTTCAATCAGCGCCGGTACAATTAAATATTCTGCTCCTGTCAGTATTTCCAGACGATTATACACATCTTTATACGGAGCGTCTGATTTATCTCCTCTGGAAAATATCAGCTTGGGAAATGACTTCCAGCATATGCCTTCCAAAATATGCTCTTTCACCTTCACTTGTGCCAGTTCATAGATACAATCATATCCTTCCTGAGTGCTCTTTACAGTAACATAGGTATCTGACTGCACCGAATATAATTGTTCTTCATAATAATCTGACAAAAATATTCTGTCACTCCAGTGTTCCCAGGAATACATGTAATCCATGTATGATTCATACACATTATTTCCAAACAATCCTGTCGTAGGTCCTGTGAACAATGCATTCCACGTTTCATATCTGTCAATTTTCTCATTATAAGCTTTTAGCATTTCTGCCTGCTCTTCTTTACTATACGGCGAAATTTCTGTTCGTTCACTTGTTTTCTGTACACTAACTCCACCTTTACGACGTCCATGTTCAATCAGAACAACTATTATAAGCTCTTCTTTTGGCAAAAAATCTATCTCAAAAGAAACATCCCATGGCTTTTCGTCACAATAAGTTCTGTAATTAATTCCTGAATTTATTACTTTTTGTATTGTTTGGGCATCAAGATTTTCCCACGGAGTATAAATAGGAAATTCCATATCATTTTCCCTCTACGTTTTCTATTTTAATATCTTTATTGAAACTTTCCCGCCAATTCCGGCCTGACATTGAACCTTGATAATATCCCCATCCTTTAAATTCAGATCCAGATATCCATCTCCGGTTTTAAACATTGCTCCTGCCATTGATTTTGCAAATCTACTGGTTGCCATGGTATCTGCGATCCCATTCCCTTCAACAACTCCTATTATTGATCCTATTAAATTAACATTGCCTTTTTTATTCTCCTTCGCCGGATCTATCATAGTAATGCGGTGGAAACCTGGTTGCAGATTGATTTCATAAGGAGTCTTGGAAGCTTCATATAAAGTTCCTTCTTCCTCATCATCAATTAATATGCCAATTTTAGCCTTTGAATTCAAGATTTTATTATGTTTTAACGGATGAAACATTTTATCCATCATACTCATAGAATAATCCTTTGCCATTCTGCTTGAATCCTTTACTGTTAATACTAACTTTGCGCTCATGTTTTTTCCTCCATGTTCAAATGATTTATAACATATTTTACTATATTTCTGCTTTCGAGATTGATTAGGCACAAAAGTTAGACAAAATTCTCTGAATTTTCCGTCTAATTTCTACGCCTAATACACTCTTTTTAATTTTTTATGCTATGATAAAACAAACTTGTGAAATATTATTCACAAAATTATTTTCTCAGGAGGAAAACTAATATGAAGAAAAAGAAATGGTTTCTCGTAATCACAAGTATTCTGTTGATGCTTCTTGCATGCACTCAGATACAGGCCGCTGCTATTAAAGCACCTGCAAATATCAAAGTTACTGCTTCAAAAAAAGCAAGTGTTTCCATTAAATGGTCTAAAGTTTCTAATGCATCCGGGTATGAAATCTGGCGTGCCAATTCTGCAAAAGGAAATTATAGTAAAATCAAAACCATAAAAACAAAAAATACTACCAGCTATGCAAACAAAAAACTTTCTGCAGGACATTACTATTACAAAGTACGTGCTTATAAAACCGTAAATGGAAAAACTATTTACAGTAACTTTTCCAGATATAGCGGAACAACGGTCAAAGTACTTAACCTTATGAAAAATCTTCCGCCTTTAAGCCCATCATATGTCGGAAAATATTCTACTATTATCAACAAAATAGGTGGAATGCATAAAAAAAGCAATTCTGGTTATCCATCTTTCTATGCTGCCGGAAACAAGATGATCATTGGTGTAAATTATAATGCAAAATATTCCAAGAATCAGAAATATGTCTATATTTGCAATCGCGGAAATTACGGTGTAGGTATCGGTGGAATGCAGCTTGGAATGACACTTTCCAAAGCTACTGCTATTCTTAATAAAAATGGCCTAAGAAGCTTTAACAATCCGACTGTATTCTGGTGGGGAAATGCTGCAAGCATCACCCTGACTATAAAAAATAACATTGTAACAGGCTTTACATATGCCTGTGCACCAACTTGCGATTAAACATCTACTCACTGTTTATTACTTTTCATAATTAAAGCAGATAAATTCATTGATTCGATTAAATTTTACAGGAGGCATCTATGAAAAATAAAAATACAGGGTTTAAACATCTTGTTCTGCTATTTGCTTTCATCCTTTGTCTTTTTAGCTGTGTATCAGCAAAAGCCGCCAACTATTATTATGAGGATGGCTATAAATACACACTCTCCCTTGGAAAAGCAACAATTATAAGCTATGTTGGGTCTGATACAGATCTTACAGTCCCCTCTATCTTAAATGGAAAACCTGTTGTTAAAATTGAATCCTCTGCATTTGCTAATAACAAAAACCTGTGTTCTGTAATATTGCCTGATACGATCACATCCATGGGAAGCAGTGTATTTGCACAGTGCGAAAATCTTAAGTCTATTCATTATCCAGAGGGTCTTGACCGAATTTATTATCGTACATTCGCAGGCTGTCACAACCTTACTAAGGTAAACATTTCTTCAAATATAAAAATTATAGAAGACAGTGCTTTTGCAGGATGCACTTCTCTGACATATCTGGATTTACCTAAAGTAAAAGAAATTGGCGAATACAGTTTTGCAAACTGCACGTCACTATCAGAAGTTATCTTCCATAAGGGTTTTACCTATGTTGGCTCTGCATCGTTCAAAAACTGTACCAATTTAAAAGATGTAACTCTGCCCCTCGGAACACAAACAATCAGTTACAGTGCCTTTGAAGGTTGCAAAGCTCTAAGACATATTGATTTTCCCTCAACCCTTGTATTCCTGAAAAGTGCTTCCTTTAAGGATACAGGACTTGTCCATATTATTGTTCCCCCTTCTGTAACACATGAGGAACAAAGTGTCTTCCTGAATTGTAAAAATCTGGAAGAAGCCGAGTATCACGGCAAAGTTATAGAAGGATTTACTTTCGCAAACTGTACAAACTTAAAAAAACTAATCATCGGTCCAGAAGTAACCTACATCGGCTCCAGTGTTTTTGATGGCACTACACAATTAGAAACCTTGCAGATTCCTGCAACTACCAATCTGCATAGCCGGGTGTTTATAGGTGCAGAAGCACTTCATACCATCTACGGTGTTAAGAACAGCCCGGTAGAAATAGCTGCAAATAATGCCGGACTCAACTTTGTTCCTGTAAAAGATCACTCAATCAAACTAAATAAAAAGCAACTTACTCTTTATACTGTCAAAGGCAAAAATTCTGCTGTATTAAAATCAGTCATCTCTGGCAGTACATCAACGCCAACCTGGAACAGTTCAAATACAAAAGTAGTTCAGGTCAACGCCACTGGAAAAGTAACAGCCAAAGGTGCAGGAACCGCTTATGTCACAGTAACTCTGGGAAATAAAAGTGCTTCCTGTAAAATTACTGTAAAAAAGCCAGTTCTCAACCTGAAAAATAAAGCAATAACACTGAAAAAAGGAAGCAGCTATACCATCTCCTGTTCTGCAGTTCCAACAGGTAAAATCACATATAAAAGCTCAAATACTAAATGCGTAACAGTAAACACTAAAGGAAAAATCACTGCCAGACAAAAAGGAACAGCTACTGTCTCGATAAAATGTAATGGAATTACTCAAAAACTAAAAGTGACAGTAAAATAAAAAATTTTCTTCAAAAAACTCATTGTTCGGAGGAAAGTCAATGAAAAAACTATTAAAAAAACACTTCTCATTTATTATCGCAGTATTAATGGTTATTTCTCTAATAATCATTCCACGTACTGCTCAGGCAGCTTCCGTAAAACTGAATAAAACTAAACTAACAATGAATGTTGGTGGTGTTTATCACCTCAAGGTAAGCGGGACAAACAAAAAAGTTACCTGGTCCAGCACTGACAGTAAAGTTGCATCTGTTTCTTCTGGAAAAGTAAAAGCAAAGAAAACAGGTACCGCAACAATTACAGCCAAAATCGGCTCTAAAAAACTGAAATGTCAGATTAAAATAAAAGATCAAAGAGCCTTATATGAAAAGGTTCTGCTCCAGTCTGGCGGAAAGTGTTTCTATCTAATGGATATTGACAGAAATGGAACCCCTGATCTGATTGTATCAAGCAACCGTGGAGTTATTGTAGATTATTCTGTATATACCATAAAAAATGGCAAAGTAATCTATGCCGGTCAGTGTTCCGGAAAAGGGATGAATTATCAAATTTTACAGTATAACACTCACTACAATGGAATACATATAAGCTGGTGGACCAACGGAGTAGGTGGTTCCGGTTCTGCATTATGGACTTTGTCCGGTTCTAAACTTGTCAGCACATCAAGGGCATACTGTTCTGTTGCTGGTTTTCAAACCGGTAAAGATGAACAGCATATGAAAAATGTAAGCCAGGCTTCTTTCAATTCTTACTGTGATAAACATTTTAGAAATTGTAAACAATATACTATGTGGTCCAATACCAGTGAAAACAGGATAAAACACTTGAAATAACTCTGTTAAGATGAATTTGTATTCTCATCAGATGGCAGATTCACAATTATTCAATCTTATCCCTAAAACACCTGCTATTGATGCTGATATATTTTATCAGCTATCAACAAGCAGGTGTTTTTATCACATATTTTTCTACTTTTCAGATACTTACTTTCTTTAATATGAACTTTTATATTCGTACTTCTTCATCTGTCTTAAGCAATGCACTCTTAGCCAGCTGATCTGCCTCTTCATTGTAGTGATTGCCCGTATGAGCTGCTATTTTACAAAAAGAAATCTTTACTTTCTTTCCTGCTTCCTGCATATGAGCAGCATATTTGCTGGTCAGAGGTGTTTTGGCTCTCCATACACCTGTTACCCATTTCTCTACCCCTTCGTAATCATAGCGGATTTCCACAGCTGGATATTTGTTTTCTATGGCCCAGTTTACTGCAGTCATGGAACCAAGCATCTCTCCTGCCACATTTCGGATCGCGACTCCTGCAGAATCACTGCCGCTGCCGGATTTACGGATTTCCTGTCCGTCCGGTGTAAGGATCACACAACCAAAGGCATATCTGCCAATACTTTTCTCGAAACTTCCATCTACATAAGCAATGACCATATTTTCAGGTACTTCCACGATTCCTGCCGCCTCTTTTGCTTTATCACCGGATACATTTCCTGTTGTCTCCATGTTCAGAAAAGCCAATGCTTCCTCTTTCTCTGTAAATCCCCGAAACTCAGCTCCTGAATATCCGCTTACTGCCTTCTGGCACTCCGCCCATGTAGCAAAAAGTCCTGTTTTATGTCCCTTGCGTACTGCATATATTTTCTTCTTTGCCATAAAATCCTCCTGAACAATCAATATTTTGACTCACATTACTTTACTATATTTTGGTTAATACTATATAATCTTTCTTTCTATCAGGCAAGTTATACAATGGAAATTTCTCAAAAAAATAACGTGCAGATACATTTTGAAATCGAGATAAACCTTCAAGCCTGAAGTTATCTGTCGACTTCGATGTTTCTGCACGTTTTTTATAAGAACAGATATTTTTAATCAATATCCTACCTGTAGCAATCACATAAAATACTGCATTATTCTTTATCTTATAAAGCTTTATAATACAGTTTCACAATATCCTGCTTTCTGGAGGATCTTGGATTTACTGCAATATTTCCGCTCTTCATAGCATCATCTGCCATGGCATCAATCTTGCTTTCAATCTCCTCATCAGAAATCTCTTCTCCCTTCTTTGCCTGGCGGATGGCTATGGTCAGGTCTTCCGGGATTCCGATATCTTCGTTTAATTCCCTGATGGCATCCACCAGCATCAGTGGTTCGAATTCATCCTCATATGCAGGGATCGGACTGATATAATTATAAATCTTCAAATATCTGCCATGATCTGCCAGCGCATTATATTCTGCAATCACAGGGAGAAGAACTGCATTTGCCACTCCATGTGCCACATTAAAGAAAGCACTTACCGGATGACTCATGGCATGGACATTTCCAAGTCTTGCAAAGGAAAAGGCGATTCCTGCAAAAAGAGATCCCGTAAGCATTGCCTCTGCAGCCTCAAGATCTGTACGTCTTGCCACAAAACGGCGGATATTTCCACCGATCAGCTCCATTGCTTTCTCTGCCATTGCGTCAGAAAAAGGAGATGCTGCTGTGGAAACATAAGCCTCCTCCGCATGGATAAATGCATCGATTCCGCATGCTGCTGCCACAGATGCCGGAGCAGAGGTGAGAAGCTCAGGATCCAGGATCGCATATGCAGGAAGAAGTTCATAACTGAATACCGTCAGCTTATAATCTCTGCTGTGGTCAGTGATAACAGAAAATGCCGTAACCTCTGAGCCAGTTCCCGCAGTAGTCGGGATTGCGATCAGCGGAACAATTTTTCCGGGAACCTTATGTGCCCCCTCATATTCTGTAATACTGCCGCCATATTTAGCCGTAACTCCCACTGCTTTTGCCACATCCATAGGAGAACCACCGCCCAGCGCAACGATAAAATCTGCGCCGGAATCCTTATACGCTTCTGTCGCTTTTTCCACTGTGGTGACAGACGGATTGGCTTCTACATCTGTAAAAATATCCACTGCCATTCCGGCGTCTTTCAGATAATCCGCCGCCTTATCCACAACTCCCATTTTCCGGAGAGTTGGTCCTGAGATCAGCATTGCATGAGAACCTCCAAGCTTTTTGGCACATTCCGGAAGCTTCGCCAGAGTACCTGCACCGACTGTAATATTCTGAGGAATAAAAAATTCAAATGGATTCATTAATTTCTGCCTCTTTTCCTGTATTTTTTCAATATTGCAATGCGCAGGGCATCTACCCTGCACAAATTCAAAACTCTGTTACCCAAAATAATTGTCATGTCATTTATAGCGTTATGCCATAGAGGAAAGCACCCTGTCAATAGCCGCATCGATTACCACATCAAGTTCTTCATCATCAGCCTCCGGCATAAGACTTGCTGCATCCTCATCAGAGATCAGTTCAATAAGTTTACCAAAGTCTTCTTTATATTTACGTTTACAGATCGCATAAAATACAACTCCAAGTAAACTCCAGCTACCTACCATAAGCCATTCCTGAAATACCAGACTTCCACCGGAACCCGGAATACAGTAAACCAGAAGCATCAGCCCTGACATGACTACTGCCATAAAACCTACAAATTTGTAGTGGCCTACTTTGTAAGGTCTTGCCATATCCGGTTCCTTTTTACGAAGGATCAGGAAAGAGACAGAGACCATACAGTATGCAAGGCAGCATCCGAAGTTACCTGCATCACAGATCCAGACCATCATTGTTCTTCCTGCAAAAGGAGCCAGCATAGTCAGGGCACCGATCAGATACAGAGAATTAACCGGAGTTTTGTGCTTCGGATGAAGCTTTGCAAAAAACGGAGGAATCATGTAGGATTCTGCCATAGAGTACATGGCACGGGAACCGCCAAGGAGGAAGGAGTTCCATGATGTAATAATACCACACATTCCACCTACAATGATAACCTTGGCCATAATCTTTGTCCCGAAAGCCTTGGCCATGGCATCTGCTGTTACAAGTCCTGTTCCCTGCTGAGACTCAATAATCTCTGCCGGATTCAGGATATAACCTACTGCAAGAATAACCAGTGAGTAAAATACAACAGCCAGCACAACAGAGAGGATCATCATTTTACCGATTTTTTTCAGCGGAACATTAATCTCCTCTGCTGCCTGTGGGATAACATCAAAACCAATAAAGAAAAATGGAGTGATAACTGCAACCTTAATAATACTTTTCATTGCTTCACCGGTACCATTTCCAACAAACATCTGTCCCTGAAGATTATCCACACTTCCTGTAACCACAGAAGCCACGATCAGAATAATTCCGGCACCGCCGATAATACAGGTAAGAACAGTCTGCAGAACTGCCGCAGTCTTTGCTCCATTAATGTTAATTATCATAATAAGAAAAGCAATCACAATCGCCACGATCAACCAGGATGCATAAACATCAAAGCCTGCAACTGTATAGAGATATCCTTTCAGGAACCCCGGCCACAGATAAGTGATGATTGTGGGAAATGCACATGCCTCAAAGCAGGCAACACTTACATATCCAAGAATGATCGCCCAGGTACAGATAAAAGAACCTGTAGAACCCATTGCCCTGTAGCTGAATACATGCTCACCACCACACTGAGGCATGGCTGCTGTAAGCTCTGCGTAAGTCAGACCTACAAAGAAGATCATGATTCCACCGATTGCAAATGCAATAGCTGCACCAAGCACACCACCGGATTCAATCCAGTTACCGGAAGAAACTACCCAGCCCCAGCCGATCATGGCGCCAAATGCAATTACAAGTATGTCCCATGCACCAAGTACTTTGTCAAATTCTGATGTTTTTTGTTCCATAGGTCAGGCCTCCTTTTTTCCGTATTTTTTTGCGATCAGATCTTCCAGATATTCTGCTGTTCCCTGAATTCCCAGAAAATCACTGTTAATAAGAATATCCCTGTTATGTCTGTCACCGCGGTTACTTCCTGTCAGTGCCAGATGTCTCTTATGATAACGTTTATCCTTCTCATCCAGCAGAAGCTTTGCATCCTTTTCCGAAAGATTATGGCTTTCCATAATGTTATGAACGCGAACATCATTAGGTGCATAAATAAATGCTCTCACCAGCTGGATTCCTTCTGTATCTTTCAGAATATAATCTGCAGACCGTCCTATGATCACGCAGGCTTCTTTCTGAGCCAGCTTCCGGATAATCTGCTTCTGTACATGAATAGCGCGGTCTGTCAGATCCGCATATTTGGAAAAGGAACCTCTCACATCACCCTGTGCACCTTTACCTGCGATGGTTCCGCCTTCCTCTACTCTGTCCATAATGTCTGTAGGGATGCCTACCTCTTTGATAATCTCATCCACAAGATCACGATCATAAAACTTAATCCCCAGATCCTGTGCAATCTTCTTACCTATGGCATTGCCCTTGGCTCCATATTCGCAGCCAATCGTAATTACCAGATGTTTCATGCTCTTCCCTCTCACACTCAAATTTTTATCAGATTCTCAAACATTTGAAATCCGCTGATTTGCTATGTAAATCGCTACTTTCTCATGTTTGGCAGGTCCCAAGTTCAAAAGTCTTATCGTGCAGGCACGAACGACTTTTTGATTTTTTGACCCTGATATCATATCATAAAAGGGCGCACGAATATAATTCGTGACGCCCTTGTCCTTACTGTATCACTCCGTTGCCGGATTTTTATTTTTCCAGAGATTTAATTGTATCTTCGATGATTGCTACAGCTTTGTCGCACTCTTCTTCTGTAACAATAAGCGGTGGGATCATACGGATGATATGCGCTCCGATAGCTGTGATCAGAAGATGTCTGTCAAGACAACCATGTTTTACATCCACTCCGCCGATAGTATCATCAAATTCCACACCTACCAGAAGTCCCTGATGTCTTACTTCTTTTACATGAGGAAGCTTCTCAAGCTTAGCTGCAAAGTAATCGCCAACCTTCTTTGCATTTCCAGCCAGATCTCTGTCCAGAAGCTCATTCACCTCAGCCAGTGCAGCTGCACAACTTACCGGATGTCCGCCGAATGTAGTTCCATGGGAACCTGCTGTGAAAGCTTTTGCAACCTCTGCTGTTGCACAGATGGCACCGATTGGCATTCCACCGCCCAGAGCCTTTGCCATAGATACGATATCCGGTTTGATACCATAATTCATATAGGACATAACAGCACCTGTTCTGCACCATCCTGTCTGTACTTCATCGATCAGAAGAAGCATATCGTTCTCATCACAGAATTTACGAAGTCCCTGCATGAATTCCATTGTTGCAGGATGTACGCCACCCTCGCCCTGTACAGGCTCAACCATAATGGCAATTGTGTTCTCTGTACATGCATCCTTGAAAGCCTGAAGGTCATTGTACGGTGCATAGGAGAAACCATAAGTCATAGGTCCGAATCCAACCTGGCATCCATTACCCGGCTGACCTGTTGCAGACATGGCACCAAAGGTTCTTCCATGGAATCCCATCTTTGCAGTTACGATATGATAACGGTTTGGACCATACTTTTCAATACCATATTTACGGGCCATTTTGATCATTGCCTCGTTAGCCTCTGTACCAGAGTTCTGATAGAAAATCTTGTCCATTCCGATTGTTTCACAGACCTTCTCAGCAAGCAGTGCCTGCGGGATTGTGTATGGATAGTTGAATGTATGCATAATATCATCTAACTGATCCTTTGCAGCAGCTACAACCTTAGGGTTACAGTTTCCTGCACTGTTTACTGCAATACCAGCATAAAAATCAAGATATGGGGTTTTATTCTCATCATAAATGTACATGCCCTCTGCTGTCTCTGCAAGGAAATCAAATCTCTCATAAGTCTCGATCATGTACTTGTTTACTTTGTCCTTAATGTCCTGAAAAGTTAATCCTGTGTCTTTTAATTTCATAGCTGTGCCCTCCTGCATCCTTAAGATAATAAAAAAAGCAAAGACAAACTGACCCGTATGGGTAAGCGCCTTTGCTTAACTTTTTCTGTGTATTATTTTGTACATCCTTACAATATCACTGCCCTTATGATTTGTCAACATGTTTTTTTGAACATTTACATTTTTTACAGAAAGATCGTTACTGAGAATGGAGTGAACAGTAACGAAAGCTCTGTGTTCTCCTTATTGTATATCCAATATTTCCTGCATATTCGTGCGATAATAAAGGTTTCTCAACAATTCATAACAACACAGCCTCTTCATGAAATGGCAGACTGACAAACCATTACATACATCCTTTCTTTTCAGATATTCATTTTCTGGTGTATCTTTTTCATTATTTTGTGCATTATATTGTACATTTTACACTCATACTTCGGATAAAATCACCTGCTTCACTACTCAGTTCTACACTATGGTAATCCACCAATCATACAAGGGAGAATCCTGCAAACAGGATTCTCCGCCTGCGGCAGACCGCTTCAGCAACAAAACTCCTGATACAACTGCATCAATGATAATCCAGAAAAAAACAGGTACAGCAGGCTTTCTCCTTCCCTGTGTTCCGATAGACATGCTCCTGATCCGTTTCAAACTTAAACACCTGATCTCTGTGGATTTCATACTTCTCACCATGACATTCCAGAGTAAGCACACCCTCCATAACAGCCAGATATTCTCTTGTCTTCTCCCCATGGCTGCCACTGATATAAACACCACCCGGTTCCACCTCGATCCGGTACACCTCCACCAGACGGGTATCCTCATAAGGCAGACAGGTCCATACCCTGTACTGTCCTGCTATCTCCTTGGTAGGAACCAGTTCTGCCGGTGTCACCAGACAACAGTCCACTCTCGGCGGCTGTATCAGCTCCTGAAACTCTATCCTCAGACCACTTGTAATCTTCCCTAGCACACCCAGAGAAGGATTGGCAGTCCCTCTCTCAATCTGAGCCAGCATACTCTTACTCACCCCCGTCTGCTCAGACACCTGATCCAGACTCATACTCTTGGATTTCCGAATCCTCTTCAGATTCACCGCCACATTATTCGATAAATAATCCATATGTCCCCTCCTTCCAAACAACTGTATTATTTATTTTTTATATCAGCAATATAGAAATCTGTCAATTACATTACTGTTCACTCCGTTCTCAGTAACGTAGCCAAAATTCATTCAGGAACATAAATTTTATAGCAATTATCCAAAACCCGGTTGACAATTTCCTCTCTATAAATGTATAATGTAACCCAAGAAAACATTTGTCCACCCTATTCGGACAATGAATACCTCATATCAGCCAAATGCCATGACAGGGAGGAGTACACAACTCCGGGAAGCACAGAGAGAAAGCGGTCGGTGCGAGCTTTCGTGAACGAATTGTGGAAGTAGCCCCCGAGCAGTGAACCAAACCGTATATCCCGTCTGATCCACAAGACCTGAACGGACATGCCAAGTAGGCTTCAACGTCAGTTCCACGTTACAGGAACACAGTATATCAGTACTGACAAAGTGCAGAGCCAGACTCTGAATACAGGTGGTACCGCGGAAACATTTTCGCCCTGGGCAAACAAGCCCAGGGCGTTTTTTACTATATTTATATATCAGAGTCAAAAAGTCGTTCGTGCTTGCTTTAATCTGTCACATCAAACCCGCCACCCCACACTCGGCAGAATCAGCGCAGCGCCATTCTGCCCCCTGTATTGGCCAACACACAGCTCGGAAATTTATTTGTTTTCGGGTGCATTTGCAGGAGTCGTAGTAACTCTTAGTGCCTGGAAATCTGCGTTGTTCAGAAAAATCTCACTGTCTGAGCCGCATCTGCGGCGAGTTTGAGATTTTTCTGAACGGTTTTAGCAGATTTTCAGACACTTAGAGTTCCTAGTACATCGTTTTCGAAATAACTATACCACTCACTTGTCTGCGAATCCGATTGCACAGGTCTAAAAGCCTCAGCGTAGCCCGCTACGCCTGCGTTTTTATACCAGCACACTCGAATCCGCATCCTACGCGATTGGTATAATTATTTACGAAACGATGTACTAGACTCCGAAACCGCACCCGAAAACAAATAAATTTCTGAGCGTCCTATCCACATACACAAAGGAGGTTTACCCAAATATGAAACAAATATCCGGCAACAAACTCTTAGTCAAAGCCTTAAAAGAAGAAGGCGTAGAATACCTCTTCGGCTACCCCGGAGCCTGTACCATCGACATCAGTGACGAACTCTATAAACAGGACGACGTCAAAATCATCCTCCCCCGTCACGAACAGGCCCTTGTCCACGAAGCCGACGCCTACGCCAGAACCACCGGCAAAGTCGGCGTATGTCTGGTAACCAGCGGTCCCGGAGCAACCAACCTTGTAACAGGACTTGCAACCGCCAACTATGACAGCGTACCTCTTGTATGCTTCACCGGCCAGGTAGCCCGCCACCTCATCGGCAACGATGCATTCCAGGAGGTAGACATCGTAGGAATCACCAGAAGCATCACCAAATACGGCGTTACTGTCCGCAGACGTGAAGACCTTGGCAGAATTATCAAAGAAGCCTTCTACATTGCCCGCACCGGCCGTCCGGGACCTGTCCTTATCGACCTTCCAAAGGACGTAATGGCAGAACTCGGCAGCGCTGAATATCCTAAAAATGTAAATATCCGCGGATACAAGCCCAACACAGATGTCCACATCGGCCAGCTCAAACGTGCCATCAAACTTTTAAATAAAGCAAAACGTCCCTTATTCCTGGCAGGCGGCGGTGTAGTAATCTCCCGCGCCCATGAAATTTTCCGGGAAGTAGTGGAAAAGACAAAAGTACCGGTTGTCACAACCGTAATGGGAAAAGGCTCTATCCCCACAGACCATCCACTCTATATCGGAAACCTTGGCATGCATGGTGCCTATGCAGCAAATATGGCAGTCAGCAACTGCGATGTGCTGTTCTCCATCGGAACCAGATTCAATGACAGAATCACCGGAAAACTTCATGAATTTGCACCACATGCCCAGATTATCCACATTGATATTGATACAGCATCCATTTCCCGAAACATTCAGGTAGATATCCCCATTGTTGCTGATGCAAAAGAGGCTATCACCAAAATGAACGAATACGTCCAGGAATGTTCAACGGACAAGTGGCTTAACCTGATCAAAAACTGGAAAGAAGAGCATCCGCTTAAAATGCGTCCAAATGATCTTTTAAGTCCGATGGATATCCTGAAAGAGATCAACGAACAGTTTGAGAACAGTATTATCGTAACAGATGTAGGACAGCATCAGATGCTTGTCTCCCAGTATGCGGAAATCACAGAGGGCAAACAGATGATCATGTCCGGTGGTCTGGGAACAATGGGCTATGGTCTTCCAGGCGGCATCGGAGCCAAAATCGGAAATCCCGACAGACCTGTCATCGTTATCTCCGGTGACGGCGGTGTGCAGATGAACATTCAGGAGCTTGCAACTGCAGTTCTGGAAGAACTTCCTGTTATCCTGTGCATCTTTAACAATGAATACCTTGGAATGGTACGCCAGTGGCAGAAGCTTTTCTACGGCAAACGCTATGCTATGACCAATCTGCGCGCAGGAGCACTTTCCCGCCGCACTGAAGGCATGGAATATCCACAGTACACACCGGATTTCATCAGACTTGCAGAGAGCTACAGGGCAAAAGGAATCCGTGTCACAAAGAAAGAGGAAATTGCAGCAGCCTTCGAGGAAGCAAAAAAGAACACAAAGGCACCTACAGTAATTGAATTCATCATTGACCCTGAGGAAATGGTTTATCCTATGATCAAACCAGGCGGAACTCTAGAAGATATGATTATGGACTGTTGATCAGGAGGAAAATTATTATGGATAAAGGAATGAAAAAAAGATGGATTTCTCTCTATGTTGAGAACCAGGTAGGTGTTCTGTCCAAAATCTCCGGACTTTTCTCCGGAAAAAGCTACAATCTGGACAGTCTTACTGTAGGAACCACCGAGGACCCCACAGTATCTCGAATGACGATCGCAACTGTCAGTGATGATGAAACTTTTGAGCAGATCAAAAAACAGTTGAACCGTATGATCGAGGTTATTAAGGTTATTGATTTCACAGACGTATTTGTCCGCATGAAAGAGATTCTGTATATTAAGGTTTTTAACTGTTCCAAAGAAGATAAGGTTGAACTGTTTCAGATTGCCGAAACCTTCAAGGCAAAGGTCATTGACTATGGCAAAGACAGCCTGCTCCTGGAATTTGTCCAGACAGCAACCAAGAATGACGCAGTAGTGAAACTGATCAAGGAAGAATTTCACAGAATTGAAGTGGTACGTGGAGGAAGTGTAGGAATCGAATCTATCAGTATGATGGAACGATAAAACTTTTTCTGAAATTTTTATAAAGGGAGGATTGTCGCATTGTTCTTAATGCTCAGTCCTCCCTTTACTTACGGTTCTTCCGTCTTTTCGTTTTTCATCTGTGCTTTCGCTTTTCGCCCAATCCGTGCATTGCTGTTCATAATACTGGCACGGGTGATCTTATCATTTCCAAATTTCATCCGAATCTCATCCATAGCTGCATCCAGCTTTCTGCGACGTTCTTTATTTTCTGTATCTTCAAACAGAGACATCTGTTCATAAGTGCCGTCTGTAAGGCCTGTCAGCGCCACACCAATCAGACGTAGCGGCTGTCCTTTCCAGAATTCTTTAAAAAGTCTTGTAGCATTTATATAAATTTCATCTGTAAGATCTGTAGCATTTTCCAGCTTTGTCTGGTGTGAACGGTTTCTGAAATCCAAAGTACGGAAAGTCACGGAAATACAGTTGCATTTCTTATCTTTTCTGCGCATTCTGGTTGCCAGAACATCACACTGCTCCAAAAGTATGGGAAACACCTGCTCTATGGAAGTAATATCATCGTTAAAAGTAGTTTCCACACTGAAACCTTTTGCCTCATCAGGCACTGCTTTTACAGGGGAATCATCAATACCTCTGGCATATTGCCATAGCTGATGTCCCGTTTTTTCCCCAAGCCAGTACTGCACATTGAATGCTCTTTCTCTTGCCAGATCACCGATGGTACGGATCCCCTGATTCAGAAGCTTCTGCTCGGAAGCTTTTCCCAGAAACAGCAGATTACGGATAGGAAGAGGCCACATTTTCTCCGGGATTTCATCCGGGAACAGAGTGTGTACTCTGTCCGGCTTTTGAAAATCTGATGCCATCTTTGCCAAAAGCTTATTGGTAGAAATTCCTACATTTACTGTAAATCCCAGCTCTCTGTGAATCTTGCCTTTCAGCTCATGAGCAGCAGCTACAGGGTCAGGATAGATCAGAGAAGTACCTGTCATATCCAGAAATACCTCATCAATGGAAAAAGATTCCATCACAGGTGCAAAGGAAGCACAGATTGCTTTAAATGCCCGGGAACATTTATCGTATAATTCAAAATCACTGGGAACGATCACCAGATTGGGACATTTCCGAAGAGCCATGGCTACTGGCTCGCCGGTCTGGATCCCGTATTTTTTTGCAGGGATAGATTTGGCAACCACGATACCTGTCCGTTTCTTTGGATCTCCTCCTACACAGGAAGGAATTTCTCTGAGATCCGGTAGCCCCTGGCTCACCCTTCTGGCTGATTCCCAGGAAAGAAATGCACTGTTGACATCAATATGAAAAATTAATCGTTCCGTACTTTTCACTGTTCTTCCTCCAATATATGAATTGCGCTCTTCATATCTGATGATTTCATTTTACCCTGATCTGCTCTCCAGGGTAAGAACCTCGTTTGTCCAAAAAAGTGTCTTTATTTACATCATCTTGTCTGAGCTGTTACTGTATTTATATTTGTTTGATTTCACTCTGCTATCAGAGTTTTGAACAACAACGCCGCACTTGCCATACGGCAGTGCGGCGTCTGTATTTCGCTACCGGTCACATTGTTCCCGGTAACTTTTTTTACTTAATTCTGAGGATTCATTTCCTCTCGATATATACTTATCGATTAGTCATAAAGGTTAGGAGCAATTTCTTCGCTGTCCATATTTGTGGAATCATACCAGTATCCAGTTCAGCCTCCAGCCATTCATAAGAGAATTCCGGGAATGTCTGATGTTTGAAATTTTTCCATGTTACTCCTTTCTCATGAAGTAACTGTCTACACATAAGCAAACAGTGCTATCGCTGTCATTGATCAGCAATAAGCCCCCGTGTTTTCATATAGTTCCATTATACCTTCTCATTTTCCCGAAGTCAACATAATTTAACATGTATCAGCCGTTTATTTGTGTTGCTTTTTATTTGATTTTTGTTGTATTTCAGTTGTTTTTATTTTGTTTCCTCATTGACATTTAAATCCTCATCTGTCATACTTGAATATAACGAATGTACCATCAAACAGCAGCTTTGCATCTTCCGTAAGGCTCTTATCATATATAGAAACCGCTCTGGAAAGGAGACAAACAATGTATCTTTCTGACATCCACACACATTCTATCGCCAGCGGTCACGGAACCACCTGTACCATCTCTGACATGGCAAAAGCAGCCAGCAAAAAAGGACTGAAACTCCTTGGGATTTCTGACCACGGCCCGGGAACTCTGGCTTCCGGAACTTCTTCTTATTTCAGAAGCCTTCCTTTTTATCCCAGAAAAAGATTCGGCATAGATATTCTTTACGGAGTTGAACTAAACATCCTGGACAGTGCAGGACATACAGATCTGTCAGATGAACTGCTGAACAACCTGGATTACGCTATCATCAGTATGCATCGGCAGAACTACCGTTCAGGCTCTGTATCTCAGAATACAGAAGCTTACATCAATGCAATAAAACATCCTGCTGTAAAAATACTCGGCCACTGCGACGATACACATTTCCCTGTAGATTATGAAACGCTGGCAAGAGCAGCTTTACGGGAAAATGTTATTTTTGAAATAAACGAAGCTTCCCTCGCACCCGGAGGATATCGGGGAGACACAAGAGCCAATGCAGCCAGAATCCTGTATCTCTGTCAGAAATATCAGCTTCCTGTTATTTTGTCCAGCGACAGCCACGGAAAAGAACATGTTGGAGATTTCACCTATGCCGAAGAATTCGTTCACCAGCTCATGTTTCCGGAAACTCTTATCCTTAACAACCAGCTTCCCAAATTAAAAATTTTCCTTCAGACACGTTAAAAGAATGTTCCTCAAAGGGACATTCTTTTATTTTATGCATTGTTTTTTGCATTGTGTTATTTTGTTTATTTTCTATAATTTCTTGTCAAAAAAGACGACATTTTAGTACATTTTAATTAACAAAACTCACTTAACCATTTACATATCTCGTGATAGATCAGTCTTACTGTAGGAACCACCGAGGATCCTACAGTATCCCGAATGACTATCGCAACAGTCAGCGATGATGAAACCTTTGAACAGATCAAAAAATAGTTAAACCGCATGATCGAGGTTATCAAGGTAATCGACTTCACAGATGTATTTGTCAGAATGAAAGAAATTCTCTACATCAAGGTTTTCAACTGCTCCAGGGAAGATAAAGCAGAACTGTTTCAGATTGCAGAAACCTTCCAGGCAAAAGTCATTGACTACGGCAAAGACAGCCTGCTTCTGGAATTTGTCCAGACAGCCACCAAGAATGATGCAGTTGTCAAACTGATCAAGGAAGAATTCCACAGAATTGAAGTGGTACATGGTGGAAGTGTGGGAATTGAATCCATCAGCATGATGGAACGCTAAATCTCATAATCAATATTTTTTGCAGGATATAGAAACGTCTCTATATCCTGTATTTATTTTCAAACATACTATAAAATATTGCAGTTTTTAATCAAATGTGTTATTGTTTACGAGAGCGTTATTCGAAAGAAAATGCATCTGTTTTCCACATCTGACAGTCTGGTGGATAAAGTCATCCACTTCACAGTCTGGTTAAATTTGTGAGGCGACCTGTAAGGCGTCTACACACCGGAAACTTTTACCGGAAGATATTTCTTGTTTCATATCTTTTGTTCTGATGTATATTTTTCATAACGCCTGATCCCCATACTCTAAACTGTCTGAAAAGCAGGGGACGCATTGCGCCGTTTTATCAGACCAAAAGGAGAATTCATATGAACACAACAACAACAACAACTACTACAACAGCTGCCGCAAAAAGAAGCAGCACTCTTTACATGGTAGAGTTGGCTATGATGATTGCCATTATTCTGCTCATGTCCTTTACCCCGCTGGGCTATCTTCGTACTCCCGGCTTATCCATCACTCTTCTCACCATCCCGGTAGCTGTAGGAGCTATCATCCTCGGACCGAAAGGTGGTGCTGTATGCGGACTTGCTTTCGGTGCAACCAGCTTCTATATGGCTGTCACAGGAAGTTCAGCTTTCGCTGCCGCACTTTTTAACATTAATCCATTTGGCACTTTTATTGTATGTATCGTGGCACGTGTACTGGAAGGATGGATCACAGGACTTATTTTTGCAGCATTATATAAATCACCGGCGAAGAAATTTTCCCATTACGTTGCTTCACTGGCATGCCCATTACTGAATACTTTCTTCTTCATGGGCTTTTTATGTCTCTTCTTCTACAACACAGATTACATTCAGGGTATTGTTTCCAGTCTTGGAGTAAGCAATCCTGTTGTCTTCGTTGCTGCTTTTGTGGGCGTTCAGGGACTGATCGAAGCGGGCTTCTGCTTTGTAGTGGGAAGCATCGTTTCCAAGGCACTTTCTGTGGCACTGAAACGTGCATAATCTTTAAAAGAACAGCCTTTTAATTCTGCTGTTCCGGAAGGTTCACTAAAAATCCCTGACTACATTGTCACTGTAGTCAGGTTTTTTTTATCAAAAGGAGATTTTTATGTCATTACTAAAAGAGATTTCTATTACAGAGCTTTCAAATTTACGCATCGGTCATACTTCTGACCATGATGCAAAGACCGGTGTAACTGTTCTTTATTTTCCAAATGGAGCAAAAGCAGGCTGCGATATAAGCGGAGGCGGCCCTGCTTCCAGAGAAACTCCTCTCACCTCTCCTGTCACTGCCGACAATCCCATCAACGCCATTGTCTTGTCCGGAGGTTCTGCCTATGGACTGGCTGCTGCTGACGGTGTGATGAACTATCTGGAATCACAAAATATCGGTTATAACACCGGTGCAGCCCTGGTTCCTCTTGTATGCCAGTCCTGTATCTATGACCTCTCTTACGGAGATCCTAAAATACGTCCAACTGCAAAAATGGGCGAAGAAGCCTGCCGTCAGGCATTTGCAGGAACAGATACCAGAACCGGAAATATCGGTGCAGGTACCGGTGCAACTGTGGGAAAACTTTACGGTATGAAACAATCCATGAAGTCAGGTCTTGGTATTGCCGCTGTATCTGTGAAAAATTTCCAGATGGCTGCAATTGTCGTTGTCAATGCACTGGGAGATATCTTCAGTCCACAAAATGGTCAGAAAATTGCAGGGCTGAAAACACCTGACAGAAGCGGGTTTCTGGATAGTGTCCACGAATTATACCGCTTTATGACACCTCATGACCAGTTTACCGGCAATACCACCATCGGGGCTGTGATCACCAATGGGGCATTTTCAAAGGCTGAACTGAATAAAATTGCCTCTATGACCCGCTGTGCCTATGCCAGATGCATCAATCCTGTAGCAACTATGGCTGACGGCGATTCCATCTATGCTGCCAGCATTGGCGATGTTTCTGTAGATATCAATATGGCAGGAACTCTCGCCGCAGAAGTCATGGCTCAGGCTATCCAAAATGCCATCCATACTTCCCGGATCCAGGATGAAGAATTTCTGAAATATGTATAACAGTCCGCTATAAAAGCGCAGAGAAAAAGTATCATCTCTGCGCTTTTATTCTTCCTGTCTGTCTTCATTTTTCATCTGTGCTCTGGTTTTTCTCCAAGCCAGAGCTGTACATTTGCTTCCCGTTCCCTTGCCAGATCACCAATAGTACGGATTCCCTGATTCAGAAGCTTCTGCTCGGAGGCTTTTCCCAGAAATAACAGGTTACGGACAGGAAGTGGCCACATTTTCTCCGGTATTTCGTCCGGGAACAGCGTGTGTACTCTGTCCGTTTCTTTGGATCTCCTCCCACACAGGAGGGAATCTCCCTGAGATCCGGCAGCCCCTGGCTTACCCTTCTGGCTGACTCCCAGGAAAGAAATGCGCTATTTACATCAATATGAAAAATTAATCGTTCCATACTTTTTAATATATCTCAATCATATTTTTGCAGACTTCCAATCATCTTAATCCCCATTATCATCAACACAGGGAAAATCAGTGCCGCAAAGATTCCAAGTTTCAGATTATCATTCAGTGCTCCTGAAATCATCCCCACATAGGTTGGTCCGGATGAGCATCCCACATCTCCAGCAAGGGCAAGGAGGGCAAACAGGGCTGTTCCGCCACGCTTTACTGAGGCAGCCGCCATGCTGAAGGTTCCCGGCCACATAATACCTACAGACAGACCGCAAACCGCACATCCAAGGATTCCCAACGCAGGTACCGGGATAAATGCGATCATCAGATAGGAAACCATGCACAGAACTGCACTGTATTGCATAAAGCGTTCCAGATTGATTTTATCTCCAAATTTCCCATAAAATGCCCTTGAGCTTCCCATAAGAATTGCAAACGCCATGGGACCTGCCAGATCTCCGATAGTTTTATTGATTCCAAAGCTTTTCTCAGCCAGAGTAGAAGCCCACTGGCTTACCGCCTGCTCACTGGCTCCTGCACAGAGCATCATTAACATCAGAACCCAGAAGATTTTTTTCTTAAAAAGCTCTCCCATAGTCAGCCCCTTTTCACCCTCATCCAGCAGTGGAGCAATGGGAACTCTGGTAAAAAGGATTCCATTTGCAATGGGAATCAATGCCCACACCAGCGCCATATATTTCCAGTTTGCAATCCCGAAAATACGAAAGAATAATGTAGAAAGAAGTACCACTCCCACATATCCCCAACAGTAAAAGGAATGAAGGAGACTCATTGCTTTTTCCTTATTATCTGTAGGGCAGGCTTCCACCACAGGACTTACCAGCACCTCCAGCAATCCGCCTCCGATGGCATAGATCATAACTGCAATGAGAAGTCCCACAAACGGATCTCCCAGGCACTCCGGCAATACTGTGAGCAAAATCAGACCTGCAGCCGCCATTGTATGTGCCAGGATCATAGATGCACGATAACCTATTCTGTCCACAAATCCAATCGATGCCAGATCTACCAGCAACTGGATTCCGAAATTAAAAGTAACCAGAAGTGTGATCTTCTGCAGCGAAATCCCGTAACTGCCCTGAAATGTCAGAAACAGCAGAGGAACAAAATTGTTTACAATAGCCTGCACCACATATCCGATAAAACAGGCCTGCACTGTTCTGTTGTAATTTGTTTTCATTCAATATGATATCCTCCAATCTGAAATTTATTAGTTACTGAGAACGGAGTAAGCAGTAACAATTTATTACGCTGATATCGTTCAGGCATTCTCATTCACCAAATTCTGCACCTTCACAGTTCTATCAATCAATAATGACAGTGTATCACAGATTCTTTCTTTTTTCTTTCATTATATTTTGAAAATCCTATAAATTTTTATGTTATTTTGACTTTTTCTCATATAACAATTCTATACACTCTAACAGGTAATCCATCAATCCAATTCAAAATATTTCCCGCAAAAAAAGATGTGTACCATACCATTTCTGACACCATACACATCTCAAAATAAACACTTCTTATCTTCTGTACTCCGCAGTCAGGTCTTTAATAACCTCTCCTGCAATAATCAGCCCGACGACAGACGGCACAAAGGCCACACTCCCCGGAATATCTCTGCGCTCCGTACACTTATGCGTAGCACCTGGAGGACAAATACAATGCGACCTGCAGCTGATCGCCATATCTTCAATTGGTCTGATCGGCTGTTCCTCTGAATAAACAACCTTCAGTTTCTTCACACCACGCTTCTTCAGCTCTCTACGCATAACCTTCGCCAGCGGACACACCTTCGTCTTATAGATATCCGCCACCCGAAACGCACTGGCATCCAGCTTATTTCCGGCACCCATACTGCTGATAACAGGAGTCCCTGCCTCCTTTGCACGCATGATCAGTTCAATCTTCGCAGTCACTGTGTCCACAGCATCTACCACATAATCATACTCACTAAAATCGAAATCAGCAGCATTCTCCGGAAGATAAAAACAGTTATGGATTCTCACATCTGCTTTCGGATTAATGTCCAGGATCCTGTCCCGCATCACCTCTGTTTTATATTGACCAACAGTTTTCCTGGTGGCAATAATCTGTCTGTTAAGATTCGTCAGGCATACTTTGTCATCATCGATCAGATCAAAGGTCCCCACACCGCTTCTGACCAATGCTTCACATACATATCCTCCAACCCCTCCGATTCCAAACACTGCCACGCGGGAGTTCTCCAGTTTATTCATTGCTTCTTTTCCCAGAAGAAGCTCTGTTCTTGAAAATTGATTCAACATAATATCTCCATTTCATTCGGTATTGACCGACTATCTGCCTGCCTTTCTTCTACTTCATTATTTCTGGTCTGTTCTGCTTTGCTGCCTGTAATGTAAGCAGCTCTGCATGCCAGAAACAAAAAAACAAGGAGCAGAAACCAAAGCCAGAGCTTTCTTTTGTTTTTTATGAGCAACCGTTTCATAATCTGCATCACTATTCCTTAATATATTATTTTCAGATACCAGAGTTGCAACATACTTCCATCACAGATTTCTTATGATATCTTTACTTCTATAATGCGTCAAGTATATCATAGAAAGAAAAATCCTGCAATGAAGAAACTCTGTTACTGTACATGAAGTGAACAGTGCTGAGTGAAATTCACAAACCGGAAGTGCTTATCCATCTCATCACCAATCAATCCAATTACTTTTCCCATGGTAAATGCCGCCATCACTGTTCCGATTCCCAGTCCGTTGATATGCCCCAGGATCAGCCCTGTCATACAGGCAGTAATCATCAGACAGATCACATCAAAAGAAACCTTGATCTTAGAATATTTCACCTTTATAATCTCTGACAGTTCACGAGGAAACAGATCTGTAGGAATAATCGGCAGACCGCATCTGTTAGAAAGTGCGATCCCTATACAGATCAGCAGATAACTGATCACAAAATATAACACTCTGAGTGGAATTGTCTTTGGCAGGATATTGATCCATGCCTCATTAACATCCAAAAGCTCACTGAATGCAAATCCAACCAGAAAACTGCACAGATAAGCAGGTACAAATTTTTTTCTCAGTATCATCAGACTTAAGATCAGAAGTGCCTGAAAAATATAAGTCCATGTTCCCAGTGTAATTACCGGAAATACTTTTTCAAATGCATAAGGAACACTGGATATGGCAGATATTCCTGAACCAGAATACAGCATCAGAATAACAGCAAGACTGTTGATCATGACTGCTATCACCAATGCCAGCTCTCCTCTGAAAATATGTCTCGAATCTTCTTCCTCATTTGTTTTCATAACAATTCTCTCCTCTAACACAAGCAAGGGACTGCTGTCAGAAAATATTTTCTGTCATACTTTTCTGACGGCAGACCCCTGTGTCTTTTACATCTTATATTTTCTGAAAATACTATTTTTTATCGAATCAGGCAAGTTTCCCACTTCAACTACTGATATTTTCCTGACTTACTCAACCGTGCAGACGCGGATCAGGTTTGTTCTTCCCGGAATTCCAAGCGGTACACCACCGGCAAATACAATAGTGTCGCCAACTTTTACAAGTTTATGCTTCTGTGCTGCTTCGATTGCTCTCAGGCAAAGGATCTCAGAACTGTATTCTTCTTTGATCAGCATCGGGTAAACACCCCAGGACAGATTCAGCTGGCGAAGAACTCTCTCAGAGCTTGTACATGCACCGATCAGACATCCTGGTCTGTGTTTGGACATCATATGAGCTGTACTTCCGGATTTTGTCACTGCAAGGATTGCACTGGCCTTCAAGTCGATTGCTGTCAGGCAGGTTGCATGTGCGATTGCATTTGTAATATCCGGATTCTCATTTCTGTCTGTTTTCTTAAAGATTGTATTGTAATCAATATTCTGTTCCATATGTTCTGCAATACGGCTCATCATCTGAAGTGCCTGTACCGGATATTTACCAGCTGCGGTTTCTCCTGAAAGCATAGTTGCACTTGTTCCCTGAAAAATCGCATTGGCAACGTCTGTAGCCTCTGCACGGGTTGGTCTCGGATGAGAGATCATGGAGTCAAGCATCTGTGTTGCTGTAATAACCGGTTTTCCTGCTGTGTAAACTTTCTGGATGATTTTCTGCTGGATAACAGGTACATATTCCGGCGGGATCTCAACACCCATGTCACCTCTGGCGATCATGATGCCATCTGCTGCTTCAATAATCTCGTCGATATTGTCAACGCCCTGCTGGTTCTCAATCTTTGCAATGATCTGAATCTCTTCACCGCCGTTTTCTTTCAGGATTTTTCTTACTTCGCGGATATCGTTTGCAGTACGTGTAAAAGATGCTGCAACGAAATCAAATCCTTCCTGGATACCGAAGAGAAGATCATCATGGTCTTTTTTACTGATGAATGGCATCTTCAGGTTTGCACCCGGAACATTGACACCCTTCTTGTCGCCAATCACACCTGCATTAATAACCTTGCAGACAATGTCCTTTCCTGCGATGTCCTGAACCTCCAGGTCTACAAGTCCATCATCAACCAGAATATGTCCGCCCGGCCGCACATCCTTATAAAGCTCTTTATAAGTAATGCTTACGCACTCATTAGTTCCTTCAATATCTTTATTTGTAAATGTAAAAATCTGTCCTTCTTCCAGAGAAACCTTGCCATCCTTGAAACATCCAAGTCTGATCTCCGGTCCCTTTGTATCAAGAAGTGCTGCAACAGGTCTGTCATATTTCTTGCGAAGCTCTCTCAGTTTCTGGATACGGCCTCTCTGCTCATCGTGAGGTCCATGTGAGAAGTTGAAACGTGCTACGTCCATTCCCTCTCTCACAAGCTGCTCCATAACATCGCCCTTATCAGTAGACGGTCCCATTGTACAGATAATTTTGGTTTTTCTCATTTAATCTTTCCCTCCAAACTGTCAACTCAATTTTATCTATTTTATTCCTGTAAAATAATGTAATAAAATGTTACCTGTTTCTATAAATGAAAACATTAAATCAAATAAAAATTACCATTATTGAGACTATCTGTCAATATAGAATTTCGACTTATTTTTGTTGATATTTGACAAAAAAATAACATACTTTTGTTGCAAATATCACATATATTTTTACTGATCCGACAGTTGGAAAATTTTCACTCATTCTTATCAGAATCCAAAATCTGCATAGTCTTCCGGCAGAAATCTGTGGTAAATGATATGGCATCCTTCATCTTTAAAACAATAATAATAAGGATCTGATCCGTCATCAAAGCGGATCATCACATCAAACTCCTCGTTATCCATTGGTTCAGTAATGATTTTATCTGAATAAGAATGGAACAGTTCTTTAATTTCCTCTATCGTACATCCATGTCTGCCAACCAGTTCGATCAATGCCTTGATAAATTCATTCTCTTTCATATTATTATGTACATATTCGGAAGCTTTTTCCGAAACAGTGAAGCAGAAACGATCTCCTCTGTGTGATACTGCTACTTCACCAAATTTCTCTTCTATATAAGAAGGAAAATCTTTTAAAATCTCCATCATGCCTGCAGCATCCGTCTCATTGCCAAAGAAATGATTCAGGGAACTGAGCGGATAATAAAGGCTGATCTTCTCCTTCATATATCCAAGCTTCGCCTGTTCCTCTTTGATCACATCGATCAGACTGGTTTCTAATCTGTTATAGTTCATTTATTTTCCCTCCTGAAAATCTGTTCTTTTGTTTTTTCTGGTTAATATTTTATCAGACATTGCCCGAAAATCAATGCATTTCTTTTTCAATTGTACGCCCGTCAAAACAATTTCAATGTTTTCTTTTTCATACAAAAATAAAGACCTTGCGAAACTGTCCTTTTTTTCCCTCTGACAGATGACTCTGACTGGATAAAACAAAACAGATAAAACCAACCACTTCGTTGCTTTTTTTACCAAATAACTGCTTGATTCGGTTAAAAAAACAGCGTTCCAAATATTATTTATATCCGAAACGCTGTCATTATTCCAATTATTTCATTATGTATTTAATCCCAGTTCTTACGTCCGTAACGAAGTGTCACATCATATATTTCCTTCTGGAGTTTCTTTGTAAGATCTCTCTTCTTGATTCTCCACTTCCAATTCGTACCAACTGTAGATGGTTTATTCATTCGGAATCTGTTGTCCAGTCCCATATAGTCCTGCATTGGGATAACGCAGACACGCGCAGCACTGCGCATGATCAGACTAATGAAACATTTATACAGTTCTTCTTCCGGTGTTGCATGATCACACAGATAATCTCTCGCCAGTTTTCTCTCAGCTGCTGTGATGCTCTTCCACCATCCCACGATAGTTTCATTATCATGGGTTCCTGTATATGCCACGCAGTTCTCCGGATAATTATGTGGCAGATAATCACTGGCACATCCGGAATCTCTGGAGTCAAACGCAAATTCCAGAACCTTCATTCCCGGGAAGCCGCTCTCATATACCAGATGACGTACGGAATCTGTCATATATCCCAAGTCCTCTGCGATAACCTGCTTCCATCCAAGCGCCTGTTCGATCTTACGGAACAGATCAATTCCGGGACCCTTTTCCCAGTGTCCGCCTCTTGCATCTTTATCTCCGTATGGAATAGAGAAATATTCATCAAATCCACGGAAATGATCGATTCGCACAACATCATACAGTCTGAAGCAGTAACTCATTCTGGAAATCCACCACTGATATCCTGTATTTCTGTGATAATCCCAGCGATATAACGGATTTCCCCATAACTGACCGGTTGCAGAAAATCCATCCGGAGGGCATCCTGCTACTGCCAGTGGTACATTATCCTGATCCAGCTGGAACAGCTCCGGATGCGCCCATGCATCAGCACTGTCCATTGCAACATAAATCGGAATATCTCCAATGATCTGGATTCCTTTTGAATTTGCATAGGATTTCAGTTTCATCCACTGCTCATAGAACTTAAACTGCATATACTGCTGGAATTCAATATCAAAATAGAGTTCTTCACGATAATAATCCATGGCATTGTTCCAGCGGAGTCTGATATCCTCAGCCCATTTGGTCCATTCTACACCTTCGAAACGGTCTTTTACTGCCATAAACAGAGCATAATCTGACAGCCACCAGCTGTTCTCTGCTACGAATTTCTGATAGTCAGGATTCTTGCTGATATCACTGTTCTCGTATGCTTTTCTCAGAAGAGGATAACGGCCTTTGTAGATTTTTTCATAATCTACCTCATCAGGCTTCTTTCCCCAGTTAACTTTCTCGCAGTCTTTCTTATCAAGAACTCCTTCTTCCACAAGTGTATCCAGATCAATAAAATATGGATTACCTGCAAATGTAGAGAAAGACTGATATGGAGAATCTCCATAGCTGGTCGGTCCCAATGGCAGAATCTGCCAGTAAGTCTGTCCGGCTTCCTTTAACCAGTCTACAAATTCATATGCACTTTTGGAAAAACATCCGATGCCATAGTCTGATGGAAGACTGCTGATCGGCATTAATATTCCTGCTGCTCTTTTTCCCATGATTCTTGTCTCCTTCGTGATTTTTCACTCTTACCGCTTATATTTCTCCAATTGATCCACAATCTGGTATCAACGTTGCTATAAGCAGCATTTTATATACCTTATGCGCAATTGTTTTTTTTATTATACTTATTTTTTGTGCAAATTGCAATATAGTTTTCGTAACAACTTTTTTTTCGTGAAAATCACCAGTTATTGTTCTCTCCATGGCCATCCGCATGATTCGTAATGTACTGAATTTGTGCTAATTCGACTGGTAGTTTCTTTTTCTCCAGTTTTGTTGTATTCATTTCAAAAACCTCCCTCTTGATAAATCATTTCTATGATTTACAGCAATTCCATCATAACATGGCGCCACATAAAACACTATCTGTGTTTTCCGGTGTCTTTCATTCCAGATTGCCTGCGGCAATGGAATTTTGGCTTGTATGTCTCGGGATTTTGGCATATTCATGCCAAAACACCTCGCGGAATAGTGGTGTGTGAACAGTAACTCCGTACTTGTTAAGGAAGTAATAATCTCATTTTCTTTATTGCGTTTTTTTGCACAATACAATATAATAATTTCAGAGTTTATTTATGCAAAAAGACGAAAGGATGTACATATGAAACACAAAAAAGACTGGTATAAAGATCTGGTGATCTACCAGATTTACCCAAGAAGTTTTAAAGATGGCAACAATGATGGAATCGGTGATCTGAAGGGAATGATTGAGAAGCTGGATTATCTGAAGGAGCTTGGCATCAATGCAGTATGGATGTCTCCTGTCTATGCTTCTCCGAATGTGGATAACGGTTACGATATTTCTGATTACTTCGCGATCATGGAAGAATTCGGAACTATGGAAGACTGGGATGCTTTCCGCGACGGTGCGCATGAACGCGGTATCGCCATTATCATGGATCTGGTTCTGAACCATTCTTCAGATAAACATAAATGGTTCCGGGAATCAAAGAAATCCCGCAATAATCCTTACAGTGATTACTATATCTGGCGTGATCCTGCACCGGACGGAGGCGCACCCAACTGCTGGATGTCCGTATTTGGCGGAAGTGCCTGGGAATATGTTCCTGAACGTGGACAATACTATCTCCATTTCTTTGCTAAAGAACAACCGGATCTGAACTGGGATAATCCGGAAACTAAAGAGAAAATTTTTGATATTATCCGTTTCTGGAATGAGAAAGGTGTTGACGGATATCGCATTGATGCCATCAGTTATCTTGACAAAGGACTGGACGGACGTGCAGATATGAATGAATCCATTGGTACTGTAGCGTGTGTAAATCTGGAGGGAACCCACCGCTACATCCGTGAAATGGTTGCAGAAACAATGACTCCCGACAATCTGATGAGTGTAGGAGAAGTTAATATCAACAATGAACAGGATGCCATCAACTATTCCAGCGCAGCAAGCAAAGAATTTAATATGGCTATTCCATTTGTCCCTCCGATTGTTGAAATCCAGACATGGTCACCAGAGAAAATGAAACGTGATCTTAAGAAAGATTATGAAATCCTGAAAAAAGACGGATGGTGGGCAAGATTTTTAAGTAATCACGACAAACCGCGTCAGGTTTCCCTTTACGGAAATGACAGAGAATTCTGGTCAGAATCTGCAAAAATGCTGGCATGTTATCTGCACACACTTCCCGGTACCCCCTTTGTTTTCCAGGGCGAAGAATTGGGAATGACCAATGTTGCCTTCCAATCTATCGATGATTACAATGACATTGATACCCGCAATTATTATAAAACCATGATCGAACAGGGAGCTTCTCCTGAAGAAGCACTGGCAGAATCCAGAAGTATCAGCCGTGATAATGCAAGAACGCCTATGCAGTGGAACGACAGTCCAAACGGCGGATTTTCTGAGCATACTCCGTGGCTGGGTGTCAATCCAAACTACAAACTCATTAACGCAGAAAGCCAGATGAATGATGACTGTTCTGTTTTCAGATTCTACCAGAATCTTATCGCACTACGCAAAAAACACCCGATAATGGCTCATGGAGATTTCAAACTCTGCTGCCCGGAAGATGGTCCGGTAATTGCCTATACCAGAAGTTATCAGGATGAAACATGGCTGGCAGTGCATAATTTCTCTGCATCCATGCAGAAATTCCATTATGGCGCTGAAGATATTGAATTACCGTGCAACACTCCAATAATCGTTTCCAATTACGGCGAAAACGAAGTTGAATACGGAATTGGAACACTTGTACTCAAACCTTACGAAACCGTAGTATTCCAGTTACATTAAGCAATTTCATCAATACAGACAGTAAAAAGCAGAACCATTGAATCACATCCCTCAATGGTTCTGCTGCTTTTGTGTATTTGTTTTTCATTTATTTAACTGTCATTACTCTGCATTTCTTTTTGTAAAATGCAATACCGTACTTCAAGTGCTTCTCCATTCTCAGAAACAATTTTCTTAAAATATTCCATAATCTGTGTCAGAAAAATATTACGTATTTCCATATTAGGAATGGTAAGCATGAACGTATTTGCATCTTTTCTTCCGGTCTGTGTGAGATATCCCGTAGTAAAAAGAACACTCCACAGGTTTTCAATCGAAGCATACATATCCTGATATGTCAGTTCCTGATGAATCTCCTTTACAATTGTTTCTCCTGCTATCAGTTTCTCAATTTCCTTTCTGACCGTTCCCTTATCAGTCTCCTGAATAAAGCGTTTCACCGCTTCATTACTGCTAGTATTAGACCAGTAATTCTGTGGCTGCGCCATATTGTTTATACGCAATTCATCACAATAATTTATCACATCCCAGGGACAGTAAACCTCTACATTTCCAAACCGATATCCGTCATACCACATTTTTATTTCATCATAATGCTCAGAAAGTTCATAATATTCCAATATATTCTTTTTGGAAGTTTCTTTTTAATTTGTTTCAATAGACACACTTCCCTTTATATTTTGATATATTAAACTCTAACTTTTATAAAGTGTAACATATTGTTATTGAATTCGTCTATCAAAATTTCTTTACATTCCATAATGTTTCTATTAATACTGGAGCAAAAATAGAGATTGCCAGCTATTTAATAACCACTGACAATCTCTATTTTTTATTTTATCAATCAGATTCCTCTGAAATCTCGACAACTATTCACATGACAGAATGTCACTCTTTAGCAGTTTAACAAGAGAAATCCGTCATCCAATCGGCTCGAAGTCTACAGCTCCATGTTTACACAATGGACAGATATAATCTTCCGGAAGTTCATCGCCTTCGTAGATATATCCGCAGACTTTACATACAAATCCTTTCTTACCTTCTGTTTCAGGTTTCGGTTTTACATTTTTCTGATAATAGGTGTAGCTCATTGTCTCCTGGTCACTTACCACGCGGGCTTCTGTCACACTGCAGATGAACATTCCGTGAGTTCCCAGATCTACATACTGCTCTACTTTCAGGGACATAAATGCGTTGATATATTTGTCCAGGAATATCAGTCCGTTATCAGAACGATTCACCTTCTGTCCCGCAAATTTATCCACGCTTCTTCCACTCTGGAAACCAAACTGTTCAAATACAGAGAACGGAGCTTCTACAGAGAGACAGTTTACATTCATCACCCCTGTCTGCTTGATAACATGGTGAGAATAATTTGTCTTATTGATATTAACTGCAACGCGGAACGGAGAGTCTGTCAGCTGGGTAACTGTATTGACGATCAGTCCGTTATCCTTTTTACCGTCATTTGATGTCACTACATAGAGACCATAACCAATGCGGAATAATGCTGTCATATCATTTTTATTTGCCAGTTCATCATTCTTTGCAATATATTCCTTACAAAGCTCGGAAGCCATCGCTTCCATCTGATCTCTGTTTTCCTGATTTACTGCGGACATAATCTTCACTGTGGTGTCCAGCCAGTTGATCTTCTTGCATTCAGAAAGCATATTTTTCATTACTTTTGCTGCCAGAGGTGCCCAGGAACCGTTTTCAATAAGGCCCACTGTGCGGTTCTGGAAATTATGCTCTGCCAGACGGGTAATAAAGTCATTCATAAACGGATAGATTCCTGCATTGTAGGTAGTTGTTGCCAGTACCAGCTTACTGTAACGGAATGCATCACTGAGTGCCTGAGACATATCATCTCTTGCCAGATCATAAACAACTACTTTCGGACATCCCTTACTCTTTAATTTCTCCACAAACTGATTGACTGCTTCTTTGGTATGTCCGTATACAGAAGTATATACAACTACGATTCCTTCTTCCTCCGGTGTGTAAGAGGACCAGGTATCATAGAGGCTGATATAATGTCCCAGATTTTCTGTAAGTACCGGACCATGTAACGGACAGATGATCTGAATATCCAGAGTAACTGCTACTTTCAGAAGTCTCTGTACCTGTGCGCCATATTTACCAACAATACCGATAAAGTATCTTCTTGCTTCATCATCCCAGTTTTCTTCCACATCCAGAGCACCGAACTTACCAAATCCATCTGCCGAAAAAAGAACTTTATCTGTGCTGTCATAAGTCACCATAACCTCCGGCCAGTGTACCATTGGCGCAAATACAAAAGTAAGATTATGATTTCCCAGACTCAGTGTAGAACCATTCTCTACTTCCAGTTTCTGCCCTTCCAGATCCAGTCCGAAGAAATTCTTGATCATTACAAATGTCTTCGCATTGGCTACTACTGTAGTGCCGGGATATACTTCCAGAAAGTTCGCTACATTTGCTGCATGGTCAGGCTCCATATGCTGAACGATCAGATAGTCCGGCTTACGTCCGCCCAGTGCCTGTTCAAGATTATCCAGCCATTCATGTTTGAAATTGGCATCTACAGTATCCATAACTGCAACCTTGTCATCCAGAATCACATAGGAATTATATGCCATTCCGTTTGGCACTGCATACTGTCCCTCAAATAAATCTACCTGATGGTCATTCACTCCGACATATTTAATGGTATCTGTAATCTTCATATTTCTGCCCTCAATTCTTTCTTTATAGTATATCATCTGTCCGTTACTATTCAGCAATCTGCTGTCACTCAACATTAATAAGTTATAGTTGCTATGCATTCTTAATTTGTTTATGTTTTTATATTATACTATTTTAATCCAATTTTCAAGTCCTTTTGGTAATTTTTTTCATTTATTTATGAGATTTTGTTATTGTTCACACACCACTGTCCCGCGAGGTGTTTTGGCATGAATATGCCAAAATCCCGAGACATACAAGCCAAAATTCCATTGCCGCAGGCAATCTGGAATGAATTTTGGCTACGTTACTGTGAACGGAGTGAACAGTAACGAGATTTTTCACAGAGTCAGGTGGATATCCTCAATTGAAGCAGGGCTTACTTAATTTGGTTAATTTACAGTATTCTCTGAAATTATTACAAGTATACTCAAAAAACAGCAGAACAGATACAAATTATCCATCCTGCTGACGTTCCTTCCATAGCAATCTGCGTAAATAATATATTAATCCAGTTCAGTAGAATTTCACGCTCTGCTGAACCACATCACAATTCATTATTTTCCAAAATTGCAATGCTCATAAGGTAGTTATAATCTTATACAATGTCTCCACGCTGTACGGCAGTATTCTCTCATCCAATTGAAATTTCGGATGATGCAGAGGATGATTTTCTCCTGGTATTCCTGCAAGAAATACTGTGAAAAGTCCTCTGGTTTCTCTGAAATATCTGTATGCATTATCACCTGAAAGAAACAGCTCATCTTCTCCTTCCAGGACAAACTTATCCCCGAATACTTCTTCACCCACTGCCTTTGCTGTCTCTGTAAGTTCCTCATCATTGGCAAACGCATATACCGGATCTTTTGGAAATTCCATACGGATCTGTGTGCCAGTCTGCTTTTCAATTTCCTGCAGATTTCTCTCCAGCTCGTGCTCAAGTGCCATGTAAGTTTCTTCATGAACTGCGCGTATATTTCCGTTTAATACCACATGGTCTGCAATAATATTCGTATATTCACCGCCATGGATCGTACCCGTACCCACAATATATTTTCCTGCATCCGGATGCTGTTTTCCAAAACTTTCATTCAGATTATGAATGGCACTTATCACTTGAGCAGCTGCATAAATTGCATCAATCCCCTTATCCGCTTCACACCAGTGACTGGATTTTCCATGAACATGAATCTGCATACTGTTGATCATGGAAGATGCCTGTCCCCGATGCACTGCCATCCCAAATGTCATATCCGCTGCGTAATGAAACATCAGAAATGCATCTGCTTTCGGATTCTCTAATGCTCCGGCCTGAAGCATTCTTTTTGCACCTTCACCAATCTCCTCTGCAGGTTCAAAAAGGAACCGGAGCCTGACCGGAAAACTTTCCTGCATTCTTTGCTCTTCTGCCACAATTTTTGCAAGGATCAGTGCTGCTGCCAGGATCATATCGTGACCGCAGGCATGCATACATCCCTGATTTACTGATGCATATGGTAGATTTGTCTGCTCCTGTATGGGCAATGCATCCATCTCCGCCCTGAGTACAACCAGTTTCTCCCTGTTTCTCAGAGATGGAAGTTCCGCGATCAATCCTGTAGGTTCTATCGGCACAATCTCATATCCCAGTTTCTCCAGATATTTCCGGATATATGCAGACGTCTCCACTTCCTGAAGTGCCAGCTCCGGATGTTGATGAAAGTAATGTCTCAATGTGATTAATTCTTCCGTATATTTTTCTATATTCATCTGTTTTCCAACCTTTGTTCTCAGGGATTACCATTTTCATCTTCCGACATACTCAAAACCGCATTCGGACGTTCCAGGCAGAACTTCTGTATCTCTTCCAGAAATCTCTGACCGTATTTTTTTAGCTTATTCTCGCCCACACCGGAAACCTCCAGCATTTCTTCTTCATTTGATGGACATTTGATGCACATATCTATCAGCGTCTTATCACTGAACACGATATATGGAGGCATGGCTTCCTCTTTTGCAATTTCCAGACGAAGTTTCCGCAGGGCTTCGAATAAATCGTAACCTGCTGCCGTAAGCGCATCTGTGCTGCGTTTTCTGACAGATTTCTGGGGCTTTTTCTTTTTATCCGGTTCTTTTTCCTCGTAAGTACGCATGATCACGTGAGTATTTTCATCTCTTAGCGGAGAAATATCGCCCAGTTTCAGCACACTGTAACGTTCCTGTGTCTGATAGAGATATCCCATCTCAGTCATCTGGCTGATCAGTGCCCTGAGTTCTGCCTCACTGTGATCATTCAATGCTCCATAAGATTTATACTTATCTGCTCCAAGCTCCCTCAACCGGGCTCTCTTAGCCCCCAGCAGAGTGCCAAGCACAATTGTCAGTCCATACCTTCCTCTCGTCTCAGCTACACAGTTCACTACCCACTTCGCCTCTCTGGTCATATCTGTCTCATGGTATTCTCTGTGACAATTTCCACAATTATCACAGGGACCGAAGGTCTTTTCACCGAAATACTCCAGAATATAATTTCGCAGACATCCTGTTGTTTTACAATATCCTTCCATGATCTGAAGCCTTCGTATATCCCGCTGACGAATGAGAAATTCATCCTCTTCATCCACATCGGAAAAATCTTTGTTATCCAGAAGCATTCGGTCGATCATAACATCCTGTGCAGAAAACAATAAAACGCACTGGGAATTCTCTCCGTCACGCCCTGCACGTCCTGCCTCCTGATAATAATTCTCCATACTCTGCGGCATATTGTAATGGATCACATATCTCACATTGGATTTATCAATCCCCATTCCAAATGCATTTGTTGCAATAATAACGGGGGTTCTGTCGTAAATGAAATCATCCTGATTCTTTTTTCTGGTTTCATTATTCAGTCCTGCATGATATCTGGTAACAGCAACTCCTTTTTGGAAAAGCAGTTCAAAAAGATTGTCCACATTTTTTCTTGTAGAGCAGTAAATAATCCCGCTCTCTGTTGGATGTCTGTCTATGTAATCCATCACAAAATCGTCTTTTCGCCGGATATTTTCCACGCTGTAATATAAATTCTTTCTGTCAAACCCGGTGATCACTACTTTCGGATCTTCCAGCTTTAAAGTACAGAGAATGTCGTTCTTTACTTCCTCTGTTGCAGTTGCGGTAAAAGCACTGACGATCGGACGACCGGGAAGATTTTTTACAAAGTCTACGATTTTGACATAGCTTGGTCTGAAATCCTGTCCCCACTGTGAAATACAATGTGCCTCATCCACTGTCACCATGGAAATCTCCACCTGTCTGGCAAATTCCAGAAACTCATAATTTTCCAGACGTTCCGGTGCAACATAAATAATTTTGTATCTTCCTCCTGCTGCCAGGTACAACGCCTTGCTAATCTGACTTTCCGACAGTGAAGAATTGATAAATGCGGCATGTATTCCCGCTTCATTCAAAGCCTTTACCTGATCCTGCATCAGTGAGATCAGAGGAGAAATTACAATCGTAATTCCTGACAGCATCAGTGCCGGTACCTGATAACAGATGGATTTTCCGGCTCCTGTCGGCATGATTGCAAGCACATCCCGGTGTTCCAGAATGGACTCCACAACACTCTCCTGCCCTTCTCTGAATGTATCATATCCAAAATAAGTCTTTAAGGTTTGTACTGCCTGTCTGTTCACCTGAAGCCTCCCTCTGCATTTTAATCTATTTTAATTTCTTTTTCAGCTCCTGAATCAGTTCGGAATAGTCTCTGTGCTGCATCTTCGGAAATGCCTTGATGATACGCCCCTGACCGACAACGGTATGATTGGTAATAGAACTGGACAGTTCCTCAAACTGAGCCTGAAGCTCCGCTCTTTTTATACGAAGCATTTCGATAGATTTTTCTCGCTGTGCGGCAGTTGCATCACGCAGTTCTGCTGCTGCAAGAGTTGCCTGAACCTTTCCTTCTCCCACTTTCTGCGCTGTGCCAATCGTAGTCGTAGCCAGTGTATCACTCAGTTTATCACTTACAATTCTCAGATCTGAGCGAACCTTATCCAGTCTGGTAAGCTTTTTATTCAGTCCCTGGATCACTGCTACCGTCACAATAAAATCTGTCAGATACACAGCATACAAAACTGCTATCACAATCCATTCCCAGGTTGCAGGTGTATGTAACGCATGTGCCTCTACATACTTCTGGAAAACTTTTACTACCATAACGATAGCCAGTCCCCAGATCAGAGAAAACTCCAGGCAAATGTAGCCATGAAAATTGAAGGGTTTATCTGAATAATCCCACCATCTTGCGTGGAAACACACATCCAGCAGCCAGCCTGCAACCAGTTCCACCGCAGTTGCCAGAACAATTCCAAACACAAAAATCATTCCATCACTCATCTGACGCCCGCTGCCCTGAATTGTATTGAGCAAAGCAAAAACAGAAAGCACCCCAAATCCATATACCGGGCAGACCGGTCCATTCAGGAAACCTCTGTTTATAACTTTTCCCAACGCTACTGCATGAAAAATAACTTCAACAACCCAGCCGCCAAAAGAATAAATAAGAAAATACAGACATATCTGAAAATACGTCATTCCACAAATCATTCGTTGCTCCTCCTTGCTTTCATCAAACCACTTTTCATATCCCATTATCACAGTTCAAACAGAAAACTTACCCCAGACTGTTTTGTAATGTACTGATCAGTTCCTCTATAACAATTGGTTTGGATAGAAATCCATCCATACCACATGCCAGTGCTTTCTTTCTGTCTTCGTCAAAAGCATTGGCAGTCATGGCAAGGATCGTAATTCCCGCCAGTGCCCGATCATCCAGTGAACGGATCTGCTCAGTAGCCTCATATCCGTTCATTACAGGCATCTGCACATCCATAAGCACCAGATCATAATCACCTGGTCTTGAATTCTTAACCTTCTCCACAGCCTCTGCTCCATCTTCCGCTGTATCAACCTGAAAACCATATTCACTAAGGAGTGCTACTGCAATTTCTCTGTTCAGTTCATTATCTTCCACAAGCAGTATTTGCCTGCCTCTGAAATCTGAATCTGCTGCCGGAAGAATATTATCCTCTGCCCCGGCCTGCTTCTGACCGATAGCAGCCATCAGAGTCTCTCTGATATCTGACATAAACATAGGTTTGGCACAGAACGCAGTCACCCCTGCTGCCCTGGCTTCCACTTCAATATCTGACCAGTCGTAAGCAGTCAGGATAATGATTGGCGTATCATCACCAAGACTGCGGATCTGACGGGTAACTTCAATGCCATTCATATCAGGCAGACGCCAGTCAATGATATAAGCGTGGAATGCATCCCCCATTTCCATAGACTGTCGTGCACGGAGAACAGCCTCCTTACCGGAAAGTGTCCATTCCGAACGCATTCCAACCTTTACAAGCATCTTAGTCACACTGTCACAGGTATTGAAATCATCGTCTACTACCAATGCCTTCAGACCTTCCAGTTCTGCGATTTTCTCTATACGGTGGTTCTCAGGCTGAATCCGCAATGGCAGACGGATAATAAATTCAGTACCTTTGCCCTGTTCTGTTTGAACCTCAATGGTTCCGCCCATCATATCCACGATGTTCTTGGTGATAGCCATGCCCAGTCCTGTACCCTGAGTCCTGCTTACAGTGGAAGTCCGCTCTCTCTCAAAAGGAGAAAATATCTTCTGTACAAATTTTTGACTCATGCCGATTCCGTTATCCTTTACCCGGATTTCGTACAGTTCACAGCCTCTCTGTGTACCCGGATACTCTCTCAGCCGGACAGAAACGGTTCCGCCTGCAGGAGTAAACTTGATCGCATTGGACAAAAGATTCAGCAGTACCTGATTCAGCCTGGTCTTGTCACAATAAACATCCTCATTGGTAACATCCATGACATCCATGTAAAGCTCTAACTGTTTCGCATGGATTTGTCCGCTGATAATGGTTTTCAGATCATGAAGAACCTCTGACAGACTGACTTCCGTCTCTTCCAGATGGATTTTCCCGCTCTCAATACGGCTCATATCCAGGATATCATTGATCAGTGAGAGCAGATGATTACTGGAGGAAAGAATCTTACCCAGATAATCCCGAACCCTTTCTTTATCATCAATGTTGCTTACAGCCAGTGTAGTAAAACCAATGATCGCATTCATTGGTGTACGGATATCATGAGACATATTGGAAAGGAAGGTGCTCTTTGCCTTGTTTGCAGTCTCCGCAGCGCGGACCGCCTCAGAAAGGGCCTGATTCATTTTTCTATCAGAGGTACGATCTGACAGAACCAGGATATATTTCTTTTTTCCGTTTACCTCGCTGCCCATTGCAACGTTATGAAACCAGCGGTGTTCTCCTGTTTTCTGATGAACATATTCAAGATCCCATTCCTGCTGCTCATGAACCTGGATTTCTTCCAGATACTTCTTCTCCGGATCTTCAACGTCCCCGGGATGCAGTTTCCCAAGGACACAAATATCTTTACGAATCTGTTCTACTGTAATTCCCAGCAGTTTTTCCACATTGGGACTGACGTAATCTGCCTGATATGTTTTTGCATCCAGCATCAGGAAAACGTCATCTACATTCATTGACAGCTTTTGAAACAATTCGTCCCTGTACAGGATCTCCGTATCCTTTCTCTTCAGGTTTACCCTGTTTTTTTGGAGAATAAATCCGATAAAAAGACCGGCAATACACACCGCTACTGCACTTACAAGCAGCATAGTACTACGCTGCAGAGCATTCATACTGGCATTGACGATATCAGCCTGGATAAGTCCCAGAAAGATCCAGTCCTGAGGTTTGGATTTCTCATAGACCAGATAGTAATCCTCTCCATCCAGATTTATCAGCATTGCATCTGTATGTCCTTCCTTAAACTCTTCTGAAAGTTTAAGGATCTCTTTTTCAGACAGAGTAGAATGCTCTCTCAGAATCCCAAAGAAATTATACACCTCTCCCCATGCCTCAGAAGAATGATCCACAACAACACGGCCATCCGGATGAACCACATAACTCTGGGCATTTCCATTGAAAGCAGAAATATTCAGCACATTTACGATATCAGAGTTTTCATAGGCAATGGCAATGGCATCATATTCAAAGCCCTGATAACTTCCATGAGGCCTGGGAGTGGCAAAAACAAGGAGCTGGGATTTTCCGGGAACTGTTGCATTGGTTATCACATCATTTCCCTGCCGGATCTCATCTTCAATATTTTCCTGTAATCCCAGATACCCGGTTTCACCTGTTACCATCTTATAGTTCCCGTCCGCTGACAGGAAATAAAAATCTAAAAAGCCTGCATCTTCCTGTGCTTTCTCTATATACTCACGAATTTCACTTTCATCGGAAGTGTTCTGCAGATATTCCCCCCATATATGGAGATAAGTCAGATTCTTATTTGTCAGCTCACTTAGCATATTATCAGACTGATGAAAAATTTCTGTCAGGTGAGAAACACTTTCCTCATAAACAGTCTTCGATACAAACCCCAAATATTGGAAAACAGTCAAAAGGATTCCAACAAATAGGGCAATAAGAACTGCTGCATTCCATCGTTTTCTCACAACCCGTTTCTTTCTGTTTGTATTATGATTCTTAACATCCATTCTTCTCACCTCAGAGTAATGTAGTCTTCAGGCTCTGCAAGAATGGCATTACCATCTGAAACATATGTTGTCCAGGTATCTTCCACAGAGGTATCCCCTCCATCAAATACAATATTTTCCTCTGCTGGATAAGCTTCCATATATTGTGGTGCTGCAAGGCAGGTCACAGTAAAAGTATCCTTGTCCTGAATCTGTTTTCCATTCTTTGAAACTTTACTCAATGTATAACCATTATCCGTTTCCCTGATTTCTACAGAAATACCACTGAACACAGGCAGAGAGCCACGGTTAAAGGGGATAAAGCCTCCCTGGTAGCCTTCTACGAAGTTTCTGACCGTTTCCTTCAGTTCTGCCCCGCTCATCTCACTGCTGTAAGCGGAAAGCTCGTTTGGCATAATCATGTTGCCTGCCATTTTTTCTGTATAACCGGCCTTCAGTACATTTCCTGTAAAGCTGTTTCCTGTTGCAATCAGCACATCCGTCCCATAAATACCGCGCAAAGTGTTTGCCATAACAGAATAGGCTTCATTGCCTCCGCTGGTATGGAAACGATTGGAATAAGTTTTCTTTGAATCCAACACAATATCCTCAGAAGTGGATTTTTCTTCAAGAAGCTGGGAATTAAATGACTGATAAGCCTGCTCTGCATTATATTCTCCTGAGATCATCTTAGACACCACATCCCTGGAAATGGAAAAAAAGTCATTTGACGCAATACGGATATACATATGGTTTTCTTCGATCACAGGTTTCACATCCTTCAGATATTCCGTAAGCCGGAAATCCACATCCTGGCTATAGCTTAACAGATCCTGCCCATCATAAATGATCCGGTTCTGCGCATCCTCTGAAAGCATTGTGTTCAGTACCTTCATTGCTTTCTGCCGACGTGTTTCATCCTTTGTCAGGTCACGATTTAAAGCTATCTGGAAATATGGTGTAGTCATCAGCCACTTTTCGCCGTTCTGCTGAAAGAATGGCAGGAATGTTGTGTTAATGCCCTGATCCTGGAACATTTTTACACCGGCAGAACTGCCGAAATACATGGCAAGCTTACCACTTTTGTACATCTCAACCACATCATCATAATTCATATCCAGATCATCCTGACTCAGCCCTGTATCCTGAATAAACTGCTCCATACGTTCAAAAGCCTCCGGCCAGACAGTACTGTCCAGACCTTCTCTCTTTGTATTGTCCGGGTCACTGTAGATGGTACGCCACTTACGTCCATCCACAGAAGACAGCTCTGATGCAGACAGACCCTGCAGTGTTTCCATACAGGTATAATCATAGTAATAGTCTGCAGTAAACCCACGGATACCCACCTCATCAAATGCCTGGCAGGCAGAAACGAAGCTTTCATAATCCGTTGGAAGAGGAATGTCATACTTTTCAAAAAGGTCTTTGTTCACTACAAAGCCATGGGCATCTGCACACACAGGAAGCCAGTTTACGCTGCCATCCTGATTTCTGAAACTGTTAAGGTATGTATCATAGACAGCACCTGCCGGATTGGTTGTAGAAAGATCCATCAGACTGTCTTTCAGAGGACTTGCATCATGGAGGGAAAACCGGCAGCAGGTTATAATATCCGGCAATCCACCATTTTCGTTCAGAAAACGATAGAAATCCAGATCATTATTGCCTACTACAAATTCAATGTTGATATCCGGAAGCTGTTCCTGGATGTATGATGCGTATTTTTCATACAGATTTGTGGTCCATAAATACACTGTGATGGTTTCCGCGTCTTCTTTTTCCGTACTTTTCCCGCCGCAGCCAGACAGAAGTGACATGACTGTCACCATCACCAAAAGTACAGAAACTAACTTGTTCCATTTTTTCTTTTTCATTATAACTTCTCCCTCTGATTGTGTTTTACTAACTCATTGATCACTTTTACTAATAATTTCCCATCAACAGGCTTGGCAATATGTTCATCCATTCCTGCCTCCTTTGCTCTCATTTTGTCCTCAGTGAACGCGTTTGCTGTCATGGCAATGATCGGTATCACTTTTGCATCCTCTCTGTCCAGAGAGCGGATCATCTTTGCTGCTTCATATCCATTCATGACAGGCATCATAATATCCATAAGAATAACATCAAATTCACCAGGTCTGCTTTTTCTGAATATCTCAACAGCCTCCTGTCCGTTCCATGCTTTAGTCACTACAGTGCCTTCATTCTGAAGCACAAATTCTGCAATCTCCATGTTCAGCTCATTATCCTCTGCCAGAAGAACATGGAGCCCCTGGATAGAAGTTTCTGTTTTTTCTTCAGCTTCAGTCCTGACCTTCATATCTGCATCAATCTGGAATGGAATCCGGATCACAAATGTAGTCCCTGTGCCTTCTTTACTTTCAAAGGAAATGGTTCCGCCCATTTTCTCCACCAGTTTTTTTGTGATTGGCATTCCCAGCCCTGTTCCGGCGAATTTTGTGCGGCTTCCTGCATGTTCCTGTGCAAATGGTTCAAAAATACGTTTCTGGAATGCCTCTGTCATTCCAATTCCGGTGTCTCTGCAGACAAATTCCAATGTGGTCATTGCTGTCTGTTTCGATGGGATTTCCCGACAGCTGATATAGACATATCCGTTTTCTTTGTTATATTTCACCGCATTAGACAAAATATTCATCAGAATCCGTTTCACATGCACCGGACTTCCAATAAGATTCCAGTGTGTAACTTCTTTCTCTTCCCAAATAATCCGGATATTCTGCTCCGCAGCCATATGTTCGATCACACCCAGTATTTCCTCAGAAATACTGTTCAGATTAAATGGGATTTCTTCCAGAACCACTTCATCTGACTCCAGCTTGCTCATGTCCAGAACCTCGTTTATCAGTTCCAGCAACAGATGAGAGGCCTCTTTGATCTTTGCCCTGCATTCCGTCTGTTTCTCCATATCCTCTGCATAATGGTCTGCCACATCGATCATGCCGCAGATTCCATTGATCGGTGTTCGGATGTCATGGCTCATTCGCTGTAGAAACTCGGTTTTTGCCTCATTGGCTGCTTCTGCTTTTTTTGCTGCTCTCAGAAGTTCTGCTTTATATTTTTCATCTTTTTCCTGTTCCTGTTTCCGATGTGCCAGATCCGCTCTGTAACCCCAGAAGCAGAATATACCGAATATGAGTAAATAAAGAAAAACGACAGCTGTTACACTTAGTGGCAGGTTACGGAATACTTCCGTATCCGGAAGATAGGTATAAATATAATAATCCCGCTGCTTCAGCATGATTCCGTAACCTCCGGTTCCTTCATTTTTTAAATGAAAAATATGCTGACTGTCTGTATGCTCTTTCATTGCCTGGACAACCTGGTTGCCGGCAGTATCCTGTCCCAGCAGGCTTTCATCGTTGCTGGCAACGATGGTTCCCTTGTCTGCAACAATAATCGTTCCATCTTTCTGAGTACTATATCCATTTAAGAGATTCTGTATTGTCAGGGTATAGTTTCTGACAAATTCCGAAGATGTGTAATAATAGATTGCAACCATACCTGGTGCATCTTTTCTGGCACAGGCTGCAATGTCGATACGTGATCCGTCTTCTCGGTCAATCCGTTCCGAATAAGATCTTTCTTCATATCCGGTAAAATCCATGATAATGTCTTTTTGCAGATAATCTGTGATCTCATTGGTCAGAGCCTCATCCATGCTGTATTTGCAGACTGTTTTTCCCTCTGCATCCAGTACAAGGATGCCATCCACCCAGAGGGTCTGCAGATTTTCTTTCAGAAACTCCTGGCTTAGCCGGCCGCCGTTTTCTGTTTCCATGTCGATATTCGTACTCATCTGTCTGGCACTTTCAATGGCGCGGAGGAGACTTTTAGATTCCGAAGCTTCATTATAATGGGTGTAGGTGGAACACTGCACTTTGACATAGTTTACAGTTTCCACCATCCTGTTCTCTGCTTCCTTTTTCTCTGCCCGAAAAAAGTAATACAGGGAAGCTGCAGTCACACAGATTCCAAGCAGAATGCCGAATATCCAAAATCGTTTTACTTTTATTCTTCTCCTAATATCCAAGATCATCCACCTCCAGATACTTCTGGGGATCATCCAGATATTTTTTAATGATTTTCAGGGATGTGCCATCCTGACGCATTTCTTCCAGCGTCTGGTCCATCTGCTCACAGATTCCTCTGTCATCCTCTTTTGCAAAAGCAACACCTATCCCGACGATCATCAGCGGATCTTCCAGAATACGGAAGCTTGCATCATAATCCTTCATATACTGAACGATAGATTCCTCATGTGCGGCCACTGCATCCACATATCCTTTTCCCAGAAAGGTATAGATCAGTTCCCTGTGACCAAGACTGATCAGATTTCCCAGTTTGGGGATTCTCTCATCCGTCCGGTTCAGAAAGATACCTTCCGGTTTGGTTGTGGACTGGACGGCAAGGTTCTTTCCCTCCAGGTCACTTAGTTTATAGATATCACTGCTCTCATTTACAGCAACTACCTGGCGGCTTGCTATGTAAGGCCCTGCCCAGCGGTAATCGTCAAGGCGTCCTTCCATGGAAAAACAGCCCATAATACAGTCAATCTCTCCGCTTTCTACCAATTCTTTTTTCTTCTCCCAGTTAATCTGGACAACATCCACCTGATAACCCATTCTTCTGAAAGCTTCTGTAGCCAGTTCCACATCAATTCCTGTGGGAATCCCATCCTCATTCAGATAATTGTATGGCGGATAACTGTCACTGCCCAGGGTGATAACGGGCTTTTCACTTTCTTTTTTAGTAACATCTGCATTTTTGCACCCTGCCAGGGCAGTTGCTAAAATTCCCACAAGCAGAATGCCTGCAATCACTCTTTTTCCTTTCATCTTTTCTCCATTCCTGCTGTTCTTCTCTATTTTCCCTCAAATTTAACCGAATCAGGTAAGTCCCCTGCGGAGGTTGCGAATATCCGCTTGAAGACAAAAAAAAGTTCCTTGTAAAAAATTTTACAGGAACTTTTTCCATAATGCCCATTTAACATTTACCTTTTTTATTACTGAGGCATGATGCAACCGGCTGGCATGGCCAGATTTCAGTCTGACTTTAGCTCCTTCTGGCTTTGCGCCCCGGCTTTTCAACCGGTTTGCCAATAAATGCCATAAAAAATTATTTTTATTATAGCACTCATACTATATCATGTCTATAAGAAAATATGTTACTGTTCACAGCAACACGCTTCGCGGGATATTGCCAGTGAACAGTAACGAAAATATACCTCTTAACATACAAATCCAGCTTCCCATCAAAACTTAAGAGAAATTTACCGGAATGAAACTCCTTCATCAACCGGCCCTGATTTTCTAAGTGCCCCATAGGAGATCAGAAAATTCGCAAGCCATCCGGCCGGTACAGCAAGCCAGACAAATGCAATTCCATAACGCGGTGCAAAAATCAAGGCAACTGACAGCCGAATGGCAAGGTTTACCATATTGGCAATGAGAAACGGCCGCATAATCCCAAGTCCACGAAGAACTCCATCTGTTGCCATCTTAATACCCATAAAAATAAAGAAATATCCCAGCCATTTCATATAATCCCCGGACACCTGATATGCCAGAGCGGTTCCATCTTTTCCAAGGAATAAGGAAGAAATTGGGGTGTGCAGTGTTTCAATGACTATGAAAGCAAGGACTGCGAAACACAGGTCCAACACCAGTGCAGCATGGTATCCTTTTTTGATACGTTCAATTTTCTTTGCTCCAAGATTCTGGGAAACATAGGGCGAAACCGCATTTCCAATGGATACAAATATCAGTGAAAAAACATTCTCTACTCTCATGGTTGCCGCATAACCTGCCAGCGCCTGTGTACCGAAGGGATTTACAACCGCCTGTACGATCATCATACCAATTGACACTGTGGATTGCTGAAGAACCGATGGTACTGCAATACGAAGCATGGAATGTAACTCCTGCATGTCAAACCAGTTAAAGCGGCTTTTATATCGACGCATCCGGTTAAAGAAAATCAAAAGTGAAAACACTGCGGAAATCCCCTGCGCAATGAGAGTTGCAAGGGCGGCACCGAACACACCCAGCCCTAAACCTGCCACCATCCAAAGATCCATAACAATATTCAAAACAGAAGAAAATATCAAAAGGCCCAACGGAATCTTCGATTCACCGATGGAATTGAACATCGTTGAAAGGATATTGTACATAAACAGAAAGGGAAATCCCACAAAATAAACACGCAGATACAGTACCGCTTCATCCAGTATGTCAGCAGGTGTTTGTAATAAACTCATCATAAAATGAGAAAAAACAAAGCCAAAAACCCCCAGAAGTATACTCAGAATCAGAAAACTGATCAACGATGTTGACACAATTGTTTTCATTTTGCTATAATTCTGAGCTCCAAAATAGCGGCTCACAAGTACACCTGCTCCTACACCGGCTCCCAAAGCCACACAGATAAAAACATTGGTCAAAGCGGCACAGGCTCCAACTGCCGCAAGTGCAGAGGATCCCACGAACTGACCGACGATGATTGAATCAGCCATATTGTATACTTGTTGAAAGAAGCTGCCGAGAATCATGGGCATTGCAAAAACAGTCAGTGCTTTAAGAGGGGCATCTGTGATTAAATATTCATCTTTTGACATTCTCATTTTCCTCCATCAATTCCTGCTTTTTATCCGAAATCACGATTGTATTTTCAAAATGTAAGTTTAAGATTTCGTTACGCAACAATTATATGTAGTTACAGCAAATAAGTCAAGCTGCTGTTTACTTTTAGTAATATAAATGATATGATATTTGATATTGAAAAAAGCTGCTATCAGATGGATATTATTTTACAGGAGGGAACTTATGTACCTGGACGGTTTAGATGAGCTGGATCAGAAGATTATCCGGCTGCTTATAGAAAACGCACGTATCTCTTACTCTGATATCGGTGAAGAAACCGGTATTTCCAGAGTGGCAGTAAAAGCCCGTATCCAGGCTTTGGAGAAAAGAGGCGTAATCGAAGAATATACAACAATTATTAATCCGCAAAAAATCAGTGGGGCTGTATCATGCTATTTTGAAATTGAAACAAAACCGGAGTACCTGGCGCAGGTGACAGATATATTGTACAAAAATGATACAGTCACACAGATTTACCGTGTCACAGGAAGAGACAGGCTTCATGTACATGCCGTTGCTTCATCAGGTGATGAAATGGAATACTTCCTGCACAATGTCATTGATACACTGCCTGGCATTATCAGCTGCAGTTGCAATATGATCTTATCACGCATTAAAGATATTAAAGGATTACGGCTATAAAAGAAAAAATAAACTCTCCGAATAATTTCCGCTATTTTCCCCTAAATGTAAAAGTTCTAATCAATGTTGTCAAATTACATATAACTGTTGTCAAAGAGGCAGAGCCGGTAACCAGCCAGCTATGAGCTGCGATTACCCGACTAAGGGAACGCCGCAGGGCGGCATCCTATACAATATCGTACTGAATGAATTGGACTGGTGGGTGGCCTCCCAATGGGAGAACATGCCCACTCACTACGAGTACAAAACCAGACAGAATTTCTCATGTGCCATAAAGTAACACACAAAAAAACAGACAGCCGCCACAATTCCGTAATGATTGATGCTTGACAGTCTCTTTCAAGTTCGCTATAATAATAAACGCAAAATTTTAGTGGACTTTTCCGGATTCGGTCATCTTTTTGCCACACAGCTATCTTGTGATAGTTGTGTGGCTTTTTTGTTGCCTGTATCTCGGAAGTATTAGCAGAATGGAGGACTATATCTGTATGGAAAAAAATTTTTTGTCTCTTATCAAGACGCGCCGTAGTGTACGGACTTATAAATCGGAACCTGTCCTTTCCAAGGCTTTGGACGTTGTACTGGAAGCAGGGACTTACGCTCCTACCGGCGGAAGACATCAATCTCCAACCATCATTGCAATTACAGACTCCAAATATAGGCGGGCGATTGCATTGGACTATCCGGCCCAGGAAGCCGGTCAGCCCGCAGCACGCAAACAAAACTATATTGTTCGGACAATTTGTGGAGAAGAGGGAAAGCATGCAGACCAATAACAAAATGGCGGTTGCGCCCGTTGGAAAACTCATCTGGCAAATGTCGATACCGCCGCTGATTTCCATGTTTCTGCAATATTCCTATAATCTGATAGACAGCGCGTTTGTAGCGCGGCTGAGTGAAAATGCTTTGACGGCAGTTTCCCTGTCGTTTCCCATTACAACTTTGATGAATGCGACATCTATCTGGATCGGCGTTGGCGTGAATGTACTGATTGCAGGGTATCTTGGACAGAGAAAGCAGAATGAGGCAAATACTACCGTCACACATGGATTGTTACTGGCCTTTGGAATTGGTGCTTTGCTCAATCTTCTGTCATTACTGATTATGAAACCCTACTTTGGGGCATTCACCAATAACGAAGAAATTTATCAGTTGAGTCTTGCCTATATGAGCGTATGTTCGTTCATGCAAATTCCCAACATGGTGCATATCGCAATCCAGAAGATGATACAGGCTACTGGGAACATGGTTGCTCCTATGTGGTTCCAGATTGCAGGAGTGGTCGTTAATTTTGTATTTGACCCACTCCTAATTTTTGGTATTGGTGTTTTTCCAGCTATGGGGATCCGTGGTGCTGCGATGGCTACTGTTGCGGGCTATTTGTTATCCATGATTTTGGCATTTGCCTTGCTGCTGGGCAAAAAGCAAAAAGTGCGGATAAAGATCAAAGAATTTCATATACAAAAGTGGATGATTGCCCGTATATTCGCCCTTGGCTTACCATCTTTCATTATGAATGCCCTCAGTTCGTTTATGGTGACATTCGTCAATCTGTTTCTGGTGGCGTATTCCGATACGGCAATTGCATTCTTCGGTGCGTATTTTAAGGTGCAGCAGCTGGTCGTTATGACAGTAAACGGCTTGATTCAGGGCTGTTTGCCTATTATGCGGTTTAACTACGGTGCGGGAAACAGAGATAGGCTGCACTCCGCTTTCCGATACGGAACCGCTTTGGTCTTCGGTATGATGATACTGGGAACATTGACCGTCAACTTCTTTCCGGCGCAGCTTTTGGAATTATTTACAGCGTCGGAAGCCATGCGCTCCTTTGGAATATCCGCTATGCGAATTATGGCGGCAAGCTATCTGTTTTGCGGTCTCTCTACCATGATTTCCACCTATTTTCAGGCGACAGAAAAAGTAGGTTCCAGCATAGCGATTCAATTATGTAGACAACTGCTTTTCCTTGTTCCTGCCTTATGGTGTCTGGACAAATTATTCCAACTGAACGGAATCTGGCTTGCATTTCCTGTTGCGGAAACCGCCACTATGCTCATTGCTCTCGTAATAATGGCATGGCATCGCCACAAAAATATCTTATAACATGTTCCTAGTACATCGTTTTCGAAATAACTATACCACTCACTTGTCTGCAAATCCGAGTGCACAGGTCTAAAAGCCTCAGCGTAGCCCGCTACGCCTGCGTTTTTAGACCTGCACACTCGAATCCGCATCCTACGCGATTGGTATAGTTATTTACGAAACGATGTACTAGGAGGTGTTCGTATGGCCACTTCAAGTATTACTCATAATTTTGTCATATCCAATCCAAACAGCGTAAAACGTTTCATTGCAGCGATTGACGAAGCCGACCGTGACCGCACACCAAAGCAGACACTTCCCGGACGTCAATTGACAAACCCACAAGAAATCTTAGCTTTAATGTCAAAAAGGAAAAAACAAACTCTTGAATATTAAAATTCTTCAATAAAAAATCCTCTAAGACAATAGGTATTTCACTATTTCTTAGAGGATATTTCTTTACTTTAAATGGTATCTGGTAATATTTTTCCAATTTTCCGGGAAACCCATTTTATTCAATAATTCAACTTCACTTATATGCTCCACTTCTCTGTTTACTCGGTCAATCTCTTTTATAAGCTTTCTTTTAAATTCCAGAAAATCTTTTCCAGGTAATAGATATCTAAAAGCAATCACCACAGCAAACAGATCCTGTTTTCCTTTTTCATACTGATTACCGCTCTGTGGTAATGAAAGTTTTTTATGAAGCGGTGTATCCGCAATAGCATCTACTGTTCTGTATGTAAACAGTCGTTCCCCATGGGCACATACATTCCTATACTTAGTGAGAACAGATAGAAACTGCTCCATCTGATGCTGATTCAAAGGTTCAAAGTTTTTTGATACTTTTGATTTTAAGGACTGCGGAAACACTCGGAACATTTTTGATAAGTTTCCAAACGTAAGTACATTTGCCAAAACCCATAATGGAATTTCACCATATGTCTTGCGGTAATAGTTGATATATGTATAATCTGTGGTCGTTGTTGCCCGTTTCAAGGTCGCTATCAACTTTACGATTGTTGCATGATTTCTTTTTGTATTATTATAATTATTAGCATCCAGGTACTGCTTCTGCTCTGCTCCATACATTTCAGTAAAATAGTATGACATCAAAGAACGCATCTGTCGCTCAATCTGCAGTAAATATTTAAAGAACAACTCTCTAAGCTCTGCATCAAACTTATACAAACTGACTATTTCTTCAAAACTTGTTCCTGCTTTATATTTTTTTGTGTTTGATATTCTAAAAAGATGTTTATATCCTCCCATAAGAGGAAAATATCCTATTTGGCGTAACATCTCTTCCGCATATTCTCTGTCTTTTATTTTTATTCCCTTTTCATCGCTGATCCAGGAAACCTGGTCACTAAAAGAAGAGAATTTTTTCGGTGTCTGCATCTCATTTCTCCTTAAAACAAAAGAGGGAGAGACCCGCAGGCTCTCCCCCGCCTGTAGGCTTCTCAAGTTTCTACAGAACGATCACTGAGCTTAGTATACGTCATTTTAAATGTCCTGTCAATACGCCAAAACATTCTCTGTCATATCAGCTCAAAATTATTCTATGCTATTTTTCTCCAAATTATCATTCTTTTTTATCAGCTTTTAGAATTTATTTGATTTAAAAATACATGAAAAAGCGACAGTCTGATTTACATTTTGTATTTCAGGAAACTGCCGCTTCTTTTTCTTCCTTATTCTGTTTTTCTTCCTCCAACTCCCGGAGGACTTCTTCGCCGTACTTATCAATCATCCGTACCAGAAAATCAATGCACCGCTCAAATTCAATATTCTGTTGCATAAGCTCCTCCCGTTATTGTTTTGATCTGAGCTTATTTTACACCACTTTACAACTTTTTCTGTTCCGACAGCAGATACCTTATTTCTGCTGATATTATCCATACTGGCCTTAGAATCTGCACATTCCATCCGGTTTCTGTATCAGCATTTTTTATGCGGAATAACGGAGAAATCACTGAATGTATTTTATTATGCATGTTCCTATGCAAAGGTTGATTATTCTAGATTTATGAATACTACTGTCAGGATTGCTTTGAAGCTGATAACGGATTCATTGCAGATGCAGCCTGTATTCTGTGCGTGGATGATACGATGGTATCTAAATTTGGCACAAAATTTGAAAATGTTTCAAAACTGTTTGACCATGCCGCACACAACGGTTCCAACTATCTGAATGGACACTGCTTTGTGAGTGTCATGCTCTGCGTACCTGTCTGGAATGGGGATAAAGTATCTTATCTTTCCGTTCCTCTTGGCTATCGTATGTGGCAGAAAAAAAAGTCTAAACTGGAACTGGCAGCCTCCATGATCCGGCAGGTTATGCCTGAATTTCACAGCAAAGATTATGTCATCATTCTTTGTGACATCTGGTATACAAAACAGAACCTGGTATCCATCGTTGATGAATATCCGAATCTGGATCTGATTTGCAGTGCAAGGATTGATTCTGTCATGTATGATCTTGCACCTGCACGGACCGGTCATCGGGGACGTCCTGCCAAACATGGAAAACGTCTGTCTGTTCTCGGTCTTGCAATTCCCGGTACAAGTACACCATACTGACGGATACTCTCTGTAGTTTCCTCCATCTTTTCATCATCAACCACACGGAAAGGATGATTTTTGAAATCGTGCGATTCGGCTAACGGAGCATTGATAATCTGTTCCGCCCCTGCCATCTGCATCTCACTACTGCCAAACAAATCATCAAAACTGTTCAACTTTACCTTTGCGGCACTTCCAGTCTTACTCATTGCCAAGCACCTCCTCCGTCAATGACTGATGAGAAAGATGAAAATGTAGATATATCCCTTGGCAATCTTCTGACGCTTGCAGATTTCTATCATGTAAGTACCGATTATCTTCTTTGCCGAACCGAACTACGTGAACATACAAATAAGTCAGTATCCGATCTGCATCTCAATGATGATGCAGTCCAAATACTGACTGATGAAAAATATAATCCACGGTTATTATCAGAATTACTCTCTCATGAAAGCTTCCACAAATTCATGACCGACCTGGAAATCTATATTGATAGTTTTAATGATAAAGGCATTCAGATAGCAAATGCTTTTCTTGATGTGATGAGATATAAACTGAACGAACTCGGTGCCGACTCCACTGATGTTTTTACAAAAATATTTGATACTTCTCCCTCTCAGATTGCTACAGAGGATACTCCCGAAGCCTCTAATGATGCTTATATTAACGGACTACTCCCTTTATTCTGCAAAAATTTGGAAATGAAAATTACCCTGCTTTCTGTCGAAGAAAAACAGACCTTAAAAGAAATATTTTCACGTTCCAAGCTGGCAAAGAAACATAGGAAACTGAGAAGACGAAATCCGAAGTTATAAGATTTAAATTATCCATTTTCAAAACAAGCCACCGAGCATTATCCCTATGTGGCTTGTTTCATCTATGATTATTTCCATTATAAAGTTTAGGTTTCATGTCCAATCGACAGCCCAACTTAACTATCTGCTTTCTAGTATTGTATATGTTCCTGATTCAAAATTTACATATAATGTTGCAAATGCACTGTAGTACGTGGCATTTACCTGATAATACAGATTCTTTTGTCCATGTAAATTTTTGACCATGCCTCCGCGGGATACAATCCGGTCAATTAACGACTGGATCTCCTCTTTTGGAAGCAGTCCCTTTAAATCCAGAAGCGAGATGCCGTCGTGACAGCCGAGCATGTTGACCGTGGAGGTCTTCTTTTCCACAAGATCCCGAAACTGTGGGGACTGTGCGGAAGCATGGTTTAAAATAAAATCGAGTTTCAGATTGATTCCCATATTCTTTAACTGGTCAAGGTCTTCCCGGTCGGCAAGCTGCTCATTCAGGTCATAGCCGATCACGGAAAATCCCCGGTCGAGATCGGAATGGTACAGGCTCGGCAGAATGTAAAAAGAAGAAAATACATCCTGCATTTTTGCGCTGCACTTCGAGTTTTTCCTGTTCCAGTTCCACCACACGGCAGATAAACGGGCTTGTGGCATTCTCGTCGCGGTTTCTGCGGATGCGCCGCTCCTTTGTCTCCTCCGGGGAACTTTCCAGAAAGACGGATAGATCCACACCATGTAAATCGTCACTGCCTCCGTGCGTCCACTCCAAAAGCAATACAGATATTCCGGAAAAATCGGTTTCTTCTGATGAAATCTCGCCATCTTCCCGTTCCAAATGCCGCAACGTAATCGTATCTTTTCCCTCATGAAATGCCGCAAGCACTTCATTGATCCGGGCGAAATCAATCTCTTTCTTTGTTCCGAGATATCCACGCAGTCCGTCTTCCCCGGCTTCTTTATACACACGCAGCTGTTCTTCATCGTTGCGTTTTGGAATCCGGTGTGGATAATCATCGCCCGAGAGCAGGTAACAGCCCCTGCCGTCATTTAAAAAATACTGCTGCAATGCCGTGGCAAGTGTTGTTTTTCCGGAACCGGAGCCACCGTAAATGCTGATGACCATGCGATTTTTGGTATTCCTCTCACACCATTTCTATACTTTTTCGTATAATGCTCCAGCCTCTTTCAGCTCTGTAAAAACAAACTGATACGCCTCATATTCTCTGGTAAACGGCGGAAGAGGAATTCCCGCATGCATCAGTGCTGCACCGGAATACTGTCTGCCGCTCTGTTCTTCCAAATACACGGCATCCGGTTTTAACCCACGCAGGCGGACATAAACGGCTGCCTGATTTGCCTCTGCCCTAAGACGCACTGCGCTGACTAATGCATGATCCTGTTCCTCTGACACCGTCATCCATGCCGCAATTTCATCCATAAACGGATCGGACAGCCGCCAGTAGGTTCCCTCGTTAATGAGCGTTTCATACTTCTTGTATGTTTTAATCTGCTCCCGGATCTGCTGTTTTTCCTCATCGGATAAAAACGCCGGGTTTAATTCGTAACCGAAGGTTCCAGCCATCGCCGTCACCCCTCGGGTGTGGAAACTTGTCACCCGTCCGGTCTGATGGTTCGGCACCGCTGAAACGTGTGCCCCCATTACGGAAATCGGATAGAAAAACGACGTTCCGTACTGGATCCTTGTGCGGTTGATTGCATCGGTATTGTCACTACACCAAATCTGTGGGGAATAATAAAGCATTCCTGCGTCAAATCTGCCGCCACCACCGCTGCATCCCTCAAGCAGAAGATCCGGATACCGGCTGCACAGGCGCTCCATAAAATTATAGACACCAAGCACGTAATCATAGGAAAGATTTCCGGCATAGACATCTGCCATACTGCGGTTCATATCCCACTTGACATAATCAATTTTTCCCTGATCCAGCACGGCACAAATCTGATCAAATACACAGTCGCGCACTTCTTTTCTGGAAAAATCAAGCAGTAACTGGTTTCTCGAGCGCACCGGCTTTTTCCCCGGAATCTGAATTGCCCAGTCCGGATGTGCCCGGTAAAGGTCGCTGTCTTCATTGACCATCTCCGGCTCAATCCAAATGCCAAATTTCACCCCCTGATTATGCACACGGGTAATAAGCTCTGCCAGGCTTCCCCCCAGTTTCTTTTCATTGACCTGCCAGTCCCCAAGGGAAGAATTATCATCGTTTCTTTTCCCAAACCAGCCGTCATCCATCACTACCATATCAATTCCAAGGGAAGCAGCTTCTTTTGCCAGATCCACGATCGTATCTCCCGTAAAATCGAAATATGCTGCCTCCCAGCTGTTGATCAGCACCGGGCGCTGCATATGGACATATTTGCTGCGGCACACATGGTTGCGGATGCAGTTATGATATTGCTGCGACAGTGCAGACAATCCGTCTGCTGAATAAGACAAAATGACTTCCGGTACCGTAAAGGTTTCTCCTTCCGCAAGTGGATAGGAAAACAGTTCTTCATTTAATCCGAGAAGCAGGCGCGTCTGGTTGAACTGATCTTTTTCTGCCTCACAGGAGAAATTTCCGCTGTATACAAACAGCATTCCATAGCAGATGCCTGCGGTCTCTGTTGTTCCTTTTTCTGCCAAAATCACTGCCGGATTATACTGATGGCTGGACGTTCCCCTGCGGCTGCCAAACGCAATGGTTCCATGCCCCAGCGGCGTACGCTCCAGATTGCGCTCCATGGCATGTTTTCCATAAAACCGCAGGACATCAAAATCTCCCTGTACAAAATCCAGACAGGCTGCCGCTGCCTTTTCGATCGTAATCTGCCCAGTTCCCGTATTTTTAATCTGGACGCTCCTTGTAATGACATCGTTTTCTTCCAAAACACCATACAGCAGATGAACTTCAACCTGTGCGTTTTCGTCTGCAAGGACAATTTCCAATGTCTGTGCTTCCTCTTTGTCTGCCCAGACAGCCGGAAGTCCCTGTAACTGGTATTTGCCGCTTCGGATCTCATAACTTTTAAAAAGCAGATCTGCGCTTTCCACCCCTTTTTCATTTTTGATATTCAGCGCAATATTGCGGTAATCCCCAGTTCCAATGGAAGGATACTCCTGTGGCAGCGCATCCAGCGAATAGGTGCGGTCCATGCCCGCTGCATAAGGATTTCCGGAAAATCCACGGTCTGCATAGGTTAAAACATAATCCATGGGGCTGTTTGTTTTATCTCCATAGTACAGATGCAGCAGATATCCCAGTGGATCGACCTGCATCTGATAAGTTGTATGCGCTGTATGCAGGGTAAAGATTTTTTTATTTGGATGATATATAATTGCCATAGAAGCCACCTCGTTTTATTTTTTATCCTTTGACTGCGCCGTTTGCCACACCATTCAAAATCTGTTTCTGACAGATCATATAAAAGATCAGGATCGGGATCAGTGCCAGAATATAGGAGGCAAACGCCAGATTGTAATTGGTTCCAAACTGTGTCTGGAAGTTAAGCTGTGCAAGCGGCAGCGTATTCTGTCCGGTTCCGGACATGATCACAAGCGGTGTCATAACATCGTTCCATGTTCCAAGGGCTGTCAGAATCGCAACCGTCGCATGCATCGGTTTCATCATCGGGAATACCACTCTCCAGTAAGTCGTCCAGGTACTTGCCCCATCAATATCTGCTGCTTCTTCGAGTGCTTCCGGAATATTTTTTAAATATCCACTGTAAAGCAGGATATTCATTGGCATGTAAAATACCAGATACAACACGATGACACCGACACGGTTTCCAAGTCCCATGTGTGCCGTCTGTTTTACCAGAGGCATCATTAAGATGGAAAATGGAACAAACATACCACTGACAATATACAGATAGATAAAACGGAAACTTTTTCTTCTTGCCATGCCCCGCCCGATCACATAGCCTGCAATCGAGTGGATCAGAATTGCCAGTACGATCGTTACCAGAGTGATCAGTAAACTGTTTCCAAGAGAACGCCAGAAATCGGTCACTTCCATTGCCTGACGGAAGTTTTCAAAACTCCATTGTTTCGGGAAAGAAAGTGCACCCGCCACATCGTTTGTCATCTCACTCGGTTTCTTAAATGCAATAATCACTGCCATATACAGTGGGAAAAATACAGTTAATGTCCCCAGAATCAGAACAATTGTAAGTACCAAGTTTGTTTTCTGCTTTTTTTTCATCATAACTGCTCCTCCTTCTTATTCATAACTGTCATCTGGAAAAGTGAAATCGCCACGATCACAATAAAGAATATAACTGCATTTGCACTCTGGAATCCAAACTGTCCGCCATCCATACCGTTTTTATATATCAGATAAGAAATGGATTCCGTGCTCTGTGCCGGACCTCCCTTGGTCAATGACATAATCTGATCGAATACCATGAGGAAATTCTTTGTGCTCAGCACCAGATTGATCGTTACAAACGGCATAATCAGTGGAAATGTTACTTTCCAGAACTGTTTCCATTTACTTGCTCCATCAAGCATACTCGCCTCGTAAACTTCCTCCGGGACGGTCTGCAGACCGGAAATATAAATAATGGTATTCATGGCAACTGCCTGCCATACACCAACAATCAGCACACCAATCCACGCGTATTTTTCACTTGCAAGAATACTGTTCTGTAAAAATCCAATATGGAACACATTTCCCACAGTTGGAAGAATGTAAGTAAAAATAAAACTAAAAATATAACCGATGACAAGTCCTCCTAAAATATTCGGCACAAAATAAATACCGCGCAGTGCACTTTTAAAACGGATTGCACTGTTTAATCCAACTGCCATGATCAGACTTAGCACATTTACCAGTATCGTTCCTGCCAGTGCATATTTAAACGTAAACAAATAGCTTTTTCCCACGCGGGAATCCGTAAACAGATCTGCATAGTTCCGGAACCCGACATAATCGTAAGTTCCGTATCCTTTATAATTGGTAAAACTGTAAATCACACCTTTGATCATTGGAAGTGTATTGAATGCAAAAAATAAGATTACAACCGGTATGATAACCGCCCAGAATGTTTTGTCCCTGTTTGACATTTTCTTTTTCATTGTGCATCCTCCTGTTCTTTCTGATAATCCTGTACTTTCCGAATCAGATCCCGGTTATAGCGCTTCCAGTCGGAATCAAATTTTTTCAAAAACTTTTCCTGTGCATTATCGCTTGTATCCAGCAGGAACGTCTGGATCATGGCATCCACACTCATCTCACTCGGATAATGGTGATCCTGATAATCTGCCATGCGGTTGTTTTCAATGTAAGGACGCATATCCTTGAGTGTTTCCGGAACTGCAAAATCCCCGTCTTTGCAGGCAATTCCGCCCTGATCATCCAGATAAATCTGAATGGTCTCATCGTCATACAGATATTTTAAAACTTCATATGCAGCCTCTTTATTTTTGCATGCTTTCATTACGGAAAACTGCAGATCAATTCCTGAATTTAATACATTGTCTGATTCGTTATCATTTGCAGGAAATGTAAAAGAGCCTATATTCATGTCCGGGTTGACCGATTTAATCTGTGGAATCGCATAGCTTCCAATCGGATACATGGCAGCTTGCCCACGGGCAAATGCTGTACAGGCATCGTTATAACCATATGCATACGGATTTTTTTCTGCGTAATCCAAAAGCGCACGCATCTTTTCTGCTACCGGTTCATAAGTCCTGGCAAATGTGGTATTTCCCATATTTACCTGATTGCAGGTGTCCGAATCGGTAAGTCCGACTGCCAGCGCATTCCACGGAGCCAGACATGTCCAGGTATCTTTAAATCCCAGATACAGCGGAAGTGTTCCGCTCTGTTTTATTTCATCACACAGTGTGGTAAATTCCTGCCAGGTGGTCGGAACTTTCCAGCCATTTTCCTCAAACAGATCTTTGTTATATAAAATTCCTGCCGCGTTTGCCACATATGGAAGTGCATACGTGCCATCCTTTGGAATAAACTCCAGTTCCTTATCCATATCCAGATATGCCTGCTTGACTGTCTGAACTTCATCCAGATCGGAAATATCCTCAAACAGATCTGCATCTAAAAAGTTGGAATAGTTGATGTCTCCTCCGATTGCGATGATATCCGGATAATCCTCCCGGATAAAACGTGTCTTTAAAATGGTCATTGCTTCATTTGGAGATGAAATCGTCAAATGAATGTCATCATGTGTTTCATTGAACCGCTTTTCAATTTTTTCAAATGCCTTAACTGCTTCTGGTTTGTAGGAAACCACTTCGATTTCTGTTTTCCCGTCTGCCCTTTTTTCGCTTCCGCATCCAGCGAGTCCTGTCATGCACATGCCCAGTGCAAGCACAGCCGCAAGACCACGGAAAATATTCCTTTTTGCCATATTCCTCTCTCCTTTTCTTAAATATATGCGCTTGGCTTTTGATAATCTAATTATAACATACCTTTATGCGTCCTTAAATATCTGTATTTTTTCAGTTTTATACCGAAATGCAATATTTTATGCTATAATAGATATTGATGTCGCATTTTGGTATATAAGGAGTATTTTATGAGCAATATATTATTTAATATTTTTCCGAATGAAAATTTTATTGATCTGTGTATGTATCAGTTTGGATATGAACAGTGTGATCCCGGTCATTCTTTTGGTCCTGCCACACGCAATCACTATCTGTTCCATTACATTCTTTCCGGAACCGGAACCCTTATGGCTGACAATGCAAAAGGTGAAACACAGACCTATTCCATAAAAAGCGGGCAGGGATTTATTATTTTTCCCGGTCAGATCAACACCTACATTGCCGATAAACAGCTTCCCTGGGAATATATGTGGATTGAATTTGATGGCTTGCGTATAAAAGAAGCTTTAAGTGTCACAGATTTGTGTAAAGATGTGCCCATTTATCATTCACACTCCAAAGAATTACGTGAAAAACTTGCTGATGAAATGCTTTATATTGTAAATCATCCTCATGAATCTTCTTTTCATCTCATTGGCCATCTGTATTTATTTATGGATTATCTGCTGCAGTCAGCAAAATCTACTAAGCTGGTTTCCAGTGGGCGCATGAGTGATTATTATATAAAAGAAGCAATCAATTATATTGAACAGAATTTTCAGAATAATATCTCGATCGAAGATATCGCTACAGTATGTGGCATCAACCGGAGTTATTTGGGGAAAATCTTCCGCAACTCTATTGGCCGCTCTCCGCAGGAATTTCTTATGAACTACCGCATGGTAAAGGCTACCGAATTGTTAAAGCTGACATCCTTATCTATTGCGGACATCAGTTCCGCTGTCGGATACGAAAATCAGCTTCATTTTTCCCGTGCATTTAAAAATATTTATGGTGTCTCCCCACGGGAATGGAGAAATCAGAACAAGTAACAATAGATAAGATAGATATCATTCCTATCAGTCTTAATATCTCTCAGTATCATTACCTTGTCCATTGAACACTTCCATATCAGCAAAAAGGACCTCCCCTGACCTGTAAAATCTACAGTTCTGGAATGTCCTTTTTACCCATACTTCACTATATTTTTAACACATGATGCTGTTTATCCACAACCTATATGATTCCAAAATTCCTAAACGCCTGCATAATTGCATCTTCCTTTTCTGGTGTACACTTAGGCTACCTTGCATTCTCTAATTTAGCTAGATTAAAGTTCTCACCGACATCCAATCCACACTTCTTCTTAATCTGTGCGATATACAGTGATGAAACCTTAAGTCCCATCTGCTCCAGTACATATGCCTTTATCTGCTCATATGTCGCTTTTCCTTTAAATTCAGATAAATCCATATCCTCCAGAGAGAAGTCCACCTTCACTTTTCTGCTGTCGACCATTCTCCGTTCCACTTCGGTCCGCGCTGAACAAAGGTCCACCGGACCTTTAGCGCCCTTGGAAAGTAAGGCAACCGTCTCACAGAACATATTTTATCGCAAGGCTTTTAAAAATGGAATAGATTTTACCAAACGACAGTTTTCAAAAAACTTATCTGTCAAAAATTAATTTCTCCCACGGTTCATATCCTGCCATGTAGCCGAATTCTTCCTCATTTCTGAATCCTTCAAGAAGTTTTTCTTTTACACCATCTAATATAGTTTCATCAATATCTCTGAACTTCATATGCTTATATAAACCGGACTTTTTAAAATCATACATAGTACCCACATTATCAAGAAGATGTTTTACCACCTTATATGTTCCCTCTACATCTTTCCCTGCACATACAATATCAAGCATTGGCGAATACTCATTATATTTTCCCATTTCCAATGTATGTGCAACTGCCTGTACCTTCCCTGACAAAAATCTCGCATAACCGATATCATTTTCCCGCAATGCCAGTCCAGCCATTGTGGAAAGAACAAAATTAAGTGTACTAAAGCCGGAAAAAATAATATTTTCATATTTTTCTGCCTTGGTGTAATCCTTCTTACGTAAATAAAATCCAAATAAGGAATCTGCTGCATGATGCTGTATCTCTTCATTCTCATCATGTAGTGCCAGCTCATACCATGCGTTAATCTGCTTATAATATTTTTCCTGATTCGTGCATTTATCCGTTATTCTTCTTGCATCAAGCATTACCACAGTCTGCCAGATAAGCATGTTACAATTCGGATATTCCTTTATAAGTCTCAATGCCCATTCATAAGTCTTTTCATAGCCTTCTTCTGAAAACATCCTGTCCATCTTCCTGATAATTTCTTCGATTTCAGTATCTGAAAGTTTTTCATGAAAAGAAAGTAATGTATCAAGTGAAATATCAAGCAGTCTTGCAATTGGTGCCAGCAGTTCAATATCCGGCTTGCTATCCCTGATACCTTATTCTTTCTACCAGCGTTTCCTTTTTCAGATTACTGCTTAAAACGCAGGAAAGTACAATCTGCAACAGACCGACCAAAAAAATCATAATAAAAATTGGTACGATTGGAACATGATAGATATTCATTCCAAATATTCCATTATGTTTTGCATAGGAAAAAAGTGCATAGCCGAGCGGCAGACCAATGATCAAAGCTACGCATATGGTACCAACCGTAAAAATCAGTCCCTGTAACTGCAGGCATAAATTTAATTGTTTATTTGTCATACCCACAGCCTGTAATATACCATATTCCTGCTTTTTTGTCGTAATATTCATGATCATGGTATTCGCCATATTCATAAACCCGATGAGTCCTACAATAGCCATAAACAGATAACAGCCAAGCTTCATCATGCTGCTTGCAAATTCGGCAGATTGTAACTGCGCATGATAAGTATCCATTTTTATATGCGAAGTATTAGAAATCAAAGTATTCAGACTTTGTTCTACAGATGCCACATCTTTTTTATCACAGTCCACCCACAGATAGCCATAGGCTGTTCCTCTCGGATTCATGGAACGATATACACCTTCCGGAATGACAAGATAAGTGTCCGCACTTACAAAAGATCCTGCAATCTTTCCCTGATAGGTATAGGTTCCACTTCCATTCTCAAAGTCAAATGCAATGGATTCACCCGGAGCATATCCATCTTGTTCCATCCACGTTGACTAGCCAAAGAAAATTTCACCATTCTTTACCGCCTGATCATAGTCCATAGAGCCAATATCCCCGTCTTGGCGCATAAAATCAAAATCCTTTTTACTCACAACAGCAGCCGGAAATCTTGTTCCGTTCAGATTTACAGAGACAATCTCTCTCGTCATGACATCTGTCACTCCTGGAATGCTTTTGATTTCTTCAATCATTGAATCATTCAATGGATTATCCGTCAGAATCGTATCCAGATTATTCTCCGGATATCTTTCATCGTACTCAGCAGAATAGTCAAGCTGCAGTTCAAATTGTCCATGATTAACGGAAAGACGTGCTTCATGCTCCGTGTCAATATTTCCTACATAATTAGAGATAATCACAAACAATGCGCAGGAAAGCCCCAGTGTGAGGATGGTACCAATGGTTCTTTTTGGATTACCCGTTATATTTGCCATTGCCATAGAAAACACGGTAACATTTTTTCTGCCATTTCGTTTTCCTTTTTTGTGTGTTTCTGCATTTTCTAAATACCGTGTTGCTTCGATAGGTGAAATCCGTGAAACAATTTTCATTGGTTTACGCAGCGCCAAAGCAACGGTAAAAAATGACACGAAAATACATAGAAGCATAACAGGCAGGGAAAACAATGGCATCTGCTGATTTTGGACTCCCATAGAGCCAGTTCCGGTTGATACAAGGTTTCCCTGTTCTACCAGCCAGTTAAAACCGCATTTTGCAATCAGAAAACCAAGAAGCAATCCAACTGGTATTGAAGAAATTGTCAAAAACATACCCTCTCTGAAGATCAGTTGTTTCATCTGCTTTTTTGTCGCTCCCAGAGCCTTGATTTTTCCATACTCCTGTATCTTGTTGGCAATACCGACCTGAAAAATATTATAAATGACCACAACAGAGAAAAGTACAATTGCAAGAATCAAAACCCCGCATACCGCAATCGTTTCATAACTCGGCTGCAAGACCCATTGCAAATAGAGATCATTGACTATAACGTTTTTTTCTTCGATCCCACAAGCTGCTGCAATCTGCTTTATAACCGAATCAATATTATTCATAGATACATTTGCAGAATCATTTAAAGTAAAATAAATATTATACTGTCTGTCATTCTCTGCGACGTGCTCATCATAAAACTCCTGTGACCCGAAAGCAACATAAGATGCCTCGATGGTATACTCATCCCGATCATATAGGATTCCGCTGACAACAAATTCTTCCGGCTTATATTCTGACTGCATCCCTGCGCGGTAATCCAGTGTAACCGTATCTCCGATCTTTACATCACCATACCCCATTGCACGAAAAAATGCTCTTCCTGCGGCAATTTCCTGCATTTTTTCCGGATACTTTCCTTCCTTCAACTCATATTCTTTATTATAAGGAAGCATTTTTCTTGCAGTCTCATCCATGCAGACAAACCCGCCTTTTTCATTGCCTTTTATGATACCTTCGGTGCACATAGTGCCTGTAGCATCTATTTCCGCACGGCGGTTTACTTCTTTTAACTGCGATCCGTCTGCGGAAACAAACAGACCATAATTGCTTCCATATGATCCTGCCGCCTGACTTTTCTGTAAATGAATTACCCCATTTCCCACAGTACTGATGATAACAAGCAGCATCGTGGTCAGACAGATTGCCATCATGATCAGTATACTTCTTGTCCTGTTCCTTTTGTCATTGCTATATGCAATCCTGCTTATTGTCTTCATCTGAAATCCACCACC
>OBVY01000147.1_pt1 | contig 92035 bp, 75 predicted proteins | sample 1538051 | NCBI WGS metagenome assembly OBVY01 (sample SAMEA2580017, study PRJEB22360) | human gut metagenome | biome: human gut; feature: human-associated habitat; material: faeces | place: Denmark | collected 2008/2010 | reverse complement strand
ACCTTGCGGCTTATAGGGAAAAACGCTGCTGCGGCAGGAAGGAGAACGTACACCACTGGTTCCTCTGCAAGCCTGCGCTGGGTGGGCGGAGGTCGTCAACTGCCACGCCCATCCGCGCATCCTTCTGCCGCAGAACAGGTGCTTGCCGGAGCCTTTCGCAGCCCCTTTTCCGCATCAGCCGGAACCAAGGTGTAACACACTAGACTTTGCAAGCAAAGTCGTGTGCCAAAGGGGTGCTGCGGCCCCTTTGGAAACCCAAGAGAAACGCCCATCAACTGCGCTGCTCGTCCTCGGCCAGTGCGCTGATCCGCTTGCCCATGGCCTTGACCAGCGGAACGACGAGCGCATTCCCCATGGTGAAATAGCGCAGTCGTTCCGGCATCCCGGCTGTCCAATCATCCGGGATGCCGTTGAGTCGTTCGCATTCGATGGGCGTTAGCGTACGCAGACGTTGCGCCTATGGGACTGAGAAGGTTTTTACGGATGAATATCTTTCGGGTCCACATAGTCCTCAAAGTAATCCAAACCGTGGGCAGGAACGATGCCAAGGATCTGTTCCCGTACGCTGCGAGCCGCTTCTACATCACCATTGATGATGCTCTGGTAGATTGCCTCATGAGAAGCTTCCGTCATTGTATCCACACTTCCCAGTGAAAGCCCGGCCGCTTTACGGCGATGGACACGGGTATAAATCAGGTGCCGGATGTGGGAGGAAATGAGCTGCTGCACCATCATGTAAATATCCATATAAAGCTTGTTGTGGCTCATGCAGATGATCTCATAATGGAACGCAAAGTCGGCCTGGACTACATCATGGAGCTTTTGTTGGTTTTCAATGTCGTCGTTATAGATCGCTTCCAGGCGGTTGTATTCATCCAGACGATCTTTCAGCTTCTGGCGGTCCTCTTCTGTGGAAGAGATAATGGCAATGTTGGTGCACTCACCTTCCAGCAGGTTGCGCAGCTGCTCCACATCCCGGCGGCCTTCCTTGTTGTCGTACAGAGGAGCCAATTCACTGAAAATGGGCTGGACGGAAAAGTGAGCCACAAAGGAGCCTTCGCCCACGCGCGTCTCAATGAGGCCCAGTGTGCTGAGTTTTTGCAAGGCCATCCGCACACTTAGGCGGTTGACGCCATAATATTCCGCCAGTTCTCCTTCGGAAGGAAGCTTGTCTCCTTCTTTCCAGACCTGGTCCAGCAGGCTCTGCTTGATAGAGTCGCTGACCTGGTCTACCACGGACAGCCGCCGGATCTTTGGGCTGCGGAGTTTCTGTAGTGCCATGATTATTCTCCATTTCCGCTTCGCGTTTTATGTCCCAAAGAATCCAAAACCATATTCCTCAGGCGAAATAATTCCCGAAACTAATTGCAGGATCTTGTAGATGCAACTTTTTCCAATCACAATCTAAGTATAAGTTTTTTTGGGGTGGACGTCAAGCTAAGAATTTAAAGTGAAACTCGTAAAAAAGAAACGTTTTTCGTAAACGAAAATGCTGCACAAGGTGGTGCCCTGTGCAGCATTTTCCGTTGTTTAGAGATTATGACCAATGACGGACTTGGTGGATCTGTATTTTGTCTTTGCGTTGGGGGCGTTGGGGACTGATTTAGCCGCCAATGACGACCTTGCGGCAGGTTGCCAGGAACTTGTCGGTCATTTCCTGGCCGATACCGGGCAGATCGGGCACGGTGTAGTAACCGTTCTCGGGTTTGTAATAGTACTTGCCGGCCTGGATGAAGATGTTCTTCAGGTTTGCGTTGTGCTCCTCATGGATGGTGAAGTTGGGGATTGCAGCTTCGACCTGCAGAGCAGCGGCGGTAGCGATGGGGCCGCCGCAGACATGGATCTGAACGCCCATATCATAGACCTGAGCCATATCGCAGATCTTCTTGGTTTCAGTGATGCCGCCGGTGTTGCACAGATCGGGCTGGATCACGGAGAGGGTGCGGTCCTCGAAGAACTGCCGGAAGCCCCAACGGGTGTAGCTGCGCTCACCCGTTGCCAGAGGCAGGTCGCATTTCTGCTTGATGTGACGGAAGTTGCTGGGGTTCTCGGGGCTGGTGGGCTCCTCAAAGTACATGATGTGCAGCGGCTCCAAAGCCTTGCCCAGCTCGGCGGCGGTGTTGGCGTCCAGCAGAGAGTGGATCTCAACAATGATGTCCATATCGGGGCCGCCGGCCTCACGGCAGGCTGCAATGCGCTCTACCGAGCGCTGCAGGTCGTGCTGACGATAGCAGCCGCGAATCTGAGTGCCCTGGCTGCCCCAGATCTTTTCGAGCGGGGTGTCTGGATCGGTGGGGGCAAAGACGGGGTCTACCTTGATGGCATCGTAGCCGTCGCGGAGGGCGTTTTTGGTCACTTCGTAGTAATCCTTCGGGTCGAACAGCAGGCCGAGAGCCTCGCCCTTGTTATCTTTCTGAATCAGGTCGCTCCAGCCGAACTGCAGTTGAGAAGCGTATGCGCGGAGCTTCGGATTGGTCTTGCCGCCCAGCAGCTTGTAGACGGGAACGCCGAGAGCCTTGCCCTTGATATCCCAGCAAGCGGTATCGATGGCAGCCATAGCAGAGGTGATGACAACACCGCCGCCCATGCCCCAGAAGGTGTGGCGATGCAGGTGTTCCCAGATCTTCTCGGTATCAAACGGGTCCATGCCGATGATCAGCTTGGCAAAATCCTGGCACTGACCAAATGCTGCCTCAAAGCTGTTGCCGTAAGCCAAACCGGCTTCGCCCCAGCCGTAAATGCCTTCGTCGGTGTTGATCTTCATAGTGATGAACTGGCCCAGATAACACTCAACACTCGTGATTTTCATAATAGATGCTCCTTCCCAAATAATGGATTGTGGTGAGAATGAGGAGAAAGGTTATTCGATTACGACCTTCTTTGCGTTGGCAATGTAGAACTCGCTCATTTCCTGACCGATGCCAGGCAGCTCGGGAACGGTGTAGTAGCCGTCCTTGGGAGCGTAGTAATATTTTCCGCCCTTCACAAAGGCACTGGTCAGATTGGCGTTGTGCTCTTCGTGGATGACAAAGTTGGGAATGGTTGCTTCCAGCTGCAGAGCAGCAGCGGTAGCGATGGGGCCGCCGCAGACATGGATCTGGACGCCGATGTCGTAAACCTGCGCCATATCGCAGATCTTCTTGGTCTCGGTGATGCCGCCGGTGTTGGCCAGATCGGGCTGGATGACGTTGAGGGTGCGATCCTCAAAGAACTGACGGAAGCCCCAGCGGGTGTAGCTGCGCTCGCCCGTTGCCAGAGGCAGGCCGGACTTCTCTTTGATATGCTTGAACATATCGGCGTTGCAGGGCATCGTGGGCTCTTCGTAGTACATGATGCGGTAGGGCTCCAGGGCCTTGCCCAGCTCTGCGGAGGTGTTGGCATCCAGCAGGGAGTGGATCTCAACGATGATGTCCATGTCGGGGCCGCCAGCCTCACGGGCTGCTGCGATGCGCTCAACAGAACGCTTCAGGTCATGCTCACGGTAGCAGCCACGGATCTGGGTGCCCTGGGTGGCCATGACATCGCCCATGGAGGCTGGCTCGGTGGGAGCAAAAACCGGGTCAATCTTGACCGCGTCGTAACCCTCGTCAACCGCTTCTTTGACGACACGGTAGTAATCCTTCGGGTCATACAGCAAAGTCAGGCCGTCCTTGGCCTCAATATCCTTTCGCCAGCCGAACTGCAGCTGAGAAGCGTATGCGCGGAGCTTATCGTTGGTCTTGCCGCCCAGCAGCTTGTAAACGGGAACACCGAGAGCCTTACCCTTGATATCCCAGCAGGCGATATCGATCGCAGCCATGGCGGAGGTAATAACGACGCCGCCGCCCATACCCCAGAAGGTGTGGCGATGCAGGTGCTCCCAGATCTCCTCTGTGTTGAACGGATCCATACCGAGGATCAGTTTGCCAAAATCCTGGCACTGGCCAAATGCAGCTTCTGCGGACTTACCGTAAGCCAGGCCCGCCTCGCCCCAGCCATAAATGCCGGAATCGGTGTTTATCTTCATGGTAACAAAGCCGCCGATCGCGCCAGTGCCCAGATAACATTCGACACTCGTGATTTTCATACGTGGAACCTCCATTCTAATGGTGTTGTGATTTAAACTTATTCCGTCGGAGTTTTGGCTCCGAAAGGTTCTGAATTAAAAGCCTCTTCCTCCCCTTATCCGCACCCTCTGATGTTTGGGAGGGTGCGGATAAGATTTAAGGAAGATGGTATGATGGGAAAAAGTGACAAAGTGTAAAAAGCGAGGAACTCAGGATTCTGCGGCTTCCTGGTAATCCTCAGCCCATACGGACGTGTGGATCTCGATGTTGCCCGTCTTGGAGCGCCAGAAGCCGATGAGGCCGGCGATGACGATGACCACAATGTTGATGACAGCCAGGCCGATGTTCATGGAGAGCAGGCTCTTCCACAGAACGACCAGGAACAGCGCCAGAGAAACACAGCAGATGGTGTAGTACAAGCCATCGGACACATGGTAGCGAGACTGCTTCCAGGCATCGGGATATTTTTTGGGCATCTTGATCTCAGCTGTGAAATTCAGGATGGCGAATGCAGAGGTGATTAGCTGGACCATATTGGTGATGGTGGTGATGGACAGACCAAAGACGATGGGGATGAGGCCGACGACATACATGAAGGTCAGGATGTAGGGACGGGCACCGCTCTTGTTTTTCTTGCCGAAGCGCTTGGGCAGCCAGCCATCATCACAGGACTGACCGATGGTGATGGAGTTGTAGGCAAAGCTGGAGTTCAGGGTGGAAAGCAGAGCCATGATGGGGCCGCCGATGATGAAGAAGTAGAACAGCCAAGTGGGGAAGATGCGCTGAGCAGCGAATACCAGGGTAGTGGAGTTGCCGTACTCTTCCACGCTCATTACGCCAACGCCTGCCATGGCAACGCCAACATACAGGATGCACAGGGTGGGTACGCAGAGCAGCAGGACAAAGGGGATGTCTTTGCGGGCATCCTTGGAGTCACGGCCATAAGCAGTGGTCATGTAGTAGCCCTGGGTGGAGTAAACGAACAGCAGGACTGCACCGAGGAAGCCGCCGCTGATCTGGCCGTTGTTGAAGGTGATGCCCCAGCCATTGATGGCAAAGTTGGGGTCGCTGAAATCGAAGATGGGCAGCTTCATCTTGAAGATGCCGACGATCGCAAAGAGGATGAGGGCTGCGATCAGAAGCCAGGTCATCATTTTTTGTGCTTTTGCCATGATGTCAACGCCCATCAGGTTGACGACATAGAAGAAAGTCAGCAGCGTAACGCCGACAATGACCCTTGCCCAATGGGAGTTCAGCGCCGGGATGATGTCGCCCAGGTAAGCGGCAGCGGATGCACCGAACAGGGAGAGCGACAGGCACTGGGTAAGATACATGTAAGCGAAAATGCCGGATGTCCGCGGACTGGACAGATCGCACAGCATGGAGTAGTTGCCGCCGCCCAGACGCAGGGTGGAAGAGATGAAAACGAAAGGAAGGATCATGACAAATCCCATCAGGATTGCCACGAAATACGCCAGCCATGCGGAGTAACCAGTCATTTTGATGGCAGGGACGATCAGAGTGATGACGCCTGCACCGATGACCTGGCCGATAGCCAGTGCATAGAGCTCGGTCCTACCGAGGGTACCTGGTTTTGGGACGGGTTCTTTTACAACGTGAATCGCCATGGTGACAGCTCCTTTTCTTTTTAGTATTATTGAGTGACCGATTACTCGATCACTTTGTACAGCGTTGCGCGGTCAATGGCTTCCTGCAGGAACTCATTGCCGATGCCAGGCAGATCGGGAACGGTGAAGTAGCCGTTTTCCGGCTGCAGATTGTACTTGGTCAAGCCCACAGAGGTATCCATGCGGTTACAGGTGTGGTGCTCGTGGATCAGGAAGTTGGGCAGGGTGCACTCAAGATGCAGGGCTGCATTGGTGGTCAACGGGCTGCCCGCGCAGTGGACCTGGATGCCCACATCGTAAGCATGGGCCATATCGGAGATCTTCTTGACCTCGGTGATGCCGCCGCAGTTGCCGATATCGGGCTGAGCCAGCTGAAGCAGATTCTTCTTGAAGTACTCTGCATATTGCCAGCGAGAGTACAGACGCTCGCCGTTTGCGATGGGCACGGAGCTGTACTTGGCAATGTATTCCACGGTCTGGGTGGTGGGCGTGTTGGGCTCCTCAAAAGCCATGATGTTATACTTTTCTGCCAGCTTTGCCAACTGCACAGCTCCCAGTGCATCTGGGTAAGAGTGATTTTCCATGATGATGTCCACATCGTCGCCGGCGGCTTCACGGGCGGCCTTCATGCGGGATTCTACCATCTTTAGCTGTTTTGGAGTCAGCAGGCCGGTGGTATCCAGGAAGTTGAGGGGCTTGCCTTCTTCATCACGATCAAAGAAATCGATCTTGATCGCGTCAAAGCCTTCGTCCAGTGCCAGCTTGACATTGTGCGCGTAATCCGCGGGGGTCACAGCCCACAGGTGTTCGGAAACGCCCACCTGGCCCCAGCCAAACTGCAGCTGGCTTGCGTAGGTGCGGAGCTTGTCACGAACCTTGCCGCCCAGCAGCTGGTAGCAGGGAACATTGAAGTACTTGCCCTTGATGTCCCACAGAGCCACATCGATGGCCGCGATGCCGGAGAAGACGACCGGGCCGCCATTCTGGCCCCAGAACGTCCGCTTGTACATGGTCTCCCAGATGAACTCAGTGCGAAGCGGATCCATACCGATAATCAGCTCTGCCAGATCGCAGACCATGCCAAATGCGCCGGAACCACCAACGCCGTAGGCCATGCCGGCTTCACCGTCACCACAGATGCCGACGTCCGTATGGATCCGGCATCCGATGGGGCTGTTCTGCTTGCTGTTTGCAGTCGGCAGGCGGAACACCTCGACCTTTGTGATCTTCATAGAATTGCCTCCTTTTTCTATCGTCAAGGACAGCTTAAGCGCAGCTGCCTCTTCTTACCAATGTTGATGGCCAGCGAGAAAATGTCAACTCAACTATTCAGCTGTTCGCTAAGTGAACTATAGCAAAACTCGACAACTTTGTAAAGATGTTTTGCGCAATTCTACCTTTTGATGGTTTTTGGGGGAGGCTCTTTGTTCAAAATCACGAAACGAGCGTATTGGGACGGATTTGTAATGAGGTGACGTTCGAAAGAATTCTCTACGGGCTAGAAGAGATGACTGCGTCATGAGTGCGTTGGATATTTTGGACAAAGGCGACCATCGTGTCAAATCACTTGAATCACTGGTCTTTTGTGATACAATAAAATTAGAGGGCGAGAAAAAGCAGTAAAGCAGGTTGACCATCGACAGTGATAGAACCACGGATGATTTGATATTGGCCCCAACGCGGAGCAGATTATGGGGTGGGTAAGAGCTATAAGCCAAATAGATTTGAGGAATTAAAAGAAAGCTCCTGTTTTAATTTTAAGAAAAAGGAGGCCCCAACCATGACCGAACAAGCACTCCGCAAAATGATTGCTGCCGGGGAAAGCACCCGGCAGGAGTTTAAGTCGTGGGTGAAATGCAAGGACTACCGGCAGCGGAAAGAGCTTGCGGTGAAAAGTGCGGTCGCACAGGCAAAGAGCGGTCATCAGACGGGAAAGAAAATGGAAGGCGTTGCATCGGCAGCTTTGAATAGCTCGAAATACAGCAGCACGACCAAAACTCTTGCAGGCAGCGTTCTCTCGCAGTCTGACAAGAATCGCTAAATAACCTAAAATGGGGCGTACAGTTTACAACTGTGCGCTCCATTTTTTACAACAGAAATCAAATATAAAGTGATATTACGTCGAATTATTTGAGAAATTGCCGGAAAATCCATGTAGATAACATTGGAAAATTGTGGTATAATAATACCAACCAGAAAGGAGGGCTGTGCTATGGACAACAACCAACTACAGTACATCAAAATTCAATCGCAATACGCTGATAAGGTAGAACAATTTGAAAAGTACGTTGTCAAAGCCGCAAAGCTGACACACGCGATTGCTGACACGGCTGAGAAAAAATGCAAGCAGGCGCGGATTGCAATGGAATCTGGCAACATAGATGTCATGCGGAATACGATTCAGCAGTACATCTGCCAGTACGGACAGGATTGGTCGCGTTTCCGGGATGTTCGGATACAGCTTGTAGATGGGAACACCTATGCACAGCTCTCTGCTATTGACCTTATCCAGCAGCTACATTGTGTTATCACGCTGGTGTACAAGGATACTGCGTTGAAAACGGTGAACAAAGAAGCATTCCGAGAGTGCGTTAAAAGTTTGCTGAAGCAGTCCAAAATGTTTACCGATAAAGAGCTAGATGCAATGTTTGCGTAAAACAGGATAGCTGAAAATAAGCAAAGCCCACAAGCTGGATATAAAATCCGGTCTGTGGGCTTTACCATATCAGGAGTAATATTTCTGTGTGTGGTTGCCGGGACGAGGGGCTTTTGGAACTCAACGGCAAGACCTATATGCTGTCCCTCAAGGTCTACGAAACGGTGAAAACCGATGTGGCCTATGTGCAGGACAAGACGGTCAGCCAGATTCAGGCAAAGGATCGGATTCTCGAATATCTGAAGCATAAGCCGTCGATTACGAATCAGAAAGCTCAAGAGCTGTGTGGGTTTAACAAGAATCGAACCTATTATATCCTGCACCAGATGTGCAAGGACGGCATCTTGCAGCCTGATGGCATAGGCCGGGGAACGAAGTACAAAAGCGTGAAGTGAAAATTTACGCTGACTTTTACGCTGAAAGTTTGATTTGCGCTGAATTTACGCTGACTTTCCGGGATTTACGCTGAGAAACGCGCGCCGCGCGATTAGCGGTTTTGCCGCGCGTTTTCTAAGGCTCAATCCTCCAGCCTGCCGTGGTCGCAGCCGAGGGAAAGATAACGCTCCATCTCCCCTCTCAGCACCATCATTTTTGATGCGCGGTCGCTCGAGCCACTGCCGTCAAGTCATTGTCGGATAAGTCGATTTTTCATTTGTCTGGGAGTAAGTGCACGGTTTCTGCACGGTTTCAAAACGTGCAAAGGGTGCAAATCGTTGCAAAATCGGACAAAGGGTGCAGAAACTCGAAGTTAAAAACCTGCGATGCATCGCCGAGAAATGACGCTAAAACGTAACTTCCAAAAATTGAGGGAATCGCCCGGCGTGCGCTACGAATCAGTAGGCTGTGGATTAGAAGATTAAAAAGTAATGGTCTGTTGAACAAAAATGTTCGGCAGACCATTTTTTCATGGACTTAGAAGTGCTGTCAGTTCCAGCCATACAAAAACTTTGGGTTCAGCAGATGGATCTTTGCACCGGAAAAATCAAGGATACCCTCATCGCGCATCCGGCACAGCTCACGGGAAAGAGCACTGCGGTCCACACAGAGGAAATCCGCCAGTTCTGTCCGGGTGTAGGGCAGACTGTAACAGCCTTTTTCATCGGGTGTCAAGGTTTGAAGATAAATCTTCAGACGATCCCGAAGCCGTTTTTGTGCTAAAATACGCACCTTGGTGTTAAAAAAGAGAAGCTGCTGCGCCATATCCTGCATAAGATTTGCTGTGACCTGCATCCGACAGGGACAGGTCAGCGTCTTCTGTGACATCAATGCGCTGAAATCCAGCAGCATTACGGTACAGTCCGAACTGGCGCGCAGACAGACCGGACTTACCGTCCAGCCAGTACAGGCCAGTTCTGCACCAAATACTTCTCCGGGACAAAAACGGCAGATGCTGATTTGATTGCCATTTTCATCATACAAAAATTCTTCCATCGTGCCATCCAGCAGAACACCCGTATTGTGGCTCTGCTCACCCAGCTCGACGATGTGCGCACCACGAGGATATTCACGGACAGTCGCATTCAAGCAACGAAGGACTTCCCTATATTTTCGCGGCTGGATGCCGTTGAACATGCCGCATTGCTGTAAAATTGAATAATATTGCTCCATCTTAAAATTTGCTTTGCCGTTGCCATAACAACGGACACTCCGAGGTAGTTGTGTTAAACTCTTGGTTAGAGATGCCTAATTAAAAGGCATCATTATTATACGGTATAAAGTTTGAAATGTCAAACCCTATAACTTGCAGGGTTTGTCTTGAAGGAGTGACACAATGCTTTCGTTGGGTATGGATATCGGCACTTCGACGGTCAAGTTGGTGCTGCTGCGGGATGGTGCAATGGCAAAGCAGTGGATGGCGGTGCATCACGGCAGGCCGTTCGCCTGCCTGAAAAAAGGACTTTCTGCATTGGAACTGGATGCAGACACACCGTTTTCGCTCTGTGTGACCGGAAGCAACACGGAGGCTCTGCTGGAGCAAGATTCAGCCATTCCCTCTTTGGGCGACATTCCAGCCATCGTCGAGGGTGTGCGCCAGATTGTTCCACAGGCTGGTTCGGTCATTGAAATCGGCAGTCAGGGTGCGCGATTCATCACGGATTTGCAGAGCCGTGCACCGCAGTTCGCAGTCAACGAACACTGTGCAGGCGGCACGGGCTCGTTCTTTGAAGATCAGATGTCCCGCGTAGGCTGCAAACTAGAAGATTATTCTTCACTGGTCGAGCAGGCACAGAGTATCCCCCGCCTTTCCGGTCGGTGTGCCGTCTTTGCCAAGACCGACATCATCCACCGTCAACAGGAAGGAGCTGCTACGCCGGATATTCTTCTGGGTCTGTGCTATGCGATGATCCGCAACTACAAAGCTACCATCGTGCGTCGGCTTCCCGTCTGCAAGCCAGTAGTGTTCTGTGGCGGCGTGACCTGCAACACCGGCGTCATCCGGGCGATTCGGGAAGTGTTCGGCCTGACCGAAGAAGAACTCATCGTTCCGGAGTTTGCCCGATATGAAGCGGCTCTTGGTGCTGCACTCAAAGCGTCCGGCTCGTTCACATTACGTCAACTGAATGATTCTCTGGACCGTACACGAACAACACACCACACGGTCGGAACATTGCCCAAACTGGAACTGCGCCCCGGTACGAGCCTTGCGGAGCCAAACGCTACCAAGATCATTCCAGAAGGTGGCTGCGCATTGGGCATCGACATCGGTTCCACCAGTACCGATCTTGTTCTGGTCGGTGCTGACGGTGAACTGGTGGACTTTCAATATCTGCGCACCGCAGGTGATCCGGAAGGAGCTGTCCGCAAAGGACTTGCAAGTATTCGTCAGCGGTTTGGTGATATCCGGTTTACGGCTGTCGGCGTGACCGGCTCCGGACGTGAGCGTGTCGGCAAGCGCATCGGCGCGGATGCTGTCCGGGATGAGATCACTGCGCAGGCCAAGGGTGCAGCTCACTGGGTACCGGAGGTCGATACTGTGTTTGAGATCGGCGGACAGGACAGCAAGTACATCAGTATCCGGGACGGTGAAGTCGTGGACTTCCAGATGAACAAGATCTGCGCCGCCGGTACAGGCTCTTTTGTGGAGGAGCAAGCCGTCCGCATGGGCATCCCGCTGGCAGAATTCGGCCCGTTGGCCCTTTCTGCCGAACATCCGGCCGCATTGGGCGAACGCTGTACCGTATTCATCGAAACGGCCATTGCATCAGCCGTCGCAGAAGGCGTTTCGCAGGCAGAGATCGCCGCCGGGCTGTGTCACTCCATCGTCCAGAACTATCTGCACAAGGTAGTCGGCTCCAAGCCGGTGGGCCAGCACATTGTCTTACAGGGCGGCGTAGATTATAACCCCGGCATTGTGGCGGCGTTCCAATCCGCATACGGCGACCGCGTACAGGTCAGCCCGGTCTTTTCCATCAGCGGCGCATATGGCGCGGCTTTGCTGGCACAGGAAGCGGTGGGCGATGCGCCTAGTCAGTTTGTGGGCTTCGACAGCCCTGCACAAGCCGCAGAGGACAGCCGCAGCGCGGAGATCCAGAAGAATATTGACTTCTACAAGCGGGCGGACAAACTGCTTTTGGAGGGCTATACCGGCAAACGCGACCCGCGTAAAAAGACCGTGGGTGTGCCTTTTGCGTTGATGATCCACAAATTCTTCCCGATGGCGAATGCCTTCTTTACCTCGTTGGGCTTCAATGTCGTCCTGACTGACCCCACCAGCGAGGAAACGATCCGGCTGGCTCAGCAGACCGCACAGGGAGAGACCTGCTACCCGGTCAAACTCATTTACGGCCATATGCAGCAGCTCATCGACCAAAAAGTAGATTATATCTTCCTGCCCACCATCCACACGATGAAGCATGAAAAGAGCCGTGTGAAACACAACTACGGCTGCGTCTATATGCAGACGGCAGCCGTATCCATTGCCAACGCTCTGGACCTTGAGAGCAAGGGCATCACCTTGCTCAGTCCGGTGTTCGATCTCGACTTCGGGCAGGAAGCTATGGCATCTGCAATGCTGGGGCTGAGCAGGATCTTAGGGATCCCGAAACCGTTTTGTGCCAAAGCTCTGCTCAGTGGTGCCATGGCGGTGCGCCGCCATACCGCCGCCGTGGAAAAACAGGGCAAAGCTCTATTGGCTACCCTGAGACCGGACGATAAAGTGTTGGTGCTCATCACCCGAAACTACGGCGTTTCCGACCCCATCCTGAACATGGGCATCCCGGAACTGCTGTTGGAGCGGGGCTACAAGGTCATCACGCTGAGCCACCTGCCCGGTCATGCGCTGGACATCTCCGATGAATACGACAATCTTTATTATCCGTTCGGGCAGCATATCCTGTCCGGAGCAAAGCTGATCGCTCACCACCCGAACCTCTACGCTGTCTATCTGACCAACCACGGCTGCGGCCCGGACACCATGCTCTCACACCTGTTCAAGCAGGAGATGGGCGATAAACCCTACCTGCAAATCGAAGTGGATGAGCATTTTTCCAATGTGGGTGTCATCACTCGCATTGAAGCGTTCCTGAACAGCCTGCAGCACCGCCCGGCGGTGGCTCTGCCGACAGATTTCAACATCGAGCAGGTCGATATTCACCCCTGTCGTCTGGCACAGACACCATCCCCCAATGTGCCGCTCTATCTTCCGGCGATGGGTGCTTATACGCCCTATCTGGCCGCATATTTCAAACAGCAAGGGGCAGACCCCTACGAGCTGCCGCACTTGACGGACGATATTCTGAGCCTTGGCCGAGCGGAGACGAGTGCAAAAGAATACCTGCCTTTCCCGGCACTGCTGGGCAGTATCCTTGCCGAGCGTAAAAACGACCAGACAGATGCGCAGTTCCTGATTCCGCAGACGCAGGGAGCGGAAGCAGACGGTCAATACGCCCGTGTCATCCGTGCTGTGTTGGACCGCAGAAAAGAGCGGAATGCTCAACTGGTCAGCCCGATGCTGGAAACATTGCCCGAAATGGCGCAGAACCGTGACGCACTCTTCCGCGCACTGTTGGCGGGAGATATCCTCTATGCCGCCCCGGCAGATAAACGTGCAGACATTTCGGCACAGTGGGATGCTCTGCCCGGCTGGGAGCAGCTGCACGCCGCGGCGAGAGAGATCGGCGCACTTCCCGCAAAAGGCCGCCGCATTGCCGCGGTTGGTACGCCGCTCTGCCTGACAGAACTGGACAGCGGCGTACTTACCGCGCTGGAAGCCGAAGGCGAACGGGTGCTTCGCGCCCCACTCAGCGAGGCGCTCTGGTTTCTTTGGAAAGACAATTTGGATGACAACAAACCATCGGCTGGTTGGCTTGACCAGATGCGGAGGCAGATGCAGACCCTTGGGAATGAACTTGGAGCGCAGAGTGCCTTTGCGGAAGACGCTGAAACACTGTTCCTCATTGCGGACTCTGCCTTGCCGAATTTTTCAGGCGGGAACGGCCGATATCGGTACGCCAAGGCCGTGGAGCTTTCTGGCCGTACCAATGCAGTGCTGACCCTTGCACCCCGGTACGAAAATACCGCGATGATTCTGGATATGCGCGGCTTGCACGATGCCTGTCGGGCTCCGCTGTTCCAGCTTTCCCTTGATAATGACTGGGATGAAACTGCATGGAGCCGCCTGCGTTCGTTCCTCTACTACTGCTGAATCCGGCAGACGCAAAGAACCCGTCCGGTACGTCCGGACGGGTTCTCTGCGTCTGTTATGAAACAGAAGATCGCTTATTCGATGACCAGCAGCAGGCTCATCTTGAACTTGCCCTGTGCGGTAACGCTGTGCAGGCCGTTCTTATCGAAGCGGAAGCTCTCGCCTGCGTTCAGCTCGTGATCCTTGCCCTCATAGCCAATAATGGCCTTGCCTTCGAGGGCGGTCAGGATGGCATTGCCGGGAGCGCGGTGCGGAGTCAGGCCGGTGCCCTCGTCAAAGGCCATCAGGACAAATTTCATGTTGTCTGCATGAGCGATGTCCAGATTGGCGATGCTGCCCTCTTCATAAGAAATGAGATTCTTCAGCTCGGTGGGCTGGCCAGCCTTGATGATGTTGTTCATGGTAAAATTCTCCTTTTTCAAAATGATTTCGGTATAGATCATTCCACTGTCGGTTTTTGTGCCGCACAGTGTTTTTGGCGGTACATACAGCACTTCTCCGGGTTTGACGGACACTTCCTGCCCATCAACTCCCAGAAGAAACCTGCCGTTTCCCTCACCACCCAGATAAAGAGTGGTGCAGTCATAGTATTCCGGGGTAATAGAAGTGCCTGCGCCCAAGGAAAACCATGTTACCGGCACTCCATAGCCCAGTCCGGAAGGTCGGGAAACGGTCATAGCATCCCGGATCGGGCGAACCTGGGAAAGTGTAAAAGGGACATTGTTCATACAGCAGCTTCCTCCCGCAGACCAACCGGAACGATGCTGCGCACCGACCGCCCCTGATAATGCAGCTCATCCACCAGCACCTGAACATCAAAAGAATACGAGATGTTCTCCTCGTTCAAGATCTCCGCAGCTGGACCGTAGAAAAATTCGCCTTTGCGGTTCAGCATCAGGGCTTCGTCCGCTACGCTCATGGCATTGGTGGGATAGTGGGTATTCATGATGGCACTGATGCCGGATTCATGCGCCAGCCGCTCCACCATATTCAGTACTAAGATCTGATTGTGGAAATCCAGACCGGTTTCCGGCTCGTCCAGAATGATGAGCTTCGGCTCGTTGATGAGGGCACGGGCAATAAGCACCATTTGTAGTTCACCGCCGCTCATCCGGTTGCAGTCCTTGTTGGCAAGACGGGTGATCCCCACTCGTTCCATCATGGCCTCCGCCATTTCGATTTCCTCTTTGCCGGGTTGCTGAAAGGCTCCGAGATGCGCACTGCGCCCCAGCAGAACCATTTCCAGACCGGTGTAGGAAAAAGCGAAGCCACGGGACTGCGGAATGTAGGAGATAGTGCTCCAGACATCCTTCGGCTTGAGGGTGTGGATATCCTTCCCGTAAAATAGGGTTTTTCCGCTGTGCCATGGCAGCAGACCGATCATGCACTTGAGCAGGGTGGTTTTACCAATGCCGTTTGGACCAAGAGTCGCAAGGATGTGACCTTCTTCCAGACCCAAATTGATATTTTCGAGAATCACAGGCTGCTTCGGGTAGCCGAAGCAGCCGTTCTGCACTTCCAAGATCATTGCAGATTGCTCCTTGTTTTATTCAACAGAGAAATAAACGCCGGCGCGCCGATGATGGCGGTGAGGATGGAAAGAGGCAGCTCGATAATGCTGATGCTGCGGGACAGGGTATCGATCAGGATCATAAAGCTGGCTCCCAGACTGAGACTGAGGGGCACCACATAACGGTTGTTGCTTCCAACCAGCATCCGGGATGCGTGCGGGATCAGCAGGCCGATCCAGCCCACCTGACCGCACATGGAAACGGCAGAAGCCGTGATCAGCGTAGATGCAACAATAAACAGCATCCGGGTCTGCTTGATGTTGATGCCGCTGGCACGAGCCTCGTCATCACTCAGTGAAAGGATGTTCAGCCGCCAGCGCAGCAGATAGATGATGATGATTCCAGCAACGATAAGCGGGCAGCCGATCAGGATCTTTTGGTAACTGGCACTGGTAAAGCTGCCCAAGAGCCAGTAGGTGATCTCCGGCAGCTTGTTCTGCGGATCGGCAGTATATTTCAGCAGCGAACCCAGTGCGTTGAACAGAGCGGATGCAATCGTACCGGCCAGCACCAGATAAACCATAGAACGCCCATCACTCTTGCCTGCGACTTTCAGAGTAAAACAGACGGAAATCAGGCCAAAGACCAAGGCGATGAGCTGTGTTTCCAGAATACTGCAAGACAGGATAATAGCAAGAATTGCACCCACACAGGTGCCGCTGGTTACACCCAAAATATCCGGTGTGGCAAGCGGATTGGAGAATAAGGATTGATAGGCATTGCCTGCACAAGCCAGACCTGCGCCGACGATGATGGCCGTCAGAATGCGGGGCAGCCGCAGATTGATGACGATGGAGTAGTTCTGTACATTTGAGGTGCTCTCACCCGTCAGCGCAGTGCGCAAAGCTGTGAGAACTTCGCCTGCCGGAACATTCATTCGCCCAAAGCACAGGCAGATGAGTGCGGTCACAAGGGGAAAAGCGAACATCAATACCACGGCCAGAGGAGTGAACCGGCCTTTTTTTATCCAGATGGTATCCTTCATCAGTACAGCAGCATTTCCTCCAACTCGTCATCTGTCACATCGTAGCCGTACCATGTCTTGTAATATTCCTTGATGGTATCGCCCAGCGGATAATCGGCAAAAGCATCCGGGTAGGTGTTGCAGGCCAGCCATGCCAGCACCAGAGGAGCATCCGGATTCGGGGTGAACCAGTTCCACATACCCAGCGTAGTGTTGTAGACCCGGCCGCGCTTCACGGCAGTCAGGGTGGAGAAGTCAGCACCGTCCACATTCCCGCTCAGCACGTCCTCGGTGCGCAGGGGCTGCAGGCCGGGACCATCCAAGAAAAGAATATCGGGATCCCAGCTATAGATCTGCTCCATGCTGGCCTGTGCAAAGCCAGTGGCTTCCAGTGCCTTGTCCGTTACGCCCAGACGCTTCATCCAGTAGGTGCCAAAGGTGCCCTGACCGGATACCTTCGGCACACCGTCTGCATACTTCCACAGGATCAGCGCACTGGGGCGATCCGTTTGAGGAATTTCCGCAATACGGGCTTCCACATCGGTCACGATCTCATCACCGGCAGCAACAAAGGCGTCGGTCTTGCCCGGTTCGTTGAAGATCTGCTCCAGCAGCTTCAGCCACTCTTCGTAACGTTCAATGGGATCAGCTTCCGTAGATGCGCCCACGGTAGCGAAACCGACGGAGGGGATTCCGCTGGCCTTCAGGATTTCGGCATGGGAGGAGTTGCCGGCATTGTACAGGATAACATCAGGGTTCAGCTTCAGGATCTCCTCGATGTTCAGGTCGCTCTGAGCATAGACCGTATCGCTGGACTTCAGAAGCTCCGGGGCGATATTCTTCAATACAGTGTCAGAAATGACCGACTTGAAGGAGCCGCAGTAACCCACGATGTAGGGAGCACTGCCCTCAAAATAAGCCATGTAGGTGGACAGGATCGGAATCTGGTCGATGACGACACGGGTGACCTTATTAGGCACCTCTACTTCGTTGCCGCCGTGGTCTACGACGGTGTGGGTACCGGTCTCATCCATGGATGCGGCAGAGGAAGTTGCTTCGCTGGATACAGCGGAAGAAGCCATAGAAGAAGCCGTGCTGCTGGAAGAAGAACCGCAGGCGGCCAGAACACCGGCTGCACTTACAGCAGCCATGGCAGTGATAAACGAACGACGAGAAATTTTTTTCATGGAAAACTCCTTTGATAAATCAATGGTTCTTTGGTTGTGGCAGTTAGTTAGTTATAACCAACTACAGAGCATTTTATCAAATTCACTTTTCCTTGTCGGTTGCTATGGCAACGGCGGCGCAAATTTATCTGATGGTAAAAATAGACACAAAAACAGGGTGCGCCCACCCGGACGCACCCTGCCATCGCAATTCACGATCTGATTCGTTGGCAACAACCGTGAATTGCATATCGCAAACAGGTCGTTGAGAATTGCGCTGCTTGTAAAACCTGCGATTAGATCCACATAGAACAGCAATATGTACAACAGGGCGTTCCCCGTCGGGAACGCTCTGTTTCTCTTTGCTGGGGGCATGATGAGCCTGCTCTGCCTGCCATAGGCAAGCTCGCGTTAGTGTTTGTGCATGAAAGACGCAGGCTGCTATAAAACGGCAAGGTCTCCCGCAATCAGGAAACCCTGCCGTTTTGTGCTATATGTTGGCTGAATCAGGCAGCCTTCCGCAAACTTACAGTGCCACGCTGACCGGCAGGACATACACGCCGTCGGCGGTGTAGAAGGTGATCTGAGTGATCGTCTTGCCGATGATGGATGCAAAGTAAGGATCATCGGCATTGAAGCCCAGCTTGGTACCATGCCAGATGTTGGCCAGATGACGCAGGCCGTACTCACGGCCATCGGCGGTGGTCAGAACTGCGCCGTAGACCTTGTTGGCCTTGTAGTCCAGATCAAAACCGGAGATTTTCATCTCGTGGGTGGCGCGGTGACCGTTGGTGTTCAGCTCCACAGTGGCGCCCTCTACGATGGTCTCGGTGGCGTGGACCTTGCCAAACTCCCACTTGCCGCTCAGCAGGTCATACCATGCGGTGATGTAGTAGGCAGGGGTCTCACTGAGCTTGTAGTAAGCGTAGCTCTCGTTCTCAAACAAGGCATCTGCGCCGGTGTAGGTGGCGGTGGATTCCTTGCCCTTCAGGGTAACGGTAATGTCGTAGCTGTCGGCATCGGTGACCTGCTTTGCATTCTTCAGCGCCCACGGGGTCAGCACCTTGACCGGGAAGGAAACGCCGGTGATGTCGGTGCCGTCTGCGTTGACGTGGTAGGAACCGGCGACAAGCTTGCCCGCACGGGGCTTGTTCATGGTGGCGCTGGTCACAGCGTCGATCTCAGATGCGTTGTCCACACCGACAGCCTTGTAGAAGTCGGCGTAGGGGATGTTCATCTGGACATAGCTGGAGGTCAGGCCGTTTTCCTGCTCTACCTCTTCCGCAGCGAAGGCCGGGACTGCCACAGCGCATACCAGCATAGCGGCCGCAAGTACACCTGCAAATACTTTTTTCAATCTCATGGCAACATACCTCTATTGGCAACATACCTCTATCTCAGTTTTGAAAAACGGTTAGCTTTGTCTAACAACTGATGCAAAAAAAATGCAGGGAAAAAAACCCTCAGATGGTTAGGCAAAACAAATTCTCGAAGTAAAAATAGCACTCCCGCCGTGCGTTGTCAAGCAGAAACCGGAAAGTTTGCAGAGGTGAATTTTTCGGTGCAGGAAACGATCTGCATCCTCTATACCGCAAAGCCCTTGACCTTTTTGCCGGAGCGCAGTATACTTTTTACGCAGTTAGTCATGAATAACCACAAGGAGGTACTACATGATACAAGACGCATTCTGGGGGGTATTGATCCCCTTTCTGGGTACAAGCCTTGGGGCAGGCTGTGTGTTCTTTTTGAAAAACGCTTTGCGTGACGGCATCCAGCGCGCCCTCACCGGCTTTGCCGCCGGAGTGATGGTGGCGGCATCGGTGTGGAGCTTGCTGATCCCGGCTATGGAGCAGGCCGCAGATCTGGGCAGGCTGGCGTTTTTCCCGGCGGCGGCAGGCTTTTGGCTGGGCGTCCTGTTTTTGCTGCTGCTGGACCATCTCATCCCGCATCTGCACCAGAACAGCTTGCAGGCCGAAGGGCCAAAAAGCCGGCTCCAGCGCACCACCATGATGGTTCTGGCGGTAACGCTGCACAACATCCCGGAGGGAATGGCAGTGGGCGTGGTCTATGCCGGGTATCTTGCCGGGACTACTCAGATCACCGCCGCCGGGGCGCTGGCACTTTCCCTTGGCATTGCCATCCAGAACTTCCCGGAGGGGGCCATCATTTCTATGCCACTGCGGGCGGAAGGAATGAAAAAAGGCCGGGCGTTCTGGGGCGGCGTACTGTCCGGCATCGTAGAGCCCATCGGGGCAGTGCTGACGATTCTGGCGGCAGGCATCGTGGTGCCTGCTTTGCCCTATCTGCTCAGCTTTGCTGCCGGAGCCATGCTGTATGTGGTGGTGGAGGAACTGATCCCGGAAATGTCGCAGGGGCAGCACTCCAACGTCGGCACGGTGTTTTTTGCGGTGGGCTTCAGCGTGATGATGGTGCTGGATGTGGCACTGGGGTGACGGTTGGAGTCCCCGAAAATGAAATCTCTTTCGGAATCTCCGAAAATGCCTGAACTTCTTGACAGAGGAGACGGCAGGGCGTATTATTTTGGCAGAAGGACCGCTGAGAAGCGGCTTTTTATAGAACAGAAGATTAGCTTTATCTAACTTTCGGCACGATGAATTGCTGGCCTGTCACCCGGAGCAGTGGGCGCATCTGGTAAAAAGCATTGCATTGTGAACGGTAAACAGAAAGAGGGTGGCGTTATGTCATTTTTTGAAAACACCCGGAAGCCCGTAGGCTTTGGCGGAAAGATCATGGTCGCAATGATGAACTTTGGACACAGCGCAATGGCAGAATGGGGGCTGCGCTTTTTACAGCCTGCCCCGGATGCCATGGTGCTGGACTGCGGCTGCGGCGGTGGAGCGAACATTAAAACGCTGTTGAAACTGTGCCCCGACGGCAAGGTGCAGGGCATCGACTACTCAGCCGTCAGCGTGGAAAAAACGCGAAAGGTCAATGCCGGAGCCATTGCGGCAGGACGGTGTACCGTGCAGCAGGCAAGTGTGGCAGAGCTGCCGTTTGAAGCGGAGCAGTTTGATGTGGTGACCGCCTTTGAAACGGTCTATTTCTGGCCGGAGCTTGCACAGAATTTCAGAGAGGTCTATCGGGTGCTGAAGCCCGGCGGAATCTTTTTCATCTGTAACGAAGCGAACGGCGAAACGACAAAAGACGACAGATGGACACAAATTATCAATGGGATGACCATCTATACGGATGCTGCACTGAAAGAATATCTGGAAAAAGCAGGATTTTGTCAGATCCAAAGCCACAAAAATAAAAAGGGCTGGCTCTGCGTCACAGCGCAGAAATGAGGTGCGAGCATGTCGAAAAAGGAAACGGAATTTCAAAGAAACGCAATGAGCTGGATGTACCGGGGCAAGGAGATCTTCAAGCCTTTGAATACCGGCTGGATCGACGGGAATGCTGCCTGCGTGCGCGAATGGGTGGCGAACATCTTCTTCTACCGCAAAGGCGATACGACCATTATGGTCGATGCGGGATATAACTATGACCGCCTTGCCGAAAAAATGGGCTGGCTTGGGATCGATCCGAAGTCGATACACCATATCCTTATCACCCATCAGGATACCGACCATGTGGGTGCGGTGGAAGCAGACAGTCCGGGGCTGTTCCGGAATGCGAAGCTGTACATCGGCGAGATCGAGAACCGGTATCTGATCGGAGAAGCACGCCGCAGGGTTATTTATCATCTCTGTAAGCTGCCGCAAGTGACCATCTGCAACGAAAAGCAGCTGCTTCACGATGGAGAGGTCTTTGATATTGACGGCATCAGGATCGAGTGTTTTCTGGTTCCCGGTCATACATGGGGACATATGGTCTACCTCATTGACGACAAGTACCTTTTTACCGGCGACACGCTGTGGTTTGGCGCGGACGGCGGCTACAGCTTCATTTCCTCGCTGGCGGAGGACAATAAGCTGGCTGTGCAGTCGCTGGCGGAGCTGGAGCGAAAACTGCGCGCACGTGGGCTGCATCCATATTTCATCACCGGTCACACGGGATGGACGGACAATTTTGCCTTTGCGTTTGCCCACAAAGACAAGCGCTGTTCACCGTTCAAAAAACGAGTACACGACCCATCGGCGCCCTATGATGCCTACGACGAATCGGACGACACCGAAGAAAATGCAAAGAGTGGTTTTCTGAAAGGCGTGGGAAGATGAAGGACAGCGAATTACAAATTGACCGCAGCTGCCATGTGCTATATTCCAAACCCTGCAAAAAGGAAATTCTGGCGAAAATCACTCTGCACTATCCGGAGGTGGAGCGCGAGGCGGTCTGGGAGCAGGTGCAGCTGAGATACGCAGAGCTTCTTTCCAAGTGGCGCACCGACCTCGGCGGTAAAAAGAATTTTCACAACGGCGTAGGCGGCACCTACGACTGCATCGCCATCATGTGCTTTTACGATGTGTGCCGGGATGTGGTCACATTCCGCGAAATGGAAGAGATAGAAGAAAATCTGGTCCTGCCGTCCTTCCGGAAGCTGCGCTTCGTTGACATCAACAAGCCGTTCTGGAAAAAGCTGATGTATCGGGCGTTCAGCACTGCCAAAAAGCACTGTGACACATGGCATGATTACGAGATGGATGTTACGCCTTACGAAAACAGCAAGCCCATCTATTATGAATTTACGGCGTGTCCGGCGGCGGAATTTGCCAAGCGGTTCGGATTTGCGGACATTATGCCCGCCCTGTGCAATGTGGATTATGCGTCCATGGAACTGCTCCATGCCAGGCTCGTGCGGACGACCACCTGCGTGGACGGCTGCCGATGCGACTATACCATCTGCGGCGATAAGGATCCGTATGTAAAGGAACATCCCGAATACCGGGATGAAAAGGGATACAGGAGGAATAAGTAATGCTTTTACAGGTGATCCTGGAGGGTCTTGGGCTGGGGGCTTTGCTGGTTCTGGCGGTTGGCCTGGTTCTCCTGCGAGAGATGGCAAAAAACGGAGAGTTAAAAGAGGTGGAGAGCAGACGATGAAGGAAACCTATCTTTCCCGTGATTTCCGGGAGACTGCGGCACAGCGCTTTCCCGCGCAGGCAAAGGAACTGAACGCCGCTTTTGATGCGCGGTTGAATGCACTTCTGGCTGAAAATGCGGGTGTAGGCAAGGAAAAGCAATACCACCTCAAGCGGCAGATATTACCGGGCATTGCGGCCTACGAGACCTTGCAGCGGGTCATGCCGAAAGAAGAAGCGCTGCAAACCGTTCACGGCTATGTGGAGCGGCTGGCGAGAACGAGCCACAAACAGCTTGCCGCCCTGCTGCACATACCGGGGCTTTACCGCCTTGTTCCCGGCGTTTTTGTCAAATCCACCCGGAGCGTTTTTGGCCCGGCGGCGGGCTTTGCCCTAAAAGAGCTGCAGACCGGCAACGGCGTCTGGCGTGTGGATATGATGGAGTGTCCCTATCACGACACCTGCACAGAATACGGCTGCCCGGAGCTGTGCCGCTGCTTTTGCGACAGCGACGACATCAGCTATACCGGGCTGCATCCGAAGCTGATCTGGGAGAGAAGCATGACGCTGGGACGCGGCAATGACCGCTGCGATTTTTGCATGAAAACCATAAAATAGATGCACAGGAAGCGAAGAAAACGAAGAAAGAAGAAACGAAACAGTTATCCGCTGGTCCATTCTTGGCGCGGTCGGGGGCTTTCTCTATTACTCTGACGATCCATACATGGGTGGCAGCCATGGCGTGGTTTGCCACCTATCTGGGGCCGCGTATCGGAGCAGAGCTCCGCACGGCTCCGGGCGGTCATGCAGGCTTTATCGTTCAGGCGGAACGGTATCTTGATTTGATGGAAACATTTTTGCAGAGAAATGGAATTTGACAGTTCACGTCTGCGAATCAGTAAGAAAAAGCGAATCTTCAGGAAAAGAGAATGGCTATGTATGAATCACTTTTTGATCTTTCCCCGGAGCAGACGGATTCCACGGCGATGCCCCGCACCGTCGTGTTCTCCAACGAAACGGGGAGCGGGAGCATGACCATCTGTCCACTGTTTCCGGGGGCAGAACTGTACTACAACGATATGCATCTTGTTTCCTTTGACGAGGCTCCCGTATTAGCGCGGAATGTGATCGAGATCAACCACTGCCGCGTGGGGCGTTACGAGTGCAGTTTTGGGGAAAATAGCTGCTGCTATCTGGCAGCAGGGGATTTTGCGGTGTGTGCAGCAGCGCGCAAGAAATCCTCCTCCTGCTTCCCATTGCGGCACTATCACGGCATTACCATTCTGCTGGATCTGGATGCGGTCTCGCCGGAAATGCGGAGCCAGATGGAATGGTATGGCGTGAATCTGAACGCTATCCGGCAGTATATCTGCACAGAGAACCGCTGCTGCATCCTTCGGTCTGCGCCTGTGGTTGCACATGTTTTTTCCGAGTTGTATACAGCTTATGCTGTGCCGGACACCGGCTATCTGAGGTTGAAAGTACTGGAGCTGCTGCACATTCTGAGCCGCCTGAAAGACCGGGATGATGTGCAGCAGACAGACTACTTCAATCAGCATCAGGTGGAGTGTGTGAAGCAGGCTGCGGCTCTTCTCACGCAGGAACTGACCGTCCATCAAACCATCGAACAGCTTGCACAGGAGGTCGGCCTTTCGCCTACGGCATTAAAAAGCTGTTTCAAAGGCATTTACGGCAGCTCGGTCTATGCATATCAGAAGGAATACCGCTTGCAGCTGGCACAGAAGCTGCTGACCGAAACGGACAGCACCATTGCAGAAATTGCACACCGGATCGGCTACGAAAATCCAAACAAGTTTTCTTCCGCGTTTCGCCAGTCTCTTGGCATGACCCCGACGCAATATCGGAAGATGCGTCCGATTGGATAGATTTTGTCTGTTTGGTTCTTGTAAAAAGCGGCCTGCTCCAGTAAAATCTGTTTGTGGTTAGTTAATACTAATTACAAAATCAAACGATTTTTCTGGAGGGGATTTTCCATACGTATGATGAAAAAAGTTCCGGGTACGGTGACTGTACTGGCTCTGTCTGTCTCTCTGCTGGCCGGTTGCGGCAGCACGGCGGCATCCCCGGTGTCTTCTGCTGCAAGCACTGCGGCGGTGCCTACTTCTGCGGCTTTACCAATGACCTTGCGACCCTGACCTTTGACGGCGAAGCTTCCACCATTTCTGGTACCGATAAGGATGGCAATGAGCTGTTCTGTACTGAAAATCTGGCAGGTCAATACGCGGAATGTGATGTGGAGCAAAAACGCCGCGGCACATTTTTGCATAAAAATTATTTGAAGGAGGTTTTTTCGTGAAAAAACAGTCCGATCTTTCCCGGCTGATGGGTTACGCCGGGAACTACCGATATTTCACCTACGCTTCGTGGGTGCTGTCCGCGGTCAGCGCGCTGGTGGCGCTGGTGCCTTTTGTGTACATCTGGAAGATCCTGCGGGATGTGCTGAACGCAGCGCCAAACTATGCGCAGGCGGTGAACATCCCTCGTTACGGCTGGATGGCAGTGTTATTCGCGGTGCTGTCTTACCTCATTTACATTGCGGCGCTGATGTGCTCCCACCTGTCGGCGTTCCGGGTGGCGACCAATCTGCGGCTGGCGGCGTCGGAGCATCTGGCGGTGCTGCCGCTGGGCTTTACCGAGAACTTCGGCAGCGGCAAGCTGCGTAAAATCATCCACGAGAGCACCGGAGCCACCGAGACCTATCTGGCCCACCAGCTGCCCGACAAGTACAACGCCGTCGCTACCCCGGTGGGGCTGCTGGTTTTGCTGCTGGCGTTCGACTGGCGGCTGGGGCTGCTGAGCCTTGCGCCGGTGGTGCTGGCCTTCCTCATTATGATGACCATGACTGGCAAGCAGATGGCTGAAAGAATGCGGCAGTACGGCAATGCCTTGGAGGCTATGTCCAATGAGGCCGTGGAGTACGTCCGGGGCATCCCGGTGGTCAAGACCTTCGGGCAATCGGTATTTTCCTTCAAAAAGTTCAAGGCCACCATTGATGAGTACGAAAAGTGGGTCGTCTCCTACACCAAAGAGCTGCGCCTGCCCATGATGTTCTACACCGCCGCCGTCAACGGCGTGTTCGCCTTTTTGATCGCGGGCGGGCTGCTGTTCACGACCCACGGCGTCACCCCGGAGTTTCTGCTGAACCTGCTGTTCTATATCATCATCACGCCGGTGATCTCCCTGACTTTGACCCGTATAATGTACATGAGTGAGAACAAGATGGTGGTGGCGGATGCGCTGGCACGCATCGACTCGGTGCTGGAGGCGGCGCCCATGCGGGTGCAGGCTGTTCCGCAACACCCGAAGGATGCCTCTGTCACGCTGCGGGATGTGCATTTCAGCTACGACGGAAAAACCGAGGTCATCAAGGGCGTTTCTCTGGAGATTCAGCCGGGGCAGACGGTGGCTTTTGTAGGCCCCTCCGGCGGCGGCAAATCCACGCTGGCAAACCTTGTCTGCCGGTTCTTTGATGTGCAGAGCGGCAGCGTCCGGGTGGGCGGAGCGGATGTGCGGGATATCCCCAAGGAAGAGCTGATGGATACCATCTCCTTTGTCTTCCAGAACAGCCGCCTGCTCAAGGGCAGCATTCTGGACAACGTCCGTCTGGGTAGGCCGCAGGCCACCGAAGCCGAGGTGCTGGCGGTGCTGAAAGCTGCACAGTGCATGGATATCGTGGAGAAGTTCCCGGCGGGCATCCACACGGTCATCGGCACCAAGGGCGTGTATCTGTCCGGCGGCGAGCAGCAGCGCATTGCCATTGCCCGTGCCATGCTGAAAAATGCGCCCATCCTGATTCTGGACGAGGCCACCGCCTTTGCCGACCCGGACAATGAAGCAAAGGTACAGGCGGCCTTTGCCCAGCTTGCCAAGGGCAAAACGGTGCTGATGATCGCACACCGCCTGTCCACCGTCGCCAACGCCGACTGCATCTATGTGGTGCAGGATGGGCAGATCGCAGAATCCGGCACAAAGGACGAGCTGTGTGCGCAGAACGGTCTGTTTGCCCGGATGTGGCAGGAGTATCAGGCGTCGGTGCAGTGGAAGGTCGCAAAGGAGGGGTAAGGAATGATCGGAAAAATTCAACACGCCATAGCCAGCTCACCGGAGGGCGCAAAGGGGCTTGTAAAGGGCGTTCTGGCCTGTGCGTTCCAGAACATGGCGTTCATGCTGCCCACCGGGCTGCTGTATCTCTTGGTAAAAGATCTGCTGGCAGGCTCCACGAGCGGGAGAAGAGCCTTTTATCTGCTGGGATGCGCTGCCTGCTTTGCACTGATTTTACTGACCACATGGTTCCAATACAACGACACTTATTTTACCACCTATAAGGAGAGCGGCACCCGCCGCCTGACCCTTGCGGAGCGGCTGCGGAAGCTGCCCCTGTCCTTTTTCGGCAAGCGAGACCTTGCCGACCTGACCAGCACCATCATGGCGGACTGCGAGGTACTGGAAAAGGACTGCTCCCACTACATCCCCGGTCTGTTCGGCTCCCTCATCTCCACCGTGCTCATTGCCCTGAGCCTGTTTGCCTTTGAGTGGCGGATGGCACTGGCGGCGCTGTGGGTCATTCCGGTATCCGCTGCCATCGTGGTGGGCAGCTATCGGGTACAGGACAAGGTGCAGGCCAGGACCATGGCCGCGAAAATGGCCTGTGCGGACGGCATTCAGGAGTACATCGAGACCCTCCGGGACCTGAAAGCCAGCAATGCGGAGCAGCGGTATCTGTCCGGCCTTTCCGACAAAATCCGGGCAGTGGAAAAGCAGTCTATTGTGGCAGAGCTGGAAACAGCGCTGCTTGTGTGCTCCGCCAGCATGGTGCTCAAGCTGGGTATTGCGTCGGTGGCGCTCACCGGTTCGGTGCTGCTGGTGCAGGGCAGCATCGACGTACTGACCCTGTTTCTGTTCCTGATGGCGGCATCCCGGATGTACGACCCCATGCAGGGTGCCTTGCAGAATCTGGCGGCGGTCATTGCCATGCGCACCAATGTAGGACGGATGAATGAGATCTTGGACGCTCCCTTGCAGACCGGCAGCGAGCAGCTGACCAATCAGGGCTGCGATATCGTGTTCGACCATGTGGGCTTTGCCTATAACTCCGGCGAGACGGTGCTGCGAGACGTTTCCTTTACCGCAAAGCAGGGGGAGGTCACGGCGCTGGTAGGCCCCTCCGGCGGCGGAAAAACTACCGTTTCCCGGCTGGCGGCACGGTTCTGGGACTACCAGAAGGGCCGCATCACCGTGGGCGGCATGGATGTCTCCCGAATCGACCCGGAAAAGCTCATGAGCCTGTATTCCATCGTCTTTCAGGATGTGACCCTGTTTGACAACACGATCCTCGAAAACATCCGTCTGGGGCGCAAGGGTGCCACCGACGAGGAGGTCCTTGCGGCGGCAAAGCTGGCAAACTGCGACGAATTTGCCGAAAAGCTGCCGGACAAGTGGAACACCAACATCGGCGAGAACGGCTGCGCTCTTTCCGGCGGTGAGCGTCAGCGCATTTCCATCGCCCGCGCCTTCCTGAAGGATGCGCCCATCATTCTGCTGGACGAGGCCACCGCCAGCTTGGATGTGGAAAACGAAACTGTCATTCAGGAGGCTCTATCCCGGCTCATAAAACACAAAACCGTCCTCATCATCGCCCACCGGATGCGCACCGTAGCCGGTGCGGATCAGGTGGTGGTGCTGTCGGGCGGCATCGTGGCCGAGCAGGGCAGCCCGGCAGAGCTGTACGCCCGGAAGGGACTGTATGCCCACATGGTGGATCTGCAGTCGGCAAGCCAGAACTGGACGATCTGAGAATGAGGGCGGCTTTTTATAAGTGTGCCGCCGCCAAGCAGAAAAAGACCTGCGATAAAAAGTCCGTGCGGAAACAGTGGCCGGAAGATCTGGCGGTCAGCGAGACCATGAAGCTGGTGGAAGATGACGCTTCCATGAATGCAATCATCGCCAAAGTCATGGAGCTGTAAGCCCGCATTGCGGAAGAAAAGCTGGCAAAGCCCAAGGTCACGGAAGAGTTTATCCGGTGGAGAAGCGACAGAAGCTGCATCCGAGGGAAATGGTTCGGATTTGGATTGCTTTTCTGTTTTGTGAGCCATGAATGCACGGCTGCGGAAAGAGTGAGACGTATCTCCAGAAGATTCAAGACGGAAAAGATGGAAATTTCATATTGACAAGACATCAAGACAAGTATATAATCGAACACAGAAACAACAAGGCATCACGGCGAAAAGCGTTCGAATGCCGCTCTGGATAGAAACAGGTTAAGGAGATATTCAATGACTCAGAGACAAAAAGGTGCTCTTTATATGATCTTGTCTGCATTGTGCTTTGCATCCATGCAGGTGGTGGTGCGGCTGAGCCGCGAGATCCCCACGATGGAGCAGATCTTCATGCGGAATTCGTTCGTGCTGATCGTTTCGGCAATCATCATTCTGCGCAAAAAGGGCTCGCTGTTCGGCCCGGCCAAGTATCAGCCCTATCTGTTCGGGCGGTCGTTCTTTGGCTTTCTGGGCCTGATCACCCTGTTTTATGCCTCCAGCCATGCGGCGCAGGGCGATGTGACGATCCTGAACAAAACTTCCCCTATCTGGGTCACCATTCTGGCCGTCATCTTTATGAAAGAAAAGCTGCCCAAGATCCAGATCCCGGCGCTGGCACTTTCCATGGCGGGTGCCTTTATCGTGTTCCGCCCCAGCTTTGAGTCCAACCCCTTCCCGCTGGTGGTGGCATTTTTGTCGGCCGTGACCTCCGGTGTCGCCTACACCTTTCTCTCCTTCTTTAAGGGCAAGGTGGACGGCCTGACGGTCATGATGCACTTTTCCACCTTCAGCGCCATTGCTTCTATCCCCTTTATGCTGAAGGATTTTGTGGTGCCCAGCCTCAAGCAGGCGGTGCTGCTGCTGCTCATCGGCGTGTTCGGCTCCTTGGGACAGGCCTTTATCACCTATGCCTATCGCTTTGCTCCGGCCTCGGAGATCAGCATCTACAACTACTCCGGCATCATCTTCAGCATGATCCTGGGCTTCTTTATTTTGGGCGAGCCGGTAAAATTTACCTCTGTGATCGGCGGCGCACTGGTGGCAGCCGCTTCTGTTATGGTCTATGTTTACAACAACCGCAGCAATAAGAAGGCAGGTGACGAAACTACGAAATAATCATTGCCCCCAAAGCAAAAGTATGCTATGATACAAATGAATAGCATACAGAACTCTTTCTCGTTGTTTGGCAACTTATCAACCTGAGAAACCAAAAAACGAACGGAGAGTTTTACTATGTGGACGAAAAAAGAAAGATTTGAAGCAGTTCTGAACCATGAATTGGCAGACCGTCCGCCGGTATCGGCGTGGCGTCATTTCACCGAGAACGAGCACAGCGGCGCGGACCTCTTTGTAGAAACGATGCTGAAATGGCAGAATACCTACGACTGGGACTATGTCAAGCTGCAGCCGCGTGCTTCCTACTATGAGGAGGCATGGGGCGGTCAGTTCGACTACAACGATTACGAGGGCGTTTTGCCCAAGGTGGTAAAGGACCCCATTAGCGGTGTGGCGGATCTGGAAAAGATCACGGTGCTGCCGGGCGATCAGGGTGTGTTTGCAGAGCAGATCGAGGTCATTCAGAAGATGAAGGCTGGTCTGAACGAGGACATCCCCATGTTCCAGACCATGATGTGTCCCACCAGCGTCCTGCAGAAGCTGTGCGCCGTCAACCCCATTGGCCGTTACCGCGCCGCAAGCCGTGACGACCTGATGATGACCCTGATGCGCGAGCAGCCGGAGCGGATCCACAAGACCCTGCAGAACATCACCGATACGATGGCTGATTATTCTAAGCACCTCATCGAGGATGCAGGCCTGTACGGTGTGTTCTACGGCGCCACCGGCCTGTCCCGTTCCACCTACATGACCAAGGAGGAGTGGGAAGAGTTCGTCAAGCCCTATGATCTGCAGATGATGGAGGCGCTGAAGCCCTGCAAGATCATGGTCCATGCCTGCGGCCTTGAGGTGAACCCGGAGTATTTTGCGCACTACCCCATCGACATCCTGCACTGGCCCGAGAGCGCTGCCGGCAACCCCAAGCTGGACACCGCACCCCAGTGGCTGGACAAGTCCATCACTCCGATGGGCGGCTGTGACGAGCGGCTGTTCGGTCAGCACAAGGCCGGGGAGATCGCTGCGCTGACCCGCAATACCCTGAAGCGGATGAAGGACATCCCCTTTGTGCTGGCACCGGACTGCTCGCTGGCCACCAATACCTATGATGAGGAGCTGCGCGCCTTTATCGAGGCCGCACATTCCAACGATTGATCTTCTTTTTTCACTTCCTCCTGTCTGTATGCTGACCGATTGCATGAATAGAGAGCTTTGTCTGTCTGCAAGCTGTGAAAGAGCGGACAGGAGATGGGAAGAGAGGAAAGATTATGGCGGACGAGAACTACTCCTATGCGCCCAAATACGTTCAGATCCAGAACTATATCCTGCAAAAGATCGAGTCCGGAGAGTATGCGGCCGGGGACAAGATCCCTTCAGAGACCGAGCTTGCCAGACAGTTTGATGTCAGCCGCCTGACGGTGAATACTGCCGTCAAGGAGCTGGCCAACAGCGGCATTGTGGAGCGGGTACAGGGTAAGGGTACCTTTGTCCGGTTTGTCCCGGGCCAGTCCTTTTCCAGCCCCATGGCGTTTTCCAGCGGCATCAAGATCGCACCCTTTGAACACTCCAACAACAAGCCGCACCGCCTGCTGGAGCATGGGGTCATCAAGGCGGATGCTGCCTTGTGCCAGAAGCTGGGCCTGACGGCAGAAAACCCCTATGTCTATAAGATCGTTCGCTGTGTGGATGTGAGCAGCGAGGTGGATGAGGTGGATTACAGCTATGTCCCGCTGTCGGTGTGCAAGGATCACACGTTTGACTGCGAGGCGCTGAAGACCTTTTTCCTCCACGATTATATCTGCCGCTATTTCAATGAAAAGCCGACCCACATCCGCATTTTTGTGGACACGCCCCTTACCTCGGATATGGAGCTTTCTCTGCTGAACGCGCCGCCGGAGAAGCTGTTCAGCTGGGATACCTTCTTATATCACGGGAATCAGGTGCTGGCGGTCACCACCACGGTCTCCATGCCCAAGGAGAACCGCCCCTTCATCACGCTGGAATTCTGAGCGTTTTCTCTCCGAAAAAACAAAATAAGTACCCGGAGGCTGCTGCACAGTGCGCTGTGCGGCAGCCTTTTTTGCGTGGAGATGGTTCTATACGCTTTGGGACGGAGCTGCGTGGCAGATCCGTCCTGTTTTTACAAAAAAGGGACTGCTTTTGGCAGAACAGAGAATTTTCAACGAATAAATTGGGACTACTCACAATTTACAACAGAGAACATCACGGTTATACTTACGTCAGGTTGATAAGTTGTCTTTACATATAGACAATAAAATGTCTTGAAAAACCACCGCACAAATCGTACAATTTCATTTGGAGGTATCACTGTTATGACAACACAAGCGATCATTACCTGCGTCATCCTTGTGATCACCATGGTCCTGCTGATCTCTCAGAAGGTCCCGCTGGTCATCCTCGGCGCGGCCATCCCCGCAGCACTGGCCGCCACCGGCGTTATCAATGCCGGCAGCGCCTACACCGAGTTCGGCAACACCACCATCGTGTTCTTCATGGGTCTGGTGGTCGTTGGCGAGGCCTTCTTCAAGACCGGTCTGGCCGACTTTATCGGCGGCAAGATCATCGGTCTGCTGGGCAAGACCGAAAAGGGCCTGCTGCTGGGCACCGGCCTTGTGGCCGGCGGCCTGTCCGCATTCCTGAACGATACCGGCTCCACTGCCTGCCTGATGCCCATCGTCAGCTCCATGGCCTCCAAGGCTGGCGTCAAGAAGTCCAAGCTGCTGATGGCTCTGGCATTCTTCGCCTCTCTGGGCGGCACCATCACGCTGGTGGGCACCACCCCCCACATCGTGGCAAACGGCATCCTGAAGGATATGGGCCTGCGGGAGTTCGGCTTCTTCGAGTACACCAAGATCGGCCTGCCCCTGCTGGTGTGCGGCATACTGTACATGTGCTTCTGCGGCACAAAGCTGCTGCCGGATAAGGACATTGAGATCAAGGGCGGTGACCGCACGGCAGAGTACGACACCAAAAAGATGGTTCTGGTCGCTTTGATCTTCATCGGCGTTCTGGTTGCCATGGCTACCAGCATCGTCCCCATGCACATTGCAGGCGTCATCGGCGCGATCCTCGTCGTCGTCACCGGCTGCATCAGCCTGGAGGAGGCTATCAAGGCCTTCCCCACCTCCACCATCTTCATCGTCGGCGGTATCTTCCCCCTGAGCAAGGCTCTGGTCAGCAGCGGCGCTGCTGAGTACCTGGTCAACGCTATCAGCCCCGTGCTGAGCAACCTGCCTCCCATCGTTCTGCTGGGCGCCATCACCTTCCTGATGCTGCTGACCACCCAGTTCCTGATGAACTCCTCTGCCACCGTTCTGGTGCTGCCCATCGCCATCATGCTGTGCCAGGCCGCAGGCATCAACCCGCTGGCCGGTGCCATGTCCGTGTCTGTGTGCGCCTCCGGTGCCTTTGTTACCCCCTTCGGCACTGCACCCAACCTGCTGGTCTGGGAAGCAGGCGGCTACTCTGTGAAGGACTACCTCAAGTGCGGCTTCCCCATGCTGATCATCTTCGGTGTCGTCACCACCGCCCTGTGCGCAGTGTTCTACCTGTAAGTACGCTGTAAAAAAGAAAACCGAGGTTTTTAGAATGGAAAAGACGGATAAGAGATACCAGGCTTATATTGATATCCTGCGGGAGGAGCTGATCCCGGCTATGGGCTGTACCGAGCCTATCGCCGTGGCCTATGCCGCCGCTGCTGCCCGCAATACGCTGGGCGAGCTGCCGGACAAAGTGCTGGTGGAAGCCAGCGGCAGCATGATCAAAAACGTCAAGTCGGTCATCGTGCCCAACACGGATAACATGAAGGGTCTGGAAGCCGCCGCCGCTGCGGGCATCGTGGCCGGCAAGCAGGAAAAGAAGCTGGAGGTCATTGCCGATGTGACCCCGGAGCAGACCAAAGCCATCCGCGCGTACCTTGACCAGACGGATATCAAGGTGCGGCACGTTGAGAATGGCATCACCTTTGACATCATCCTCACGGTCTGGAAGGGTGAGCATTCCGCACAGGTGCGCATTGCGGTGTTCCACACCAATATCGTCCATGTGGAAAAGGACGGCGAGGTATTGGTGGACATTCCGGTACACGGAGACAGCGAGGAGACCCTGACCGACCGCAGCCTGCTGGATATGGAGCATATCTGGGACTTTGCCAACACGGTGGACGTGGAGGATGTCCGTTCCATTCTGGAACCGCAGATCCGGTGCAACATGGCCATTGCCGAGGAGGGTCTTCGGGGCAGCTACGGTGCCAACATCGGCAGTGTGCTGCTGGATATGGAGGGCAATGATGTAAGAGTCCGTGCCAAGGCATACGCCGCAGCCGGTTCCGATGCCCGCATGAACGGCTGTGAGCAGCCGGTGGTCATCAACTCCGGCAGCGGCAATCAGGGCATTACTGCCTCTGTACCGGTCATCGTTTATGCCCGGGAGCTGGGCGTGAGCGACGAAAAGCTCCTGCGGGCGCTGACCCTCTCCAACCTGACCACCATCCACGAAAAGACCCCCATTGGCCGCCTGTCTGCCTACTGCGGCGCTATCAGCGCGGGCGCTGGCGCGGGTGCCGGTATCGCCTATCTCTGCGGCGGTGACTATGATGCCGTCATCCATACGGTCGTCAATGCACTGGCAGTGGTTTCCGGCGTCATCTGCGATGGCGCCAAGGCCTCCTGCGCGGCAAAGATCGCAACTGCGGTGGAGGCCGGTCTGCTGGGCTACAATATGTACATCCGCGGCAATCAGTTCCGCGCCGGTGACGGCATTGTGGCCAAGGGCGTAGAAAACTCCCTCAAGAATGTGGGCCGTCTTGGCAGGCAGGGCATGAAGGAGACCAACAACGAGATCATTGCTATCATGGTGGGCGGCTGAGCAGCCTGCCGTGCTCACACCCCAGCGAGATCATCGAAAAAGGGTTCCAGCCGGTCTGAAAATGCAGAATGCCCACCCATCTGTGGAAAAACCACAGTGGGTGGGCATTGTTTGCCGTTAATGAGAACGTCTCCTTTACTGCTTGTTTTGTACAGCCTCCCGGATGCTCTTTGCCAGCTTTTTGGCGTCCAGAGGCTTGACGAGACGGCCATTCATGCCGACCCGATGGCAGGACTGGGCGCACTCGTCGGAGGCCTGTGCCGTCATGGCGAGGATGGGGACGGTGGCGGCGTCGGGCCGGTCGAGGGCGCGGATGGCCCGGGACGCCTCGAAGCCGTCCATCACCGGCATCATCACATCCATGAGGATGGCCTGATACCCGCCCGGCGCACTGGCGGCAAAGCGCTCCACGGCTTCCCTGCCGTTCCATGCCTTGTCCACCGCTGCGCCCTGACTGGTGAGCTGGAACTCGGCCACCTCCATGTTGATGTCGTTGTCCTCCACCAGCAGGATGTGCATCCCGTCCAGCCGCCCGTTGTCGGTGGGCTTGGGCTGGGGCTTTGCGGCGGCGTTCTTGTCCAGCAGGAAGGGCAGCTGGAAGGTGAAGGCAGTCCCCTCCCCCAGCTGGCTCTCGGCAGAGATGCTGCCGCCCATCTGGCTGACCAGCTCCTTGACGATGGACATCCCGAGGCCGGTACCCCTGTACTGGGTGCGGGCGTCGGCGGACTCCTGGGTAAAGGGCTTGAACAGCTGGTTCTCCACGAAATCTCGGCTCATACCGATGCCGGTGTCCGTGATGCGGAACTCGTACCACACGGTGGTGCCGTCGCAGGATAGCTCCCTGGCGTAGGTGTCGATGGACCCGCCGGGCTTATTGTACTTGATGGCGTTGCTGAACAGGTTCACCATGATCTGCCGCAGCTTGAGGGAGCTGCCCACGAGGGCGGTGTGCTGGATATTTTCCCGGTGGCGGCGGTGGGTCAGGCCGTCCTTTTCTATCTGTGCCTCCACCAGCGACGAGACGCCGTGCATCAGCACCTCGATGTCAAAGGGGTCCTGCTCCATCACCATCTGCCCGGCCTCCAGTTTGCTCATGTCCAGCACGTCGTTGACCAGTGCCAGAAGATGGTGGGCGGAGAGGTCTATTTTATCAAGGCAGCTGTCCACCTTCCGGGCATCGTCCCGATTGGAGCGGAGGATGTCCAGCATACCGAGAATGCCGTTGATGGGGGTGCGGATGTCGTGGCTCATCCGGTTCATGAAGGCGGTCTTGGCCCTGCTGGCCGAGTCGGCTTCTTCAAAAGCTTCCTGCAGGCGCTGATTCTCGGCCTGCTCCTGTGCATGGAAGATGGAGGTATCCCGGAAGAGGATGATACCGTGGATGACCGGCATCTCCCGCCCGGAGGCCGCATCAAAGACGGTATCCTGCGCCATGAGGACGGTCTTCTGGAGCCAGATCGGCTCGCCGCAGGAGGTCTGCTCCCGGTACTCCACCGTCACGTACTTGAAGCCCGAGTGGAAGCGCTCCAGCAGTTTTGACGCCGTGTCCACGATGCGGTAGTTTTCCAGCGTCTCAGGAGTGACGAAGTGACGGCGCTGGGCGCAGTAGTCGTCGTAGGAGCAGGGCAGCGTCATCTGCAGATCGAACTGCCGCAGCGCGGTAGTCCGGTAGAAGATCTGCTCGAGCTGGCCGTGGGTCAGGTCCACAGTGAACAGGGCGTCGTTTGCGTCGATGAGGGCCTCCACATAGTTGTCGTTTTCCAGCAGGGAGTGCTTCATCTGCTCGTAATACTGGGTCAGGGGCTGGCGCTCGTCGAAGGCGGTGCTCTTGTCCCGGAAATACTCGAAGCCCACGAGGAAGTGGTGCAGCCGCCCATGGAGGTCGGCGTCGCAGAACAGGAGGGTCAGCCGCCCGCGCCGGGTCACGCCGTCGGTCTCAAAATCCAGCTCAAGCTCCTGCTTGGGGTGCTCGGCACTGAGGGCGGCAGACAGCGTGCTCAGCTGCAACGCTTCCCGCATCGTCTTGCGGGCGGCGGAGGCGGCGTACTCGTCCACGATCTGCTCCACTGCACCCGAATAGCTGCCGTTGTCAGCAAGGAAGAAGCCCGATGAGGTGCGCAGGACGCGGTACTGGTCCAGCAGGGCGTCGCAGTAGAGGCAGTTCGAGAACTGATACCCATGGGCGTTGACCCAATGCAGAAGCTGCTGGTCCTGCAGCTTCCGGGCCTCGGCCTCCTCGCGATTTGCACGGTTTTTGTCCACATACATATTCTTGTCGGCGTGGCGGAACAGCTCCCGCAGGGTGCTGCCCTCGAAGTCGCTGGCGATGGCGCAGCCTGCCGCATAGCTCAGGGGCATCTCGGGGTGCTGGCGGGAATACTCTGCCGCCTGCGCCCGGATGCTGCGCAGCACATCCTGTGCGCCGTCCCAGTCCACGCCGTAGAGGATAGCGATGAACTCGTCGCCGCCGTCGCGGCCCACGAAGTGCTGGGACGGCACGGCCAGACGCAGCTGTTCGGCAAAGGAGCGGATGTACTCGTCGCCCTTGTCGTGGCCGAGGGTATTGTTGATGGTGCGCAGGTTGTTGAGGTCAAAGACGCAGAGCGCCGTGTTCCCGTCCGGCGGGTCGGGCGCGTCCAGGAGCTCTTCGCACTTGTTCTTGTTGGGCAGGCCGGTGGCCTCATCGAGGTAGACTTTGCACTGCAGAATGCGGTTCATGGCCGCGTACCGCAGGGCCTTGAAGATCTGATAACCGAACAAAAACAGCAGCCCCACGATGTCCGCGAGGATGACTTTTTCCAGAAAGTCGAGGGCCGTGGCCCGCTTCTGGGAGTAGACCTCGGCCAGGTGGGTGGCCTCGTCGCAGGTCTGGAAGAAATGCTCGCTCTTGGCGATGATGGCTGTCTCAGCGTAGCCGCGCTGACGGACAAGGATGAGTTCGTTTCTCAGGTCGTCGAATTCGCTGGAAAGAGCGGTCATCTTGGCCTGAAAATCCGCGTCGTCCAGCCGCACCAGGTTCAGCTCGCTGCTGCCGAAGCGGAGGCCTTCGATGTAGGAGGCCATATCGCCGAGGAGAGCATCTTCCGGCGTGCCGGAAATTTCGAGCTTGACGATGAGCTGGGTCTTGCCGCGCACGAGGCCGGCGTAGTTGACGACCCGGGCCGTACCCTGTATCTTGCCCACCAGCACGAGGACGGCGAAAAACAGGCTGATCAGGATGGCTGTGAGAAGGACGGTGAAAAGCTGGATGATATGCCCGAACCGGGAAGGATCATTCTTCATGATGGAAACTCCATTCATAGCGCAGGAAATCAGTCGTTTCCTCACTATTATAATGTATTTCAGAGAGCGCTTCAAGTTTGGGAACGGCTGAGAGAGCAAGCCGGGTTATGACGGGGTTTATTGATATTTGTCAGATGATATGTTGAAATTTCACAAGTGGTGCGGGTCTGCCGCGGCTCATAGCTCTCCGTCTTCAAGCTTTCTGCGCACCTCGTGGAGCGAAGCACACTCGCAGGCATAGATCCTGCGCATCTCGTCGGTGGCGGGCGAGAGGTCGGGGACCATCACGGTGACAAAGCCCCCTGCCGCGCCGGCCCGGACGCCGTTGTAGCTGTCCTCGAGCACCATCGTCTTTGCAGGCTCGGTGCCGAGCTTCTGCGCCGCCAGCAGGAAGATATCCGGCGCGGGCTTGGAGCGGGTCAGCTGCTCGCCCGAGATGACGGCCTTGAAGTAATGGCCGAGGCCCCAGTGTTCCAGATGTCCCTCGATGACGGTCATGGGGCTGGAAGACGCCACCGCCATGGGGATGTGATGTTCGTCCAGCCAGGCCAGAAGCTCGTCGAGGCCGGGCATTTTGGGGACAGGCTTGTTGAAGGCTTCATAGGCCAGCCGGTACAGCTCCTCCACGATGCCCATGGCGGGGCAGTCCTCGCCGTAGAAGCGCCGCAGCACATCGCAGCTGCCGGCCTTGGTGGTGCCGCGGGCAGCCTGCGAGAGGCCGTCCTTGCAGGGCAGGCCGAATTTTGCCAGTGCCGGCTCCCAGCAGATGCTCCAGATGCGCTCGCTGTCGAACATCAGCCCGTCCATATCAAAAATAACACCCTGTATCATAACGCAAGCTCCTTTCGGCGAAAAATCCACATATATACTCTATTGTATCATGTTTTTTCGCTTTTGAACACCGATAAGGTCATAATTTGTGGCAACTTGACTGCCCCAAAGATGAAACATTTTTCGGTTGCTTGCAAATCCGTTTCACGGCATTATAATAGAAAACAACATTCGGCATATTTGGCGCAGGGCGTGCAGCCCGCGCGGCGCTGTGTGAGATCAGAAAAGAGGGAAATTTATCATGTTGGACATCAAGATCACTCGTACTACCTGCCCGAAGGAAAAGCCGCAGGACGAGTCTAAGCTGGGTTTTGGCAAGAAGTTCACCGACCATATGTTCGTTATGGACTACACCGAGGGTGAGGGCTGGCATGACGCCCGCATCGTCCCCTACGCACCCTTCCAGCTGGACCCCGCTACGGTCGTGTTCCACTATGCACAGGAGATCTTCGAGGGCATGAAGGCTTACCGCACTGCGGATGACACCATCCAGCTGTTCCGCCCCGAGTGCAACGCAAAGCGTATGCAGGACTCTGCTGACCGTCTGTGCATCCCCAGGATCCCGGTTGAGGATTACATCCAGGCCGTCGAGGCTCTGGTGGATGTGGACCGTGACTGGGTGCCTCACTCTGACGGCGCTTCCCTGTACATCCGTCCCTTCGTGTTCGCAAACGATGTGGGTCTGGGCGTCCACGCTTCCAAGCACTACATCTTCTGCATCATCTGCGCTCCGTCGGGCGCTTACTACGCCGAGGGCATCAATCCCGTGCGCATCTATGTCGAAGACGAGTACATCCGTGCCGCTCCCGGTCTGACCGGCTTCACCAAGTGCGGCGGCAACTACGCTGCGTCCATCAAGGCCGGCGAGCTGGCTGAGGAGCAGGGCTACGCTCAGGTGCTGTGGCTGGACGGCGTCGAGAAGAAGTACGTCGAGGAAGTCGGCAGCATGAACATCATGTTCAAGATCGACGGCAAGGTCTACACCGCCGCCACCGTCGGCACCGTCCTGCCCGGCGTCACCCGCCGCAGCTGCATCGAGCTGCTGAAGGACTGGGGCTATGAGGTCGTCGAGGGCAAGCTGGCCATCGCCGACATCATGCAGGCTGCCCGCGACGGCAAGCTGGAAGAGGTCTTCGGCACCGGCACCGCCGCTGTCGTCTCCCCCGTCAAGGAGCTGGTCTGGAAGGGCGAGCACGCCTACATCGGCGACGGCAGCATCGGCCCTGTCACCCAGAAGCTCTATGACACCATGACCGGTATGCAGTGGGGCAAGATCCCCGATACCAAGGGCTGGATCGTCCCTGTGGAGAAAAAGTACTAAGAGCCGAAAGGCTTATGAACGCCGCCCGGCTGTACGCCCGGCGGCGTTTGCTGTATCCGGTGCGGATTGCAATTCTCTGCCGCGGGTGATACACTTAAAGTACACCTGAAAAACGAGAGGGAATGAGAAGATGATAAAGAAGTGGAGCATCCGCTACCCCGCTGTGGGCGGCGAAGAAGAGCGCCGGGCCTATGTCTATCTGCCCACCATGTACGAGGCTGACCCGGACCGGCGGTATCCGGTGCTGTATATGTTCGACGGGCAGAACGTGTTTTTCGACGAGGACGCCACCTACGGCAAGAGCTGGGGCATGGCGGATTATCTGGACTACACCGATACGCCCCTCATCGTGGCGGCGGTGGAGTGCAACGCCGGTGCCAACAATGAGCGTCTGGTGGAGTATTCGCCCTACCGCTTCGACGATAAGCAGTACGGCCACTTCGACGGCAAAGGCAAGGACACCCTGAACTGGTTCGTCCACGAGTTCAAGCCCTGCATCGACGCCAACTACCGCACCCAGCCCGACCGGGCTCATACCTTCATCGGCGGCAGTTCCATGGGCGGCCTCATGAGCCTGTACGCTCTTTTGGAGTACAGCGATGTGTTTGGCCGTGCGGCGGCGCTCTCGCCCTCGCTGTGGGTGGCTCCGGAGGCGCTGACGGCGCTGGTGGGCCGCTGCAAGCTGGCCCCGGGTACCGTGCTCTACATGGATTACGGCTCCAAGGAGATGGGCAACCACGACGGGATGCGGAAGGGCTTCGGCGAGATGTGCAGCAGGATCTTTGCCCGGGGCATCAACCTGACGGCCCGCGTCGTGCCGGGCGGAAACCACAGCGAAGCCAGCTGGGAAAAGCAGCTGCCCTTTGTGTTCCACACCCTGATGTACGAGCTTGATTGAACCAAACGGAGGAGGAAAGCATATGGAGATGCAGTATTTCAAGGAATACAGCCCGGCGCTGGGCCGGGAGATGGAGTGCAAAGTCTACGGACACGGGGGACGGCCCATGCTGTACATCCCCTGTCAGGACGGCCGCTTCTTCGACTTCGAGGACTTCCACATGGCCGACACCCTTGCACCCTGGATCGAGTCGGGCCGGCTCATGGTCATGTCCATCGACACGCTGGACAAGGAGACCTGGTCGGACACCAATGGCGACCCTTACTGGCGCATCCGCCGGTATGAGCAGTGGCTGCATTATATCGTGGACGAGGCTGTCCCCAAGCTGCGCTATCTGTCCAAGGAGCGCAACGGCTGGGATGACCTGCCCGGCGTCATCGCCTTCGGCTGCAGCCTCGGCGCGACCCATGCGGTCAACCTTTACCTCCGCCGGCCCGACATCTTCTGCGGCTGTCTGGCCCTCAGCGGCATCTACACCGCCCACTACGGCTTCGGCGACTACATGGATGAGCTGGTGTATATGAACTCTCCCGTGGACTATATGCGCAACTTCCCGGAGGATCACCCCTATATGGAGCTGTACCGGAACCAGAAGGCTGTCATCTGCTGCGGTCAGGGCGCATGGGAGCAGCCCGACACCACCTGGATGCTCAAGCGCATCTTTGAGGCAAAGAACATCCCTGTCTGGGTGGACCTGTGGGGCCGCGACGTCAAGCACGACTGGGATTGGTGGTATAAGCAGGCGGTTTATTACATGCCGTATATTTTGGGGCAATAGCCCTCTCAGGCGCTGGCGCGCCAAGGTCGGGTTGCGGCTCCCAGCGCCTGCTTCGACCCTTGAACGGGTCTTGCATCCTGCTGGCCGCGGCCCCAACAATGATTCCCTGTTTCCGCCGCTGGCGGCGGTCATCATTGTTGCTCCCATAGGGAGAGCCATTGGCAGGTCGGGCAGAGATGAGCTGAACGCTGAAAGTATAATATGACTCAAAAGAGCGGGCCTTGCTTACGAGGGCAGGTGCATCTACACAATGCGCTTTGTCTGGCTGCTGCTGCCCGTGACAGCAAGGCGCTGCCGTTTCGGAAATAAAGGGCCTTTCTCGTTTTAGGCGAGCCTGACCGGCACGCCAGTGGCTCCCCCTCTGGGGGAGCTGTCACCGAAGGTGACTGAGAGGGTTATAGAGGATATTCAAGGAAAGAAGACGCGAAATTATGCAGAATTTTATTTTTATCTCCCCGAACTTCCCGACGAACTACTGGCAGTTCTGCCGGGAGCTGAAGAACGACGGCATGAACGTGCTGGGCATCGGCGACCAGCCCTACGATGAGCTGAAGCCGGAGCTGAAGGACAGCCTGAACGAGTACTACAAGGTCGGCAGCCTCGAGAATTACGACGAAGTCTACCGCGCTGTGGCCTTCTTCATCTTCAAGTATGGCCGCATCGACTGGCTGGAGTCCAACAACGAATACTGGCTGGAGCGGGACGCTGCCCTGCGCACCGACTTCCACATCACCTCCGGCTTCCAGAACGAGGATATGCCCCGCATCAAGTACAAGAGCAAGATGAAGGAGTACTACCGGAAGGCCGGCATCGCCACCGCCCGCTACCACATGGTGGACGATCTCAACGGCTGCAAGGCTTTCATCAGGCAGGTGGGATACCCTGTGGTGGTCAAGCCTGACAACGGCGTGGGCGCTTCCGACACCCACAAGCTGTCCAATGACGAAGAGCTGAAGACCTTCCTCGCCTGCAAGGCCGAGGATCACCCGGACGTCTCCTACATCATGGAGGAGTTCGTCCGCGCCGAGGTCAACAGCTACGACGCCATCATCGACGCCTCCGGCAACCCCATCTTTGAGGCCGGAAACGTCAGTCCCGTGTCCATCATGGACATCGTGAACGACAACGATAACTCCATCTACTACATCATCAAGGACCTGCCCGAGGACACCCGCGCCGCAGGCCGTGCCGTCGTCAAGAGCTTCGGCGTCAAGAGCCGCTTCGTCCACTTCGAGTTCTTCCGGATGACCGAGAACCAGGCCAGCATGGGTGAAAAGGGCCAGATCGTGGCCCTCGAAGTCAATATGCGCCCCTGCGGCGGCTTCACCCCCGATATGATAAACTTCGCCCGCTCCACCAACGTCTATAAGATCTGGGCCGACATGATCGCCTTCGGCGGCACCGATATGCCCGTGGGCGAGCACTACTACTGCCCCTTCGCCGGCCGCCGCGACGGCAAGAACTTCGTGTACAGCCATGAGCAGATCATGCAGAAGTACCAGAAGAACATCAAGATGGTGGACCGCATCCCCGACGCCCTCTCCGGCGCGATGGGCAACCAGATGTACGTCGCCACCTTCTCCACCCGCGAGGAGATGGAGCAGTTCTACTCCGATGTTCTGGCCGTCACCGACGGCGATGCTGCCGCCGCACAGGCCGCGCTTTCCCAGGTGCTGGCTCTGGGCGAGCCCACCACCAAGGCCCTGACCCCGAAGCCCAACCTCAGCCCGGCGGTCAAGCCCACCACAGCCGTGACCAAGACCCCCACCCGCGCCGTCACCAAGACCAGCCGCAAGGGCCGGAAGTGATTTCCACAAAAACTTTACAAACCGCAGCTGCAGAGAGAAATAAACGCCTCTGCGGCTGTTTTTTGACATGAGGGCAAATGTGATGATTGACAGTGCCCCGGAAAAAGTTGTAAGATAATGCAAATGCAAAAGAGGAAAAACGCCTTTGCAAAATGAGCTGAAAGACAGGAGAATTTTCTATGAAGCTGTATCAGAAACTTACTTCTCTGCTGGTGGCTGCAGTGATGGCCGCTGTGCTGATGCCGGTGTGCATGGCGGCTCCCGGCGACTCCGTTGAGACCCGCGTCAACAACGCGCTCGCACAGCGCACCGGCGCAGAGCTGTATCAGGAGATCGTCACCACTGCCCCCGATGGCACCACCCAGACCATGATCGCAGCCCGCAGCAACGGCAACGCTTACATCAAGATGGATATGGGCGACGCCGGCAGTCTGGTCTATATCCTGAAAGACGGTCAGGGCTATCTGGTGGACGATGCATCCAGGATGGCCGTCAAGGGCGAAGTCCCCACTGTGAGCGCAATCGAGGCAGTCTCCGCTGACAAAGGCGAAGCACAGGAGATCCCCTGCACCGTGACCACCGTGAATGTGAACGGTCAGGACTGCGAGGCCCTGTCCTACATGGTCACCGATGCCAACGGCCAGACGGCCACCGTTTCCTACTGCCTGGTCGGCGATGACCTCAGGTATGTCGTTACCGATGCTGCCGAGGGCCGCACCATCGTGGAGTACCGCGTCACGAGCACCACTGTGGACCAGAATCTCTTCAACATCCCTGCGGATTATCAGATCCTGACGCAGGCAGAGTTTGAGGCGGCACAGGCCAACCACTGAGAAATTTTTCTGTAGAATATGGGAGCTGCTGCGTCATGCGGCGGCTCCTTTTTGTTGTCCGCCGCCCGGGAATGTGCTATACTGTGTGCAACAGAATGCATGAGAGAATGAGGAGAACCCCCTATGAAAATACCCGCAAACGGCTTTACCCACGCAGGCAAGTTCCACGCCGACGACGTGTTCGCCACTGCCCTGCTCCAGATCCTCCGCCCGGATATTAAAATAACCCGCGGCTTCGTGGTGCCGGATGACTTCGACGGCATCGTGTACGACATCGGCTTTGGCATGTTCGACCACCATCAGGAGCCCCGCGAGACCCGCCCCAACGGCATCCCTTACGCGGCCTTCGGCCTGCTGTGGCGGGTGCTCGGCCCCGGCCTTGTAGGCGAGCGTCAGGCCCGGCTCATTGATGAGAACTTCATCCAGCCCCTCGATCTGAACGACAATACCGGCGAGCAGAACAGCCTCTGCGACGCCATCGGCTTCTTCAACCCCGTGTGGGACTCGAAAGAGGACCAGGACGCCTGCTTCTTCAAGGCGGTGGCCGTGGCAAAGCAGATCCTGGAGAACCAGATCGAGAGCGCCAACGCCGTCAACCGCGCCGACGAGAAGGTCCAGCAGGCATACAAAAATTCCCGCGACGGCATTGTGGTGCTGCCCTGCTATCTGCCCTGGAAGAACGGGCTGTACAAGACCGACGCCCTTTTCGTCATCTATCCCAGCCAGCGGGGCGGCTGGAGCGCCCAGTGCGTCACCGACCACAAGACCAAAAAGCCCAAGCTCCCCTTCCCCCAGAGCTGGGCCGGCCAGCCGCAGGAGGTCATCGAGCAGAAGAGCGGCATCGAGGGCATCAGCTTCTGCCATGCCAGCCGCTTCCTTATCACGGCCAAGGACAAGGAGACGGCCCTCGCCGCCTGCCGTCAGGTGCTGAAGAACAATGGCCGCATCTGAGAAGCCGGAAAAGACAGCTTACGTCTACATGGTGCGCTGCGCGGGCGGCCAGCTCTATACCGGCTGGACGAACGACCCGGAAGCCCGCCTCAAGGCCCACCAGAGCGGCAAAGGCGCAAAGTATACCCGCACCCATACCGTGCTGGGCTTTGCCTACCTGGAAGCGTGTGCGGACAAGTCTGCCGCCCTCCGGCGGGAGATTGCCCTCAAAAAGCTGACGAAGGCCCAGAAAGAGGCCCTCTGCGCCGGGTGGACGGCTGAAAAAGAATAAATAAAAACACGAACGCCGCGCCGTGCCGGAACTGGGTCGTCAACCCCGTGCCGACGGCGGACAGAATGCATAAATTGGACTGTATACAGCCATGCATATACAAACTAAAGATGCATAAAATTTGTATATATTTAGAAAATAATGCATAAACATACAAAATAACAGAAAAGGACCGCCAAATCTGCGCAAGGTTTGGCGGTTTTCTGCATTGACGGAAAAACCGCTTGGCGTATAATAAAAGCGTACTCAGAAAGACAAGACGTCGAGCGCCCCGGGAGGGATGCCCGGGCGGCAAACGAAAGTATAAAAAGTGTAATAAACAAAGGAGCGATCATCATGAAAAAGGAAGATATTAAGAAAGTTGTTCTGGCTTACTCTGGCGGTCTGGATACCTCCATCATCATTCCCTGGCTGAAGGAGAATTACAACAACTGCGAAGTCATCGCTGTCTCCGGCGACGTGGGTCAGGGTACGGAGCTGGACGGTCTGGAAGAGAAGGCTAAGGCTACCGGCGCTTCCAAGCTGTACGTCCTCGACCTGAAGAAGGACTTCGTCGAGAACTACATCTTCCCCACCCTGAAGTTCGGCGCAAAGTACGAGGACTACCTGCTGGGCACCAGCTTCGCACGTCCCTGCATCGCAAAGGCTCTGGCCGACATCGCCATCAAGGAAGGCGCAGACGCCATCTGCCACGGCTGCACCGGCAAGGGCAACGACCAGGTGCGTTTCGAGCTGACCCTGAAGGCCCTCTGCCCCGATATGGCCATCATCGCTCCCTGGCGTGAGTGGGACATCAAGAGCCGTGACGAGGAGATCGACTACGCTGAGGCTCATCACATCCCCCTGAAGATCAACCGTGAGACCAACTACTCCAAGGATAAGAACCTGTGGCACCTGAGCCACGAGGGCCTCGACCTCGAGAATCCCGCCAACGAGCCGCAGTACAATAAGCCCGGCTTCCTCGAGCTGGGCGTTTCCCCCGAGCAGGCTCCCGACACCCCGACCTACATCACCCTCCACTTTGAGAAGGGCATCCCCACTGCCGTTGACGGCAAGGAGATGGGTGCTGTCGAGCTGGTCGAGTACCTGAACAAGGTCGGCGGCGAGAACGGCATCGGCCTGCTGGACATCGTCGAGAACCGTCTGGTCGGCATGAAGAGCCGCGGCGTCTATGAGACTCCCGGCGGTGCGATCCTGTACAAGGCCATCAATGTTCTGGAGACCATCACTCTGGACAAGGAGAGCGCACACTTCAAGGCTCAGATGGCTCAGAAGTACGCCGACATCGTCTACAACGGCCAGTGGTTCACCCCGCTGCGTGAGGCGCTGGATGCTTTCGCCGACAGCCTCGAGAAGACCGTCACCGGCGACGTCAAGCTGAAGCTCTACAAGGGCAACATGATCAACGCCGGCGTCACCTCTCCGTACACCCTGTACGACGAGCAGACTGCCTCCTTCGGCGTGGATAAGGACTATGACCAGTCCGATGCTGCCGGCTTCATCAACCTCTTCGGCCTGTCCATCAAGGAGCGCGCAAAGCTGTCCAAGAACTGGCCCGAGGTCAAGGAATAACCTGCTTACCATCCCCTTTGGCGTGTTTTTTACACTTTCACGCTGAAGGCTCAAATTACCGGCATCATTGCTGGCGGCACCGCCGCGGGAGCTTTTTTCCCCTGCGGCGGCTTTGCCGTTTCTAGCCCTCTCAGTCTCGCTTCGCTCGCCAGCTCCGGGTTGCGGCTCCCAGCGCCTGCTTCGCTGCCGCTCGCATCCTGCTGGCCGCTGCCCCAGCCAGTTCTTGCGCCCCGCCACTGGCGGCGGTCGGTTCGGCTGCCCCCAGAGTGGGAGCCACTGGCGTACCGGTGAGGTCTGAGCTGGACAAAAAGGCTCGACGATGCATAAAATGCCGGGTCTTGCACTCGAAATTCAGACACTTTTTCAGATAAAGGAATTTAACAATGGCAGAACAACTTTGGAAGGGCCGTTTCTCCAAGGCGGTCGATTCCCGCGTCAACGACTTCAACTCTTCCATCCGCTTCGACCAGCGGATGATCGCGCAGGATATGCGCGGCAGCGGCGTCCACGCCGCCATGCTGGCAAAGCAGGGCATCATCTCCGAGAAGGACTGCGAGGATATTCTGAGCGGTCTGGCCTCCATCGCGGATGACCTGGCCTCCGGCGCTCTCACCATCGACCCCAACGCCGAGGACGTCCATACCTTCGTGGAGCAGACCCTCACCGCCCGCATCGGCGACGCAGGCAAGCGCCTGCACACCGGCCGCAGCCGGAACGACCAGGTGGCGCTGGACATCCGCCTGACTCTGCGGGACTACAGCCACACCCTGCAGGCTTACATCGTGGAGCTGGTCAAGGTCATCTGCAGGAAGGCCGCCGAGAACACCACCGCCGTCATGCCCGGCTACACCCACCTGCAGCGCGCCCAGCCCATCACCTTCGGCCACGCCCTGATGGCCTATGCATGGATGCTGCTGCGCGATCTGCAGCGCTTCGAGGATGCCACCGCCCGGATGGACGCCCAGTGTCCGCTGGGCTCCGGCGCTCTGGCCGGTACGACCTACCCGCTGGACCGTCAGTTCACCGCCGAGAAGCTGGGCTTTGCGGCACCCTGCCCCAACAGCCTTGACGGCGTGTCCGACCGTGACTTCTGCATCGAGCTGACAAACGCCATCTCCATCTGCATGATGCACCTGTCCCGCCTGTCCGAAGAGATCATCCTCTGGTGCAGCTGGGAGTTCAAGTTCATCGAGCTGGACGACGCCTTCACCACCGGCTCGTCCATCATGCCCCAGAAGAAGAACCCCGACGTCACCGAGCTCATCCGCGGCAAGACGGGTCGTGTCTATGGCGATCTGAACACCCTGCTGGTCATGATGAAGGGCATCCCTCTCGCCTACAACAAGGATATGCAGGAGGACAAAGAGGCCATCTTCGACGCCGTCGATACGCTGGAGCTCTGCCTCAAGACCGTGACCCCGATGCTGGACACCATGAAGACCCTGCCCGCCAATATGCGCCGGGCCGCTGCCAAGGGCTTCATCAACGCCACCGACTGCGCCGACTATCTGACCAAGAAGGGGATGCCCTTCCGCGACGCCTACAAGCTCACCGGCTGCATGGTCTCCGACTGCATCAGCAAGGATAAGACCCTCGAAGAGCTGACCCTCGATGAGTTCAAGGGCTACAGCGCTCTGTTCGAAAACGACATCTACGACGCCATCGACCTCATCAAGTGCTGCGAGGGCCGCACCAGCTACGGCGGTCCCAGCGAGGCCAGCGTCAAAAAGCAGATCGAGCTGGCAGGCGCCCAGCTCGGCGGATGGGAGGCGGAAAACGCATGAGCGTAAAAGTCTTTATCGACGGTTCTTCCGGCACCACCGGTCTGCGCATTGCCGACCGTCTGGCCGCCCGGCCTGACATCGAGCTGCTGAGCATCTCGGCTGAGGGCCGCAAGGATGTGAACGAGCGGGCGAAGGTCATCAATTCCGCCGACCTTGCCTTCCTCTGCCTGCCCGATGCGGCCTCCAAAGAGGTCATGCCTCTGCTCCGCCCGGACGTCAGGGTGCTGGATACCTCCACGGCCTTCCGCACCGACGCGGCCTGGGACTACGGCTTCCCGGAGCTGAAGGGCCAGAAAGAGAAGATCAAAAATTCGTATCGTGTGGCGGTCCCCGGCTGTTATGCCAGCGGCTTTATCAGCATCGCGCGGCCTCTGGTGGAGCTGGGGCTGGCCCCGGCAGACTATCCGTTCAGCTGCACCGGCATTTCGGGCTACTCCGGCGGCGGCAAGAAGATGATCGCCGAGTACGAGAGCGCCGACCGTCCGGCTCACAGCAAGCTGGATGCGCCCAAGAGCTACGGTCTGGGCCTCGCTCATAAGCATCTGCCCGAGATGCAGAAGATCAGCGGCCTCGCCCACACCCCTGCCTTTGTGCCGGTGGTGTGCGATTATTACAGCGGGATGCAGGTCCTCGTTCCGCTGGACCTCAAGCTGGCTGGCACCAGCGCCGAGGCGGTGGCCGCAGGCATTGCGGACTATTACAAGGAGGGCGCGGCCGTCTCCGTCCACGCCCTCAACGAGCCGCTTCCCGAGAATGGTCTGTACTCCAACGCCCTGTCCGGCAGCGACAGGATGGAGCTGTACATGACCGTCAACGCAGCGGGCGACCAGATGATGCTGGTGTCCCTGTTCGACAATCTGGGCAAAGGCTCTTCCGGCGCAGCCATTCAGTGCATGAATTTGATGCTGGGAATGAACGAGACGGAAGGATTAGAGTAAAAACGGGCTTGCCCTCTCCGTCACGGCTTTCGCCGTGCCACGCCCGGGTTGCGGCACCCAGCATCCGCTTCGTGCTTTGAAAAGCACTTGCGTCTTGCTGGCCGCGGCCCCAACAATGACTCCCTGTTTCCGCCACTGGCGGCGGTCGTCGTTGTTGCTCCCGAAGGGAGAGGCTTTTGGCTCCCCCTTTGGGGGAGCTGGCGCGTAAGCGCCTGAGAGGGCAAGCATGCTATAGTAGTGCTATAGGGGGATTTTCAGATGCAGTATAAAGAAGTTGCGGGCGGCATCTGCGCGCCCAAGGGTTTTGCAGCAGCCGGTGTCCATTGCGGCATCCGGGCAAATCACAGTGAAAAGTACGATCTGGCGCTCATCAAGGCCGACGTCCGCTGCGCCGCCGCCGGCGTCTACACCACCAACAAGGTCTGCGGCGCACCCATCAAGGTAGACCGCGCCCACCTGACGGACGGCTATGCACAGGCTATCGTGGTCAACAGCGGCAACGCCAACACCTGCGCCGCCAACGGCGTGGCACTGGCGGAGGAATGCTGTGAGCTGGTGGGCAAGGCGCTGAACATCGACGCAAAGGATGTCCTGCCTTCTTCTACCGGCGTTATCGGCCAGCCGATGGTCATCGACCCGTTTGCCCGTGGCATCCCTGCCGCCGCCGCCAAGCTGGCGGCTGACGCACAGGGCAGCGCCGACGCGGCGACGGCCATCATGACCACCGATACCCACAAGAAGGAATATGCCATCCAGTTTGAGCTGGGAGGCAAGACCTGCACGGTGGGCGCCATCGGCAAGGGCAGCGGCATGATCGCCCCCAACATGGCCACCATGCTGGCATTCTACACCACCGACGCCGCCGTCTCCCCCGCCCTGCTGGAAAAGGCCCTCAAGACCGTCGTCCCCGGGACCTACAACCAGATGAGCGTCGATTTGGACACTTCCACCAACGATACCCTGATCATCATGGCCTCCGGTCTCGCGGGCAACCCGGAGATCACCGAGGAGAACGCCGACTACGACGCCTTTGTGGCCGCACTGACCGCCATCGCCGAGCATATGTGTGCTGAGCACGCCGGTGACGGCGAGGGCGCGACCCACCTCATCACCTGCGAAGTCACCCACGCCCCTGACCTCAAGACGGCCCGCGCCGTCAGCCGCAGCGTGGTCTGCTCCAACCTCTTCAAAGCCGCTGTCTTTGGCCGCGACGCCAACTGGGGCCGCATCCTCTGCGCCATCGGCTACACTCCCGGTGACTTCTCGATCGATAAGGTCTGCGTCTGGCTGTCCAGCAAGGCCGGTGAGGTCTACGTCTGCGAAAATGCCGCCTACCACCCCTACAGCGAGGACGAGGCCGCAAAGGTCCTGGCCGAGCACGATATTCTGGTCAAGGTGGATATGGGGACCGGTGACGCCAGCGCCAAGGCATGGGGCTGCGATTTGACCTATGACTATGTGAAGATCAACGGCGACTACCGCACCTGAGAAGGAGAACAGCAATGAAAAACGAAGAAATGGCCCTCCTTTTCTCGGAGGCGACCCCTTATATCCAGAAGTACCACGGCAAGACCATGGTCATCAAATACGGCGGAAACGCCATGATCAACGAGACGCTGAAAAACGCGGTCATGAACGACCTTGTCACCCTGACCCTGCTGGGCGTGCGGGTGGTCCTGGTACACGGCGGCGGCCCTGCTATCAATGAGATGCTCAAAAAAGTGGGCGTCGAGAGCCACTTTGCGGGTGGCCTGCGCGTCACCGACGACGCCACCATGGAGATCGTCCAGCAGGTGCTGGCCGGTAAGGTGAACAAGGATCTCGTGGCAAAGCTGCGGGGCCGCGGCGTCGGCCTCTGCGGCATGGACGGCCAGATGCTCCGCTGCACCGAGCTTGACCCTCAGCTGGGCCATGTGGGCGAGATCGTCCACGTGGACCCGACGCTGATCTCCAGCCTGCTGGACAGCGGCTATATCCCCGTTATTGCAACGGTGGGCATGGACGACCTGGGCCAGGCTTATAACGTCAACGCTGACACCGCCGCCGCACAGATCGCTATCGCGCTCAAGGCCGAAAAGCTCGTCTCCATGACTGACATTGCGGGCCTGCTGCGGGATAAGGAAGATGAATCCACCCTCATCCCCGAGGTGGAGGTCTCCGAGATCGAGGGCTACAAGTCCGCCGGCATCATCGCGGGCGGCATGATCCCCAAGATCGGCGGCATGGCCGACGCGATCTATCAGGGCGTCCACGAGGCTGTCATCATTGATGGCCGCGTGCCGCACTCCATCCTGCTGGAGCTGTTCTCCGACCGTGGCTCCGGTACCCGCTTCTATCGCCGCAGCCATCACGAATAAGGGTTGCTGAAAACCGAAAAGCATTTTATAATAAGAGAAACGGTCTTGCCCTCTCCGTCATCGCTGACGCGATGCCACTGCCCGGGTTGCGGCACCCAGCATTCACTTCGTGCTTGAAAAGCACTTGCGCCTTGCTGGCCGCGGCCCCAACAACGACTCCCTGCTTTCGCCACTGGCGGCGGTCGTCGCTGTTGCTCCCAGAGGGAGAGGCTTCACCTTCCTGCAAAGGCTCTCCCTTTGGGAGAGCTGGACGCGAAGCGGCCTGAGAGGGCAAGGATGCTACAAAGGAGGAAGAACGCTATGGATTCCGAAAAAGTCATCAAGAGGGACAACGAGTATGTCCTGCATACCTACGCACGCAACCCCATCGTCCTCGAGAAGGGCCACGGCCTCTATGCCGAAGGCCCCGAGGGGCAGAAGTACCTCGATTTCACCAGCGGTATCGGCGTCAACAGCCTGGGCTACTGCGATATGACCTGGGCCGAGGCCGTCTCCGGGCAGGCACACAAGCTGCAGCACACCTCCAACCTCTACTATACCGCTCCCTGCGGCAAGCTGGCCAAAAAGCTCTGCAAGCGCACCGGTATGAGCAAGGTGTTCTTCGGCAACTCGGGCGCAGAGGCCAACGAGGGCGCCATCAAAGCCGCCCGCAAGTACAGCTTCGACAAATACGGTGCCGACCGCTACAACGTCATCACGCTGGTCAACAGCTTCCATGGCCGTACCATTGCTACCCTGACCGCCACCGGACAGGGCGTGTTCCACAACTACTTCGGCCCCTTCAACGAGGGCTTCCAGTACGTCAAGGCCGGCGACATCGACGCCCTGACCGAGATGGTGGACCGCCACACCTGCGCTGTCATGCTGGAACTGGTACAGGGCGAGGGCGGTGTTGTGGCGCTGGAACCCGAGTATGTGCAGGCTGTCCGCGCCCTCTGCGACGAAAAAGACCTTGTCCTCATCGTGGACGAGGTGCAGACCGGCGTGGGCCGCACCGGCACCTTCCTGTGCTGCGAGCACTACAACCTCCAGCCCGACGTCGTCACGCTGGCCAAGGGTCTGGGCGGCGGTCTGCCGATTGGCGCTGTCCTGATGAATGAGAAAGTTGCTGCCGGTATGGGACCCAGCAGCCACGGCTCCACGTTCGGCGGAAACCCGGTGGTCTGCGCCGGTGCGAATGTCGTCGTGGACCGGATGGACGCCAGCTTCCTCGCCAACGTCAACGAGCGGGCCGTCCAGCTGCGCACCGGTCTGGAAAAGCTGCCCCGCGTCAAGAGCCTCTCGGGCATCGGCCTGATGGTCGGCATCGAGTTCCTCGAGGGCATCAAGGCCGCTGATGTGCTGGCCGCCTGCCGCGAAAAGGGCCTGCTGGTGCTTACCGCAAAGACCCGTCTCCGCCTGCTGCCGCCGCTGACTCTGACCGCCCACGATGTGGAGATGGCGCTGGATATTCTGGGCGGCGTCCTCGCGGAGATGGACCCCAGCAAAATGGAGGAGCAGGCATGAAGCATCTGCTGAAAATGAGCGGCCTCACCCCTGACGAGGTGGCCCACATCCTTGATGTGGCCGATGAGCTGAAAGCGCAGCAGAAGGCCGGAGGCACCGAACCTCTGCTCAAGGGCAAGAGCGTCGCGCTGATGTTCTCGAAAAATTCCACCCGTACCCGCACCAGCTTCGAGGTGGGTGTCTACCAGCTGGGCGGCCTCGGCAACTACATGAATGCCGCCACCGAGCTGCAGTCCGGCCGCGGCGAGCCGCTCAAGGATACCGCCCGGGTGCTGGGCCGCTATTATGACTGCGTTGTCTGGCGCACCTACCGCCAGAGCGATTTGGAAGAGTTCGCTGAGTTTGCGGGCGTCCCCGTCATCAACGGTCTGACGGACTATGCTCACCCCTGTCAGGTGCTGGCGGACCTCATGACCATCCGGGAGCGCCGGGGTGCTCTGGCGGGCCAGAAGCTCTGCTTCGTCGGCGACGGCAGCAATATGGCCAACAGCCTCATCGTGGGCGGCCTGCTCTCCGGCATGAAGGTAGACTGCGTCTGCCCCCACGGCTACCGCCCGGCGGCAGATGTGCTGATGTTCGCCCATAAGTACGGCAGTGCGTTCCGCCTGCTGGAAGACCCCGCCGAGGGCGTCAAGGACGCCGATGTGGTGGTGACGGCCGTCTGGAATACCGCTGCCCCCGGCACCTCCGAGAGTGAGAGCTGCCTGCGGGATTTTGCAGGCTTCCAGCTCACCAGCGGCCTCCTGAAAGCCGCAAAGCCGGACTGCATGGTGCTCCACTGCCTGCCCGCTCACCGCGGCGAGGAGATCTCTACTGCCGTCTTCGAGGCCCACGCCGACGAGATCTTCACCGAGGCTGAAAATCGACTGCACGTCCAGAAGGCTGTGCTGGCGGTATTGCTGGCGGGAAAGTAAAATATGCAATGAAAAAGGGGCTGTTGCAAAATGGCTCCAAATAAAAAATGAGATAGACTTCCCCGAAAGGGGTTGCCTATCTCATTTTTTGTTGTAAGCTGAAACTGCAATAAACCAACGATGAACACCTTTTGAATTGCAAAATGATTTTTCGGTTGCTATACTGGGCTTATTAAAGTTTTTTCGGGAGGATGCCGCAGTGACTGCACAGACAATGCAAATCGGGAACCGACCTTGCCGCATTTACGGCGAACCCCATGCGGAATACCTGCTGCTCCAAATGACCGGTGAACATGAGCTGCAAAGCATAGACAGCGAGGTAGCCGCTATTGCACAGAGCGCACATCAATTTTTGTTTGCCGCTATTCCGGTAGAGAACTGGAATGATGCACTTTCTCCGTGGGAAGCCCCTGCTGTCTGGGGAAAGCAAGGTTTCGGCGGCAATGCTGCGGACACCCTGCGCTTTCTGACAGAACAGGTCATTCCCACGCTGAAGCAGCAGTTTCGTCTCCTGGAAGACATCAAAATCATTCTGGGCGGCTATTCGCTGGCGGGATTGTTTGCGCTGTGGGCATCTACGCAGGCAAATCTATTCTGCGGCATCGCTGCTGCATCTCCCTCGGTGTGGTTTCCGGGTTGGATGGAGTTTGAACAGCGGCACCCGATGCAGGCACAGCACGTTTATCTGAGCCTGGGCGACAAGGAAGAGCATACGAAAAACGCTGTCATGGCTGCGGTAGGTGATAACATCCGCACCCTGCACAGCCGACTTATAGAGCGTGGAGCAGACTGCACCCTTGAATGGAGCAGCGGTGGGCATTTCAAAAACGCTGACCTGCGCACGGCAAAGGCATTTCGCTGGGCGATGGAGGAACACACAGGACCATTTTGATTGATGCCGATGGTTGTCCTGTGGTGGAGTTGACGTTGCAGATCGCAAAGCAATTCAGCGTTCCAGTCATCATCCTGTGCGACGTCTCTCACCAAATCGAGCGGGAAGGTGCGCAGACGCTGGTGTTCGATAAAGGTTCTGACAGCGTGGACTTTGCGCTGGTGAACCGGGTAAAACCGGGGGATATTGTCGTAACACAGGACTACGGGCTGGCCAGCATGTGTCTTGCCAAGTGCGCACGAGTGCTGAACCAAAACGGTCTGGAATACACCGCCGACAATATAGACGCTCTTATGCTGCGGCGATACGAAAACAAAAAGCTTCTCCGTGCCGGAAAGCACCCCAAGGGGAGCCCAAAGCGGACGAAGGAGCAGGATGCCAAGTTTGCGGATACGCTCGAGAAGATCCTGAATTACAACCATTGATACATGCTTTTTGAAGGCTGGAGAAATTCAGCCTTCTTTTTTCATGAGAAAATTGTAACATTTTTTGCAATTTGGTTGCGTTTTGAGGGGGAGTGAATCGGCCCCGTCGTTCTTTCGGCTCATTTTCTTGCATCTGCTTTCCCGAATCTGCTATACTGAAGTCACTTTTTTAATCGGAGGCTTTCATGACAACCCTTCTTCTCCTGCGCCATTCCATCCCGGAGCGCGGCGGTTCCAGCCCCGACCCCGGCCTTTCTGCCGAAGGTCTTCAGCGGGCTGCCGCAGTCTTTCAAAATGACGCTTTCCGCACGGTCTCGCTCGTCTGGTCGTCCCCTTCGCTGCGTGCGCTCCAGACCGCACAGCTGCTGGGGCTTCCCATCCGACAGGACACCCGCCTTGCCGAGCGCCGCACCGGCGACACGACCGGGCAGGACGCTTCGTTCTGGAAACGCCAATACGAAGACCCGGACTTCAAAAATCCGGACGGCGAGTCCTTCCGTGAGGTCAGCGCCCGGATGGCAGACTGCATCCACGAACTGCTGGATTCGCTCCCGGAGGGGCAGAACGCCCTTGTCGTCTCCCACGCCGCCGCTATTTGCAGCTACTTGCAGCGCTTTTGCACCGTTGAGGTGACCGACGCCGCACAGAGGCTCCGCCGGATTACATTTCAGGGCGAAGTTCTGTTGGATGGGCACTTTTGGGAGGCTGATGGATTTGTGCTGCACATCGAAAATCGCCGCCCTGTTCTCATCCGCACCATCTAGCCGCAAAAAAGGCACCAGCCTGAGCTGATGCCTTTTGTTGGCGGAGATGGTGGGATTCGAACCCACGTGCCCGATTAAGGACAAAACGATTTCGAGTTTTTCCTGCTTCACGGTACTTGGTGGAAGACAGAGGTAATTAGCCGACTTTTCCAGAAGATACGAACCATCGAATTTACGCTTAAAATTTCATCAAAATCCAAAATCACTAGGCTCCATGCGGATTTGAACCCACTTTCCAAAACGCAGAAAAATCTGCCTTTTGGAGAGAATCGGGAGAGATTTTACGCCCGTTGGAGAGAACGGGCGAGAGAGATTCCGGGAGCCATGATCCATCCATACAGTATGTTGCTTCTGACGCTGACAAAATCAAAGCAGCAAAGGATGGATGAATATGAGGACTCTGTTAGAGTGCTATAAAATACTCGAAGAATATCCCAACGGAATGACGAAAGACCAGTTCTACCGTGTTGCCCGCATCAACAAGCAACACGCAAAGTATCTTCTGGATTCCGGTCTCGTTCCGTGTACCAATACAGGAAAGAAAACACGCAAATACCATATTGCGACCCACGACGTGATCACCTACCTGTGTGACCGTGAAGATCATCCCGAAAAGTATAAAGTGCCAACGGGCTTTTATATCGGAAAGAATGGCTGCCCCAAGCGGCACCCGGACAAGCCTGTCACAGAGATCATCCGCTTCGATTTTACAGAGCCAGAAAAAACAGGGCTGTATACCCTATGGGAAAATCTCACGGTTGGATATGATGATCTGCTGACCACCCCGGTAGTTTCGGAGCTGACGGGCTACTCTGCACAAAGCATCCAGCGATGGTGCAATCAGAAGATCCTTGTGGGCTTCAAAATTCGTGGCACATTGACGATTCCGCGCCTTGCGGTCGTTGAGTTTATGTCCGGCGACCGTGCAACGGCTATCGTCCGAAAATCCTCAAAGCACCTCGATTTGCTCCGCACCTATGCACAGGACTGCCATGAAGGTGCAATGACAATTACATATTAAACGAACAGGACTGCTCCACAGTACAATGTGTGTGAAGCAGTCCTGTTTGCTTAGTAGGGATTTATATGTCTTTCTTGTCGAGCTGGATGTGGGACATCTCCGAAAGAATCGCTTTCTTTTCATGCTCCTGTAAATACACAGGATTCAGTTTTGACTTCGTATATTTCGGATAGCTGTCAGCGGTCTTTTGCATCAGCACAGCCGTAAAATATCGCTCCCAACTGAAATACTGCTGGCTTTCCACATGATTTTCCGGCGATTTCAGAATTTCATCGACCTCTGTGTCTTCGAGCAATCCAGAGCGAAGAATCAACCATTCAAACGATTCTGGCAGGTAAATATGAGAATCCGGCTGGAGGGCAAGCAGTTGCATAATGCGCTCCATCTGCGAACCAAATGCCGCACCGTCTGCAACCACCAGAATATTCTCCCCTGCACGGTCGGACAGCATTTTGAAAATGTTGGACTTTCCACCAGCAGATTCGCAGAAAATTCCGTTTTCGGCGCAAACAGCCTGAAAAAACTGGAACCCCGAATTGGAATCCTCTGTAATGATTGCCACTGGTTTTAGTTTCTCCAACCCCATCGGCTTTCCGTAAATTCGGAAAAACTCATTGTAGGTCTGTTTCAAGTCTCCGAAGTGTTTGGATGCCCGGATGCCGTAAATTTCCGTTACGCTATACGGTAATGTTTCAAGTCCTTCCCGCGTGACGAGCACATAGTAGTTGTCTGTTTTCTGAATCGCTGCGGCAAATTCCTTTGAAGCAGTAAAAGCATTCCCTTCATCAATAAAAACGATACTCTGCGAAAGGTCGGAAAGCTGTTTTTCCCACTGCCGCCCGGAAAGAACAACGCAATCCTTCTCGCATTGCAGTTCTATTCCACTGTCCGGGCCTAGTTCCTCGTATTCCCGAATCATCTCCACGAGCGTTGTTTTTCCTGTGGCACTATCTCCACGCAAGATCGTGATGTTCCGGCGTATTTCAAAATCGAACTTGATTTTTCGGTTTTGTACAACGACCCGATATGCTCCTGTCATAAAAAATCCTCACACATAAAGTCCTGCAACGGGGACAAGTTCCCGCATGGAGTGAACGATCTGATTGGTGTTCAGGATGCGGATAGTAAATGTTCCATTTCCAAAATCCATGAGATGCCGAAGGTTGATGGTAACATCCCGATTTTCAGCGATTTTTAACAGCCATTTGGCACAGTTATCTCCACAGGTCGAAGCGTTGAACACCTTTTCCGGCTCGTTGGCTATCAAAATCAGGGTCTTTACTCCGCCCGACAACTGCACCGGGGGAATCTTCCCCAGCACCGGACTATCAATCACACCGCTGTCCAGTACAGTGGAATGGTCTACGTCTTGTATCATCTCACGAGTAAGCGGAGCCGTGATCCACTCCTCTGCATAAGTGTTCTTAAAATAAACAGCGGTGTTGTAGATCACGTTCGGCATATCACCGTAAAAAACATTAAGCATATAAGCATCTTCTCCTGTTACATCGGTTGACACTTTTATTATCATCATTGTAAGCGTTTTTTCTGGTGAATGTCAACCTGTTTTTCATTCATTTCGGAGGGATAGTTTTCCACATGAATACACCCCTACAGTTGAAAATCCGAGGACACACCAAATGATGCTGGACTACTTCTACGGTCAGTCGGGCGAATTGTTCTCCTATTTCCGCATCCCAAAGGCACTGTTCCAAGACTGCCGCTTCCGGCAGCTCTCCATCGATGCCCGGACGCTGTACGGCATCCTACTGGACCGCATGAGCCTGTCTGCAAAGAACGGCTGGCTGGACGAGCAGGGCCGAGTGTATATCATCTACACTGTCCGGGAAGTGCAGGAATCTCTCTGCTGCGCCGAACACAAGGCGGTCAAGCTATTCCGGGAACTGGAGGACATCGACCTTATCGAGCGCAAGCGCCGTGGTCTGGGCAGACCCAGCCTGATCTACGTCAAGGACTTTTCTTCCGGCTTGCTAAAAGCGCAAGTACAGAATTGCCCAAACAGCAATTCTGGTGCTGCCGAAAGCGCAATTCTGGAGCAGCCAAAACCGCAAGCAAATAAAACTGATAAGAATAAAACAGAGTGGAACGATCCTGACCCTATCTATTCCGGGGGCATCCGGGAACAGCTTGAGGATTATTTTTATCAGGCGTTAGAGGTAGACCTTTTGCTCCGGCTCTGCCCGGACGAGGAGGACACCATCTACCAGATCGTAGACTTGCTTGTGGATACCTGTTCCACCAAGCGCAAGATGCTGCGGATCGCCGGAGATGACAAGCCCACCGAGGTGGTACGCAGTCGGCTGAAAAAGCTGAACGCCGACCACATCCGTTTCGTGCTGGGCTGTCTGGCAGAAAACACTGCCCCGGTGCGGAACATGAAGCAGTATCTGCTGGCGATGCTCTACAATGCGCCCACCACCATGAACCTCTACTATCAGAATAAGACGAACCACGACTTTGCGCGCGGTTCACCGAAGGCGGGGTGATGTTATCGCAAAGAAAGCTATGATTATCGCAGTCACCAATCAAAAAGGCGGTGTTGGGAAAAGCACCACCTGTGAAAATCTGGGCATCGGGTTGGCAATGGAGGGCAAAAAAGTCCTGTTGGTGGACACCGACCCGCAGGGCAGCTTGACCATCAGCATGGGCTGGCAGCAGCCCGATGAACTGCCCACCACCCTTTCCACCCTGATGGCAAAAGCCATGAACGACCAGAGTATTCCGCCCGGCGAAGGTATCCTGCACCATGCAGAGGGCGTTGACCTGATTCCTGCCAACATCGAACTGGCAGGGCTAGAAGTGGCGTTGGTGAACAGCATGAACCGGGAAAAGATGCTGAAACAGGTGCTGGACAGTGCCAAACGGGAGTACGATTTTATTCTGCTGGACTGTATGCCCTCGCTGGGGATGCTCACCATCAACGCACTGGCGGCGGCAGACGCTGCCCTAATTCCCGTGCAGGCCCAGTATCTTTCCGCAAAAGGTCTGGAACAGCTTTTGCAGACCGTGCAGAAGGTCCGGCGGCAGATCAACCCGAAACTGAAAATCGAGGGTATCCTGCTGACCATGACCGACAGCCGCACCAACTACGGAAAACAGATCAGCAATCTGATCCGGCAGGCATATGGAAAGCACCTGAAGGTGTTTGAACAGACCATCCCTCGCTCCGTTCGTGCGGCTGAAACCAGTGCGGCAGGCAAAAGCATCTTCGCCTATGACCCCAAGGGCAAGGTGGCAGATGAAGAAACTCGGTATGCTCATTGTGCAGGATCAGGTCTGGGGGCGTGTCACGGCAAACCGCAGCAGCGGCAAGTCCACCCGGTATTATATGGATGAGATGCACCTCCTCTTAAAAGAGGAGCAGACCGCCGCTTATTCCGTGGAGATCTGGAAGCGTTTCCGCAAGTGGGGCGGTATCCCCACAGGGCTGACCCAGAACGTCAAAGACCTGCTTTCCTCCCGTGAGGTCGAGAATATTTTCGAGAACAGCGACATGATCATCATGCTGAATCAGGCGGCAGGAGACCGGCAGATCCTCGCAAAGCAGCTCAATATTTCGCCCCACCAGCTTTCCTATGTGACCCACTCCGGCGAAGGTGAAGGTCTGCTGTTTTTCGGCAACGTGATCCTGCCCTTTGTTGACCACTTCCCGAAAGACCTTGAACTCTACCGCATCCTCACGACCAAACTCAACGAGATCTCGGAGGGCGCACAGAAATGAGCGAACCGAAGCTGAACATTAAAGAGGAAACGTCCGCAAAAAAGACCCGTTCGCCCCCGAAAAAAGCCAAGGTAGAGCAGTCGGTGCCCAAAAAGAAAAAGCTGAAAACCGATGCAGATAAAGCTGCGGAAAAGGCACAGCATCTGCGGTTTGGCAAGGCGGAACTGACCCCGGACGAGCTGAGCCGGTTGAGCAAGGCGCGGAAACGAGAAATGTACGCAGCCCATGCTGCCCGGTCTGCGGTGCACCGGGAGGTTGACCAATACGAGGATGACAATGTGGGCACACAGGCTCTGAGCGAGGGCGAAAAGGCGGCAGGAAATGTCCGTGATATTTCCAAAAGCTGCTATGCCCGGAAGCTCAAGAAAAAAGCCAAGACGCAGGGCAAGAAAGGCACCAAAACCGCAAGATCTTCTGCACAGAAGCCGACTGCGGCACAAGATGCAGGAGCGTCCAGCACCAGCGAGGGCGGCTCCAACTGGCTTTCCCGGTGGCGGCAGAAACAGGACATCCGACAGAGCTACTATGCCGCCGCCCGGTCGGGCACGGCGGCACAGACCGCAGGCGGCAAAGCGGCATCCAACGGTGCATCTGCCGCCCGGTCTGGCGTAGAACAAGCCGTAGAAAAGGGCAAAACTGCCGTCAGCACTGCCGTGAAAGGGCTGGCGAATGCCGCCAAGAGCAACGCACACGTTCTGGTGATCGTGGGCGTTTTTCTTTTGCTCATTCTGATGGTGATGTCCGGCTTTTCCTCCTGCGGTATCCTTTTTTCCGGCGGTACACAGGTGTCCGGGCAGACCATGTACTCCGCCGAGGACAGGGACATCCGGGGTGCAGAGCAGGATTATAAAAAGTTGGAAAAAGAACTGGACAAGAAAATCAAGCGCACCCCCACCGACCATCCCGGCTACAACGAGTACCAGTACCACCTCGACCCCATCGAGCATGACCCGTGGCAGCTCACCTCGTTTCTGACCACCCTGTATGATGACTACACTCGCAGCGAGGTACAGGGCAAATTGAAGGAGACCTTCAAAAAGCAGTACAAGCTGACCACATGGGTGGAGGTGCAGATACGGTATAAGACCGTCTGGGTCATCAGTCCGGCAGGAATCCCAGTTCCCACACAGGTGCCTTATGAGTACCGCATTTTTCACACAAAGCTGGTGAACAAAGGGCTGGAGGTCGTTATCCGGGAGGAACTGGATGCTGACCAGTGGAAACGGTACGAGATCTTTCAGGACACGCTGGGTGGTCGGCCTTACCTGTTCAACGGTGGTCTGCCGCCCGGTGGTTCCGATGGCTCCGGCACATCCGGCATCGAATATCAGCTTCCGGCGGAAGCCCTGACCGACAGCGAGTTCGCCGCCATCTACAAGGAAGCCCAAAAGTATGTGGGCACACCTTACGTCTGGGGCGGTTCTACCCCGGAAACAGGGTTCGATTGCAGCGGCTATGTCTGTTGGGTCTACAACCAGAATGGCTATGATGTGGGCAGAACTACCGCCAATGGATTATGGCAGAAAAGTCAGCACATTTCCGAAGCCGAAGCAAAGCCCGGAGATCTGGTCTTTTTCAAAGGAACCTACGACACCCCCGGCATGAGCCACACCGGAATCTATCTTGGCAATGGCATGATGGTCAGTGCCGGCGACCCCATCAAGTACGCAAACATTCACTCGTCCTACTGGGAGAAGCATCTCGCCGGGTTCGGACGGCTTTCAAAATGATTGGAGGAGTTTTATGAGCGAAAAATCGGATAAGCTGCGGGCGATGCTGGAAAAAGAGAAGGAACGCCGCATCAAACTGAACAACCGCATCGAGATTCTGGAGCGGCGCATTCAGGAGGAAGATTCCGCCGAGGTCAACGAGATGGTGCGGACTGCCAAGGTCACGCCGGAACAGCTTGCCGCCCTGCTGCGGCAGTCTGCAAACACTACCCCGAACCCGGCTGCGCTGTCCGCAGTTGGTGCAACATTCAACAAGGAGGTCGATGCAGATGAAGATTAAGAAACTGGGCGCGCTGCTGGTATCGGCGGCACTGTGCGCTGGCATGGCGGCTCCCGCTTTTGCCTTTGAGAGCGAAGCCGCCCCCGTGGAGCAGCCGGTTCTGCCGGAAGTGGTGGAAGAGGATGTTGTCACCATCACGGACGAAACCTCTGGTGCCCTGACCCCGGAGGGCAATCTGACGCTGGTAGACGACTACCACACCAACTATTCCGATGGCAGCGGACAGCAGTTCATTACGCTGGTGTCAAAATCGGGCGCTACCTTCTATCTGGTGATTGACCGCAACGCCAAGGGGCAGCAGACCGTTCACTTTATGAACCTTGTGGACGAAGCCGACCTTCTGGCTCTGATGGAGGAAGATGCTGCCGATGCTTATACCGCTGAAAAAGAAGCAGCGGCGCAGGCGGAACAGGACAGGCTGAAAGCCGAGGAAGAAGCCAAGAAAGCCGCAGAAGAAGCGGCGGCATCCGGCGAGGAACAGCCCAAGGAAAACAAGGTCACAAAGATCGCATCCGGCTTTCTGGGTGTGGTCGTGCTGATCGCACTGGCGGCAGGCGGCATTTTCTATGCGTTCACAAAGCAGAAGCAGAAAAAGCAGGCCGAAAAAGAAGCCCTTGACCCCGATGCAAACTACACCGAAGACAAGGGCGATTTTGAGATTCCGACCGAGGACGAGCCGGAGGACACCGGCAAGGAGGATAACACAGAAGAATAATTTTATGGCGGCGTTTGCCGCCTTACATACTAAAAAACGGGATGCCATAAAAATAGCACCCCATTCTAATATTAAAACAAACTGAAAGTCATCCAGTTGAAAAGACCCACTTACCAGATGCATTAACGCCTGTTTTGCCCGAAAACCACCCCAATTACGATAAAAATGACGAGAATAACAATGCATAATGCCTTCCATCCCAAAGTGATTTTCAAATCACTGTGATCAAAGAAAAATGCAAACACGCCAAATAAACCGCATAAGAAAGAGATAATGTTTACGATGTTCATACTAGACCTCCTATTTGTCACTGTGGATTCAAATAGGAACTCAGCATTCAAAACAGAGAATCAAATAGACGAACTGACGCCTACCCGAAGTGAACAACAACCGTAAGTCAATGCATCATGGCACCCACCCTACACTCACATAAATGAGTGTCTGTCTGCTAATAGAGTAATACATTCGTCGCTTTCATCACATAAAATAATCGCTCTAAAATCTAGATAATTATATCTTATGTTGCCATAGAACGTTTATATTATCAAATGCATCATATAAAATGTCTTACCAAAAGGCATTTTAGAATACCTTGCCGCCTTTTCACAAAGCACCCCATCGGCGAGAGCGCACTCGATTTGTTCATCTCCACGCATTTCTTCCATTACTCGGCACATAACAGTATTTTATTTTATCAGGCAGATTTCTTGCTGGCAAGTTCTTTGACTTCTTCAATAGACAATTTAGAATACTTTGCCACCTTTTCATAAGGCATTCCATCTGCGAGCATCTCCAAAGCACACTCGATTCGTTCATCCTTACGCATTTCTTCCATTGCTCTGCACATAGTTGCCACTCCCTTCGCATCGTGCTTAAAGTATTGTACCCGATTTGCAAGCACCGGATAGAACATATCTTTTGCATCGGTACAGAAAAAGTCATGCATCAGTTTTCCGAGGGCAGTTTCATCCTTGATTTGAGAGTTCACATAGATGATATGTGACTGGTCGTTGAAAACTGCACCGGTTTCTTCTACCATACGATGAATGTGGTAAATCGGCAATCCAGCCTTTAACACATCGTTCTCCGTGATGAAGATAATATATGTTTCGTTCAAGGCATCATAATTGCTGCCAGAATGAGTGAGGTTTGCATCCAGCAGGCTGCTGTTGTAGCGGGCGCGTTTTTCGCTTGCCCCACGGTCACTGCGTTGCACCTCGATATTATATGCCCGATTCTGCTCATCAACAGCCAGAATATCCAGACGAACGGAGCGTCCCTGCAAATTCTTGATACTGTACTGACCATGCACTTCACGAACCTTCAAATCCGCTCGTTTGAGAATGATTTGAAGCAAAAATTCTGCACAAGCAGGGTCTTCAAAAACCGCCGCCATGAAATCGTCATCAATCAGGCGCAGGCCTCTCAGACGTTGTAAATCCTGCTCGTGTTTACGTTCAAAATCCAGTTCTTGCTGTGTTTTGTTTTCAGACATTGGTTCACCCGCTTTCTTTCTTCTTTCAAGAACATAGTACCATAATCCAATCTTTTTTACAAGATGACACCATTTATAAAAAGGAGTTGATGCTTATTGTCTTATTGCTTGGTAGTGGCGGAAAAGCCCTCTGTCGGGGCAGCTTACGCAAAGGTCCTCGGTGCGACCAATCGACAGGATGGTTATTGGGAGGGCAACGGCTATCTCGTCAGCTGGTGCGTTGGTCATCTGGTGGAACTGGCTCCGCCTAATGTCTACGATGCCAAATACGTTAAGTGGAGCATTGCAGACTTGCCCATCCTACCGCAGAAGTGGCAGTATCTGGTGTCTGCCAGCACCAAAAAGCAGTTTGGCATCCTGCAAAAGCTCATGCACCGCCCGGACGTAGACAGCATCGTGAACAGTTGCGATTCCGGACGTGAGGGAGAACTGATTTTCCGCTTGGTGTACCAGCAAGCAGGCTGCAAAAAGCCCTTTTCTCGTCTGTGGCTGTCCAGCATGGAGGAAAACGCTATCCGGGAGGGCTTTGCCCACCTCAAACCGTCACCTGAATACGATGCGCTGTACAACGCAGCACTCTGCCGGGAACGCGCCGACTGGATGGTCGGCATCAATGCGTCCCGGCTTTTTTCGTGCCTGTACGGTCAACCGCTGGCGGTAGGGCGTGTTATGACCCCGGTGCTTGCTATGACCGTAGTGCGGGAAGCCGCCATCGCCGCCTTTGTGCCGGAGAAATTCTACACGGTTGCCCTGACCCTTGCGGACGGCGGCACCGCATCCAGCAAGCGGTTTGCCCAGAAAGCGGATTCCGAACTGCTGCTTTCCAAATGCCGAAAGGAGGGGCGTGCCACGGTGCAAAAGATGGAACGCAAGGAGAAGTCCGAAAGCCCATCACAACTCTATGACCTTACCGCATTGCAGCGGGATGCAAACCGTCTGTTGGGATTTACGGCGCAGCAGACGTTGGATTATGCCCAAAGTCTTTACGAAAAGCGGCTTATCACCTACCCCCGCACGGACAGCCGGTTTTTGACGGAGGATATGGCGGCTTCCCTTCCGGGACTGGTGACGGACACGGGCAGGGCGTTTGCCGTGGAGGAGCCGATTCCCATCCATGTGCAGCAGGTCATCAATGGCGGCAAAGTCACCGACCACCATGCGCTGCTGCCTACGAAAAGCATGGCAAACGCAGATCTTGCCGCCCTCCCTGCCGGGGAGCGGAATGTCCTGCGGCTGATTGCCGCACGGCTGCTCTGCGCTGTGGGCGAACCGCACTGCTATGCAGAAACTACGCTCACCACCATCTGCGCCGGAGAGGAATTCTCCGCAAAAGGCAAGTTGGTGCTGTCCGATGGATGGAGAGCCATGGAGCGGAAAATGCTGGGCGAACTGTTGGGCAAGCAGAAAGAACCGGCTGTTCTGCCCGATGTGCAGGAGCAGAGCCAGTGCAGCGTTGCCGGTGTCGAACTGAAAGAGGGTCAAACGTCTCCGCCAAAGCATTTCACCGAGGACCTTCTACTTCATGCGATGGAAACCGCCAGTGCAGACAGTATGCCGGAGGGCGTAGAACGTCAGGGCATCGGCACCCCGGCAACGAGAGCCGCCACCATCGAAAAGCTGGTGCAGAAGGGCTTTCTGGAACGCAAGGGCACCAAGAAAACCAAGGTGCTGCTGCCCACGGATAAGGGAAAAGCCCTCATTACCGTAATGCCCGAAGAGATTCAGTCTGCGGATATGACGGCTGACTGGGAAGCGAAATTGCTGCAAATCGAGCGTGGCGAAATGGAGCCGGGTGAATTTATGACTGAGATCAATACGATGATTACCGAACTGGTAAAGAACACGGAAATGAAAAAAGGAGCGAATGCACTTATGAAAAGCAAGATTATTGGTGTCTGTCCGAACTGCGGTGCAAATGTTGTGGAACGTGAAAAGGGCTGGTTCTGTGAGAACAGGGAGTGCCGTTTCGTGCTGTGGAAGGACAATGCGTTCTTCAAGCGTCTGGGTAAGCGACTGGATTCCCATGTGGCGGACAAGCTGCTGCGGGATGGGCGTGTCCGGCTGAAGGACTGCAAGAGTGCCAAGGGCAAGACCTACAATGCCACCGTGCTGCTGTCCTGTGAAGCCGATGGCCGCAGCAAGTTTTCTCTGGAATTTGAGGGTGGCTGCTGATGGAACAGATAAAAGAAGCGGTCTACCTTATCAACGATGAACGCTATCTGCATCTCCGGGAAAACGGTGCAGGGGTCGGCTTTGCCACCTACAACAAGGTAACTGGTGAGCCGCTGGAAAGTGGGCAGATCTCGGAAAAGAATCTGCCGCCCGATGGACGGAACGCCATCCCTGCCGCCCGGAACTGGTATCTGTTTGCACTTTCGGACGATGACCGCAAGGTCATCCAACAGGAAAGCGTAAAGATCCTCGAAAACATCCCGCAGGCGGGCATCGGCAGACGGCGCATCTGGGAGCCGGAAACGCTGCCGAAGGATATTCGTCTCATCAACAGCCACTATGATGACCTCTATCGCATTCCAGATGGCGGCGTGATTCAGGTGGATTACCCGGATGGGCGCAGTTTTACGGCACGGGTGGAACATCTGGATGATTATCACTTTGACATGGGCGGTCTGGGCAATGTGTTCCACATCTGCCAGTTTGCCGAGGTCATGGAACGAAACCATGCAGACTTCTACCCGGAGATTCAAACACAGGACGAGCAGGCTGCATGGGAACTGGGCGGCAAAGGCTACCTTGCCATCCAGTCCTATGAGGATGGATGGGACTACACCATTTACCACAGCGATTATTCTGTGATGGACGGCGGGCAGCTGAATGCCCCGGAACTGACCATTCAGGAAGCCCGTGAGCAGATTCTGGAAGCACACCACATGGAAAAGGGCCGGCGGCTACTGCAGGACTACGATGCAGTCATGGATAAAGTTGCGGAAGCCGAGGAACTGAGTGCAGACCATCGCCCTTCCACACTGGAAAAGCTGGCAGAACTGGCAAGTGATACGTCTGCGCCACAATCCTCTGCACGTTCTGCACCGGAACTGTGAGGTGGACGATGCAGCAAAAATGGAACCAGAATTTTGACGGTGAACCCATGACAGACATCCCGCAGAAGTTTCTGAACGCAGGGTGCGATGTTTATATGGTGATGCAGCTGCGGCATGACGAAAAAATCCTCGATGAAAGATTTGCTTCCATGCGGGAACTGCATCGTCAGGGCAAAACGCCCGACCCGGAGCATTACGAGGTCACCTACTATGCTGATCTTCCCACCATGTGGCAGGATGTGCCGAACAACGAGATTTTGGAAGAACTATTTCAGATGTTCAACCTCTCCCGTCCGCAGGATTTTGAGGGGCACAGCCTGTCGGTCAGCGATGTGATCGCACTCAAACGCAATGGCAAAGTGTCTGTGCATTATGTGGACAGCATCGGCTTCAAGGAGCTGCCGGGGTTTCTGGATAAAAAGCCGGAGCACTCTTCTGTTCTGCAAAACCTCAAGGAGAAGTGCGATGCCCCGGAGTGCAACCCAACTGGATGCCGGAAAGCGAGGGCTGAACATGAACTTTGACCACGAGGAATTGACCCTGATGATGCTCTACAACACCGGAACCCGGCTGGGGCTGGTACACGAGTTGCGGCTGATGCAGTGCTATCTGATGCCCGATGAAACCGCCCTGCGGGAACTGTCGGAGGGGGTTATCGAAAAGTTGAAACTGCTGACCGATGCTGAGTTTGCCGAACTGGAATTTCCACTGGACTGATTTTTGCCGCCTGCGGGCGGCGTACATAGGCTCTTTCGCGCAGATGGGTGGTTTGCATTCGGAAGTTATGATGGTGTCCATATGTATGAAGAAAGTGGATCATTCCATAAGGCTTTGAAATCCAAAACGAGGGGCTTGATGAAGCCACCGATGAAAAAGATTGCACTATAGTTTGAAAGCTGAAATAAAATTTTCGCAGATTTAAGGCAACAGCCGGTTGCTTGTGTTTGCCGGTGCAAATCATTATAATTATGTCAAGGTGGTGATATAAATGGAAACAAAAGATGTGATACTAAGTCTGAGAAATAAAAATAATCTCTCTCAGGAAGAACTGGCTGAAAAGGTATTTGTTACTCGTCAGGCAGTTTCTCGTTGGGAAACTGGTGAAACGATTCCAAATACAGAAACCTTAAAACAGCTTTCAAAATTGTTCGATGTGTCTATCAATACATTGTTAGGAACTCCGAGACAGCTTATTTGCCAATGCTGCGGAATGCCTCTTGACGATGAAACACTTAGCAAAGAACCCGATGGCGAATTCAATGAAGATTACTGTAAATGGTGTTACAGTGATGGTCAATTCACATACGGAAGCAAAGAACAGCTTATTGATTTTTGTGTAGAACATATGGCAAATGAGAATTGGTCTGCTGAGCAAGTCAGAGCACATATGGAATCTCTAGCTACACTAAAGCATTGGAAGTAAAACGGCAAGAAATTCCAGTTTGCCAAACTACAAATCGCTTACAGTATCCCCCTGCGGACAGCGCCGATAGCTGTCCGCTATTTTTTTACCCTAAAATCCGAAAAAGGAGGAACGCTATGCCAAGCAAAACCGAAGAATATCTCGCCCTTGCCCAGCGCACGGCGAATGGCTTAACCCGGTACTGGGAAAGCTGGACGAACTATTTGACCACTGCATCCCGGCTGTACAAGTACCCCTTTGCAGACCAGCTGATGATCTACGCCCAGCGGCCTGATTCCACTGCCTGCGCCAGCTTCGACATCTGGAACAATCGCATGAACCGCTATGTCCGGCGCGGCTCCAAGGGCATCGCACTGTTAGACCAGTCCAGCAGTGTGCCGCGTCTGCACTATGTCTTTGATGTGAGCGACACCGGGGTGCGCCGCAATTCCCGTGACCCGGAGGTGTGGCAGTTTAACGACGATCTGAAACAGCCGGTTTCGGAGATGCTGAGCAAGACCTACGGCATCAGCGGAGAGCGTGTCAGCCAGCAGCTTGCGGATGTTGCCGGGAAACTGGTGGCAGATTACTGGGACAACAACGGCGGAGACATCCGCGCCATCGTTGACGGCTCGCTGCTGATGGATTATGATGAAGCCGGAGTGGAGATGCAGTTCAAAAGCGCAGCAGCAATGAGTGTCACCTACACGCTGCTGGAACGCTGCGGCTTTGAGCCTGCCGGGTGGTTCGACAAGGACGATTTTCAGGCAATCTACAATTTCTCTACCCCGGATAGTGTCTACGCCCTCGGCGCAGCCGTCAGCGACATGAGCCGGGAGGTCTTACGCCAAATTGAGCGCACCGTTAAAACAACCATTCGCCGCCGCAATGCAGAAAGGAGCCAGTATGAATATGAACAGCAGGAACGTGACCTACTCGACCGTCGGGGACTACCAGCTCCCGAACCTGATTCTGAACCAGCCCCGGAAGCCGCTGGGCAAGTACGGCAGGCTGCGCCGGACGTACCTGAAAGACCATCGCCCAGTGCTGTACAACACGATGCTCCTGAACGGGAGCCTGTACCCGCACCTGATGGAGGTGGAGCAAACAGCAGAGGACCGGATGCAGCAGACCATAGCACAGCTCTTGAAACAGACCCCCGCCCCGGACAAGGAGCAGAATCAGATGGCATGGGTGCAGCACATGAACAGCCTGCGGGCACAGGCAGAGGAACTGGTGCTGATGGAATTGATTTACAGTTAAGTTTCTTTGATGCCCACATCCCCACCGAAGTCCAGCAAATTGAAAAAATCGACCAAGCGGAGAGCGAAAAAACGCCCTCCGCTTTTTCGTTATCTCAAGCGGAAATTGAGAACGAACTGCGCAAGCACGGTTCAGGATTTATGGGCGGTAAACAGCGCATTATGGCACTGTACCAGACCCAGCCTGACCGCAGCCTCCGTGCCAAGGCTCTGGCAAAGGAGTACGGTATCGGTGGGCACTCCCACGATTATCTGGATGGCAGCAGAGGGTTTGTCAACCACGACTGGAAGGGACTGGAATTCGACCATTACCCCGACCACCAGAAAATCACCTTAAAATGGGCACAGGTGGAACAGTATATCGACCTGATGATCCAGTCCGACCGTTACCTGACGGACAAAGAGAAAGAGCATTACACGCCCCCTGCGCCTGTCAACGCAGAGCCGGATGTTGAGCTTGCTCGTGCCAAAAACCTGATTCGGGAGTTTTGTCAGGAGGAATACGACTCTGAGCCGGACTTCTCCAATTTGTCCAAGATCGGCGTTGCCTACACCAACGCCACGGATGAGGAGATCCCCATTCAGGTCAACGTCGATCTGGTGGGATACCGTGTGGAGCGGTATCTGGGCGAGGTGCTGATAGACGAGCGGCAGTATGAAAGTCTGGAGGACCTGGCCGAAACCGAGCTGGAGGCGCTGGATTTTTCGGAACTGGTCAGCGTCACGGACGAGGAACTGGAGCACTACCACAGTAAGGCGGAGGAACGCCCGGCACTGTTGCCGCTGGATGCCGCTACCGAGTACAACGCCCTGAAGGAGCAGCACCCGGATGCGCTGGTGGGCTTTGAGCAGAACGGACAGTTTGAGTTTTACGCAGATGACGCGCAAAAAGTCAGTGAACTTCTGGGCGGAAAGCTTCTGGAAAAGGAAACGCCACTGGGCACCGTCCCGGTCACCGGCTTTCCCCGCAACCAGTGGGCATACCGTGCCAAGCAGCTGTGGCAGTGCGGCGAGAACGTCTATCTTGCCGGGCTGAACGAGGACGGCACTCATCACCAGACCAAGTACCTGCGCCGGGAGGATTATCTGCCGCTGGGTGCTACCATCCACATGGAAGGGCGTACCTTCCGAGTGGATACGGTAAACTTTGATAAGGACAGCGTTACCCTGCAGGATGTGGCACTGGCAGAAATGCGGATGCCGATTTTCCGGGAGGAACCGCTGGCTCTTGTCCGGGAGTTGTACGAGCAGGAACAGGATGTGATGGAACACCCCCTACCCGATTACAAGGTCGGTGACAATGTTATCGTTGACCTTCCTACCCGAACTATCGAAGGCAAAATCGGCTATGTAGGCGAAACGGATGTGCGCATCGACACCAGCGCACAGGGGCAGTCGTGGGATAACGAAGTTATCAATAAGCAACAATTCGAGGACGGTCTGCGGCAGGTCACGCCGGAACTGACTGACGAAGAACTGGATGCGCTACCCATTTCTGCCGTGATGGACAGAAAGGTGCAGACCTTCCCGGATGCCGCAACCTTGGATGAAGCCCTGAATGCTGAACCTGCGCCAGAACCTGCCGGGAACTTCCACATCACGGATGATGATTTGGGTGTCGGAGGCCCCAAACAGAATTTCGCCCGGAACATCGAAGCCATCCGTACCCTGTTCAAGCTGGAGGAGGAGCACCGTGGTGCCACCGCTGAGGAACAGCGGGTTCTTTCCCAGTATGTAGGCTGGGGCGGTTTGGCAGATGCCTTTGACCCCGGCAAAGATAGTTGGGCAAAGGAATATGCAGAGTTGAAAGGACTGCTCTCCGAGGACGAGTATGCCGCCGCCCGTTCCAGCACTCTGAATGCTCACTACACCTCTCCGGTGGTGATTCGCTCTATTTATGATGCGGTCGAGAAGATGGGCTTCCAGTCGGGAAACATCTTGGAACCGTCTATGGGCGTGGGCAACTTTTTTGGTATGTTACCAGATTCTATGCAGAGCAGCCGCCTGTATGGTGTAGAACTGGACAGCATCACCGGGCGCATTGCGAAAAAACTGTACCCGCAGGCTGACATTACCGTTGCCGGATTTGAAACCACCGACCGCCGTGATTTCTACGATTTAGCGGTGGGCAACGTGCCTTTCGGTCAGTACAAGGTCAACGATAAAGCGTACAACAAGCTGGGATTTTCGATTCACAATTATTTTTTTGCGAAAGCCATCGACCAAGTGCGTCCGGGCGGCGTAGTGGCGTTCGTCACCAGCCGCTACACCATGGACAGCAAGGACAGCACTGCCCGCAAACACATGGCAGAACGCGCCGATTTGCTGGGGGCTATTCGATTGCCCAACAATGCGTTCAAGGCTAATGCTGGCACGGATGTTGTCAGCGACATTATCTTTTTGCAGAAGCGTGACCGCCCTGCGGATATTGAGCCGGACTGGGTGCAGCTTGGCAAGACCGAGGATGGCTTTGCCATCAACCAGTATTTTGTAGATCACCCGGAAATGGTTCTGGGCGAGCTGACCACCGAAAGCACCCAGTACGGACGAGAGGAATTGACCGTTGCACCTATCGAGGGCACCAGCCTTGCCGACCAGCTTGCAGAAGCGGTACAGCATATTGAGGGGCAATACACCGAAGTTGAGGTAGAAACACCAGATATTGCGGATGTCGAAAACGAGAAGCACATTCTCCCGGCTGACCCGGACGTGAAAAACTTCTCCTACACGGTGGTGGACGGCGAAGTGTTCTACCGGGAAAATTCCGTGATGACGCAGGTGGAGCTGTCTGACACCGCCAAGGGGCGCGTCACCGGCATGGTGGAACTGCGGCAGATCGTCAACGAGCTGATCGAACAGCAGTTGAACGATTACCCGGACGAGGACATCAAGGCAACACAGGAGCGTTTGAACACCGCCTACGATGCTTTTACCGCAAAATACGGTCTGCTGAACGACCGCAAAAACGGGCGGCTGTTTGAGCAGGATTCCTCCTACTATCTGCTGTGTTCGCTGGAAAATCTGGACGAGCAGGGGCAGCTCAAATCCAAGGCGGCGATGTTCACCAAGCGCACCATCCGCCCGGAGCGCACCGTCACCAGCGTGGATACCCCCAGTGAAGCGCTGGCAGTGTCCATCGGGGAACGCGGCAAGGTGGATTTGCCCTATATGGCAGAGCTGCTGGGCACTCCCGGTGAGTACGGGCGCATTACCACCGAACTGTCCGGTGTGATCTTCAAAGACCCCAGTGCCGACCCTGCCGATCCGGAAGCGGGGTGGCAGATGGCAGACGAGTACCTGTCCGGCGATGTACGGGCAAAGCTGCGAATGGTGCAGTTCGCCGCCGAAACCAACCCGGAATTTGCGGTCAATGTGGATGCGCTGATTAAGGCACAGCCCAGAGAACTGGAAGCATCTGAAATTGATGTGCGGCTGGGTGCCACATGGCTTGCGCCTGAAATCATTCAAAAATTTATGACCGAGACTTTCCAGATCCCCTACTATCTGCGTCATGCAGTCAAGGTGAGATATTCTCCGTATACCGCAGAGTGGCGTGTGGAGGGTAAAACTGCCACCGGGCGGGGCGATATTATCTCCTCCGAGACCTACGGCACATCCCGTGCCAATGCCTACAAGATTCTGGAAGAAACCCTGAACCTGAAAGATGTCCGCATCTACGACACCATCGAGGATGCTGATGGCAAACCCAAGCGTGTGCTGAACAAGCGGGAGACCATGCTGGCGCAGCAGAAACAGCAGGTCATCAAGGACGCTTTTGCGAACTGGGTCTGGCAGGACCCCCAGCGGCGCATTGCGCTGGTGAAGCAGTACAACGAGCTGTTTAACTCCACCCGCCCCCGTGAATACGATGGCTCCCACATCCATTTCGTCGGCATGAACCCGGAGATCACTCTCCGGGAACACCAGCGCAACGCCATTGCTCATGTGCTTTATGGCGGTAATACGTTGCTTGCACACGAAGTTGGCGCAGGCAAAACCTACGAAATGGCGGCATCCGCTATGGAAGCAAAACGGCTGGGGCTGTGCCAGAAAAGTCTTTTTGTAGTGCCCAACCATTTGACGGAGCAATGGGCATCGGAGTTTCTGAATCTCTATCCTAACGCCAAACTCTTGGTGGCACGGCGCAAGGACTTTGAAACTGCCAACCGCAAAAAATTCTGCGCCCGCATCGCCACCGGCGACTACGATGCCGTCATCATCGGCCATTCGCAATTTGAGCGCATCCCGCTGTCCTTTGAACGGCAGGAGCGCATCATTCAGGAGCAAATTGATGAAACGCTTGCCGCCATCAACGAACTGAAAGCCCATGCAGGTGAGAATTTCTCCATCAAGCAGATGGAAAAGACCCGGAAAACGCTGGAAACCAAGCTGGAAAAACTGCGCTCCGATGAGCGTAAAGACGATGTAATTACCTTTGAACAACTGGGCGTTGACAGGCTTTTTGTGGACGAGAGCCATTTTTACAAGAACCTCTTTTTGACCACAAAAATGCGGAATGTCGCAGGATTATCCACCAGCGAAGCGCAGAAATCCAGCGATATGTTCGGCAAGTGTCGCTATCTGGATGAGATCACCGGCGGGCGGGGCGTGGTGTTCGCCACGGGCACGCCCGTGAGCAATTCCATGACCGAGTTGTACACGGTCATGCGGTATTTGCAGTACAGCACCTTGCAGCAGAAAAAGCTGACCCACTTCGACTGCTGGGCATCCACTTTTGGAGAGACCACCACTGCAATCGAGCTTGCGCCGGAAGGTACAGGCTATCGGGCGAGAACGAGATTTGCCAAGTTCTTCAACCTCCCGGAACTGATGTCCATGTTCAAGGAGGTTGCGGACATTAAAACATCCGACCAGCTCCATCTGCCTGTGCCCGAAGCGAAGTTTGAAACCGTGGTGGCGAAACCGTCCGACATCCAAAAGGAAATGGTGCAGGAACTGAGCAAACGTGCCGCAGAAATCCACTCCGGTACCGTGGATGCCTCAGTGGACAATATGCTCTGTGTCACCAACGACGGCAGAAAGATCGGCTTGGATGTGCGCCTGATGAACCCCATGCTGCCGGACGACCCCAACAGCAAGCTGAACGTATGCGTTCAGAACGTGCTGAAGATCTGGGAGGAAGGCAAAGACCAGAAGCTGACCCAACTTTTGTTCTGTGACCTCTCAACACCAAAGAACGATGGCAATTTCAACGTCTACGATGACATTCGCAAAAAGCTGGTTGCTGCCGGTGTGCCGGAAAACGAGATCGAGTTTATCCACAACGCAGATACCGAAGCAAAAAAAGCGGCATTGTTCTCCAAAGTGCGCTCCGGCGATGTGCGAGTTTTGCTCGGAAGCACGGCGAAAATGGGAGCGGGCACCAACGTCCAGTCCCGGCTTGTGGCGGTGCATCATCTGGATGTTGGCTGGAAGCCCAGCGACATGACCCAGCGCAATGGTCGCATCATCCGTCAGGGCAATATGAATAAGGAAGTCAAGGTGTTCAATTACGTCACGGAAGGGACATTTGACTCGTACTTGTTTCAGACCCTTGAGAATAAACAGCGGTTTATCAGCCAAATCATGACTTCCAAATCTCCTGTTCGCTCCTGCGAGGATGTGGACGAACAGGCACTTTCCTATGCGGAGATCAAGGCATTGTGTGCTGGAAATCCATTGATTAAAGAAAAAATGGATTTGGACGTGCAGGTGGCAAAGCTGAAGGTGTTGAAAGCCGACCACCAGAGCCAGAAATTCCGCTTGCAAGACAAGCTGCTCACAAAATTCCCGGCTGACATTCAGGAAACGAACGCCTATATTGCCGGGCTGAAAGGGGATGCACAGCTTGCCGACGCCTATCCGCAGGGCAAGGAGGAGTTTTGCGGCATGACCATCAAAGGTGTTGCCTACGATGAGAAAAAGACCGCCGGTGAGCGTCTGGTGCTTGCCTGCTCCGAACTGCCCAACGCCGAAGAAAAAGTGATCGGCAGCTACCGGGGCTTTGAGTTGTCTCTGCGGTTCGATACCTTCCGCAGCGAATATCAGGCGATTCTGAAGGGGCAGCGGAGGTACCCGGTGCCCTTGGGCACCGACCCACTGGGCAACATCATCCGTCTGGATAACTCCCTGAACAACTTCCCGGAGCGTATCACCGCCGCAGAAAACGAGCTGGATACCCTGCATCAGCAGCAGGCAGCGGCACAGATTGAGGTGGAAAAGCCCTTCCCGCAGGAGGAAGAACTGGCAGAGAAGTCCGCACGACTTGCAGAATTGAACGCTCAGTTGGATGTGGACGAAAAGAGCCACGAGCCGGAACAGGATGAGGAAGAACAGGAGGATGCACCTCGCCGTCCCTCGGTGCTGGCGGCACTGGAAGAAAAGTCGGACAAGACGGAGCCGGTGAAGCCCTTCCGCAGTTATTACGACAAGGATGGTGATGCCCGGTGAGCGACCGCCGCGACCAGCAACTCCATTTCCGGGTCAGCAAGCCGGAATTGGAGCGGATTCGGAACAAAATGGAAGCCAGCGGCATCCTGAGCATTGGCTCCTATCTGCGCAAGATGGCACTGGACGGGTATTGTCTGCATCTGGATCTGCCGCAGCTGCGCCGGATGGCGTATCTTTTGCAGATGTGTAGCAACAATCTGAACCAGTACGCCAAAGTAGCCAATGAAAACGGTCAGATTTATACTGCCGATCTGGAGGATTTGCGCGCCCGGTTGGATGAACTGATCAGCGTCAGCAAGCAAATTCTTGCAAAGCTGACCGAGCTGTAACACTGCCCGCAGTCAAACACTGCGGGTTACATAAATTTTATTAGCATAAGGATTACCACTCATCTTCGTCCTCGTCATCCTTATTGAGCAGTAAATCTTCAAATTCATCGGCATCATCCGACGCAAGCCGTTCCGGGTGGAAGCGCATATCAAGCTGCTCCTGCGCAAGCTTCCGAATCTCAGGCCGCTTGTCATGGGCTTTGTTGTTCAGCCATTTTATTTGTTCTTTGGAAAGTCTCCATGGCAAAGAAAGCAGCTTGTTTTCGATCATCTGCGCAGAGCGTACATCTGGCGGCAGAGCAGCGCACTTTTTACAGATGTGCGCTGTATGACCTTTGCCCGAAAACTTTTCATTTGCTTTGTACTCGTCGCAGACTTTACAATAATGTCCGTGCTTTTTCATGGGACAGATTCCTTTCACAGATATTTTTACCAGTGTATCAGATTTTGAAGTCAATTCCAATTTATTTTTAAGAAAAGGGGGCGTTCGATGGCCGCAACACGTTTGATTGCGCTGCACAAAAACAGGGGCAAGTCGGTTGCGGCCTGCCTGAAAAGCCGCACGGACTACGCGAAGAATCCTGACAAAACGAACAAGGGAGAACTGGTCAGCAGCTATGAGTGCAGCCCCTTGACCGCAGACGAAGAATTTATGCTTTCCAAGCGGCAGTATGAATTTGTCACTGGGCGCATACAAAAAAATGATGTGATCGCCTATCAAATTCGACAGTCTTTCAAGCCCGGTGAGATTACCGCCGAGGAAGCCAACAAGGTGGGCTATGAACTTGCCATGCGGTTTACCAAGGGCAAATACGCTTTTATCGTTGCCACCCACACAGACCGGGAACACATCCACAATCACATTATCTACAACTCCACTGCGCTGGACAGCACCCGAAAATTTCGGGATTTTTTATTATCCGGGCTGGCCGTGCAGCGGTTGAGCGATTTGATTTGTCTGGAACATCAGCTGTCTGTTATTGAAATCAAGCCGTACCGAGAGCGGCAGAAGCGCACCCTTTATCCACCCAGAGAAAGTAATCGTGATAAGCTGTGTGCCGTAATCGACAACATCCTGCTGAACGAGAGGCCCGCAAATTTCGAGGGCTTTCTTCAGAAGCTGGAACAGCAGGGCTACGAAATCAAACGGGGAAAGTACACTTCGGTCAAAGGAACACGGCAGAAACGCTTTATCCGTTTTCGGACACTGGGCGCGGGATACAGTGAAGATGAAATCAAGGCGGTCATTGCCGGAGAATCCGAACACCGCCCGTATCAGAAGCAGCCACCGAAAGAGCAGCCGTTCCACCTGTTGGTGGACATTCAGGCAAAACTCTCCGAGGGCAAAAGCGAAGGCTATGCACGGTGGGCTAAACGCTACAATTTGAAAGAGATGTCCAAGACCCTGATTTTTTTGCAGGAAAATAAAATCGGCAGCATTGAGGAGATGCAGGAGCGTGTGGATGCTGCTACTGCTCACTATCACGAACTGGGTGATTCCATTAAAGATTCTGAAAATCGACTGGCAGAAATTGCGGTGCTGAAAGCACACATCATCAACTACGCCAAGACGCGACCAGTCTATGATGCCTACCGAAAGACCGGATACAGCAAGCACTTTCTGGAAGGTCATCGTGCAGAGATCACACTGCACAAGGCAGCGAAAGCGGCATTCGATGAAGCTAACCTGAAAAAGCTCCCCAAGGTGAAAGAACTGGATACGGAATATTCCAAGCTGCTGACGGAAAAGAAAGCACTCTACCCGGACTATCGTAAAGCGAAAGAAGAAATGCAGGAGCTTCTTCGTGCAAAGAGAAACGTAGAACTGTTCTTTGCAGAGGAAAAGAGCAGCACCGAAAAAACGAAGTCCCGATAAACGAAGATAGCCTAGGACCCTTCCCTCATGGAAGAGCCCTAGGCTATCTTTTTTGTTATAAAAGTGTTTGGAACAAACGCGCAGCCTGCATCGCACGATGCGGAACGATAGGGGATTGGGCACAGCCCAACAAGCATTTTGAATTTGGATTTGAAAAATCTGATTCAAAAATCGCGAGTTGGTACCAGCTCGCCCTGCTTGCTGCTGCAGAGTTTTTGTTATTTATATTGTGCTGCCTGCAAATTAAACATCTGTGCATAAAGCCCTGATGTATCATTTATCAAAGTTTTATGATTTCCCTGTTGAACGATTTGTCCTTTATCAAATACCAGAATACTATCGCAGAATATACAGCTCGCCAGACGGTGCGATACGAAAAAACTAATCTTTTTAGTGGATAATTCTCGATACTTTTTATAAAGTAGATTTTCTGCATTTGCATCTAAAGATGCGGTTGGTTCATCCAAAATCAGTATGGATGAGGGTTTGTAAATTGCACGTGCCATGGAAATCATTTGTTTCTCTCCTGTTGAAAAATCAATTCCAGTTGCATCAATCAATTTTGATGCAACAGTTTCCACTCCATCAGAACATTTTAACAATTTGCTATATAAGTTCAGTTCCTTTAAGATCTTTAACAGTTTTTCACTATCATAAAAATTGGATGAAACAATATTTTCTCGAATAGAAATCGGATAAATATTAAAGTCTTGAAAGACTGCACTAAACATCGAAAGATAACTTGAATAATCATATTCGCGGACATCTTTTCCATCTAAAAGAATCTTACCATTAGAAGGTTCATAAAGACGTAGAAGTAGTTTGATAAAAGTCGTTTTTCCTGCACCATTTTTTCCGACGATACCAATCTTTTCGTCTAATAGAAACTTCATGTTGATGTGATCTAATGTATTGATTTTGGATTTTGGATAGCGAAAACTAACGTCTTGAAATTCGATGCAATGTGGTGTGGTTGCTTTTTCTTTTTTCGATGTTTCAAATTCTTTACTGGGAAGATCCAAGAAATCAAAGTATTCGCACACATATAGTAGATTTTTTTGAATTTGAACAAAGTTCTGAACAATCAACATTGCATTTGTGGAAAAGCTGTTTGCCGAATTTACATACATCGTATATTCGCCAATGCTTATAAATCCAGCTAAGGCCTTATTCACAACAAACATCTGCACACATATAAATTGAAGCATTATTAAAAGTCTTTTTAGAATAGAATATTGCGCGGTTGTTTTACCTTCTGTTTGCAAAATTGAAACACTATCAGAATTATAACTGGTTACTTTAGAAGTGAAAAAATCATAAGTGCTATAGATTCTAACATCTTGTGCATTTTTGACGTTATACATCAAATCATATACCATCCGAAATCGACGGTTCAGAGGTATCCACTTTTTCCAATTTTCAAGTTCGATATTAGAAAGTTTTTTTTCAATAAAAAGTGTTCCTATAATTGTAACAATGAGAATCAGAAGAACAAATGGGCTAATTGATACAATAAGATAAAGCGTTCCTGCTACAACAATCACAGACGAGATGATGGAAATTATCTTGAGATTAATATCAGCGATTTTTATGCCATTGTTTTCCTTAATGCCTTCGATTGCCCGATCACGCTTATCTAGCACTTCTGGGCTTTCTAAATATGTATAGTCCAAGTGCATAATGCGGTCATTTAGATTTGTCTCAAAGTCGTTGTTAAGTTTGTTGCCAATAATCGTTAGTTCTTTTTCTAATCTATTGACGAGAATCTGACACGAATAGTAACTGAGTAAAAACATCAAGCATAAAAGACTCAACTGAATCCAATTTCTGTTGGAGACAATTGTGTCTGTCAGATAACGAATAAAGAAAATATAAATAAACGGATTCAAAATTTCGAGCAATGCGAGTCCTATACTAAGCCGGATGTATTGTGGATTGCGTTGGAACATCATTTGATAAATTCTTTTAATTGTTCGAAAAGACTTCATTGCACCACCCCCTTTTCGTATAAATCCGACTGTTTATGGAATAATTTCGCATATCGTCCCTGAGCTGAAAGAAGTTCTTGATGTGAACCAATTTCTTTGAGTTCACCCATTTCGATATAAATAATTTTATCATAGTCTTTTAGTGACGATAACTTATGTGTAACAACAATAGAAGTTCGATTCTCTATGAAACTATGAATTGCATCAAACATTTTTCTTTCAGAGAAAGCATCCAGAGCTGCCGTTGGTTCATCTAACAATACGATTGGTGCATTTTTATAAATAGCTCTTGCAAAAGCTAATTTTTGCACTTCGCCTCCTGAAAGTTCAACACCAGAATCATCCACTATCTTTAATAACATCGTTTCTTCTTTTGCAGGGAATTTTTGGACAACTTCAGTAAGGCCAGAAAGGTTCATACATAGACGCATTTTTTCTTTATCTATAACAGAAGACATGGCAATGTTTTCGGCAATTGAAAATGAGTATACCTGAGCATCTTGGAACATGGTAGAAAAAAGCGAGTAATATTCCAATAAGTTGAAGTCTTGAATATTCTGTCCATTTATAAGAATTTTCCCCTTAGAGGGAGAGTATAACCGCATTATAAGCTTTAGAATCGTACTCTTACCACTTCCATTTACTCCAATCAATGCAATGTGTTCTCCACTATGAACGGAAAAAGAGAAATCTTTAATCGCATCATGCTTTGCACCTGGATACCGAAACGAAACATGATCAAATTCAAGAGAATGGAATGTTTGCGGAGGACTATATTTTGAAATTTGCTCAGATTGTTGCTTGGAATCAATGAACGAGCGAAAGCACGAAATCTCTTGACTATTATTTTTTATATCAGACAGTGTAGTCAGAAGTTCTTCAGAACACAAAAGAACTTTATCAAAGACTCCAATAATTGTTATAAATTCAGCAACAGAAATCACGTTACCAATAACACGCCATAGAACAAAGGCATAGGATAGTGATTCAAAAACAAATATAGAGATTTTTGAGTCAAAATTGTTTTTGAATTTTGAGTCTTCAATTTTACTGAACAGCAATTCATGTTGATTCAAAATATCACGAAAATGACCTAACAATATTGAGGAGAAGTCAAAAACGCGAATTTCTTTTCCATACTTAAAATTCCAAAAAGAAGAATTAAAAACCTCTTTTTTGCGCTCAACATCTTCACTAATAATATAATTGTTTTTGAACTCTATCTTTTTGTAACTTTTTAAAAAGTAATGATTCACAAAAGAACAGATCAAAGATGGAATGATTGTAACCGGTGCAATCTTAGTCATAATGATGACACACATAGCAACAGAAGAAAATGCCGCTGCCATTTTAGAAAGGTTAATCAATATTCCTGCAAAACCTCGTTTGTTATCTGAAGACGCTGCACGAGCAAGTTCTAATTTTTTCAACTGTTCTATGTTTTCGGTTGATGGATAGTCAAGCATCATTGACTTTTTACCCAACATGGATAAAAATTGAAATCGAATTTCTACAACATTAGGCCAATAGAGATTCCATGAAATATCTTCTGATATTGAAACAATAAAAACACCTGTACCCAGCATCAAAATTGTAAAAAGCGCATTTTTTTGAGTTTCTGATTGCAATAAGAGGTCTAGAAGCAACTGGACTGTTATCGCACTTAGAAAAATTTGAGAAGCCTTACTAATTGTATAAATTGCAAGGTTAAGTGTCAATCCAATACGCTTTTTTCCAATCTTTGAAAAAACAAATTTGAAATTGTCAAAAAGAGAATACGAATCTGATGTATCGTTCATATGACCTCCACAATATTATATGACCGAAAGTCAATGGTTTTTCAGATACGAAACAAATCCAGCGATGAAATCATTATTACTATGCGCTAGTTTTCGATAATAACATCCATCTCCTTGAAAATAAATGTATTTTCTTTCCGGGATATAGCTAAAGATGCTTTTTTCTTTGATTTCCAGTGGCTTAAATGCATATTGGGAAATTTTCTCAAAGATATCGCTATCTTTAAGATTTCCAATAGTTAAATCATGGTTAATACGGCAAGTTTTATTTACAATTCCATGATTATCAATCGTAACGAATGACTGACATCTTCCGTTCATCATGCACATTCTAGGATGAAGACTATTTAAATTCATTGTGTAAGAATGCGGAATACCAGTCTGCTTTAAGAATAGATTTGTTTGATTCAAAACATCCCTCCATTGCGAACGTGTTATGAAGAAACTGCTATCCATAACAGGAATAAGAGTGTACGCATATGGATTTAAATGTTCTATAAAATCTAGAATCTCACTAAGATGGTCAATATTGTTACTTGTTAGCGTACAAAAGATTGCAAATGGAACGTTATTCTTTTTCAGCAGTGCTAAGTTGTTGACCATCTTATTGAATTGCTTTTCATCATCAAATCGTTGGTTGTTTAAAGTATATGTTGGACCATCAATGCTGACCCCAATATATGCACCATACTCTTTTATCAAATCAATATACGCTTGATTTAGAAGAGTACCATTAGTTTGAAATATATTCATGTAGCTTTTTTTCGCCAAATGTTGTTTTTGAAATTCAAAAACCTCTTTATATCGTTCCACTCCCCATAATAGAGGTTCTCCACCATGCCAAGTAAATTTGATATGTTGGAATCTATCGTCTTCTGCTAACCCCAAAACAAATTCTTTAACAGTCTTAACTGAGATGGGCTCACCGCAATATTTATCTGAATTTGTAAAACAATATTTACACTTTAAGTTGCAGCTATCACCCATCGGCTTTATAATAAAGTTAATCGAATCAATCAATTTTGTCCACTCCTTTTTTTAAGTAAATTTCATGGTAAAATAAATCAACCGCCTTTTCAAAGAAATTTTTCCGGCAATTCACATTCTTTGTGCACTCTTTTCCGTTGACAGATAGTTCATATAAACATCCTCCCCAGCATCCTGCTAAAAAGTCGCAATTTCGACAGTGACTTCTTAAAAGATCTAGCCGATTCAACTCTGTTCTTGTGCTCAAACTTCTTGAACGAGTAACTTGGCTAAAGTTTCCTATAAACAATTCGTTCTTTTGGAAATTTGAAATACAACAAGAACAGTTTCCATCTGGATCAATTAAAAAAGAATTTGGAGCAGTTGCCATACATGGCGTATTAAAGATTTTACTGCGGTATTTTATATTTGCATCTACTAGTTTTGAAATTATGGTAATATATGCTTTGGCAAGTTCTTCATCTGTATTCCGATAGTTATAGGAATAATGAGAATTATGTGTCCCTTGAATTGCCTCTACAAGAATGACAATTTTACCAATATATTGTGATTGGACAACCTCCAACAAATCATTCAAAAATATATCGAACTCATCCAAATTTTGCTTGTCAAAATTATATTTGATGTTTACTGTATCAAATATACTTAAAAATGTATTCAAATTTTTCAGAATAGTTGTATATGGATCCTTTACTGAAATATTCCGTGATCGGCGGCGGCGATTATTCATCTCTTTTGGGCCATCGAAAGTAACTTGCACGCATGTAAGAGAATTTTGGTATAACTTCTCCAACAAAGACTTATTGGCAATAAGCCCATTTGTCGTCATTGAAATCGTCAAAAGAATTTCATTATCTTTACAGAATTCGTGTAACACTGTTGTGAATTTGGCTACAAGCTGCTCTTCCAATAAAGGCTCTCCGCCAAAAAGTGTACAGTGAAGTTTTTTAATGCCATTTTCGATGATATATTTTTCTATATTATGGATTACTTCTGAAAGCGTTTTTTCATTTATAGCGTGCCGAATTGTTCCATTTTCAAAGCAATAGGCACACGCCAAGTTGCAAGATGTTGTAATAGTAAGTACAACATACATTTCTTTTTCATTGATTTTATTTCGAATTGTATCTAAAACATATACAGAATCACCGGAAAGAGAGTACCGACTTTTTTCTGTTAATTGTTCTGGATGAATGTACTTTTTTGTCAAAACATCGAAGTAGTCATTTTCGACTTTATGCAAAAACATATTATATTAACTCCTATTTACAAACAACGGAGCCAAGACTTTTCAGAGAATGTCTTAGCCCCGTCACTCTACAGTATGTTTGTTTTACAGACGACAGCCTTCATCCCAGCTATCATTCTCGCTCCCATCGGCGATTTCGAGCAAAACCTGACGAATTTCTTCTTCAGAGACACGTTCGATTTCGGTGGACATAGTCTTTTCTCCTTTCATATCAATTCAAAAGCTTTCAAACAAGCTTTCAAATAATATACTCTATCATTTTCTTTGTGGCGTCAACAAATTTGTCACCAATTCCAGAAATGATAGCATAAAGTCGTGTAATATCTTAGGGTGTATCTGAAAAGTAAAAAATAGCCAAAAGTACAAGAAAAAGACATAAATAAGTGGTAGACCAAAGGTAGAAAGAGGCAATCAGCATGAAAGTCTGCCGTTATGAACTTACCGATAAGGAATGGGAACTGATCCAGCCAATCATCCCAATTGCCCATACAGGCCGTCCGCAAAAGGATATCCGTGCACATTTGAACGGAATCATGTGGCTTGCCCGCAGTGGTGCACGATGGTGTGATCTCCCGTCGAGATTCGGCCCGCATCAGACCGTGTAGAAGCATTTGGCACAAATGCGCAACCTGCATCCGGCGGATGCAGTTCACAAAGGGTTTTGGACTATCCCAACAAGCATTTTGCAACGCAAAAATGGCGTTTGTATATACGGACGCTCTGCTTGCAGAGTTATTTTTAAAGATGAATCAATTGCGTACAGTGCGCATCAAATGAGTCATCATGGGAAACCGCAATAATTGTCATATTATATTTCTGAGCAAATGTCAGCAATCGGTTTACCAAAACGCTTTTTGTCTTTGAATCGAGCGCACTGGTGACTTCATCCAAAAGAATGATCTCCGGTCGACGCAATAACATTCGGGCAAGACCGATTCGCTGCCGTTCACCTCCGCTGATATTGCTCCCATCTCCTTGAATCTGGTAGGATTGATCTCTTCCTTGAATGAAGTCCTGTAATACGCACACATGAATTATTTCCTCAATCCATTCTGGATAAAAAATATCTCCCAATACGAGATTTTCATATAAGGTTCCATCGATCAGCGCAGGTGTTCTCTCCACTAACAGCACCCTCCAGTGGTAATCTTTCAAATCAAAATTAGAAATCAATTGATTGTTATACTTTATACTGCCACACAGCCCGTCCGCTGGAATTAACCTGGACATCAATTCGATTAAGGTCGTTTTTCCTTTACCACTGGCAGCTTTGATCAGCACCAAATCTCCCCTCTTAAACTGAAATTGCAGACCAACAAGAATTTTATCACCACAGTCGGTATACTGGAACTCGTGAATCTCAACACGCATTTCCTCGAAATCCTGCATGAGATTTCCACGATGCTCGTCAGCTTTTTCTGTATACAGGGATTTTGATTTTGCATACATTTCGGATGCTTTCTTTTGATCTGCAATCAAATCGGTCAGCAAAATAATCGGACCATTTAATTTTTGAGCGATAAGCATCATCGTGATCGCATCGCTCCCAGTTGCTTTTCCAAGCTTGGCAAGCAAAATCGTTGAGACAAGAACAATAACGGGCAACGTGTTGATCATGAATGTCAACATTGCATTTCTCAAAGCGGTATACCGGCTTAAAGGAACAAGTACAGACTGGCTGATCTGGTCATGGAATGTTTTTAACTTGTTGGAGAAGAAAGCCTCATTGTTTAATGCGTAGATCAAATTTCGATTGTTTAAGGTGTCTAGCAATTTCGAGTTTATTTCAGAATATCTGGTTTGCTTTTCGGCTGTATATGCAGCTTCCTTTTGCGCATATAGCTTTGAGAGTAAGAAAATCACGATAATAATGAATACGGTAATCATCGTAACCACTGCATTATGAAGAAGTAGGATCAAAAGATATGCCAGCAGCAGAAATGTTTGAAGAATGGTGTTCACAACACCCGTTGACATCCATTGCGAAATGACTTCCGTATTCCGATTGACTGCGGACACCAAATCTCCTGCTTTTGGGCACTGTACAGAAGAAAGATTTTTCAGGAAGCAGCCATAGGTATATTCTTGTAATTTGAGTTCGCCAACCCCTTTCAGCTTTCGGAAAAAATATTGATCGGAAAAAACAAGCAGAACAAAAATGACTGCACCAATGCAAAACAGAACGGAAGTTTTTGAAAAAAGACAAAGATCAGACTGTGCGGAATACGCCATCAACCGATCCAGCAGTTCAATCAGGAGCAGATTCCATGCAAATTCAATTAAAAACGAGAGCGAAAATAAACTTCTGTCTTTTTTCAACGAAGAATACACATTCAGCAATTTTTTCATCGTTCACCTATCTTTTACAGTTGAATGATCTGAGAGCTATACGGATCAAACTCTTCCCCATGACAAATAATCACAAGGGTCATTTTATGCTTCTTCGCAAAATCAACGATCCCCTTTGAAACGGCTTCTTTCAGGTCGTGGTCGAGTGCACTGGTTGGCTCATCAAGAATGAGAACATCTGGCTTACGAAGCAGAAGCCTTGCAATCCCGATTCTTTGCCGTTCACCACTGCTCAAGTTTTCGCCACCATAAGGTATTGCATACGCAAGCCCATGTTCCGCAACAAATTCCGATAGACCGCATGCCACAACCACTTCATCTATTTCATCGGGAGCTGCATTCCATTCCATCGTTATATTTTCTAACACAGTTCCATAAAATAACACGGTGTTTTGCTCGACCATCAGAACGCGTTTTTTATATTCATCCGGATCGAATTGTAAAAAGTCCTGCCCATTATACCTAATATGTCCGTTGATCTGATTGGGTGAAATCATTCGAGTGATTATTTTTGCAAGTGTGGATTTTCCTGTTCCGCTTTTTCCTTTTATTAAAACCACTTCGCCTCGTGAAAATTTGATATCAAGTTCACGTGGTGGCAACGTAGACTGTTCATTGGAAGGGCAGAATCTATTGGATATTGTAATGTCAAAGTTTTTGAATTCTGGAACTTCTTGTTGCAATCCTTTTTCTGTAAGCGAGTCCAAATGGATTGTCTTCTGTACCCTGTTGTATATATCAGTCGACAGATGGTATTGAGAAATATCATCACCGATCGACTGGATGGAATTTGAAATCTTCACCATGGAGTCCATGATAACAATTGTTTCGCCAACCGACGCATATCCATAAAAGGATAAAACGACCCCTAAAAACAAAACCATAAAAGGAAGAACTTCCCCAGAAAAAACAAGCTGAGTAATAAAAACTGCCTTTCTTACGATCACGATTTTTAACGTTGATGTATAATTTTGCTCTACAACTTTTTCGAATTGTTCCTCAAAATAATCTGCTTTGTCCAGCTGTCGAATTGTGTTAATGTTTCTTTCTGTGTTTACGATATACTGGTTCAGAAAGCCCTTCATTTTTTGCCGATTATTTTCTGCTTTTGCAAATGCTATGCTGCAGCTGTTTGCAAGCCAAGAACTAATCAATAAAAAGAAACAGGCAATCAATGTTAAATAGAAATTTATCGACATTATCAGAAAAATCATAAATGCCACATTCAAAACTTCTAATGTTAGCTCTGATTTTCCCGAAGTATACCATGGCATCATTTTATATGTATCTTCTGTCAGGTTATAGAGCAATGTTCCTTCGTTCTCTTTTGTTTTATGCCACAAAGATTGATTAAAGATTAATCTTTGACCTTCCAGAATACCATCATTATCCAGACAGTTCTTGACGTATGACCTTAAAAATTTAAGCATAAATGTCACAAAAAACAACGCCATCAAAGATCCGAACATAAAATAATTCAAGTTTTTCTGATCAATAAACTTTTGCAGATATATTTCTCCCCAAAATGTACACGGCATATAGATCAAAGATATAAAAAGATATAGGCATTTATATGCACGTATTCTTCTTGAAAACTTGAACATTATTACTCCTTCTGGTGAATACTATGTAAAAGGTTATTAATTAAGCTGCAATTTCCTATAACACAAGGATGCCTTTAACTTGGGCTTTTATACACAAATACAAGCACCAATCCCACAAACTAAATCGTTCATGGTTTGATGCTTGTATTGTTTGATCATCTAAAGTTCTCAATCGCTTTAGATCATTCTGTTAGCCGTGCTTGCCCCAGCCATCGACTTCCATCATAATGGGTTTCTTATACATATTATCACCTCCTTTCAAGTTTAGAGTAAGTCCAGTTTCTTTAATTGATTCATGAATTCCTCGACATCTGGAGAAACTGTATCAGAAGAAACTGAATACTTTTGACATAGTTGATTGATAATTTCTTCTTGACTATTTCCGCCTTCCAGCATTAATAATATTTCGTAACTGATGTTATTCAATATATATACTTTGCCATTTGTGGAGAGAAATCCCGTACTTTCGTCATCTAATCGTGCAGTACATTGTCTTTTGAAATTATGTAATTTACAAATTTTCATTTTCAATTCCTACGTTTATAAAATTTCAGTGGATTATCGGGCATATGGACATCGCCCATCTGATTCAATAAGGTCTTTAGTTGCTGCAAATGTGCAGCCCCTGCATCCACCTTTGCACCATTTCAGAATACTACAATTCTTGCAGGCCCCTTTTATATCTTTAATGGAAATATCTCGTAATTGACTAAATACTTTTGAATTTTCCCATATATCAATTAAAGAATTTTCTTTAATATTTCCAGCTTTCAATTCAGGAATAGACGACATCATAGAGCATCCATACACATCACCAAAGGCATTCACAAAGAAATTGTCTTTACCCGCTGTACAACCAAAACTATTTTCAGTAGATGTATAGTACAAATCCTCTTTGACCCAATATTTTATATCTTCTGCCCGACCAGTTTCATATAAAGGCCAATAAAGCTCCCACGGTAATTGTCCTTCCTCGACAGGAACAATCCTCAGCGAAACTGGAAGTTTTTTCTGCTTTTTCAAATCTGTCATCTGCAGAATGAATTGTTTTAGCTCGCCATATGTTAAATAGCAATCTCTGACATTCTTTTTTGCATTGCCTACAGTAGCTAAGAGCATGATTGCTGCTTCATGTATTCCCAACTCATGCATTAGTTCTAATGTTTCCTGAATATAATTCACATTATATTTTGTAAGAGTTATAATCCCATCGACTGCAATGCCGCAATTCATCAGGTTTATGATTCCTCTTTTGGTTAATTCAAATGTTCCGCTTTTTCCACGTGATTTATCATGAATTTGAGCAGTTGGACCATCCAAACTGACACAGATTCTATCAACGTTTGTTTGCGCCAATTTCTTTGCAATAGACTCATCGATCATTGTTGCATTTGTATTGACAAAGTAATTAAAATAGTGCTTATCTGCCAATTTGAGGATTTCGAACCAATCCTTCCGTAGAAAGGGTTCACCGCCTTCAAATCCAACGCGTAAAATTCCAATTTGATCAAACTGCTCAAAGATATCCTCAAAGTCCGATACCTTGAGCAAATGATTTGAAATAGTCGATTCACATTCAGCTTCTGCATAGCAGAAGTCACACCTCAAATTGCAATATGGGTAGATTGAAAAATCTACGTAGGTTGGGTTTACCATTTGATTTTTCCTTTCCACATTTAAATGCGTCTCAAAATACGTGCAAGTTATTTGTTTGCATTTTATTACTTTTTTCATCAGTTGTCAGCAAATTTGTCATGAATTCCCGAAATCATGGCATGAAGTTGTGCATTGGCTCAGTCGGTGATTTCAAGTCATTCAAGCCCCCCCCCCCCCCCCCAACACAACACAAATACCGATGAA